>Ga0207950_100301_pt1 | contig 17959 bp, 18 predicted proteins | sample Subbio11_8B_AprC_FD_184814 | JGI IMG/M metagenome (GOLD analysis project Ga0207950, IMG submission 184814) | Serpentinite rock and fluid subsurface biosphere microbial communities from McLaughlin Reserve, California, USA - CR11_8B_AprC (SPAdes) | ecosystem: Environmental > Terrestrial > Deep... | reverse complement strand
GGGTGCTGATCGAAGACCCCATCCAGAGGGCCGCTTGAACCGCTCGGCAGGCCCGGCCCGTGGATTTGTGGACAACGCAAGCGCGTTGACCACAACCCCCCACAGGCGCCACATCGGCAGAAGCCGGCATATCATCCGCTACAAAACCCGGACATCTTTACGCGCTACCGACACGCTTTCTCGGGCAGGGCGGGCCGGCCTCGGGGGCGCCCGGTTCACGCGCAGGCCAGGACCAGGGCGCGGTCGATGCCACCGAGATCCTGCCGCGCGCCGACGGGCAGCAGCCCCGCCCGGCGCGCGAGATCCTCGACCGCGCCCCGCTGGCCCGCCCCGATCTCGAACACCGCCCGCCCGCCCGGCGCGAGCAGCCCCGGCACCACGCCCACCAGCCGGCGATAGGCATCGAGCCCGTCCGGCCCGCCATCGAGCGCAAGGGAAGGTTCGTAGCGCGCGACCTCCGGCATCAGCCCGGGCACGGCGGCGGTCTCGATGTAGGGCGGGTTGGACAGCACCAGGTCGAAGCGTCCCGCGATGGCCCCCGCCCAATCGCCGCACAGGAAGGCCGCCCGCCCCGCCAGCCCGTTCGCCGCCGCATTGCCGGCCGCCAGCACTGCCGCCCCGGGCGAGAGATCCACGCCCAGGCCGAAGGCGTCCGGGCATTCGGCCAGCACCGCGAGCAGCAAGGCCCCCGTGCCCGTGCCGAGGTCGAGCACCCGGCGGATGCGCGCGGGCGATCCGAAGGCCGCCAGCGCGGCCTCCACGATCGCTTCAGAATCCCCGCGCGGGATCAGCGTTGCCGGGGAGACCGCGAGATCGAGCGTCCAGAACCCGGCATGGCCCGTCAGATGCGCCACCGGCTCGCGCGCCGCCCGCCGCCGCAGCAGCGCCCCGAAGGCCTGCGCGGCGGCGTCGGGCACGGTGGCGCGCGGGTCGCGCAGGAGGTCCACCTCGCGGCAGCCCATGGCGTGCGCGAGCAGCAGCCGCGCCTCCTGCCGCGGCGCCCCGATCCCCGCCGCCCGCAGCGCCTGCCCCGCCTGGCAGAGGAAGGCGCCGACCGACCCGCCCGGATCGGCGCAGCCGTTCATGCCGAATCCGCGGCGAGCCGCGCGGCCTGGTCCTCGGCGGTGAGCGCATCGATGATCTCGTCGAACTCGCCGAGCATGACGCGGTCGATCTTGTGCAGCGTCAGCCCGATGCGGTGGTCGGTCACGCGCCCCTGGGGGAAGTTGTAGGTCCGTATCCGCTCCGAGCGGTCCCCGGTGCCGACCTGCGACTTCCGGTCCGCGGCCCGCACGGAGTCGGCCGCGTGGCGCTGCGCGTCATACAGCCGCGCGCGCAGCACCTTCATGGCCTTGGCGCGGTTCTTGTGCTGCGACTTCTCCTCCTGCATCGTCACCACGATCCCGGTGGGCAGATGCGTGATGCGAACCGCGGAATCGGTCTTGTTCACATGCTGCCCGCCGGCGCCGCTCGCGCGGTAGGTATCCACGCGCAGGTCGGATTCGTTCACCTGCACGTCCACCTCCTCCGCCTCGGGCAGCACGGCGACCGTCACCGTCGAGGTGTGGATCCGCCCCTGCGTCTCGGTCGCCGGCACCCGCTGCACGCGGTGCACGCCGCTTTCGTATTTCAGCCGGGCGAAGACGCCGCGGCCGGTGATCCCGGCCGTGGCGCCCTTGATGCCGCCGAGGTCGCTCTCGTCGTAGTCCAGCACCTCGAACCGCCAGGCGTGCGATTCCGCGTGGCGCTGATAGGCGCGGAACAGCTCGGCGGCGAACAGTCCCGCCTCGTCGCCGCCCGCCGCCGGGCGCACTTCGAGGATGGCGCTGCGCTCATCCGCGGCATCGCGCGGCAGCAGCAGGATGCGGATCTCGCGCTCGATCGCCGGCAGGCGTTCCTTCTGCTCGAGCCATTCGGCCTCGGCCATGTCCCGCATCTCGGGGTCGGCCATCAGCGACTGCGCCTCGTCGCGCGCGCGCTCGGCGGCGCGCAGCGCGCTCACCCTCTCGACGAGCGGCTCGAGTTCCGACAATTCCTTCGACAGCGCGCCGATATCCGCCCCGGGCGCGGTCGAGAGGATGTGCCGCAGTTCCTCCGCGCGGGCGAGAAGGCGGTCGAGACGGGCAGGCAGGCTCACCGGTGCACCTGCGGACCGCCGCACCGCCCGAGGTGCGGGGCAGGGTCGGGGACGGCATGAGGGGCAGGCGGCGTTTGGCGGCGATCGGACATGGCGCCGTTCTATCGCGTTCGCGGTTGCGCGACAGGGCCAATCCTCGCGCGCCCGTCCCGCGGGCGGCCCTTCGCCCCGTATCCGCGCGGGGCCCTCCGGCGCGCCGAGCAGGCCCGGGGAATCAGGCAGGCCCGAGGGCGCGCTTCATGCCCTCGTGGCTCGCGACGAAGCCCAGGGATTCGTAGAAGCGCCGCGCATCGGGCCGCGCCTTGTCGGTGGTGAGCTGGACGAGGCCGCAGCCCCGCGCGCGGCATTGCCCGATCGCCCATTCGAACATCCGCCGCCCCAGACCCGCGCCGCGATGGCTCGCGGCGATCCGCACGCTCTCGATCTGGCCGCGCCACATCCCCAGGCGCGACAGGCCGGGAATGAAGGAGAGCTGCAGGCAGCCGACGATGCGCCCGCCCTCCTCCACCACCGCGAGAAGCTGGTTGGGATCGGCCGCGATGGCGGCGAAGGCCGCCGCATAGGCCGGATCGCCGGGCCTCTCGCGGGTCGCGCCGAGCATGTCCTCGGCCAGCAGGGCGACGATCGCATCGAGATCGGCCGCGGCGGCGCGCCGGAAGGCGGGTTCGCTCATGCGTAGAGATCCCCGCGCGTCGGCGGCAGGCCGGAGGCGCCGCGCGCGCGCTTCGTCGCCACCGTCTGGAAGATGCCCACCGTGCCGCGCTCGAAGGCCAGCGCGCAGCCGGCGAGATACAGCAGCCAGATCCTCGTCTTGGCCTCTCCCGCCTCGCGGAAGGCCGCCTCGCGGTTGGCGTGCAGGCGCTCGGTCCAGAGCCGGCAGGTGCGTCCGTAGTGCTCGCGCCAGCCTTCGGTGTCGTGGATCTCGAAGCCGTTGCGCTCCATCGCGTCGATCGTGCCGCCGATGTGGTCGAGCTCGCCGCCGGGAAAGATGTAGTTCACCAGCGCGCGGAACTCCGGGTTTGCCCTGCGGAACTTGCGCTCGGTCGCCTTCATCGGCCGCGCGATGGCATGATGGAGGTAGATCCCGCGCGGCTTCAGCAGCGAGCGGATGTGGCGGAAATAGCCGTCGCGGTTGTCGAGCCCTACATGCTCGAACATGCCGATCGAGGCGATCTTGTCGAACTCGATGCCCGAGAGGTCGCGGAAGTCGCGCAGCTCGATCGTCACGCGGTCCTGCAGGCCGAGGCGCTTCACCTTCCCGGTGGCGAAGTCGAACTGCGCCTGCGAGAGCGTGACGCCGTGCGCCTGGACGCCATAGTGCTGCGCGGCATGGCAGACGAGGCCGCCCCAGCCGCAGCCGATGTCGAGCATCCGCTCGCCCGGCCTCAGGCGCAGCTTGCGGCAGGACATGTCGAGCTTGGCGCGCTGCGCGGCGGCGAGGTCGGCCTCCCGGTCAGGGAAATACGCGCAGGAATAGACCATCTCCGGGTCGAGAAAGAGCGCATAGAAGGCATTGGACAGGTCGTAGTGGAACTGCACCTGGGCCCTGTCGTCGCGCCCGACGCCGTGCTTCGCCGCCTGCACGCCGGCATAGGCATGCCCGGCTCCGCCGCCCCCGGGGCCGAACAGGAAGGGCAGCAGCGCGCGCGCGGCGATCCTCTTGCCGATGCGCCGCGCGAGGCCGCGCGTCGAGCCGCCGCCCGCCCGCGCGGCAAGGTCGAGCAGCGTGCCCCCTTCGAGGTCCAGCGCCCCTTCCGCGATCAGTTCCACGAGCGTCGGCAGGCGCGGACGGCGCACCAGGCGCGTCAGCGCCGCGGGCGTCGCGACGACGACCGTGAGGTCCGCCCCCGCACCGGGCGCGAGCGGCAGCACCGTGCCGTCCCACAGCCGCAGCGCCACATCGAGCGGCGCGACCTCCGCCACATGGGCAGCGAGGCGCCGCAACGCGCCGATCCGGCCGTCAGCCGAGCCCATCCCCGCGCTTCCTGCCTGCCATGACGTTCCGTCGTCTACGGTCCCGCGCACCGCAGGGCAACCCGGCTTCACGCCCGCAGGCCCCGGGGCTAGAACCAAAGGCGGCACGATACCGCAGGAGGGAACGCCGCATGCCGAACATGCTCGAAGGCAAGGTCGCGATCGTCACCGGGGCCGGCAACGGCATCGGGCGCGAGATCGCCATCATGATGGCCCAGCAGGGCGCGAAGGTGATCATCAACGACATCGGCGCCTCGGTCTCCGGCGAGGGCCAGGACGCGACGCCGGCGCAGCAGACCAAGGCGATCATCGCGCAGAACGGCGGCCAGTCCGAGATCAGCGCCGAGAGCGTCTCCTCCTGGGCCTCGGCGCAGAAGATCGTGCAGGCCGCGCTCGACCATTACGGCCGCATCGACATCGTCGTGAACAACGCCGGCATCCTGCGCGACCAGATTTTCCACCGCATGACCCCCGAGGAGTGGGATTCGGTCATCGCGGTGCACCTGTCCGGGTCGTTCTACGTCTCCCGCGCGGCCGCCACGCATTTCCGCCAGCAGCAGTCGGGCGCCTTCGTGCACATGTCCTCGACCTCCGGCCTGATCGGCAATTTCGGCCAGGCGAACTACTCGGCGGCGAAGATCGGCATCGTGGGGCTGTCGAAGTCCATCGCGCTCGACATGGCGCGCTTCAACGTCCGCTCGAACTGCATCGCGCCCTTCGCCTGGAGCCGCATGACCGGCACCATCCCGGCCGAGACGCCGGAGCAGAAGCGCCGCGTCGAGCGCATCATGCAGATGACACCGGACAAGAACGCGCCTCTCGCGGTGTTCCTCGCCTCGGATGCGGCGAAGGACGTGACGGGGCAGATCTTCTCCCCGCGCATGAACGAGCTGTTCGTCTACAGCCAGATCCGTCCGATCAAGTCCGTGCATCGCGAGAATGGCTGGACGCCGGAGGCGATCGCCGAATACGCGCTGCCCTCGCTCGCGCAGGGCTTCTCGAAGCTCGAACGGTCCGGCGACGTGTTCTGCTGGGATCCGATCTGACCATCGCCATGCGGCGGGTCGCGGTGCTTGCGTTCTGCGCAGTCACGCTTCCCGCCGCCGCCGAGGCGCCGCGCGCCGTGCTAGACGCCGTGCAGCGCCTCGCGCCCAGCGCGGCGCTGGAAGCCCCGCTCCGCGCAGCGCCCTGCGCCTTCGCGCCGGACGTGCGCCATCTCGGCGCGCTGCCCTCGAAGATTTCCTGGGCCCGGCTGCACGCGACGGTGCTGTTCGATGGCCTGCCCGGCCTCGCGCCGGGAGAGCGCGCCGTGGTGCTGCGCCCGACGCGCGAACTGCTCGCGCGCACCGCGACGCGCGAGCGCATCGCGCAGGGCGGCATCAGCCTGCACGGCCCGGCCCTCGAGCGCCTGCCCGATGACGCGCCGGCACCTGCCTTCCTCGTCCTCCATGTCGCGCCCTCCGCCGCCGTGCCCGGGGCCTGCATCGCGCCAGCCGCCCGCCAGACCGGATAAGTCCCGCATGACCGCCCTCGCCCCCGCCCTGCTCAACCCGCGCCGCATCGCGCTCGTCGGCGCCTCGGCCGACCCCACCCGCCTGACCGCGCGCGCGCAGATCTATCTCCGCAAGCACGGCTTCGACGGCGCGCTCTATCCGGTAAACCCGCGCGCCGGGACGGTGCTCGGCGAGACATCCTATCCGACCATCGCCGACATCCCCGGGCCGGTGGACCTCGCCTACCTGCTGCTCGGCACCGAGCATGTCGAAGGCGTCATCGCCGATGTCGCGGCCAAGGGCATCCCGGTCGCCGCCATCCTCGCCGACGGCTTCGCCGAGGCCGGGCCGGAAGGCCAGGCGCGCCAGGCGCGGCTGCTCGCCGCCGCGCGCGCGGCCGGGGTGCGGATCCTCGGGCCGAACTCGATGGGGCTGATCAACCTCAACAGCCGCACCGCCTGCTCCGTCAATGCGGCGCTGGAAGCCGAGAGCCTGCCCGCCGGCCGCCTCGCGCTCGTCTCGCAATCGGGCTCGATGCTCGGCGCGATCATGGCGCGCGGCGCGGCGCGCGGCTTGGGCTTCTCGCACCTGATCAGCACCGGCAACGAGGCCGACCTCACCGCCAGCGAGATCGCCGGACTGCTGGTGGACGACCCGCAGGTGGACGCGATCCTGCTGTTCCTCGAAGCCATCCGCCGCGCCGACCTGCTCGCCGATGCCGCGCGGCGCGCGCACGAAGCCGGCAAGCCGATCATCGCCTTCAAGCTCGGCCGCTCCGCCTTCGGCGCGGAACTGGCGAGCAGCCACACCGGCGCGCTGGCGGGCAGCGACGCCGCGGCCGACGCCTTCTTCCGCGCCAACGGCATCGCGCGCGTCACGATGATCGAGGCGCTGCTCGAAGCACCCGCGCTGTTCGTCGGGCGCCGGCCGCTCGCGGCCTCGAAGCGCGCGGTGTCGGTGATGACGACGACGGGCGGGGGCGGCGCCATGGCGGTCGATGCGCTGGGCGTGGCGGGCATCGAGACGCGCGCGCCGCACCCGATCGCGGTCGAGGGGCTGAAGGCGGCCGGCCTGCCGCATCACGGCCGGATGATCGACGTGACGCTGGCCGGCACGCGCGCCGACAAGGTGCAGGCGGCGATGGCCGCGCTCTCGGCCGATCCGGACACCGACCTTGCGCTGTCCGTCATCGGTTCCTCCGCGCAGTTCCGCCCGGCGGATGCGGTGGCGGGGCTGGTGGGCGCGGCCAAGGCCGGGCATGGCAAGCCGATCGCCGCCTTCCTGGTGCCGCAGGCCGATGTCTCGCTGCGGATGCTGGGCGAGGCTGGCATTCCCGCCTTCCGCACGCCGGAATCCTGCGCCGATGCGGTCCGCGCCTTCCTCGACTGGCAGGCGCCGGCCGCCGTGGCGGAGGCTGCCGCGATCCCGCACGCGCTGCCTGCGCGGCCGGACGAGGCGGATGCACGGCGCCTGTTCGCCGCGCTTGGCCTCGACACCGGCTTCGCGGTGATGGCGAGCCCTGACGCGGTGCCCGATGGCCTGCGCCATCCGGTCGCGCTGAAGATCCTCTCGCCCGACCTCGCGCACAAGACCGAGGTCGGCGGCGTCGCTCTCGACATCGCCGATGCCGCGGCGCTGCGCGCGGAGGCCGCGGCGATGGCCGCGCGCGTGGCGGCGAAGGCGCCGGAGGCGACCATCACCGGCTTCCTCGTCCAGCCCATGGCCAGGGGGCTCGCCGAGGCCATACTCGGCTTCCGCCGCGACCCCGAGACCGGGCCCATGGTGCTGGTCGGCGCCGGCGGCGTGATGGCCGAACTGCATCGCGACACCGCGCTGCGCTGCGCGCCGGTCGGGATCGACGAAGCCCGCGCCATGATCGCGCAGGTGAAGGGGCTGAAGCCGCTCGCCGGCTGGCGGGGCCTGCCGAAGGGCGACCTCGATGCGCTGGCGCGGGCGATCGTCGCGGTTTCGCGCCTCGCGGCCCTGCCCGAGGTCGCGGAGGCCGAGATCAACCCGCTGATCGTCCACGCCGAGGGGCAGGGCGTGAGCGTCGCCGACGCCTGGGTGGTCCGCGCCTGACACCCGTGCAACGCTGCCCGCCATGACGCCCGCCGACCTGATCCGCGCCCGCTACGGCGCCCTGCCCTTCGAGCCGCCGGCGGAGATCGCGCCGGCGCTGGCCGCGCTGCTCGACCGCCGCGTGACGCGCCGCTACCGCCGGGACGACGTGCCCGACCCGCTGCTCGGCACCATCCTCGCCGCCGCGCAATCCGCGCCGTCGAAATCCGACCTCCAGCAGTACTCCATCATCGTCACGCGGGACCCGGCGAAGATCGGTCGTGTGGCGGAGTGGATCGGCACCATGCCCTGGATCAGGGACGCGCCGGTGCTGCTGCTGTTCTGCGGCGACATGCGGCGCGGCCAGCGCGCCTGCGGGCGCCACGGCCGCGCCCACGCCAACAACAACATGGACACCTTCCTCAACACCGCGGTGGATGCGGCGCTGGCGATGGGCATGGCGATCGCGGCGGCGGATGCGGCGGGCCTCGGCACCTGCCCGATCTCCTATGTTCGCAATCACATCGAGAAGGTCGGCCCGCTGTTCCGCCTGCCCGAAGGCGTCCATCCCGTCGCCGGCCTCACCCTCGGCTGGCCCGAGGCGCGCAACGAGACCACGCCGCGGCTGCCGCCCTCGGTCGTGGTCCACCGCGAAGCCTACGACGATGCGGACCTGCCCCGGGCGCTCGCCGCCTACGATGCGCTGCGCCCGCGGCAGAAGCCGCGCCACCCGGAGGTCCACGGCCCCGCGCCCGAGGGCTGCACCTGGTCGGAGAACGCCGCGCGCCAGCTCGCCGTGCCCGAACGCTTCGGCTTCCGCGCCTGGCTGCGCCTGAGGGGTTTCGCGCTTGACTGACCCGACCGCCGACAATCCCGGCGGCGCGGATGCCGAGGGCCATTCGCGCCGCACCTTCCGCCCGCGCGACGCGGCCAGCCTGATCCTGTGGCGCATCGGTCCCAGAGGGCCGGAGGTGCTGATGGGCAAGCGCCATGCGCGCCACCGCTTCATGCCGGATGTGATGGTCTTCCCCGGCGGGCGGGTGGATCACGACGATCACCGCCGGCCCGCCGCCAGCGAATTGCAGCCGGCCACGCGGCGGATGCTGGAGCGCCGCGCCACGCCGGGCCGCGCGCGCGCCATCGGGATCGCCGCGGTGCGCGAATTGTTCGAGGAGACGGGCCTGTTGCTCGGCGACCGGCGGGGGGAGGGCATCGCGGCCGATCTGGCGGCGCTGCACTATGTCTGCCGCGCGGTGACGCCGGGCGGGCGGCCGATCCGCTTCAATGCCCGCTTCCTCGCCGCCCCGGCCGAGGCGGTGCGGGGCGATATCGCCGGCTCAGGCGAGCTCGAGAATCTCGGCTGGTACACGCCCGAGGCCGCGCACCGCCATCACGTCGCGGACATCACCGGCAAGGTGCTGGTGGAGTTCCTCGACTGGCTGGAGCTGCCGCCGCGCCGGCGCGCCGCGCGCGCGCTCATCGTGTTCCGCGGCATGGACAACCGGCATCAGGAACGCTGATCGAGCCCCCGCCGCCGCGGCTCGAGCATCCACAACCCTACCAGCATCAGCGCCGCGCCGCCGAGCGCCAGCAGCGCGGCCACGGCGAGCGGCATGCGCCCCGGCGCCGTCACGTCGCCCAGCAGCAGGACGACGAGCAGCAGGTTCCCGGCAAAGCCGGCTCCGATCAGGATCAGCGGGATGATGGGCATGGCAGCGCTCCGTTCGACCCTCATTCAAACGGCCTGCGACGGCGGCAGCGGGCCGCTTCCGCGGCAAGTTTGTGGCGCAGCCCCGCACGGGCGGCAGGGCTGCCATCCGGAAATGGTGAAGCAGCGCGGATGAAGAGGGGGTTTCCGCCATGCGCGAAGGCCCGGCCGCCTTGGCTCCGGCCACAGCCCGATCATCGCCCCGCGGCGGGCGGGCATCGCAGCGGGGGTGGCGGGGGAGGAAGCCCCTCCCCCGGCCGGTCACGTCACCGCATACACGTCATAGGTCGGCCCGCTCGGCGGCCGCTGCCCAACGCCCACGGCGATGACCTTGTTCATCCAGGCGAGTTCCGCCGCCCCCGTCTCGAAGCGCATCGCGGTGCGGAAGTAATACTCCGAGGGCTCGACCGCCTGCCCGGCGTTGAGCCGCGCCAGCACCTCCGGCGTACCGGTGCGGATGCCGCTGTAGTGCACGAAGACGATGCCGCCGGTCGCGGATTTCAGCGTCAGCCGCACATCCATGTGCGCCGTCCCGTCGGGGTCCACGCGCAGCCAGTCGCCGGCCGTGCCGGGCAGCACCTCGCCCTTGAAGCGCGGCCCCTCGGCCGTGCCGCCGGTCACCGGGATGATTCGCAGCTCGCCGTTGCGCGCGGTGCCCGCCATCTGCGGCGCGCCCACGCTCAGCACCATGCGGAACAGGAATTCGGAATGCAGCGGCAGCGGCGTCACGGCCTTCTCCTCTGGTCGGCGATGGTGCGAGGATGCCGCGTTCTCAGCGTTGCCGCCAGGGCAGCCCGTCGGCCTTCCATCCTGCGACGGTGCCGCGATGGCCTGCGGGGTCCACCGGCCCTTCGAATCCATCCGCGACATTGAAGGCGTGCGGGAAACCCACCGCCTGAGCCGACTGGGCCGCGGCGAGGGAGCGCGCCCCGGAGCGGCAGATGAAGTAGATCCGGTGCAGCGGCGTCAGCCCCGCCTTGTGCAGATGGTCCGCGAAATGCGTGTTCATCTGCATAGTCGGGTAGAGCTGCCAGGGGATCAGCACGGGTTCCTTGCCGATCGAGGAGAGGTCGGGCAGCCCGACGAAATTCCACTCCGCGTCGGTGCGTACATCCACCAGCGCCGCCTGCGGATCCTCGGTCAGGATCCGCCACGTCTCCATCGGCCCGACATCCGGCACGCCTGCCACCGGTCCTGCTCCTCGATCCGCCTGACACAACGCAAGATGGTGCGGCGCGGGACGCCCGGCAACCACCGGGCGGGGCCGGCGGCCGGTCCGCGGCGGCGCGGAACCCGCCGCCGGTCAGGCCGCTGCGCTCCTGCCCATGTTCAGCCCGGCCGCCCTGCCGATCCGCAGGAGATGCCGGCGCATCGCGGCCGCCGCGGCCTGCGGGTGGCGCGCCTCGACCGCCGCGGCGATCCGCCGGTGGTCGAGCCAGGACCTCCGCATCGCGTCGGGCGCGGCGAGCGCGCGGTGGCTGATCTCCGAGGACTGGCCACGGGCCTCCGCCAGCAGCGACGCCAGCAGCCGGCCGCCGCCGGCGCGCAGCAAGGTCGCGTGGAACTCGGACCCCGAGATGTGGAAGGCGGCCGGGTCGTCCAGCGCACGGCCCTGCGCCTCGGCGAGTTCGCGGAGCCTCATGCGCGTCGCCGCGCCGGCGTTGCGCGCCGCCTCGCCCGCGGCCGCGACCTCGATCACCAGGCGCGCGCCGTGCACCTCCTCGGGCGTGTAGCGCGCGGCCACCGCGGGCCGCGCGACCCAGCTCGCGGCCGGCAGGACGCGCGAGCGCGCGCCCTGGGCGACCTCGATCAGCCCGCGCGCGGCCAGTGCCTGGATCGCGCCGCGCACCGTCTCCCGGCTGACATCGAGCTGCGCCGCGAGGTCGCGTTCCCCGGGAAGTGCGTCGCCCGGCCGCAGCAGCCCGGACATGATCATGCCGGCGAGCCGATCCGTGATCTGCTCGCGCATGGTGCGCTTCGAGACCGCCGATTGCAGCAGGGCGAGGCTGGCTTGCATGGCGGCAGCGTATCAGCGCGATGCGTGCCGGGTCCACCGGTCCGGTGGCCGGACCAGTTGACAGGCTTGGCGGGCCTCATGCAACCTCGCCGCAAGAGGCCGGCACGAGACCCGGGCGCCGGACCGGAGGGGAGGACATCGCCGTGATTGAGGCCGCGCCACCCCTTTTCCCGCCAGCCGCGGCGCCGCCCCGGTGCGCCCCCGGCCGGGACGTTCTTCCGCGCGGTCGCCTGCAACCCGGACGGAGAAACGCCCGATGACCCCACGCCTCGCCCTCGTCCTCGGCGATCCCGCCGGGATCGGACCCGAGATCATGGCCAAGCTGCTCGCCGAGAAGGCGAACCGCGAGAAGGCGGCGCTGCTTCTGGTGGCGGACCCCGAGGAACTGGCCGAGGGCATGCGCATCGCCGGCGTGGACCTGCCGATCACGCGCGCGGACGATCCCGCCGCGCTGGCTCCCGGCCGCATCGTGCTGCGCGAACTGCGCCGCGAGGCGCCGGTCCCGCGCGGGCGATCGAGCGCGGAGGGCGGCGCCCACGCCCTGGCCGCGCTGCGCGAATGCCTCGCGCTGGCGCAGGCCGGCGCGGTGGACGGCATCTGCTTCGCGCCGCTCAACAAGGCCTCGCTGCACATGGCGCGGATGGGCCATCCGGACGAGCTGCACTGGTTCGCGGAGGTGCTCGGTCACAAGGGCGCGCACAGCGAGTTCAACGTGCTCGATGGCCTCTGGACCTGCCGCGTGACCAGCCACGTGGCGCTGCGCGAGGTGGCCGACCTGATCACGGCCGAGAAGGTCATCGCCTCCGTCGCGCTGATCCGCGACGCGCTGGTGCAGGCCGGCATCGAGCGGCCGCGCATCGCCGTCTGCGGCCTCAATCCGCACAATGGCGACAACGGCGCCTTCGGCCGCGAGGAGATCGAGACCATCGGCCCCGCCATCGAGGAGGCGCGCCGCCGCGGCCTGCCCTGCGAGGGGCCGTATCCGGCCGACACCATCTTCCTGCGCGCGCAGCCCAGGCCCGACGGCACGCGCGACGTGGACGCCGTCGTCACCATGTACCACGACCAGGGCCAGATCGCGATGAAGCTGATGGGCTTCTGGCGGGGCGTGACGGTGGCCGGCGGCCTGCCGGTGCCCATCGCCACCTGCGCGCACGGCACCGGCTTCGACATCCAGGGCAGGGGGATCGCGCGCATCGGCGCATTGCAGGCAGCCTTCGACCTCGCCTGCGCGATGGGCGCGCGTCGCCGCGCGCGGGCGTGACGGGGCGATGACCGTGAAAAAGCCGCTCCGCAGCCAGGCCTGGTTCGGCCGCCAGGACAAGATGGGCTTCTACTACCGCTCCTTCCTGAAGAACCACGGCACGCCGCACGACCAGTTCGACGGCCGGCCGGTCATCGGCATCTGCAACACCTGGTCCGAGCTGACGCCCTGCAACCAGCACTTCCGCGACCTCGCGCGCCATGTGCGCGACGGCGTGCTCGAGGCCGGCGGCTATCCGCTGGAATTCCCCGTCTCCTCGCTCGGCGAGGTGACGATGCGCCCGACCGCCATGCTCTTCCGCAACCTCGCCGCGATGGACGTGGAGGAGGCCCTGCGCGCGCATCCGCTCGATGGCTGCGTGCTGCTGATGGGCTGCGACAAGACGACGCCCGCCCTGGTGATGGGCGCTTCCAGCGTGGACCTGCCGACCATCGGCGTGTCGGGCGGGCCGCAGCTGCGCGGAGTCTATCGGGGGCAGATCATCGGCTCGGGCACCAACATCATCTCGATGAGCGAGCAACTGCGCGCGGGCGAGGTGACGCTCGAGGAATTCCACGAGGCGGAGGCGGGCATGAACCGCTCCGCCGGGTCGTGCATGACCATGGGCACGGCCTCGACCATGGCTTCGCTCGTGGAGGCGATGGGCCTCGGCCTGCCGATGAACGCCGCGATCCCCGCGGCCGATGCGCGCCGCAACCAGCTGGCCCGCATGGCCGGGCGGCGCATCGTGCGGATGGTGCACGAGGATCTGACGATCTCGAAGATCCTGACGCGCGCCGCCTTCGAGAATGCGGTGCGCGTGCTGGGCGCGATCGGCGGTTCGACCAATGCGGTGGTGCACCTGATCGCCATCGCGCGGCGCCTCGGCGTGCCCTTCGCGCTCGACGACCTCGACGCGCTCGGCCGCGGCATCCCCTGCCTGGTGGATCTGATGCCCTCCGGCCGCTTCCTGATGGAGGATTTCTTCGAGGCGGGCGGGCTGCCGGTGGTGCTGAAGGCGCTCGGCGAGGCCGGGCTGCTCAACCGCGACGCGTCCACCGCCAATGGCCGCACGATCTGGCAGAACGTTCAGGATGCGCGCTGCTGGCGCCCCGAGGTCATCACGCCCTGGGAGAACCCCTTCAAGCCCGAAGGCGGCATGGCCGTGCTGCGCGGCAACCTCTGCCCCGACGGCGCGGTGGTGAAGGTGTCGGCCGCATCGCCGCATCTGATGCGCCACACCGGCCGCGCCGTGGTCTTCGAGACGATCGAGGAACTGCACCGGCTGAAGGACGATCCGTCGCTCGACATCGACGCCGACTGCATCATGGTGCTGAAGAACTGCGGCCCGAAGGGCTATCCCGGCATGGCGGAGGTCGGAAACATGCCCATTCCCGCCAAGCTGCTGAAGCAGGGCGTGCGGGACATGATCCGCATCAGCGACGCGCGCATGTCGGGCACCGCCTATGGCACGGTGGTGCTGCATGTCGCGCCGGAAGCCGCGGCCGGCGGGCCGCTGGCGCTGGTGAGGAACGGCGACGTCATCACGCTCGACGTCGCCGCGCGCAGCCTGCACCTGCATGTGGACGAGGCCGGGATGGCCGCTCGCCGCGCCGCCTGGACGCCGCCCGCGCCGCATGCGACGCGCGGCTACGTGAAGATGTACCTCGACCACGTCACCCAGGCGAACGAGGGCGCCGACCTCGATTTCCTCGCCGGTTCCTCCGGCGCGCCCGTGCCGCGCGACAACCACTGAGGCAGGAGAGACCCATGACGCAGCCCTATCGCGGGGTCTTCCCGGTCGTCCCGACGATCTTCGACGAGACCGGCGCGCTCGACCCCGAGGGCCAGAGGCGCGCCATCGACTTCATGATCGATGCCGGGTCGCAAGGCCTTTGCATCCTGGCGAATTTCTCCGAGCAGTTCGTCCTGACGGACGAGGACCGCCAGCGCGTGATGGACGTGGCGCTGAACCACGTGGCCGGCCGCGTGCCCGTGATCGTCACGACCACCCACTTCGCCACCGATGTCTGCGCCGAGCGCAGCCGCCGCGCGCAGGAATCGGGCGCGGCGATGGTGATGATCATGCCGCCCTACCACGGCGCGACCATCCGGGTGGGCGAGGCGGGCATCCACGAATTCTTCCGCCGCGTCTCGGACGCGATCTCGATCCCCGTCATGATCCAGGACGCGCCGGTGAGCGGCACGACGCTGTCCGCGCCCTTCCTCGCGCGCATGGCCCGCGAGATCGCCAACGTCTCCTACTTCAAGATCGAGGTGCCGCAGGCCGCAGCGAAGCTGCGCGACCTGATCGCGCTCGGCGGCGAGGCCGTCATCGGCCCCTGGGACGGGGAGGAGGCGATCACCCTGATGGCCGATCTCGATGCCGGCGCCACCGGCTCCATGACCGGCGGCGGCTTCCCCGACGGCATCCGCCAGATCACCGATGCGTGGTTCGCCGGCGACCGCGCGGGCGCGCAGGACGCATACGCGCGCTGGCTGCCGCTGATCAACTACGAGAACCGGCAATGCGGCCTGCTCGCGGCCAAGGCGCTGATGGAGCAGGGCGGGGTGATCCGCTGCGGCGCCCCGCGCGCCCCGATCGCGCCGCTGCACCCCATGACCCGTGCGGGCCTGATCGAGATCGCGCGGCGGCTCGATCCGCTCGTGCTGCGCTGGGAGCGCTGAGGCGGCCGGATCGGCCCCGCGGGCGCACCGGGCCCGCGCTGGAGGGAACGCGGGCAGGTTCCGCCGCCGGCCCCCGCTACTGACCCATCGCCGCAGCCGCCTGTGCGTCGAGATGCGCCGCAAGGCCGGGGGGCAGACGCAGCCGGTGCGCCAGCGCCTCGAGCCAGGCGCGTTCGGCCTGGTGGTCCGGATCGATCGCAAGGCGCGCGGCGAGATAGAGTTCCGCCGCATGTTCCTCCGTCGCGGCGCCGGCGGCGATCTCGTCGAAGGATGGCGGGCGCTGCAGCAGGTCGAAGATGAAGCCCTTCGCTTCGGCATCCAGACCGAGCCGGTCAACCTTCGCGAAGATCGCCGCGCGTTCGGTCGCATCCACATGGCCGTCGGCCATGGCGGCGGCGGCCATGGCACGGATCAGCGCGAGCTGGAACTCGCCCGTCGTCGCGGCGAATTCAGGCGGCGGGAGCGCGGGCGGCCCCGCCTGCGGGGGGGCCGCGGCGGGCGGGCTGCCCTGCTGCCAGCCCTGCCAGGCTCGGAACGCGAGTGCGCCAAGCGCAGCCGCGCCGCCGTAGCCGACGGCGCCGCCCGCCATCCTGCGGACCTTCTTGTTGCCGAGCAGCAGCGCGAGCATCCCGCCGGCGGCGACGCCGCCGAGCATCACGCCGGTGCTGCCGCCCAGCGCGCTGCGCGCGCGGTTGGCGATATCGCCCGCGCCGGCGGCGGCGTTGGGGCCAAGGAAACGGTCCAGAAGGGCTTTGGGATCCATGCGGGAGACGTCGTGACGCATCGCGCCGGCTTCAAGTGCGGCTGCCCGCCTTCATCCGGGCCGACAAGCTGACCGTGGATGCGCTTCGCCACGGGCCGGGCGGGGCGCGGCGCGATCCAGCGCACCGCATGGCCCCGATGCCCCACCGCCCGGACGGCGCGGGCGCCGCGCCGCACCATCCGCGCAGGCGCGCCGGCATTGAATCCCGAATCGGCCGCCTGCGCCTCCGGCGGCGGCCGGCGCATCTGGTCGTACCGCAGGGTGCTGCCATAGGCTGCGCGGGGTTCGGGAAGGAAGTCGGGCATGCAGGCGCCCCCGCCGGTGGATCGGATCGAGATCACGATCCTCGTGGACAACGTCACGGACAGCCTGTCCTCGACGCCGTCCTTCGTGACGCGGGAATGGACGCGGCTGCAGCGGCACGGGATGAAGCGCATCGCGGGCGGGGCGCTGTGCTGCGCCAATCACGGACTGTCGCTCGTCATCGCGGTGGAGGCGGGCGGCGAGCGCCGCACCATCCTGTTCGACGGCGGGCCGGTGGACTACGCGGTGGAGCGCAACGGGACGCGGCTCGGCGTGGATTTCGCCGCGATCGAGGCGATGGTGCTCTCGCACGGCCATTGGGACCATGCCGGCGGGCTGCCCAGGGCGATCGGGATGGTGCGCGCGGCCAATGGCGGGCACGCCGTGCCGCTCTACCTGCATCCCGGCATGGCGCGCGAGCGCGGCTCGCGCCAGCCCGATGGCGGCGTGCTGCCGATGGAGCGCGTGCCGACGCCCGAGGGCTGGGCCGCGATGGGCGCGGAGCCGGTCGTCACGAACCAGCCCGCCGTCATCGCCGGCCATGTGCTCGTCAGCGGCGAGATCCCGCGCGTGACGCCCTACGAGGCCGGCCTGCCCGGCCAGGTGACGCGCATGGCCGAGGGCGCGCCCTGGGCGCCCGACGAATGGCTGGAGGATGAGCGCTTCATCGCCGTGCATCTGCGCGGCAGGGGGCTGGTCGTGTTCTCCGCCTGCTCGCATTGCGGCATCGTCAACGTGCTGCACGAGGCGCGGCGGCTGATGCCCGGCATCCCGCTGCTCGCGGCGATGGGCGGCTTCCACCTGTCCGGCACGAACGAGCGCATCATCCCCCGGACCGTCGCCGATCTCGGCGGCTTCGGGCTGACCTGGATGTTCCCCTCGCATTGCACCGGCTGGCGGGCGCTCAACGCGCTCGAGCGCGCGCACGGCGAGGCGGTCGTGGTGCCCGGCGCGGTCGGCAAGACCTTCGTGCTCGAGGCGTGATCCTCCTTCTTCAGGCGGCACCGCTGCTGGTGCTGCTCGGGCTGCTGCTGTCCGGGCGCGCGGGGCCGCTCGGGGCGGTGCTTGTCTCGCTGGCGGTCTCGCTCGTCGCGGCCTTCGTCTCGCTGCCGGCGGGTGCGGGTTTCGGCGGCTTCGTGGTGACGGAGGCGCTGCGCGGCGCCTTCCTCGCGAGCCAGCCGGCCGCGGTGGTGCTGGGCGGCCTGCTGTTCCACGCCGCGGTCGAGCAGCGCCGCGACAGCGCGGCGCGGCGCCCGCCCGGGCCGCGCGCCATCTTCACCGCGACGCTGCTGATGGGCGTCTTCATGGAGAGCGTGACGGGCTTCGCGGTCGGCGCCGTCTTCGCGCTGGGGGCGCTGCGCGGCATGGGCATCGGCGGGCCGCCCGCGGCCGCACTCGCGCTGCTCTCGCTGTGCCTGATCCCCTGGGGCGGGCTCGGCCCGGGAACCGCGCTCGGCGCCGCGCTGGTCGGGCTGCCGGCGCAGGAGATCGCGGCGATGACCGCACTGCCCAATGCCGCCTGGGTGATGCTTCTCGGGCCGGTGTTCTGGCGGATCTGCGGGGCGGCGGGCCTGC
>Ga0207950_100299_pt1 | contig 17989 bp, 18 predicted proteins | sample Subbio11_8B_AprC_FD_184814 | JGI IMG/M metagenome (GOLD analysis project Ga0207950, IMG submission 184814) | Serpentinite rock and fluid subsurface biosphere microbial communities from McLaughlin Reserve, California, USA - CR11_8B_AprC (SPAdes) | ecosystem: Environmental > Terrestrial > Deep... | reverse complement strand
CCATGGCATCCCCCGCCCATCATCCGACGCTCGCCATCGATTCAGCGCTTCCGCGCCGTGTCACGCACTTCCTTCACCCGATTGCCCTGCGGGCGCCGCGCGGGTGGGTTTACATCCTCAGCGCCGGAGACTATACGCGGCGCCCGGCTCCGTTCCCCGATAGCTCAGTTGGTAGAGCGCGGGACTGTTAATCCCTAGGTCGTAGGTTCGAGTCCTACTCGGGGAGCCATGGGCATGAGAAAAGCCGCGGAACCCCGCGGCTTTTTCCTTGTCCGGGCCTGCCGACCCCATTCGCCCTGGCCCAGAGCCATCCCGCCTGCCATCCGTGCCAGCCATCCCTTGCCGGACTGCTCCGGCCGATGATGCGGGGGATGCGCTGCCCGCGACCGCCATGCCGGCGGAGCGTTCCCTTGACCGGTCCGCCCGAACGGGCGCCGCGCCGAGTGGCGCGAAGCCCGGTGAACCGGAGGTTCGCGCCCGGCGTGTGAGGGCAGCAAAGCGGATAGACCCGGATGCCGAAGGAATCCGGGTCTATCAGCGGTCGAGGACTTCGACCGTTGATTTCACTGCCCCTGCGCCAGCGAGTAGCCCGGCGCGCCGTCGAAGGCGAACAGCTGCTCGGTCTTGATGACCGCGATGCCGGCGCCCACCAGGACGTGCAGCAGCCGCACCAGCGCCATGGGGTCGGTTGGCCGCCCGGCCGGCGCCTCGAAACGGCAGCGCCAGTGGTCGGTGCAGAAGGTCTCGGGCATCCCCTCAGGCCAGACCTTCACGCCGCGGTTGGTGATGACCTTCAGCGACAGATCCGCATCCGCGCAGGCGAGCAGCCGCGTGGCGAGATCCTCCGCGCCGCCCTCCCACTCCACGAACACGTCCATCCCGTGCAGCGTCTTGGTCTGCGGCACGCGCGGGGTCACCGGCGGCACGGGGACGGCGACGCTGGCGCGTGCGCGCGGCAGGATGCGCGGCGCCTCGCCCAGCCGGGCGATGACGGCCTGCGCGAAATCCTGCGTGCCCGCACGCTGCCGTGTCTCGGGGCCGGCGATGTCGGCGGTGTGCACGCCGGCCTCGAGGGTCGCGGCCCAGGCGTCGGCGATGCGGCCCGCCGTCTCGCCCTGGCCGATGTGGCGCAGCATCTCGACCGCCGCCAGCAGCAGCCCCGAAGGGTTGGCGATGCCCTGCCCCGCGATGTCGGGAGCCGAGCCGTGCACCGCCTCGAACATCGCGCCGTGCTGGCCGATGTTGGCGCTGCCTGCGAGGCCCACGCTGCCCGCCACCTCGGCGGCGATGTCGCTGACGATGTCGCCATAGAGGTTGGGGCAGACCACCACGTCGAAGCGCCCCGGGTCGGCCGCCAGCTTCGCCGCGCCGATGTCGATGATCATGTGGTTGCGCGCGATGGCGGGGTATTCGGCGCCCACCTCGTCGAAGACGCGATGGAACAGCCCATCGGTCAGCTTCATGATGTTGTCCTTGGTGAAGCAGGTCACCTTGCGCCGCCCGTTCGCCGCGGCGAAGGCGAAGGCGTAGCGGATCAGCCGCTCGGTGCCCGGGCGGGAGATCAGCTTCAGGCACTGCACCACATCCTGGGTCTGGCGGTGCTCGATGCCGGCGTAGAGGTCCTCCTCGTTCTCGCGCACGATCACCACGTCCATCGCCGGGTGGTGCGTCGGCACGAAGGGGGCGTAGGCGCGCACCGGCCGGACATTGGCGAACAGGCCGAGCCCCTTGCGGATGGTCACGTTCAGCGACTTCACGCCACCGCCCTGCGGAGTGGTGATGGGCGCCTTCAGCAGCAGCCCGGTGCGCCGGATCGATTCCCACGCCTCCGGCGCCATCCCCGAGGAATGGCCCGCGCGGTAGAGCCGCTCGCCGATGGTGATCTCCTCGATGGCGAGCCGCGCTCCGGCAGCCGCGAGGACGGCCAGCGTTGCCTCCATGATCTCGGGGCCGATGCCGTCGCCGCGCGCGATGGTGAGGGGCGTTCCCCCGGGCAGGTCGGGCCGCATCTGCGAAGGCGCGGGCTGGAAGGTCATGGCAATGGTCCTCGGAATGTGTGGGTGCGCGCATGTGCCACGCCGGCAGCCCTTGCAGAACCGCCATGGAACGGCGATCTGACATTGCGAATGACAATACCTGGACCGCCCGACCTCGACCTGCTGCGGAGCTTCGTCGCCACCGCCGACGCGGGCAGCCTCACCCGCGGGGCCGAGCGGCTGCGCCTGGCCCAGCCCACGGTCAGCCTCCAGATCAAGCGGCTGGAGGCGCAGCTGGGCCGGCGTCTGTTCGACCGCGGCCCGCGGCATCTGGCGCTGACCGCCGCGGGCGAGATGCTGCTGGGCTATGCGCGGCGCATCCTGTCGCTGTCGGATGAGGTGCAGGCCCGGCTGAACGAGGCCGAGGTCGAGGGCAGCGTGCGACTCGGCACGCCCGAGGATTTCGCCACCACCCACCTGGCCGGCGTGCTGGCCCGATTCGCCGAGGGCTATCCGCGCGTGGCGCTGGAAGTCACCACCGACCTCACGCTGAACCTGCTGGAACGCTTCCGGTCCGGCGAGTTCGACCTGGTGCTGATCAAGCGCGAACCCGCCGGCCCGGTCGCGGGCACCCGGGTATGGCGCGAATCGCTGGTCTGGGCGGCGGCGCGCGACGACTGGTTCGGCCGCGACGGGCCGCTGCCGCTGGTGGTCTCGCCGCACCCTTGCGTCTATCGCCGCCGGGCCATGCAGGCGCTGGATGCGGCAGGGAGGGGCTGGCGCGTGGCCTATACCTCGACTTCGCTCGCGGGAGCGCAGGCGGCGGTGCGGGCGGGACTCGGGCTCGCGGTGCTGCCGCGCGACATGGTGCCGCCGGACCTCGCGGTGCTCGACCAGGCCCAGGGCGCGCCCGACCTGCGCGCCACCGAGGTCGCGCTGATGACGGCCGAGCCGCTGGCCCGCCCGGCGGCGCGCCTGGCCGAGCATGTGATCCGTTCGCTCGAGCGATCCCGCACCGGAGCGGAACCGGGCGGCCAGCGCCAGAACGATTAGGCGCGGAGGCGCCGCAGCGGGGCGGCGCGCCGTTCACGTCACCCGGCCATCATCGCGGTTTGGCGCGATGAATTCTCCCTGGGGGTTCCTGGAACAGGAGCCCGCCGGGGCAATCGCAAGAAGTTATACAATCGAAACAAGATGAAAGCGGGGTGGCAGGACTGTCCGCCGAGCCCCCACTTGCCGCCTGAAAGCTCGATCTGCCCAGCCTGGGCGTTTCGAGGCTGACATGCGTCATTCTGCGCGAAAACATTTCTTGATCTTCTTGCACGTTTCAGTGACCGTTCGAAAATGCGTCTGAGGGCGCCTTCTCGAACGGTCACTCGGACGATACATCGAGCGCTGGGAGGAGCAGACTTCAATGACAACAGAACAAACTGTACAGGCACCGCCGGGACAAAAAGAAGCAATACACTATTCAGCCGTGGCCGTCGCCGATTATGATGAAGCAGCGACCAAACGCAAGCTGTGGACGGCCATCAGGCTCCTGGTCATATTCTGCGTCGTCTATTTCGTGGCGGCAATGATAGCGACGCCCGAATTCAAGCACATCGCCAACATCCAGGTATTCAATATTCCCCTGGCATTCTACACCGGTATCCTGGTCTTCGTGGTCGGGATCATCGTGACGCGCATGTGCCTGAACCAGGACCAGAAGGGCTGACCATGAACAACCCCATAGCCTTTTCCATCCTGGCCATCAGCCTGATCGCGGTGGTCTATGTCAGCTGGTGGAGCAAGAAGTACACCAGCACCACGACCGATTTCTACGTCGCGGGCGGCAAGATCTCGCCCCGGCTGAACGGCTGGGCGATGTTCGGCGACTATTGCAGCGCCGCGAGCTTCCTCGGCGTCGCCGGCGCCATTGCGCTGACCGGCATCGACAGCTGGTGGGTCGCCATCGGCTTCTTCGGCGCCTGGATCTTCGTGCTGGTCATCCTGGCCGGTCCGCTCAAGAGCTCGGGCAAGTTCACCGTGGGCGACGTGCTGGTCGGCCGCTTCGGCGGCAACAGCCTGAAATTCCTGGCCATGCTCACCACCGTCGTCATCGGCACGCTCTACCTCGTGCCGCAGATCGTCGGCGCGGGCCACCTGTTCCAGCTGCTGCTGGGCTGGGACTACATGGTCACGGTGTTCGTCTCGGCCACCATCATGGGCCTCATGGTGGTCCTGGGCGGCATGATGGGCACCACCTACAATCAGGCGATCCAGGGCGTGATCCTGCTGGTCGCGATGCTGCTGCTGATGGTCCTGTCCACCATCATCTATTTCGGCGGCAACCCGATCGCCATCATCACCCAGGCCATGTCCACCGTCCCGCCCACTTCGGCCGTCAGGGTGATGGGGCAATTGCCGCCGCCTGCCGAGGGCACCACCTATGGGGCGCTCGCGTTGGCCGAGGCCATCCGCAACGGTTTCCAGAACCTGCCCAACGCGCTGACGCCCGGCGTGTCCGTGCCGAACGCGCTCAACCAGTTCAGTCTGGTTCTCGGTCTGCTGCTCGGCGTGGCCGGGCTGCCGCACATCCTGATCCGCTTCTACACGGTGAAGGACGCGAAGGACGCCAAGAAGGGCGCCGAGCTAACCATCATCGGCCTCGCGGTGTTCTACATCGCCGTGCTGTTCGTCGGCTACGCGACGATGACCATCCTGTACCCCTACCTGATCGAGATGCTTCAGGCGGGCCAGCGCGGTCGCGCGACCAACATGGCGATCCCGCTGATCGGCATGGAACTGGGTGGCGAGGCGGTCCTCGGCATCATCGCCGCCGGTGCCATGGCCGCCATGCTCAGCACCTCCGTCGGGCTGCTGATCTCCATGAGCACCAGCCTGTCGCACGACGTCTATTCCGGCGTGCTGCGTCCCAACAGCACCGACCGCGAGCGCGTGGTGTTCGCCAAGATCGGGGCCGCGATCCTGACCGGTGTAGCCCTGGTGGCCTCGATCTGGCTGAAGGACCAGAACGTCGCGATCCTGGTGGCCATGTGCTTCGGCATCGCCTCCAGCACCTTCGCGCCGGTGCTGATCCTGGCGATGTGGTGGAAGGGCCTGACCAAGGAGGGCGTGATCGCCGGCCTGGTCGTCGGCCTGGTCGTGTCGCTGACCTTCACCTTCGCGCGCTTCTCGAACGTGCCGGAGGTCTTCGGCATCACCGTGCTGGGCAACCCCGCGCTCTATGGCGTGATCTCCTCCGTGACCGCGATCGTCGCGGTCAGCCTGCTGACCAAGAACACCGGCAGGGTCAGGGAGTTCATGGCCCTGGCACACCGCAACTGACCCCTGCGGCCTGTCATGACCACGGAAAACCCGCCGCGAGGCGGGTTTTCTCTTGCCGCTCAAGGCGGGCGGGCGCCCCGAACACCCTGCTGCCCATGCCGGCAGCCGACGCCTCGACCGCTGGCATCCGCTCCCCTGCCCTCAAGGGGCGGGCGCGATTCTCCGCTCCGCCCGGCTTCGCACCGCCCGGGGCGCCTCACCCATCCGCTCCGCCGCACCCGGCGCCAGCCAGGCGAGCCGTCCCTGCGAGAAGACCGCGACAGCCGCCGCCGCCGCCGCGTCCACCACCACCACATCGCCGCGCAGGCCGGGCTCGAGCCGCCCGCGATCCGCCAGCCCGCAGGCCGCGGCCGGATTGGCCGAGACCAGTGCCCAGGCGCGCGGCAGGTCGAGCACGCCGCGCCGGACCATCGTGAAGGCAGCCTCCATCATCGCCGGCCAGACGTAGTCCGAGGCCAGCACCGTCACCACGCCGCGCTCGGCGAGCGGCGCGGCCGAGGCCCAGCCGAGATGGCTGCCCCCGCGCACCACGTTGGGCGCCCCCATCACCACGGGCTCGCCCGCCGCACGCGCCGCGAGCGCGACATCCTCGGCCATCGGGAACTCGCAGATCGTCGCACCGTGCGCGCGGTAATGCGCGCGCTCGTCGGTCGTCGCGTCGTCATGGCTGAGCATCGGTATGCCCGCGCGCCGCGCCGCCGCGGCCAGTCGCTCGCGCGCCGCCGGGATCTCGCGGCGCCGCGCCGCCGCCGCCTCGGCGAGCGCGCGGAACGCCTCGGGCGTCATCCCTGCACGGGCGGCATATTTCGCGACATGCACCGCATCGCCCAGCCTGCCGATGATCGCCGGCGTGTGGTCGTTGAAGCCGAGCAGATGCACGCTGCCATCACCGATGCCCTCCAGCGCATCCTCGAGCGCGTCGAGGTTGTCCGCCTCGAAGCGCAGATGCACGCGCAGGTCGGTCGCGGCCTGCGCGCGCGCGGCCGGCAGCGCGGCCTTCAGCGCGCGCCAGGAATCGAGCGAGCGCAGCCCCTTCTCCCACGACAGGGTGACGCCGAGATAGGCGGTGGTGATGCCGCAGGCGATGAGTTGCGCCGCCGAATCGCGCAGCGCCAGCGGCACCGGCAGGTCCACCCCCGGCCGCGGCTGCAGCTGCCGCTCATGCGCGTCGCCGTGGATGTCCACAAGCCCGGGCAGCACCAGCAGCCCGCTCGCGTCGAAGCGCGGCCCGCCAGGCGCGGGATGCCCGGCAACGCGGCCATCGGCGAAGGCGAGCGCGTCATCCACCATCGCCCCGTCCCTCAGGACGGTGCCGCCCGTGATCGTCCAGTCCATCGCGCTCAGGGCTCCACCACGAATTGCACGCGCCCCGCGGGATAGACCGCGAGCGTCCAGTCCACCGCCACGCCGTCGGGATCGACATTGAGGTTTTCGCTCACCAGCACGGGGCGCGAACGGGATTGCTGCAGCAGATCGGCCTCCTCCGGCGTCGGCAGCCGTGCGGTGATGCGCGAGGATCGGCGCCGGTAGTCGGCGATGCCGCAGGCGGCGAGCGCGGCGGTGATCGAGGCCTGCCCCTCCAGCGCCTCGGCGGCGAGCGCGCAGCGCGGCAGCGGCAGGTGATGCGTGCCGATCACCACCGGCCGCCCGCTCGCGAGGCCGAGCCGCTCGATTCGCAGCACCATCCGCCCGCGGCGGATGCCGAGCGCCTGGGCAAGCTGCGTCTCGGCCGGCGTCTCGCCCACGCGCAGGATCCGCCCCGCCGGCTCCCGGTTCTGCCGGCGCACCAGTTCCGAAAATCGCGTCCGCGGCCCGAGCAGGTAGTCCATCATGTCCTCGGCCACGAAGGCGCCGCGCCCCTGCTCGACGCGGATCAGGCCGCGCGCCTCGAGATCCTCGAGCGCGCGGCGGACGGTGTGGCGGTTGACGCCGAAGCGCGCGGTCAGCGCGGCCTCGGTCGGCAGGCGCTCGCCGGCGCCCTTGCCGCGCGCGATCTCGCGCTCCACCGTCGCGGCGATCTGGCGCCAGAGCGCCACCCCCTGCCCGCGCGCGAGCGCCGCGCCTGTCATCGAAACTTCAATCATCGGCGGCCAAGTCCGTGGGATATCCGTGTGGACTTTGTGGCGGGCAGATGTCTAACTGTCTAGACAAATCCGATGAGCCCGATGACCGCACCCGACACCCTGGACCGCCGCCGCTGGATGGCCGTCCTTGCCCGCGCGCCCGCCGAGGAGATCGCCGGCCTGCTCGCCGGCCTGCCTGCGCTGCCCGCGCCCGAGCGCCTGCGCGGGCCCGAGACCGGGCTGGTCATGGTGCGCGGCCGGGCGGGCGGGGACGGCGCGCCCTTCAACCTCGGCGAGATGACCGTGACGCGCTGCGCCGTGCGGCTCGGCGATGCGGTCGGGCATGGCTATGTGGCAGGGCGCGACAAGCGCCAGGCCGAGCTCGCCGCGCTGCTCGACGCCGCGTTGCAGGATCCGGCGCGGCGCGATGCGCTGCTCGCGCGCGTCATCGTGCCGCTCGCCGCGCGCCAGCAGGCGGCGCGTGAGACCGAGGCGCGCAAGGCCGCTGCCACCCGTGTGGATTTCTTCGCCATGCAGACGACGCGATGAGCACGCTGACCGCCGGCTTCGCCGACCCCGTGCTCGACGCGCAGGCGGGTTTCCGCGCCGTGCTCGAAGCGATGAGCCGTCCGGGCCGCGTGCAGCGCGCCGGCACCGGCCTGCGTCCGCCGGCACCGCTGCACCAGGCCTCGGCCGCGGTGCTGCTGGCGCTCGCCGATGCCGACACGCCGCTCTGGCTGGATGCCGGCGCCGATGCCGAGGCCTGGCTGCGCTTCCACTGCGGCGCGCCCGTGGTCGCGGCGGCCGGCGAGGCCGCCTTCGTGCTGGCGGCCGGCGCCGCGCCCGCGCTCGCCTCGCTCGCCCGGGGCAGCGAGGAAGAACCGCAGCGCGGCGCGACGCTGGTGCTGCAGGTGGGCGCGCTGGAGGAAGGCGAAGGCTGGCGCCTCTGCGGCCCGGGCATCGCGCGCGAGCATCGCCTGCGCGTGACCGGCGCGCCGGACGGTTTCCACGCCGCATGGGCCGCGAACCGCGCCGGCTTTCCCTGCGGCGTGGACGTGCTGCTTTGCGCTGGCGACCGCCTCGCCGCGCTGCCGCGCAGCGTCATGATCGCGGAGGGCTGAGCCATGTACGTGGCCGTGAAGGGCGGCGAGCGCGCGATCGGCGCGGCCCATGCCTGGCTCGAGGAGACGCGGCGCGGCGATCCCGCGGTGCCGGAACTCTCCGTCGCCCAGATCGGGCAGCAGATGCCGCTCGCGGTGGATCGCGTGATGGCGGAAGGCTCCTGCCACGACCGCTTCCTTGCCGCACTTGCGATCAAGCAGGCCAAGGGCGACCTGATCGAGGCCGCCTTCCTGCTGCGCGCCTACCGCACCACCCTGCCCCGCTTCGGCGCGAGCGAACCGCTCGACACCGCGCTGATGCGCCTGCGCCGGCGCATCAGCGCAACCTACAAGGATCTGCCCGGCGGGCAGGTGCTGGGGCCGACCTTCGACTACACGCACCGGCTGCTGGACTTCGCGCTGGCCGCGGAAGGCGAGCCCCGCGCGAGCGCGCCGGAAGCCGCCTCGGCGGTCGGCGTGACGCCGCGCGTGACGGAACTGCTCGCGCGCGAGGGCCTGATGCAGCGCGAGACGCCCGTGGAAGCCGAGCCCGGCGACCTGACGCGCCAGCCCCTCGCCTTCCCCGCCGCGCGCGATGTGCGACTGCAGAATCTCGCGCGCGGGGACGAGGGCTTCCTGCTCGCCCTCGGCTATTCCACGCAGCGCGGCTATGGCCACGCGCATCCCTTCGTCGGCGAGATCCGCGTCGGGCATGTCGCGGTGGAATTCACCCCGCCCGAGTTGGGCTTCCCGATCGAGATCGGCGAGATCGGCATCACCGAATGCCAGATGGTCAACCAGTTCAAGGGCAGCCGCACCGAGCCCGCGCAATTCACCCGCGGCTACGGCCTGGTGTTCGGCCATGGCGAGCGGCGCGCCATGGCGATGTCCCTGGTCGACCGCGCGCTGCGCGCGCAGGAACTGGGCGAGGACGTGACCGCGCCCGCGCAGGATGCGGAATTCGTGCTCTACCACTCCGACAACATCGAGGCGACCGGCTTCGTCGAGCACCTGAAGCTGCCGCACTACGTGGATTTCCAGTCGGAACTCGAGAACCTGCGCGCCATCCGCCGCACCGCGGAAGCCGCGCTGCGGGAGGCCGCGGAATGAGCACGATGGACGGCTACAACTTCGCCTACCTGGATGAGGCGACGAAGCGCATGATCCGCCGCGCCATCCTCAAGGCGGTGGCCATCCCGGGCCACCAGATCCCCTTCGGCGCGCGCGAGATGCCGCTGCCCTATGGCTGGGGCACCGGCGGCATCCAGGTGACGGCCTCCATCCTCGGCCCCGCCGACACGCTGAAGGTGATCGACCAGGGCGCGGACGACACCACCAACGCCGTCTCCATCCGCCGCTTCTTCACCCGCGTCGCCGGCGTCGAAACCACCGCGCGCACGGGCGAGGCCAGCATCATCCAGACCCGCCACCGCATTCCGGAAAAGCCGCTGCGGGAAGACCAGATCATCGTCTACCAGGTTCCGCAGCCGGAACCGCTGTTCATGCTGGAACCCCGTCGCGCCGAGGCGAAGCGGCTGCATGCGCTCGCCGATTACGGGCTGATGCATGTGCGCCTGTACGAGGACATCGCGCGGCTCGGCCACATCGCGAAGGCCTACGACTATCCGGTGATGGTGAACGCGCGCTACCTGATGTCGCCCTCCCCGATCCCCGCCTTCGACAATCCGAAGATGCACCGCATGGCGGCGCTGCAATTGTTCGGCGCGGGGCGCGAGAAGCGCATCTACGCCATCCCGCCCCATACCGAGGTGCACAGCCTCGACTTCGAGGACCACCCCTTCCGCCCGATCCGCGCGCCCCATGCCTGCGCGCTGTGCCGCAGCACCGACACCTATCTCGACGAGGTGATCACCGACGATGCCGGCGGGCGGATGTTCGTCTGCTCCGACACCGATTTCTGCGCCGAGCGCCAGGCGCGGGCCGCCCCGCAGGAGGCCGCGGAATGACCGCCCCGCTGCTCGCCGCCGAGGGGCTGACGCTCCGCTTCGGCGCCATCCCCGCGCTGCTCGACGTCGCGATCGACGTCGCCGAGGGCGAGGTCGTCGCCATCGTCGGCGAATCCGGTTCGGGCAAGACGACGCTGCTGCGGGTGCTCTCGGGCATGATGACGCCGGATGCCGGCACCGTGCGCTGGCTCGGGGATGACGTGCACGCCATGGGCGAGGCCGCGCGGCGCCGCCTGATGCGAACCGCCTGGGGCTTCGTGCACCAGAACCCGCGCGACGGGCTGCGGCTCGCCGTCTCCGCCGGCGGCAATGTCGGGGAACGCCTGATGGCCGTCGGCGCCCGCCACTACGGCAACATCCGCGCCGAGGCGCTGTCCTGGCTGGCGAAGGTCGAGATCGACGGCCATCGCATCGACGACCTCCCGCGCACCTTCTCGGGCGGCATGCAGCAGCGCCTGCAGATCGCCCGCACGCTGGTCACGCGCCCGCGCCTGGTTTTCATGGACGAACCCACCGGCGGGCTCGACGTGTCGGTGCAGGCCCGCCTGCTCGACCTCATCCGCTCGCTCTCGCGCGAACTGGGCCTGTCGGTGCTGATCGTCACGCACGACATCGCGGCCGCGCGGCTGCTTGCCGACCGCATCCTGGTCATGCGCCGCGGGCGGGTGGTGGAGCAGGGGCTGACCGACCGCGTGCTCGACGACCCGCAGCACCCCTACACGCAGCTCCTCGTCTCCTCGGTGCTCGCCGCATGACCCCCGCGCTCCGGACCGAGGGCCTCGCCAAGGCCTTCACGCTGCACCTGCAGGGCGGGACGCACATCCCCGTCCTGAGCGGCATCGACCTCGCCGTGCGCCCCGGCGAATGCGTCGCGCTGTGGGGGCCCTCGGGCGCGGGCAAGTCCACGCTGATGCGCTGCCTCTACGGCAACTACGGCGCCGGCTCCGGGCGCATCATCCTGCGCCACCGCGGGCGGGATATCGACCTCGCCGCCGCCGACCCGCGCGATGTGATCGAGGCGCGGCGCGAGACGCTCGGCTACGTCTCGCAGTTCCTGCGCGTCATCCCCCGCGTCGCGACGCGCGACATCGTGGCCGAGCCGATGATCACCCGCGGCGTGCCGCGCGAGGAGGCGCTGGCCCGCGCCACCGCGCTGCTGCGCCGGCTGAACCTGCCGGACCGCCTGCACGGCCTTCCGCCCGCCACCTTCTCGGGCGGGGAACAGCAACGCGTGAACCTTGCCCGCGGCTTCGCCCCCGGCTACCCCGTGCTGCTGCTCGATGAGCCCACCGCCAGCCTCGACGCCGCCAACCGCGCCGGCGTGATCGCCCTGATCAACGAGGCCAAGGCCCAGGGCGCCGCCATCGTCGGCATCTTCCACGATGCCGAGGTGCGCGAGGCCGTGGCCGACCGCCTCTTCGACGTGCTCCCCGTCCAGGACGCTGCATGACCGCCGAGATCATCCTGACCAACGCCATCCTCGTCCTGCCGGAGGAGGCGCTGTTCGGCACGCTGGTGATCCGGTCGGGACGGATCGCGGAGATCCAGCCCGGGCGCAGCCATGCGCCCACGGCGCGCGACCTCGGGGGCGACCATTTGATCCCCGGCATCGTGGACGTGCACACCGACAATCTTGAACGCCAGGTGCAGCCGCGGCAGAACGCGCGCTGGCCCTCGCGCTCGGCGATGATCGCGCACGACGCGCAATGCGCCGCGGCGGGCGTGACCACGGTGCTGGACGCGCTCTGCCTCGGCGATCTGGGCTTCGACCAGGGGCGCGGGCAGACCTTCCTCGACGGCGTCGCCGACCTCGACGCGCTGGCCGACACGGGCGTGCTGCGCTCCGAGCATTTCCTGCACCTGCGCTGCGAATTGCCGGCGGCCGACATGGTGCCCGCCATGGAACCGGTCGCCGACCACCCGCGCGTGCGCATGGTCAGCCTGATGGACCATTCGCCCGGCGTCGGCCAGTACCGCGACATCGAGCGCTACGTCGCGATGCGCCGCAAGCAGACGCAGATGACGGTGGAACAGGTGCAGGACCGCATCGCCTTCCTGCTCGACCAGCGCGCCCGGCTGCGCGACCCGCAGCGCGCCTGGCTGCTCGAACGCATCCGCCACCGCGACCTGCCCGTCGCATCGCACGACGACGAGACACCGGAGGAGGTCCGCCGCAACCTCGCCGATGGCATCCGCATCAGCGAGTTCCCCGTCACCATGCTCGCCGCCGAGACAGCGCGCGATGCGGGCGTCGAGGTGATCGCCGGCGCGCCCAACATCGTCCGCGGCGGCAGCCATTCGGGCAATGTCTCCGCCGTCGAGCTGGTGCGCGCGAAGGCCGCCGATGCCTTCGCGTCGGACTACGTCCCAGCCTCCATGGGCGAGGCCGCCTGGCGCGCGGTGGAGGAGGCGGCGATCGCGCTGCCGCAGGCCGTCGCCATGATCGCCGAGCGGCCGGCGCGCATGTGCCGCCTCGATGACCGCGGCAGGCTGGCCCCCGGCCTGCGCGCCGATCTCGCGCAGATCCGCACGGTGCAGGGCATTCCCGTCGTGCGCCGCGTCTGGCGCGAGGGCAGCCGCGTCGCGTGACGCCGCACCGCATCGCGCTCTACTGGGCGCCGGAGCAGGACGACCCCCTGCACGCGGCGGGCAGCGCCTGGCTCGGGCGCGATGCCGCCTCCGGCGCGGCGCTGCCGCAGCCCGCGCTGCCGGGCCACGACATCGCCGCGCTCACAGCCGATCCGCGCGGCTACGGCCTGCACGCGACGCTGAAGCCGCCCTTCCGGCTGGCGGACGGCTACGCAGCCGCGCGCGATGCCGCCGCGGCGCTGGCCGCGCGCCTCGCGCCCTTCGACCTGCCGCCACTCGCGGTGCATGACCTCGACGGCTTCCTGGCGCTGCGCGAGACGACCCCCTGCCCGCCGCTGCACCGCTTCGCGGAGGCCTGCGTCGAGGCCCTCGACGCCCACCGCGCCCCGCCGACCGAGGCCGAGATCGCCCGCCGCCGCCCCGACCGCCTGACGGTCACGCAGCGCATGAACCTCGAACGCTGGGGCTACCCCTACGTGTTCGGCGAGTGGCGCTTCCACGTCACCCTCACGCGCCGCCTCGCGCCGGAGGAAAAGGCGGCGGTCCTGCCCGCCGTCACCGACTTCCTCGGCGCGGCGCCGGCGCTCCCGCGACGCGTCGCGGCGATCACCCTGTTCGCGCAGGCGGGCCCGGGCGAGCCTTTCGCCATAGCCGAACGCCTGCCGCTCGGCGGCTGAGGCTTCAAAGGCAGGCGCGCAGCGCGGCCTCGACCTGCGCCGCGCCCTCCTCAGCCGTCGCGTCGTTCATCACCGTCACGACGTCGAGGCCCGCCGGCGCGGCGGCCTCGCGCGCCAGGCGCCGCGCGATGTCCTCCGCACTCTCCCGCCCGCGCGCCGCGAGCCGTGCCGCGAGCACCGGCATCGGCGCCGTCACCATCAGCACGCGCAGCCGGTAGCGCGCGGCGGCCTCCGCCAGCACGCCGCGCGAGAGATTCGCCACCACCACCCGCCGCGCCGCGAGATCCGCCTCGATGTCGCGCGGGATGCCGTAGAACAGCCCATGCGCGCCCCACCACAGCGCGAAGCGCCCGGCCTCGCGCTCGGCCTCGAAGGCGCTCACCTCCAGCGCGCGATGCTCCTCCCCGCCGGCCTCCGCGGGCCGGGTGATGGCGCGGCGCACGAAGCGGAATCGCGCATCGCCGGCCAGCCGCGCCCGCGCGAGGCCCATCAGCGTGTCCTTGCCCGCGCCCGAAGGCCCCACCACTGCCACCAGCATCGCCCCTGCCCCCGCGAGGATTGACGCGCCCCCTCTGCTGCGCGACGAGGCTCGACGCAAGCCCGAGGAGCCGCAACCATGTCCGCCGTCTGCCGGAGATGATCGGCTTTCCCGCCAAGGAAGCTCCCAGGATGTTCACGACCCGCCCCGAGATCATCGGCACCTTCGGCGCCGTCGCCTCGACCCACTGGCTCGCGAGCCAGGTCGGCATGGCCGTGCTGGAACGCGGCGGCAACGCCTTCGACGCCGCCGCCGCCGCCGGCTTCACGCTGCAGATCGTCGAGCCCCACCTCAACGGCCCGGGCGGCGACTGCCCGATCATCCTGCACAGCGCGCGCACCGGCGCGCAGCAGGTCATCTGCGGCCAGGGGCCCGCGCCGGCCGCGCTGACAGTCGCGCACATGCGCGCCCATGGCCACGACATCATGCCCGGCACAGGGCTGCTGGCCACGCCCGTGCCCGGCGCCTTCGACGCCTGGATGCTGATGCTGCGCGACCACGGCACCTGGTCGGTGCGCGAGGTGCTCGCCTACGCCATCGGCTACGCGCGCCACGGCGCGCCGATGGTCCCGCGCATCCGCGCCACCATCGAGAGCGTCCGCCCGCTGTTCGAGACCGAATGGCCGACCTCCGCCGCGCTGTGGCTTCGCGACGGCGGGCCCGAGCCGAACGGCCTTTTCGCCAACCCGACGCTCGCCGGCACCTACGGACGCGTGGTGCGCGAGGCCGAGGCCGCCGGCGGCAGCCGCGAGAAGCAGGTGGATGCGGCCCGCGCGGCCTGGTATCGCGGCTTCGTCGCCGAGGCGATCGCGCGCTTCTGCGCGAGCACCGAGGCGATGGACACCTCCGGCCGCCGCCATCGCGGCGTGCTCTCCGCCGACGACATGGCGCGCTGGTCCGCCACCATCGAGGCGCCGCTCGCCCTCGACTACCGCGGCCACACCGTCCTGAAATGCGGCCCCTGGAGCCAGGGGCCGGCGATGCTGCAGACGCTCGCGCTGATGGCCGGCTTCGACGTGGAGGCGATGGACCCGGTCGGCGCCGACTTCGTCCATCACGTCATCGAGGCGCAGAAGCTCGCCTTTGCGGATCGGGAGGCCTTCTATGGCGACCCCGACTTCGTGGACGTGCCGATGGGCGCGCTGCTCTCGCCCGCCTACACCGATGCGAGGCGCGCGCTGATCACCGATCGCGCCTCCTTCGAATTCCGCCCGGGCAGCCCCGATGGCCGCATCGGCCGCACCGACTACGCGGCGGCCGTGCGCCGCTCCCAGGACCTCGCCGCCGCGATGGGCTCGGGCGAACCCACCGTCTCGCGCCTCGGCGCCGCAGGCGGGGACACCTGCCACGTGGACGTGATCGACCGCGACGGGAACATGGTCAGCGCCACGCCCTCGGCCGGCTGGCTGCAATCCTCCCCGGCCATCCCGGAACTCGGCTTCTGCCTCGGCAGCCGGTGCCAGATGTTCTGGCTGGACGAGACGCTGCCCAACGGCCTGCAACCGGGCAAGCGGCCGCGCACCACGCTCTCGCCCTCGATGGTGCTGAAGGATGGCAGGCCCTGGATGTCCTTCGGCACCCCGGGCGGCGAGCAGCAGGACCAGTGGCAGCCGATCATGCTCATGCGCATGATCCACCACGGGCTGAACATCCAGCAGGCGATCGACCTTCCCTCCTTCCACTCCGAGCACTGGATCAGCAGCTTCTGGCCGCGCGGCGCCAAGCCGGGGAAGGTGGTGATCGAAGGCCGCTACGCGCCGTCGGTGCTCGCCGAGCTGATCGAACGCGGCCACGCCGCCGAGCTGAGCGACGAATGGTCGGAAGGCCGCCTGAGCGGCGTGCGGCGCGAGCCCGACGGCACCATCCGCGCCGGCGCCAACCCGCGCGGCCTGCAGGGCTACGCGGTCGGACGCTGATGCGCGTCCTGCTCGCCATCGCGCACTACTTCCGGCCCGAGGAAGGCTCGACCCATTCCTCGACCGACGCGCATCGCCGCGACCAGCGTGCGGCGGCGCTGCGGAGCACGATCGAGTCCTGGCGCGGCACTCTCGGCGCGACCACCGCGCTCAACATCGAGCACAAGCGCTTCGAGCACATCCGCGGCGCGGTGGACGGGCTCGACATCGCCGTGCTGACCAACGGCACCGACCATCTGCTCGATGCCGGGCACGCCCGGGCGCGCGGCGTCCGCCACGTCACGGTGCAGCTCGACAATCCGCGCATGCTCGGCTTCGCCGCGCGGCGGCTGTTCGCCGATGCCCGCAACGGCTACGACCTGTTCTGCTATTCCGAGGACGATCTCCGCCTCGCCGATCCGGGCTTCGTCGCCAAGATCGCGGCCTTCCAGGATGCCTTCGGCTGGCGGCGGCTGCTCATGCCCAACCGCTTCGAATGGAACCCGAAGGGCCCCACCCTCAAGACCTGGATCGACGGCGACCTCCGGCCCGGCGTGACCGAGCGCTGGCGCGCCCCGCTGCCGGATGAGGATTTCCTCCGCCTCGGTCCCACCACCTTCCGCCGCGCGCTCAACCCGCACAGCGGCTTCCACGCCGTCACGGCGGTGCAGCTCGCGCACTGGATGCGCCAGCCGCATTTCGCGGAGAACGACGCGGCCTTCATCTCGCCGCTCGAAAGCGCCGCGACGCTGGGCGTGCTCAAGACCTTCCCGATCTACAAGCCCTTCGGCCCCGATGCCGGCTTCCTCGAGATCGAGCATCTCGACACGCGATTCTCCGCCATGAGCCTGCCGCGAGCCTGACATTGCGCGCGCCGCCCTCGGGGCCGAGACTGCGGGCCGAGGGAGGACGCGCCATGCAGATCACCGACGCCCAGGTCCATATCTGGGGCAGCGGCACGCCGAGCGGCGACCACCGCCAGAGATCCGTCTTCACCGTCGAGGAATTGCTCGCCGAGATGGACGAGGCCGGGGTGGATGCCGCCGTGATCCACCCGCCCGTCTCCTGGGACCCGGACGCCAATGCCATCGCCGAGGCCGCCGCGGCGAGATACCCGGACCGCTTCGCCATCCTGGGCCAGGTGGCGCTCGACACGCCGGAAACCAGCCGCCCGCTCCTCAAGGGCTGGCGCGAACGCCCCGGCCAGTGCGGCCTGCGCTATCCGCTGGTGGGCGCCGACCAGCAATCCTGGCCCTTCGACGGCACGCTCGACTGGCTCTGGCCGGTCGCCGAAGCGGAAGGCCTGCCAGTCGCCACCATGGCCTGGCGATTCCTGCCGGAATTCGCCGCCATTGCCGAACGCCATCCGCGCCTGCGCCTGATCATCGACCATTGCGGCCTGATCCGGCACGAGAAGGGCGCGGCCGCCTTCGCCAACCTCGATGCCGTCACGGCGCTCGCGCGCTTTCCCAACGTGGCGCTCAAGGCCACCGGCGCGCCGGGCTACTCGCGCGAGGCCTATCCGTTCCGCGACATCCATGACGGTCTGCACCGCCTGTTCGACGCCTTCGGCCCGGACCGCTTCTTCTGGGGCACAGACATCACGCGCATGCCGTGTTCCTGGCGGCAGTGCATCACGCTGTTCACCGAGAAACTGCCCTGGCTGCGGGGCCCGCAGATTGAACGCGTGATGGGCGGCGCGATCCGCGACTGGATCGGCTGGAAGCCCTAACATTACAGTTGCGCTGACGCATGAACTCTGAATCGATGCGGGACCATGACTCGATTCGGAGGTTGTGGTGTCGGGCGCATCGATCGAGACGACGCTGGAGCTTTGGGCTGCGTCGCTGCGGG
>Ga0207950_100297_pt1 | contig 17995 bp, 15 predicted proteins | sample Subbio11_8B_AprC_FD_184814 | JGI IMG/M metagenome (GOLD analysis project Ga0207950, IMG submission 184814) | Serpentinite rock and fluid subsurface biosphere microbial communities from McLaughlin Reserve, California, USA - CR11_8B_AprC (SPAdes) | ecosystem: Environmental > Terrestrial > Deep... | reverse complement strand
GAGATGCAGGATCAGGGCGAAGGCGGCGAAGCACACGAGCGCCTCGGTCACGGACAGCAGAAGCAGCTCCGACCGGATGCTGTGCCCGAAGAGATTGGTCACCGTGCAGCTCCCATGGTCCGCGGCGCGCGCTCCCCAGCGCCACTCCGCGAACGTGTAGTGACTGCCCCCTTGGACATGATGTGACCATCCTTCCAGGTCGTTGACAAGCGATTAATGCCTTAAAAATTCGTGACTGTCATATTTTTAAATCTCACAAATGCGAGAGGATACGATTCCAAAAAATTTAGACGAAACATCACCTGCGCGAGGCCCGCGGACCCGCGCAGCGCGTAATCTACCGCCCTGGGGTTGTATCCGCGGGCAGGACACGCATGTGACCTGGCGCACACCGACGGTGCCCGGTTCGCTTCCATACCGGTTCCGGAATCCACGCGCAGCCGTGATCGGTTTTCTGTTTGAAAAATAAGTCCAATGCCCTACAAACGATCCGGTCGTTAACCCATTGCACATCCACCTGCGGCACACGACAGAATGCATCCGGTCGCGCGCGTCCTGCCCACCCCCCGTTTGGGCAGCCGCTTCGGAGGTACGGGAGGTCACCGATGATCAGGCTCTATTCCGTTCTCGCCGCGGCCCTCCTCGCCGCCTGCGCGCCGCAGGGCGTGCCGCCGCCCGATCTCGCCGCCGGCCCGGCGCCGTCCGCCGAGCAGCACTACGTGATCGGCCCCGGGGATTCGCTCGGCATCTTCGTCCATCGCGCGCCCGAACTGTCGATGGACGTGCCGGTGCGCCCCGATGGCCGCATCTCCATCCCGCTCGTGCCCGACATCCAGGCCGCCGGGCGCACGCCCTCCGGCCTCGCGCGCGATCTCGAGGTCCAGCTGCGCCGATATGTCGTCGAGCCGAACGTCACCGTCATCGTGCGTTCCTTCATCGGCCCGCCGAACCGCATGATCCGCGTGATCGGGGAGGTCGCGCAGCCCCAGGCGATCGCCTACCGCGACGGCATGACCATCCTCGATGTCATGATCGCGACGGGCGGCCTGACCCGCTTCGCCGCCGGCAACCGCGCCGAGCTCATCCGCCGCGACGCAGCGGGCGCGCGGCAGGGCATCCCGGTCCGGCTCAACGACCTGGTCCGCAGCGGCGACATGTCGCAGGACATTCCCGTGCGTCCCGGTGATACACTGGTGATCCCCCAGAGCTGGTTCTGAACCGATGAACATTCCCGCGCCGATCCTGAGATCGGTCAAGGCCTCCTGGCGGCACCGCTGGGTAGGACTGGCCGCCGCCTGGCTCGTCTGCCTGGCCGGCTGGGCCTTCGTCTACACCATGCCGAACCAGTACCAGTCGAGCGCCCGCCTCTATGCCGAGGCCGACGTCATCCTCGGCCAGACGCTGCGCGGCATCGCCGTGGACGGCGCGCCGCAGCAGCAGGTCGAACTGCTGACCCGCACCATGCTGGCCCGCCCCAACCTCGAGCGCGTGGTCGCGCGCACCGACCTCGACATGCGGGTGGACAGCGCGCGCTCGCGCGAGGCGCTGCTCGACGGCCTCGCGAGCGAGATCCGCGTGGTGCCGCAGGGGCGCAGCCTCTATCAGATCACCTACACGGACCACGATCCGCGGATCGCCCAGGCGGTGGTGCGAACGCTGCTCGACCTGTTCATGGAGCGCGCGGCGAGCAACGACCGCGAGGCGATGGAGAACGCCCGCAACTTCGTGAACCAGCAGCTCAACGCCTTCGAGACGCAGCTGCGCGAGGCGGAGCGTCGGCGGGCCGAGTTCCGCGCCCGCTACCTCGACCTCCTGCCCTCCGACGCGCATGGCGGGGCGAGCCGTCTCGAGGACGCGCGCCGCCGGATCGCCACCTTGCGCGGCGAACTCGAGGACGCGCAGGCGCGCCGGGACGTGCTGCGCCAGCAGATCGACGCCCTGCCTGGCCCGCGCGCGGTCGGCGGCGGCGGCGATCCGCGCCTCGCCGCGGCCGAGCGAGACCTGCGCGAGCTCCGCCTGCGCTACACCGAACAGCACCCGACGGTGATCGCGCAGCGCAACATCATCGCCGAACTCCGCTCCGGCCGAGGAGGAGGAGGAGGAGGCGGCGGCGGCGGCGGCGGCGGCGGCGCAGCGGTCGCGACACCGAGCACCCAGCGCGACATCCTCCAGGCGCGCCTCGTCGATGTGGATCTCGCCATCGCCTCGACCGAGCGCCAGATCGCCAGCGGTTCCGCGGAGCTCGAGCGGCTCGAGACGCTGGCCCGCAGCGCCCCGCAGCTCCAGGCGGAGTTCGACAACATCGTCCGCGACCACGGCGTGATGCGCCGACAGTACGAGGAACTGCTGTCGCGGCGCCAATCGCTCCATCTCGCCGGCGCGGCGCGGGCCGGCGCGGACCAGATGCGGATCGAGGTGGTCGAACCGCCGACCGTGCCCACCATCCCGCGCGGACCCAACCGGTTGCTCTTCGCCTCGGCGGTGCTGGTCATGGGACTCGGCGCGGGCGGGGCGCTCGCCATCCTGCTCGGCCTGCTCGACCGCGGCTTCTATTCGGTGCGCGACCTGCGCGGGATCGGCCTGCCGGTGCTCGGTTCGGTGGCCGAGGTGAACGCGCCGGGGCGCCTCGTGCCTGCGGCTGTCTTCGCCTCGGCTGCAATCCTGCTCGTCGGCGCCTATGCGGCAATGCTGGTCCGCGGGCCCGAATTGGTTGCACAGGGCTCGCGCCTTGTGGCACGCCTGCTGGCATGAGCGTGCAGTCGCAACGGAGTCTCGCGGAACGCGCCGTCGAGGCACTCGGCGGGGTGGGTGTGCTGCGCGGCGCCGCGCCGGCCGGCGATGCCGCGGCCGCCCCGCCCCGCAAGGCGCCGCCCGCCGCCGAGGCCGCGCGCCCTGCCGAACCGCAGCCCGCCCATCCGCCGATCCCGCGGGATGCGCTGATCGCCGCGGGCGGCCTCAGCCTCCAGGGGACGCGCACGCGATGCGCCGAGGAGATGGCGGTCATCCAGCAGCAGGTCCTGCGGGCGCTCAAGGACGTGGCGCCGGGCCCGGAGCGCTGCGCCCGCGTGGTTCTCGTCACCAGCGCGCGCCCGGCCGAGGGCAAGACCTTCACCTCGCTCAACCTCGCCGCCGCGATCGCGCGGCATGGCGGCATGGGCGCCCTGCTCGTGGATGACGACGGCAAGCGCGGCAGCCTGACCAGCCTGCTCGGCTGCGCCGAGGCGCAGGGCCTGCACGACATCGCGGCCGATCCGGCGCTCGACCCGGCAAGCCTCGCACGCCCGACCGAGGTCGCGCGCCTGCGCTTCCTGCCCTTCGGCGTGGCGCCGACGGCCATGTCCGCCTCCAGGGCGTCGCCCAAGGCGCTCGCCGATGCCTTCCACCGCATCGCCGCGGCCTTTCCGGACGACCTGCTGATCGTCGATGCCCCCCCCGTCCTCGCGACCAGCGACGCGAGCGCGACCGCCGCCCTGGCCGGCCAGATCCTGATCGTGGTCCGGGCGGAGGCCACTCAACGATCCGAAGTCGAGGCCGCGCTCGACATGCTGGACGCCTGTCCGACGCTCCAGCTTGTCCTCAACCGCGCGTCCGCCTCCACGCCGGACAGTTTCGGGGCATACGGATATGAGGCCTACGGCAGTTGAGTCGAACCCGCGCCTGAGCCGGGGGCGGCGAACCGCCTGGGTGGCCGTCGCTGCCTGCGGCGGCGTGGTGGTCGCGGCACATCCGGGCCTGTCGCAGGAGGCGCCGGCCACGGGCGGCGGTGCCGCGCCTGCCGCCGCGGCGCAGGCCGCGCCCGTCCGCCCCTTCGCGGGAATCGAGCAGCGCCCGGTGGGCGGCATCGGGCCGTTCGGGGGCATCCCGCCGGCAAACCTGGTCCGCCCGGAGGCGCAGCCCGGCGGCTTCCTCGAATCCCCCTTCGGCGGAGCGCCGGTCAATCTCGGCGGCACCACGCCCTCGCGCGGCTACGTCATTGAGCCGTCGCTGACGCTGCGCCTGCTCGCCACCGACAACAGCCAGATCAGCGACCGGCGCCGGGATTCCGAGTTCATCACCTCGATCGTCCCCTCGATCCGCATGACGGCCGAGACGGCCGCCCTGCGCGGTTCCTTCAACTACGCGCCCAGCCTCAGCTTCTACGCCAACAACACCGAGGACACCCGGATCGACCATCGGTTCTTCGGTGCCGCCACCCTGACCCTGCTGCCCGAGCGCGTGTTCGTGGACATCCGCGCCCTGGGCAACGTGACGCCGATCGCGCCGGGCTTCAACGACGTCACCATCGCCTCCGCGCGCCGCGACGGCTTCACGCAGAACTACTTCTTCACCATCAGCCCCTACGCCATCCAGCGCTGGGGCACCGCGGCGACCTCGGTGGTCGGCTACAACTTCGCCTATTCCCGCCGCGACGGCAGCGCCTTCCGCCCCTTCCCCGGCAGCCCCGAGATCGCCAGCGACAGCGAACTCATCACGCATACGGGCTATCTCGCCCTGCGCTCGGGCGAGGATCTCGGCCGCCTGATCCTCGAGGCGCGGCTCTCGGGCACCGCCTATGTCGGCGGCGGCCCGGTGACCGACGGCGCGGAGCGCGCGCTCGGCGTCGTCGAGGCGCGCTACGCCGTCACGCCCACCGTCGCCGTCCTCGGCGAGATCGGCTACGAACACCTGCGCTTCGGCGGCTTCCCGCCCTATCGCGTGGACGGCGCGGTCTGGGCCGGCGGCCTGCGGCTGGATCCGAGCCCCAACACCACCATCACCGCCCGCTACCGCCGCCGCGACGGCTTCGATTCCCCCTCGGTGGATGCGCGCATCGGCATCGGCCCGCGCACCGTGCTGTTCGCCCGCTATTCCGAGCAGGTGACGACGGCGCTCGCGCAGGTCGCGGACCTGCTCACCACCGTCACCGTGGACGAATTCGGCAACGCGATCGGCCGCGACGGCGCGCCGGTGCCGCAATTCGACAGCGGCGCCTTCCTCGGCCAGCAGGGCGGCCTGTTCCGCAGCCGGCGGGGCGTCGCCTCGATCTCCCACCAGCTGCCGCGCGACACCTTCAGCCTGCAATACGTCTATGACCGCCGCACGCCGGTCTCGACCGCGCCCGGCGAGTTCGCCTTCGCGCAGGAGACACAGAGCGCCTCGCTGCTGTGGCGGCGCGTGATCGGGCCGGTGACGACCGGCTTCGGCTCGGTCGGCTACAGCTGGAACCGCTCGGGCAGCCTCTCCTCGCGCTCCGACACCGCGACGGCGCGGCTCGGCGTGGTGCACAGCTTCTCCGAGCGCCTGGTCGGCTCGGTGCAGTACCAGTTCACCGAAAGGCTGCGCGGCGAGACCGGGCCGACCGGCGCGCGGGCGCCGGGCGACACGACGCAGAACACGCTCATCGCCTCCATCACCACCCGCTTCTGAGAGGCGCCGGGACGGGCGCGCCGTCCCGGCGCCTTCCCGCCGCCGCAAGGGATCCGTCCGCAGCATGCTCGTCGAACACTACGGCTTTCGCGAGCCGCCCTTCCTGCTGACGCCCGACCCCCGTGTTTTCTACGCGAGCCAGGGGCACAGCCGGGCCTACGCGCATCTGGTCTATGGCATCGCGCAGCGCGAGGGCTTCATCATCGTCACCGGCGAGGTGGGGGCGGGCAAGACGACGCTGATCGAACGGCTCTGCGCCGAGCTCGATCCCGGCGCCTTCATCGTCTCGCGCATCGAGACCTCCCAGGTGCACGGCGACGACCTGCTGCGCCTGGTCGCGCGCGGCTTCGGCGTGCCCACCGGCGGCACCAAGGCCGACGTGCTCGGCGCCATCTCGGACGCGCTGCGCGCCACCGCCGGGGAGGGCCAGCCGCGCCACCTGCTCATCGTGGACGAGGCGCAGGCGCTCTCGCCCACCGCGCTCGAGGAGCTGCGGATGCTCTCGAACGTGACCGCGGAGGGGCGCGCGCTGCTGCAGACCCTGCTGATCGGCCAGCCGCAGCTGCGGCGCCTGATCGCCAGCCCCGACCTCGACCAGCTGCGCCAGCGGGTGCTCGCCTCCTACCACCTCGACGGGCTCAGCAAGGCGGAGACGCGCGCCTATGTCGAGTTCCGCCTGCGCGCCGCCGGCTGGGAAGGCCGGCCCGCCTGGGAGGAGGGCGCGATGGATCGCGTCCACGAGCTCACCGGCGGCATCCCGCGGCGGATCAACCGGCTGTGCTCGCGCGTGCTGCTTACCGGCGCGCTCGAGAAGGTCGACCTGCTCACCATCCGCACGGTCGAGGATACCGCGGCGGAACTCGAGGCCGATCTCGGCGCCGGCCTCAGGCCCGGCGAGGAGCCCGTCCCTTCGCCCGACCCGGGAGCGGGCGAGCTCGCCGTCCTGCGCGCCGCGGTCGAGGGCCTCGCGAAGCGGCTCGAGGCGCTGGAGAAGTCGAGCAAGCGGCGCGAGCGGATGCTCGGCCAGCTCGCCGACCTCGTCTCCACCTACACGAAGCGGCGCTGACATGACGGCCGTCGGCGACGCCGCCCCGCGCAACGCCATGACGGTGGATGTCGAGGACTGGTTCCAGGTGCAGGCCTTCGCCGGCTGCATCCCGCGCAGCGCGTGGGAGACGCTCGACCGGCGCGTCGAGGCGAACACCGAGCGCATCCTCGACACCTTCGCCCGGCACGGCGTGAGGGCGACCTTCTTCACCCTGGGCTGGGTCGCCGAGCGCCATCCGGTGCTCATCCGCCGCATCGTCGCCGCGGGCCACGAACTCGCGAGCCACGGCCATGGCCACGAGCTCGTGCACGAGATCGGCGAGGCCGCCTTCCGCGACGACATCCGCCGCGCCAAGGCCGCGCTCGAGGATGCCGGCGGCGTCGCGGTGCGCGGCTATCGCGCGCCGACCTTCTCGATCGGCCCGCACACGCCCTGGGCGCACCAGATCCTGGCGGAGGAGGGCTATGGCTATTCCTCCTCGGTGTTCCCGGTGAAGCACGACCTCTATGGCGCGCCGGATGCACCGCGCGCGCCGCACCGCCCGCGTGCCGATGGCGTGCTGGAACTGCCGATGACGACGCTGCGCGCGGCCGGGCGCAACCTGCCCTGCGCCGGCGGCGGCTGGTTCCGTCTGGTGCCCTATCCGCTGTTCCGCACCGCGCTGCGGCGGGTGAACGGGCGGGAGGGCGCGCGGGGCATCTTCTATTTCCACCCCTGGGAGGTGGACCCCGCCCAGCCGCGCGTGGCACGGGCCGGCAGGCTCTCGCGCTTCCGGCACTATACCGGCCTGTCGAGCATGATGGCGCGGCTCGAGGCGCTGCTGCGCGACTTCTCCTGGGGCCGCATGGACCAGGTCTTCGCGCCCGAGCTGACGAAGGGCTAAGCCGTGGCGGTGACACTGAGGGAGATGGATGCGCGCAGCGCGCCCGCCTGGGACGCCTTCGTGCGCGCGCGGCCCGAGGCGACCTTCTTCCACCTCAGCCCCTGGGCCGCGGTGATCCGCCGCGCCTTCGGGCACGCGACGCACTACGCGATGGCCGAGCAGGACGGCGCGGTGGTGGGCATTCTGCCGCTCGCGCGCATGAAGACGCTGCTTTTCGGCGACCTGCTCTCCTCCACGCCCTTCTGCGTCTATGGCGGCAGCGTGGCCGCCACGCCGGAGGCCGCGGCCGCGCTCGAGGCGCATGCGCTCGCGCTGCGCGAAAAGCTCGGTTCCCCGGCGATCGAATTCCGCCGGCGCGAGGGGCCCGATCCCGGCTGGACCACGCGCACGCCGCTCTACTTCACCTTCCGCAAGCCGATCGCGCTCACCGGCGACGATGCGAAGGACATGCAGGCCAACATCCCGCGCAAGCAGCGCGCGGAGGTGCGCAAGGCGGTCGAGAAGTTCCGCCTGCGCTCGGTCTCGGACAGCGACACGCGCACGCTGCACCGCGTCTATGCCGAGAGCGTGCGGAATCTCGGCAGCCCGGTCTTCCCCGCGCGCTACTTCCATCTGCTCGCCGAGGCTTTCCCCGGCGAGCACGACGTCACCACGGTGCTGGACGGCGATGCCGCAATCGCCTCGGTGCTGAACTTCCATTTCCGCGAGGAGGTGCTGCCCTATTACGGCGGCGGGCTGCGCGCCGCGCGCGAGAACCGCGCCAACGAGTTCATGTACTGGGAGGTGATGCGCCGCGCCGGGCGCGAACGCGGCGCGAGGCTGTTCGATTTCGGCCGCAGCAAGCTCGGCACCGGGGCCTTCGACTACAAGAAGAACTGGGGCTTCGAGCCGCAGGAACTGCGCTATTGCTACCGCCTGGCCGAGGGCGCGGCGATCCCGGAGAACAACCCGAACAACCCGAAGTACCGGCTGTTCATCGCGGCGTGGAGGCGGCTGCCGGTGGCGGTGGCGAACGTGCTGGGGCCGCCGCTGGTGCGGGGGTTGGGGTGAGCGTGGCGTGACCCGGCATCAGGCGACCCGCTTCTCGAAATGGACCCGCCGGTGTCCGGCCTCGCTGCCACGGCCGGTCTCGACGAAGCCGAGGCGCAGATACATCGCGACGTTCTCGACCATCTTCTCGTTGGTATAGAGGCGCAGCAGCGGGTGGCCGCGGCGGCGCGCCTCGGCCTCGGTGAAGGCGATCAGGCGCCTGCCGATGCCCTGCCCCTGCGCGGCCGGCGCCACGGCGATGTTGTGGAGCAGCAGCGCGCCCGGTTCGTCCTCGAGGATCAGCGCACCGAGCGCCGTGCCGCCTTCCTCCAGGACCCAGGCCTGGCCGGCGGCGATGCGCGCGGCGTAGTCGTCGAGCATCGGGGCGGGTTCGCGGCCGATCCGCGGTACATAAACCGCGTAGGCCGCCCGCACCAGTTCACGCAGCGCCTGCGCCTCCTGCGGTCTGGCGCGCCGGGGCTCGCTCACCGGTTCCGCGGCAGCCGCCGCGCGAGCACGTCGAGCACCGCCATGCGGCAGGCCACGCCCATCTCCACCTGCTCCCCGATCACGCTGCGCGTCGGGTGGTCGGCGATGGCGCTGTCGATCTCGACGCCGCGGTTCATCGGGCCGGGATGCATGACGATGCTGTCGGGCCTCGCATGCGCGAGCTTCTCGGCGTCGAGGCCGTAGAATCGGAAGAACTCGCGCGCGGACGGCACCAGCCCGCCCGACATGCGCTCGCGCTGCAGGCGCAGCATCATCACCGCGTCCGCGTCCTTCAGCCCGGCCTTCATGTCGTGGAAGACCTCGACGCCGAGCCGCGCGACATCGGCCGGGATCAGGGTGGGCGGCCCGACCACGCGCACGCGGCTGCCCATGGTGGTCAGCAGGTGGATGTTCGAGCGCGCGACGCGCGAATGCGCGATGTCGCCGCAGATCGCGACGACGAGGCCCTCCAGCCGCCCCTTGCGGCGGCGGATGGTGAGCGCATCGAGCAGCGCCTGGGTCGGGTGCTCGTGCGTGCCGTCGCCGGCATTGATGACCGCCGCCTCCACCTTCTGGCTGAGCAGGGCAGGGGCGCCGGACTGCCCGTGGCGGATCACCAGCAGGTCGCATTGCATGGCGTTGAGCGTGGAAGCGGTGTCGAGCAGCGTCTCGCCCTTGTTCACGCTGGAGGTGCTGACCGACATGTTGATCACATCCGCGCCCAGCCGCTTGCCGGCGAGTTCGAAGGAGGTGCGCGTGCGCGTGCTGTCCTCGAAGAACAGGTTGATCAGCGTGCGGCCCTTGAGCAGGTCGCGCTGCGTCTTTCCGCTGCGGTTGAGCAGCGCGTAGGATTCCGCGAGGTCGAGCAGGTCCGCGATGTGCGGCGGCTCGAGGCCCTCGATGGCGAGCAGGTGTTTCGACGGGTGGGGCACGCGGGCAGGTTACCGCCGAGGCCGGGATTCGGCCAGGAGGGGCCGCCGCCTCCAGGGCGCCTCGCCTGTCCCGAGGCGCCGCGCGATCCCAGCGGCCGGGGCGGCCTGCGCGGCGGCGCCCGCGCGGTCGTTGGTATCAGTCGTCCGTCCGCGCGCCAACGCGGGACGATCCGCCTGCCCTGGAGCGGCCCGAAAAGATTGCGCCGCACCTCCACCCGCGTCACCGAGCCGGGTTCGAGGCGGCGGTCGCGACCCGCACGCCCCCGGCGTCCGCATTGCCGCCACGGACAGCCGGTCGAACCGGCCCCTCCTTGGGGAGCCCGGTATCGGCGAGACGATCTCGACGGTGACCGGCACGACGAAGCCGGGCACGGCCGCTGATAGGGCCCGGCATAGGACAGGCGAAGGCATGGAATTCGTCGGTTCGCGGTTACGCGGAGTTTACCGCCTTGGCCGATGATGCGGACCTCCCGGAATTCTGCACCGCAGGGATCACGCCGCATGTCCGAAGCGCTTCGTCGTCTCACGCCGCGCCTTGCTGCCCGCGAGGTGCGGGCCCTGGTGGCCGTGCTCGCGCTCGCGGCGCTGGGCGTCACGCTGGGCGGGACGGTCCAGGCGTGGCGCGCCCTGAACGACGGCGCCCGGATCGCCGAGATGAACCGGCATGCCGCGATGCTGTTCCGGGCGGTGGATGGCATGCAGCTCGAACGCGGGCGCACGCAGAACGCGCTGCGGGCCGATGGCGTCGCCCCGGCCGACCGGCTTGCACAGATCACCGCGCCGCGGGAGGCCGCGCGCGCGGCGGCGGGCCCGGCGCTGGACGGGCTTGCCGCGCTTGGCGGCGGCGCCCTGGAGGAGAGGGTTGCGACGGCCCGCCGCGCCTTGGCCGCGCTCGATGCCGCCCGCAGCGCGGCCGATGCCGCCGTGCGGCTGCCGCGAGCACAGCGGCCCGAGCCGCTGCTCCGCGACTGGTTCGATATCGTGACCGCCGCGATCGGCACGCTGAACGCGGTGTGGCTGGAGGCGAGCGCCGCGACGGCAGCAGGGGCGGATGCCACGCTCGCGCGCATCAATGAAACCGCCTATCTGGCCCACCAGGCGCGCGAGGATGCCGGCGTGGAACGCGCCGGCCTGTCCACCTTCGTCGGGCAGCCGGCCGTGGTGGAGCCGTCGCGGCTGGCGGCCTGGGCCATGCGTCGCGGCAAGGTGGATCTCGCCTTCCGCCGGATCGGGGAACTCAATCCGGCCGGCGCGGCCGACCCTGCGGTGGCCGCCGCGATCGCCGCCGCGCGCGAGACCTACGGCACCGGCTTCGCGCGGGTGCGCGACGAGGTCCTGGCCGCCGCGATCACCGGCGCCGCGCCGGCGATCGGCGCAGCCGACTGGCAGGCGTTGGGGGACCGCAGCCTCGCCACCCTGGTCGGCATGCGCGATGCCGCCCTGGGCCAGGCCGAACGCCATCTGGCCGTGCGACTCGCCGAAGCGCGCGGTCAACTCGTCGCCGATGCCGTGATCGCGCTGCTGGTTCTCGGCCTCGCGCTGCTCACGCTGCTGCGCCTGTCGCAGCGGTTGCTGAAGCCGGTCGGCGGCATCACCGCCGCGCTCGACCAGATCGGCCGCGGCGAGACGCGGCCCGCCCTGCCGGGCGTCTGGCGCAACGACGACGAGATCGGCACCATCGTCGGCGCCGTGCGCGGCCTCGCGGAACAGATGGAGCACCGCGCCCAGGCCGAGGCCGCCGAACGCGCGGCCGCCGCTCGCCAGGCGGAGCGCGTGGCGCGCCTCGAAGCCCTTGTCGCCGCCTTCGAGGCCGATGCCGAGCGCACGCTCGACACGGTCACCACCGCCGCCACGGCGCTGGAGGGGACTGCCGCCGCGCTCGAAAGCGCGGCCAAGGAAGGCGTGAACCTGACCGATGCCGTGGCCGGCGCGGCCGATGCCACCGCCGGCAATACGCAGGTCGCCGCCGCGGCGGCCGAGGAACTGACGGCCTCGGTCGGCGAGATCTCGCGCCAGGTCATCCAGGCGACCGAGATCGCCCGGCGCGCCGTGGCCGAGGCGGTGCGCACCGACGAGACCATGCAGGGCCTCTCGGTCGCGGCGGAGCGGATCGGCGAGGTGGTGCAGCTGATCTCGGGCATCGCGGCGCAGACCAACCTGCTCGCGCTCAACGCCACGATCGAGGCGGCGCGGGCGGGCGAGGCGGGCAAGGGCTTCGCCGTCGTCGCCTCCGAGGTGAAGTCCCTGGCCGGGCAGACCGCCAAGGCGACCTCCGACATCGCCGGGCAGATCGCGAACATGCGGAACGTCGCGATCAGCGCGGTCGAGACGGTGCGCGGGATCGGCGCGGTGGTGGGCGAGATCAACGAGGCCGCGGCCTCGATCGCCGCCGCGGTCGAGGAACAGGGTGCCGCCACGGCCGAGATCGCGCGCAGCGTCGGCGATGTCGCGCGCTCGACCGGCTCGGTCTCGGGCGACACGCGCGCGGCGAGCGGGGCGGCGCGGAAGACCGGCGAGATCAGCGGCCAGGTGCGGGCCGCCTCGCGCGGCTTCGCCGAGGAAGCGGCGCGGATGCGCGGCCGGATCGGCGAGTTCCTGAACGGCGTGCGCGTCGCCTGAGGACGGCCTCAGCCGCGCGAGGCGTCGAGTGCTGCCTGCAGCATGTAGGCCGCGGCGGCGCGATCGACCGCCGCGGCCCGCTTCGCCCGCGTCAGGTCGGCCTCGACCACCAGCATCCGGTTCACCGCCGCCGAGGACAGGCGTTCGTCGAACAGCGAGCAGGGCAGGGCGGTGGCCTCCGAGACCGCCCGCGCCCAGTCCTTCGCCGCCTGCGCCGCCGGGCCCATCCTCCCGTCCATCGACAGCGGCAGGCCGACCACCAGGCCCGCGGCGCCTTCCTTGCGCGCGATGGCCGCTATCTCGGCCGCGTTGGCGGCGAGTCTGCCGCGCTTGAGGCTGCCATAGGGGCTCGCCAGCATCAGCGTCACATCCGACAGCGCCATGCCGATCGTCTTCGCCCCAGGGTCGAGGCCGATCAGGCGATCGTTCGGCCCGAGCCCGGCCCGCAGGTCCTTCAGGTTGATGATGGCCATGCGCGGCCTTATGGTCCGCCGCCCGTTTCCCTGGAAGCAGAGAGTGATGTCCCTCGATACCGCCACCGTGCGGCGCGTCGCCGCCCTCGCCCGCATCCGCCTCGAGGAGGAGGAGGTCGCCCGCATCCAGGGCGAGCTGAACGGCATCCTCGGCTGGATCGAGCAATTGCAGGCGGTGGACACCGAGGGCGTCGAGCCGATGGCCGGCGGCACGCCCGAAGGCATCGCCGCGATGCCGATGCGCGATGATGTGGTGACCGATGGCGGCATCGCGGAGAAGGTGCTGGCGAACGCGCCGGACCGCGAAGGCGCCTATTTCGGCGTGCCGAAGGTGGTCGAGTGATGCGTCCGACCGATTTCACCCTCGCCGGCGCGATCGCCGCGCTGGGGGAAGGCGCGCTCTCGGCCGAGGAGCTGACGCGCGCGCATGTGGACGCGATGGAGGCGCTCAACCCCCGCCTCAACGCCTTCATCACCACCACGCCCGAGCAGGCGCTGGAGGCGGCCCGCGCCTCGGATGCGAGGCGCGCGCGCGGGGATGGCGGGCCGCTCGAAGGGATTCCGCTCGCCATCAAGGACCTGTTCTGCACCGAGGGCGTGCGGACCACGGCGGGGTCGAAGATCCTGGCCGGCTTCGTCCCGCCCTATGAAAGCACGGTGACGTCGCGGTTGAAGCGCGACGGGGCCGTTTTCCTGGGCAAGGCGAATCTCGATGAATTCGCCATGGGATCGTCGAACCTGACGAGCGCGCATGGCGGCGTGCTCAACCCCTGGTCGCGGCGCAACGACCCCGAGGCGCGGCTGGTGCCCGGCGGGTCCTCGGGCGGGTCGGCGGCGGCGGTGGCGGCGCGCCTCGCACTTGGCGCGACCGGCACCGACACCGGCGGGTCGATCCGCCAGCCGGCGGCCTTCTGCGGCATTGCCGGCATCAAGCCGACCTATGGCCGGTGCTCGCGCTTCGGCATCGTGGCGTTCGCGTCGTCGCTGGATCAGGCGGGGCCCTTCGCGCGCACGGTCGAGGATTGCGCGATCCTGCTGCGCTCCATGGCCGGGCACGACCCCAGGGATTCGACCTCCGCCGAGCGGCCCGTGCCGGACTTCGCCGCGGCCTGCGGGCGGTCGGTGAAGGGCCTGCGGGTCGGCGTGCCGAAGGAATACCGCCTCGACGGCACGCCGCCCGAGATCGAGCGGCTGTGGCGCCGGGGTCTCGAATGGCTGCGCGAGGCGGGGGCCGAGATCGTCGATATCTCCCTGCCGCACACGAAGTATGCGCTGCCGACCTACTACATCGTCGCGCCGGCCGAGGCGTCGTCGAACCTCGCGCGCTATGACGGCGTGCGCTTCGGCCTGCGGGTGGCGGAGAGGGATTCCGACCTGCGCGACCTGTACGAGCGCACGCGCGAGGCAGGCTTCGGGGCCGAGGTGCGCCGGCGCATCATGATCGGCACCTATGTGCTGTCCGCAGGCTACTACGATGCCTACTACCTCAAGGCGCAGAAGGTGCGCGCGCTGATCGCGCGCGACTTCCGGCAGGCCTGGGAGAAGGTGGACGCGATCGTCACGCCGGCCACCCCGTCCGCGGCCTTCGCCGAGGGCGAGAACACCGACGACCCGATCAAGATGTACCTCAACGACGTCTTCACCGTGACGGCGAACCTCGCGGGGCTGCCGGGCCTCGCGGTGCCGGCGGGACTCGACCCGCAGGGGCTGCCGCTGGGGTTGCAGGTGATCGGGCGGCCCTTCGACGAGGAGACGGTGTTCGCGGTGGGGGCGGCGATCGAGCGGGCGGCGGGCTTCGCGGCCCTGCCCGCGATACGGGCCGGCGTGCCGGGTTGATCGTCGCGGGGCGGTCGCCTGGCCGCGGCGCCAGGAAATCCGACGCCCCCCGGAGCGGGGCCGTCGCGGGACGGGGGCCGGCTCCCCTGGAGCAGCCGGCCTCCCCCGCCGCCCGTCAGGCCGCGCGGCGGCACACGGCGCCGAGCGCGAGCAGGCCGAGGCCGAACAGGCCGAGCGCCGCCGGCGCCGGCACCGGCACGGGGGCCGCGGCATAGCGCAGGTTGTCGAGCCTGTAGGTCTCGACGTTGCCCGCCTGCGTGCCCTCGGAGAATCGCACGGCGGTGAAGGCGAGGGTGCTCACGAAGCCCCAGAAGCCGCCCGAGAGGGTGCGGGGGATTTCCCGCGCCAGCACCTGCGCGCCGCCGCCGACGAGATCGAGCGTCACCAGGATGCCGGTGCCCATGCCGCCCGGGCCGGCGAGGTCGAAGTTGCCGCCGAAGGCGATCATCGGCGCGGCGAAGGCGAAGGTGGTCGAGGTCGCCCGGTTGTCGTTGATCTGGTCGTTCATCACGCCGCCCGAGATGTTCACATGGCTGCCCGTGATGGTCAGGCCGGGCCTCAGCGGCGTGGTGAAGTTCTCGAGCGTGGTCGGCGGCGTGGCCGCCTGGAACTGACCGAGATTGGCATAGAAGGTGATGGCCGCCTGCGCGGGTTGGGCCACCAGTGCCGCGACGGCCAGGGCGGCGGCCCCGGCGAACGACTTGAGTGAGAAAGCCAACATTACTGTCCCCTTTTTCAATGAACGTCGCCAAAAATGGACGTTCCATCCGATCCAATGCAAAAGACGGACCATTCGCTCAACATTCTGTAAAAAGGCGAAATTTTGAAACGCGCGGAGCGCGGTCGGGGCGATGTGTAAGAATTCCCGACGCTCGCCGCCGCGGCCCGGCCCGTCAGGGGGCCGCGCTCTGGCGCGCCCCGGTCAGGCGCGGCATATGCAGCGCGACTGTCGCTGCCATCGGAAAGCCGAACCATGTCCTACACGATCGAAGGCGCCACCGGCCCCTGGGAGCTGGTCATCGGGCTGGAAGTCCATGCCCAGGTCGTCTCCAACGCCAAGCTGTTCTCCGGCGCCGCCACCGAATTCGGCGCGGAGCCGAACAGCCAGGTCTCCTTCGTCGATGCCGGCTTCCCCGGCATGCTGCCCGTCATCAACCGTGAGTGTGTCGCGCAGGCGGTGCGAACGGGGCTTGGGCTGAACGCGCAGGTCAACCTGTGGTCGCGCTTCGACCGCAAGAACTACTTCTACGCCGACCTGCCGCAGGGCTACCAGATCAGTCAGTTCGCGCACCCGATCATCGGCCAGGGCCGGGTCGAGATCGCGCTCGCCGACGGCTCCGCCAAGACCATCGGCATCACGCGCCTGCACCTCGAGCAGGATGCGGGGAAGTCGCTGCACGACCAGCATCCGGCGAAGTCCTTCATCGACCTGAACCGATCGGGTGTGGCGCTGATGGAGATCGTGTCCGAACCCGACATGCGTTCGCCCGAGGAGGCCGGGGCGTATCTGACCAAGCTGCGGCAGATCCTGCGCTACCTCGGCACCTGCGACGGCAACATGGAGGAAGGCTCCATGCGCGCCGACGTGAACGTGTCGGTGCGCCGGGCCGGCGAGGAATACCGCACGCGCTGCGAGGTGAAGAACGTCAACTCCATCCGCTTCGTAATGCAGGCGGTGGAGGCCGAGGCGCGCCGCCAGATCGGGGTGTGGGAATCGGGCGGCGAGGTCCACCAGGAGACGCGGCTGTTCGACACGCAGCGCGGCGTCACGCGGTCCATGCGCTCGAAGGAGGACGCGCACGACTACCGCTACTTCCCCGACCCCGACCTGCCGCCGCTGGTGATCGCCCAGTCCTGGGTGGACGAACTCAAGGCCGCGCTGCCGGAACTGCCGGACCAGCGGCGCGCGCGCTACGTGCGCGACTACGGCGTCACCCCCTACGACGCGCATGTCCTGACGCTCGAGAAGGAGACCGCCGCCTATTACGAGGCGGTGGCCAAGGGGCGCGATGCCAAGCAGGCGGCGAACTGGGTGATGGGCGACCTATTCGCCGCCATCAACCGCACCAGGACCTCCATCGCACAGCCGCCGGTCTCCGCCGCCGATCTCGGCGCACTGCTGGATCTGATGGCGGATGGCACCCTGTCGGGCAAACTCGCGAAGGACGTGTTCGAAGCCATGGTCGAGACCGGCCGTGCGCCGGGCGTGATCGTCGAGGAACGCGGCCTGCGCCAGGTGACCGACACCGGCGCGATCGAGGCCGTGATCGACGGCGTGCTCGCCGCCAATGCCGACAAGGTCGCGGAATACCGATCCGGCAAGGACAAGCTGTTCGGCTTCTTCGTCGGCCAGACCATGAAGGCCATGCAGGGCAAGGGAAACCCTGCCCTGGTCAACGAGGTGCTGAAGCAGAAGCTGGCCTGAGGCGCGCCTTCCCTCCACGGGCGGCGACGTGCTTCGCTGCGCGCCGCAAGCGGGGGTGTCTCATGGCGGGCGAGTCGCGCGATCCCGGGCCCGGGGCGAACCAGACCCATGGGGAGACGGTCCGCCTGGCCGAGAAGGTCGCGGTCCTGCTGCTGCTCGCGCTGCTGCTCTACGGCGTGTTCCGCGTCCTTGCTCCTTTCGGCATGGCGATCGCCTTCGGCGCCTTCATCGCCATCGGCACCTGGCCGGCGCGCGACGCGCTGGTTCGCGCCGGGCTGCCGCGCGGCATGGCGGCGCTGGTGCTGCTGGTGCTGCTGATCCTTCTGGTTGCCGTGCCGGTGCTGCTGATGGCGCCCGACCTCGTGCAGCAGGTGAGCGGCGTGGTCGGCGCCGCGCGCGCGGCGCTTGCCAACCTGCCGGAGGTGCCGCCGGCCTGGATCGCGGAACTGCCGCTGGTGGGCGGGCAGGCCGGCCGCGCCTGGATCTGGCTGCACGGGATGCAGGGCGACATCAGCGCCCTGGTCGAGCCCTATGGCGGGCAGCTTGCGCGGCTGATGGTGGAACTCGCGCAGGCGGCGGCGGGCAGCGTGGTGCAGGTGCTGCTCGCGCTGGTCGTCGCCTCGATGTTCTGGATGAGCGGCGACCGGATGGCGACGGAACTGCGCGACATCGCCGCGCGGCTCGGCGGCGCGGCCGGCCTCGCGGCGGTGGCGGCGGCGGGCGGCGCGGTGCGCGGGGTGGCCTGGGGCGTGGTCGGGACCGGCATCCTGCAGGCGGTGCTGATGGGGATCGGGCTCGCGGTGGCTGGCGTTCCCGGGGCGGCGGTGCTGGGCTTCCTGACGATGATCTTCTCGA
>Ga0207950_100293_pt1 | contig 18114 bp, 18 predicted proteins | sample Subbio11_8B_AprC_FD_184814 | JGI IMG/M metagenome (GOLD analysis project Ga0207950, IMG submission 184814) | Serpentinite rock and fluid subsurface biosphere microbial communities from McLaughlin Reserve, California, USA - CR11_8B_AprC (SPAdes) | ecosystem: Environmental > Terrestrial > Deep... | reverse complement strand
TTTTATGCGGACTTTTGTGCCGCATAAAACCCAAAGATCCTCTTTCTCACCGCCCCTTGAGGGGCGGGGCCGGGGGTGGGGTGAACGACCACGGTTAAGTGCAGAGCTACCTAAAAAATGGTCAGGGGATTTTATTTACGATTTGGCATCTACCGGCAGATGGGGAGCTTTGCGACCGTCCCCCAGCTGTAAAGATGGATTATTTTGCTCGATTGCGGGTGGTCACATCAAAGATAACCGCCACGGCCAATACAGCCCCACGTACGATGTATTGCAAGGATATATCGGTGCCCATCAAGTTCATACCATTGGTCAGCGAGGTCATTACCAATGCCCCAATGATTGAACCGATTATTTTACCGACTCCACCAGCAGCCGAAACGCCGCCCACATAGGCCGCCGCGATGGCGTCCAGTTCGAACAGCGTGCCAGCGGTGGTGGTAGCGGATTGTAAACGCGATGTGAACAAAATCCCAGATAATGCCGAAAGCATGCCCATTGACCCAAACACAACATACTGAAGATTTTTGACCCGAATTCCGCTCAACTCAGCCGCTTCTGGGTTACCACCGATGGCGTAAATGTGGCGTCCCATTACCGTTTGAGTGGTGACAAAGTGATACAACGCTGTGACCACCAGGACGATCACTACGGTCCAGGAGAGGCCGTTAAAACCCGCCAATACCCAAGTGATCGCACCTACCAGGGAGGAAACGAACACCAGTTTAAAGATAAACATATCCATTGGCAGAACTGCAAAATTGTACATGCTCTTCTTGTGGCGTTCATCGAGTTGCCCAATGATGAAAAATATAATCGCAACCACACCAAGCAACAAAGTAAGGTTATGTACGCCTGGGATGACCACGATGTCGGGGATAAAACCATTGCCAAGAGCATTAAAAGCCTGGTTAGGGATAATGATGGTCCCTGTCCCTGCGGTTACCAGCTGCAGTAGTCCGCGATAAATCAACCATCCGGCAAGTGATGCTACGAAAGATGGAATCTTCAACTGCGCCACCAGAAAGGCGGTGACGAAACCTGCCAGGACCCCCAGGGCAAGCACCAGTGGAATGACTGCGATGACGGGCAGCTTCCACGAAACCAGGGCAATTGCGGCGACCGCCCCGAGGAAACCTGCCAGGAACCCGACCGACAGGTCAATATGACGGACGACGATCACCAGGGTCATACCTACTGCCAGGACAGCAATATAACCGGTTTGGTTGAGCAGGTTGCTGATATTGCGGGATGAAATAAAGAGACCGTCGGTCGTGATGGTAAAAATCGCCATGATAAAAAACAAAGCGATGTACATTCCGTATTCACGGATATTATTGCGAAATTCTTTCTTTGCATTTTCGAAAAACGACATTCTTGCTCTCCTCAAGTGGTTGCAAGTTCCATGATTTTTTCCTGGGTAGCTTCTTCGATCGGCAGTTCGCCGGTTATTCTGCCGGAAGAAACGATATAAACCCGATCGCTCATGCCTAGCACTTCAGGTAATTCGGAAGAGATCATAATAATGCTTTTACCCTGGGCTACCAAACGATTAATAATCGAATAAATTTCAAATTTTGCGCCGACATCGATTCCGCGGGTTGGTTCGTCCAGGATCATCACATCCGGTTTGACGAACAACCATTTACCCAGGCAAACCTTTTGTTGGTTTCCCCCGCTCAAATTGGAGGTCTTCTGCTCAACGGTTGGGGTCTTGATGTTGAGAGATTGTTTGTACTCGTTCGCTACTTGGACTTCGGCGTTGGTGTCGACGATTCCATTTTTAGCGATTTCTTGCAAATTTGCCAGGGTAATGTTTTGCTTAACGTCCTGGATTAAAATCAGGCCTTTAGCCTTGCGGTCTTCGGTTAAGTAAGCGATCCCGGCGGTGACCGCATCTCGTGGATGATTGAAAAATTTCCTCTCGCCACGCACCAGGATTTCCCCCCTGGTATGATAGCCGGTCGGGTTGCCAAACAGGCTCAGGGCCAGCTCGGTCCGACCAGAACCCATCAGTCCGGCAAAACTGACGATCTCACCTTGCCTAATCGTAAAATTAACCTCATTGAGGATGGGGCGGCCGAGAACCGGGTCGTAGACGCTCCAGTTTTTTACCTCTAAAACAACTTCTCCGGATGGTGTTTTTTCGCGGCTGGGGTAGATATTATCGATTTCGCGACCGACCATGTGCTTGATCAGCACCGATTCGGATACCTCGCCATTTTTAGCGTCCAAAGTGCAAATCGTCTTTCCATCCCGCAAAACGGTCACAGTGTCAGCAATTTGGATGACTTCTTTCAACTTGTGCGAAATCAAGATACAGGTAACGCCTCGCTTTTTTAGATCGCGGAGCAGGTCCAACAAGTTCGCGCTGTCGCCTTCATTTAAAGCCGAGGTAGGTTCATCCAGGATCAATAATCTCGCGTTGCGGCTGAGCGCCTTGGCAATTTCCACGAGTTGTTGTTTACCAACCCCCAAATCCTTAACTTTTTCGGCCGGATTCACATTAAGGCGCACGGTTTTGAGAGCCTCACCAGCCCTCTTGATGGTTTCGTTCCAATCGACCAGAATTCCTTTGCAAATTTCGTTCCCAAGGAAGATGTTTTCATAAATTGACATTTCAGGAACCAGGGCCAGCTCCTGGTAGATGACTGCGATGCCGGCTTTTTCACTGTCGTGGATGCGGGAATATCGTTGTTCTGCATTGTTAATAAGTATTTCCCCACTATACGTACCATGCGGATAAACCCCACTTACAACTTTCATCAAGGTTGATTTCCCGGCCCCGTTTTCTCCAACCAGGCAATGAATTTCGCCTTCCTTCACTCGAAAACTGACGTTATCGAGAGCTTTTACCCCTGGGAATTCCTTGGTGATGTTCCTCATTTCCAATAAAGGAATGCTCATACCCGCTCCATGCAGTAATCCAAAAAATAGAGAGAGGAATAGTGATGGATTGTTCCATCACTATTCCTTTATTAATGAGGGGGCTTGCTTACGGTAGACCGGTGAAGTCGCCGGCCTGGTAGTAACCCGAATCGATCAGGGCAGATTGGACATTGGCTCTGTCCACCGTGATGACTGCCGATTGAATTGCGGGTACATCGATGACACCATTATTATACGCGCCTTTAGATGCGGGGGCCTCGCCTTTCAGGAGGGCAACCGCAGCGGCGATGGCATCGTTAACCAGCATGCGCACGTCCTTGAAGACCGTCATCGACTGTCTGCCATCGATGATGTACTGGACCGAAGCTTTCTCGGCATCCTGTCCGGTGACGAAGTAGCTGGTCACATCCCCGTCGGCGGCAAAGGCATCCGCAATCGCGCGGGCAGTGCCGTCGTTCGGGGCCAGGATGAAGACTTCGCCTTTGTCGGCGGCGGTGGTTGCGGTCAGGTTGGCTTCAGCCAGGGTCTTGGCGGTGTTGAAGTCCCAGTTGGTCGTGATCTGGCCGATAATGCTGGCCTGCTCGTCGCGGGTCAGGGTCGCTTTGTCTTTCAGGGCGACAGCTTCGCTGGAGTTTTTGACCACAAATGTGCCGTCGGCGATCTTGGGCTGGAGGACACCCCATGCGCCTTCGAAGAAGATGAAGGCGTTATTGTCCGTGGCTGCCCCGGCGTACAAGAAGAGGGGATTGCCAGTTCCGGTAGCGTTATCTACCAGGTACTGAGCCTGCTGTGCGCCAACTGCGATGCTGTCGAAGGTCACATAGAAGTCCACCGCGTTGGTATCGCGGATCAAGCGGTCGTAGGAGATGACTTTTACGCCGGCTCGTTGGGCTGCTTCAGCCGCGGCTGCGGCTGCTGATCCGTCCTGTGGGCAGATGATCAGCACCTGGATGCCCTTGGTGATCAGAGCTTCGACGTTCTCTTTTTCCTTGGCCGATGAGCCCTGGCTAAAGAGGATCTCCACCTGGTATCCGGCTGCCTCTAAGGCTTGCTTGAAGCGAGTTTCGTCCTGGATCCAGCGTGGTTCATCTTTGGTCGGTAATACAATGCCTACCGCTAGTTTAGTTTCTTCGGCAGGGTCCTGCTCAACCACTGGGACGGTAGGGGTTGTAGCTGCTGGTTGGCAGGCTGATAGAATCATACTGGCTGTAATTAAAATAGCCAGTAGCATGAAAATTGACTTCTTCCTATACATGCGTCTTTCCTCCTGGATAGATTACGTTTGGATTAAAATATTTCGAAGGGAATTTCTACAGGTTGGTTTATAATGGGGAGATTCATACTGTAGAAAACAGCCTTTCAATGGGGCTGAACCTTCAACGAACTCGTCCTTCACTTGCAAATCCACAAATTGGGAAATCGATGCAAAGTGCTCGTCTCGGTCGAACCTCCTTCCAGTTAAGTAAATATATAATATAATTTAAACGTTATCGTTTCCTTGAATGAATTTCAACCCTTACCTCCCTTTTTTTGGGGTAGAATTTTCCCTTAATTTTATTAGGGGTTTTCCCCTAGTTTAATCGGATGCCCCATTGACAGACCTAACGACCAAAACTATTATCGCGGACGACCATGCCCTCATTCGCGCTGGGCTGCGCGCCGCGCTGGCTACCCTGCCCGATTTGGAAATTGTCGGTGAAGTGGGTGATGGGCGCGAGCTAACCCATGCCCTTTTATCCCTTCAACCGGACTTGCTAGTTGTAGATGTTAATATGCCCGAATTTGAGCCGGTAGCCGCTATTCAAGGTATCCGCTCGTCTTACCCGGACCTGAAAATCTTGGTGGTCAGTGCTTACGACGACCAGTCTTATGTGATTGGACTGCTCTCAGCAGGGGTGGATGGTTACCACCTTAAAGATCAGCCCCTGTCCGACTTGCTCCTGGCTGTCCGGCGTATTCTGGATGGCGGCCGCTGGATCTCGGACCCCCTGGTCAACCGGCTGGTTACCCAACATATGGCCATCCAGGAGTTGGTTCATCTTACCAGCCGTAAGCGTGAGCTTCTCTACCTGCTTACCCAGGGTTACAATAACCAGAAAATTGCCCGGATAATGAATTTAAGTATCAAGACCATCGAAAACCACCTGACCGCCTTATATCGCTCCATTGGGGTGAAAAGCCGCTTAGAAGCCAACCATTATGGCAGCAATCACCCTGAATTACTGCTCCTTCCTGGACAGGGGAAAAACCTTAAACGCCCTGAGGCTGGATCGCAGGCGGTGTTGACGGTTTTATTGGTTGATAACAATGCCCGTTACCGCGCCCAATTAGGCAAATTACTGGCAAAGGCTTACCCGGCTTGCAGCTTTTTCGAAGCCGAGGATTGCAGTGAAGCTTACCGCCTTGCTTACCGGTTCCGTCCGCAAATGGCATTTATTGATGTAATTCTGACCGACGAAGATGGCATCACCTGTGTCCGCAAGGTTAAGGAAATTTCACCAAACACCCACGCATTTTTGATGAGTGCTTACCCCGATCGCGAATTTCGACGCCTGGGGATGAGTGCTGGGGCCATTGCATTTTTAGATAAGAAGGATATCGATGCCGCCACCATCCGCCAGGTCGTAGAGGACCTGCTGGAGGGTTAAGTCACAGTTTGACCGACGGGTACGGGCTTGGAATTTCGACCAACATTTCCAACCCGCCCTGTGGAGCTGGTTTAACCTTCATCCTGCCCCCCAACAGGGATACCCGTTCGCTGATACCAACCAGACCATAATGTTTTTGTTCGGAAAGCTTGGCCAGGTTGAGCGGCGCGGTAACTCCCTTGCCGTCGTCGGTCAATTGAACCACCAGGCTCGCCGTCGGTGAGCGCAGAAGGGTCAGTTTAACCACGGTTGCCTCGGCATGCTTCCGGACGTTGCGTAACCCTTCTTGGATGATCCGGAACACCGAAAGTTCGATCGGCTCCGGCAGACGGCCGAGACCCGGGTCGATCTCCAGTTCTATCTCGATTCCAGTTTGTTCCGACCACTGGTGAGCCAGTGAACGAATGGCGGCAGGTAAACCATGGCTGTCGATGGTGGGGGGGCGCAGGTCGCTGCATAACTGGCGCAGGCTGCTGACGACCTGGCGAATACCGCTGCGGATATTGGTAAAATCCTCTCTTTGCGCGCCCTCCTGGGTTTCATTTTCGGCGTTTTCTAGTTGGTAAGTGTAGCTCAATAGGTCTTGAATCACCTGGTCGTGCAGGTCGCGCGCCAATGCTTTGCGTTCAGCCTCGCGTTCGGTCATTAAGCGGCGATTGGCTTCTTGCAGTGCCAGGTTCAACCGGTCGAGGGCCTTCAACTGGTCGCGCATGCGTTCGATTAATTGGCGGTTGAGAGAATCCTGCACCTCCAAGCTCTGGCGCAACTCGGACTGGGTCCGGCGGAGTTCTTCGGCCTGCTGTTGAGCAGCGTAGTAGTTCTCGAAGGCCCAGATCACCGGTGTAACCCGCTCGCGGCGGTTTGAACCCACCACCAACTCGACCACCTCGCGCGGGGTGGTTTCGTTCGTCTGGCGTAACGCTACAGGGCTGCCCTGGTAAAGCACCAAGATCGAATCGGTGACCGAAAAAACATGGTTCAGGTCGTCACTAATCAGAATAACCGCTACGTTATAAGCCGATAGTTCTTTGATCTGCTCGAGCAGTTTGAGCCGCCGTTCGTAACTCAAGGCCGGCAGGGGGTCGTCAAGCAGCAACAGCTTTGCCTTACGGCACATCGCCCTGGCCAAGGCTACTACTTGCCGGTATTCATTGGTAAGGTTGGCTGGTTTTTCAAAGATTAAGTCGGGGGATACTCCTAATGCGGTAAATAATTTGCGGGTCGCTTCCAGCATCTCGCCCTCTTTAGGCCAGATTTTTAAATTCTCGAACCGGCTGGTCTCGCGGCCAAGGAACACATTGTGCAGTAGGTCCATGCTCTCGACGAGTTCGGGGTATTGGTGAGCGGTCTCGAAGCCGAGTTGTTGTGCGTGCAACGCCGACTTTAACGCCACCCGTTTGCCTTCGATGAAAATTTCTCCACTGGTAGGCGGGTATACCCCGCTCAACAGGCTGATCAGGGTCGATTTACCCGAACCACGCTGACCAACCAACCCCAGCACTTCACCCGGTTGCAGGCTAAAGCTAACATCCACCAGCGCTGCCACCGTGCCGAATGATTTTGAAAGGTTTTTTACCTGCAGGAAAATACCTGGATCTGTCATCTTTTTTTGTTAAGTTCACCCTCGGGGCGTTCGCCCAATCTAACGGTTGCCAGCCTGGAGATCGCCAAGATTTAGCACTCCATCATCGAGGTTTTCCAATGGTTTTTTGTTCGCTGCTTTGATTATACTTCACTTGATTTTCTCGCACTATGCCCTGTTCCAGGATAAATGTATCCTGGCGTTGGCTCTGGGAGGCGCATTTTTAGCCATGCTTTCAGTTCCACTTTCCTATCCCTCCTGCCAATTTGCATCCAATTCCTGACCTTTCTTCGTCCACCTTTGATAGCCGGTGGCGATTGCAGCGCAGATGTTTGGAAATATCGATGAGTTTTGTCAAACATATTGTTGCGTATAGATTGTTTTGCTATACTGTGATCACTACAGTTTCTTCACTTTCTTTAGGAGGGATATAAGATGAATACCCTGAATCTCAAACTCCACTCAGAGCGGGTTTTCCGGTTCGCGCTAACCCTTTTGATCGTTGCAGTACTGGCTTTCGCCTTTCCACTCTCGGTAGGTCAGGCCTATACCGGATATCCCACATTCGAAATAACCGACGTCGAAAAGGATACCAAAATTACCATTAAGACCACCAATCTACCTGCTAACCAAACCTTCACCGCCCGCATGGGTAAAATGGGTACCCGGGGTGTCGGCGGCGAGGTTGTTGGCACGTTTGATTCAGAAACCGGCGGTTCGAAGTCGTTCAGCTTCAATATCCCCGACTCGCTCAAGGGAGAAAAGCGGATCGCGGTGCGGTTCGACAGCCCATTAGGTTTCTTTGCCTTCAACTGGTTTACCAATGATCCAAGCGTGGTTTCACCAACCCCGGCACCCAAACCACCCACCGCCATCCCGACCTTCAGCATCAAATCGGTGGTAAGAGATGATGAAGTCACGATTCGCACCAACAATTTTCCCAAGGATATGATCTTCTCGGTGCGAATGGGTGACTTTAGCACCAAAGCGGTTGGTGGAATCCTTATCGGCACCACCGATTCGGGTGAGGGCGGCACCTTTGAGGCCACGTACAAGATCCCCGATTCGCTCAAAGGTAGTCATCGGATCGCCATCCGCCTGGATGGAACCAGCGGCCATTTTGCTTTCAACTGGTTCTTCAACAATACAACCGATCTCCCGGTTGGGGTTACACCAACGATCATACCGGGATACACCGGCATCCCCACTTTCCGGATCCAAGCCGTGGTGCGTGACGATAAAGTGACCATCTTAACCAACAACTTTCCAAAGGACATGACCTTCACGGTGCGGATGGGGGCTTATGGCACCAAGGCAGTAAGCGGTACGGTAATCGGCACCACTGAATCGGGTGCGGGCGGTGCTTTCGAAGCCACCTACACCATCCCGGATGAATTAAAGGGCAGCCGGCGGATTGCCATTCGGATGGATGGTGCACCCTTCTTTGCTTTCAACTGGTTCTGGAACAATACTTTCCCTTAGTCTATCTCCAGGTATCAACCCGCAGTAAGCGCTGAGGATAAGGGGCGGTCGGTGGATGACCGCCCCTGGCGTCCGATAATCGCATCCGTCATTCGAGCTGCCCGGACGATCTCTTCGACATCGTGTACCCGGAGGATATCCGCCCCACGCAGGATACCCACCACGCTGGCTGCCAGGGTGCCCTCCAAACGTTGGTCGGGTGGCAGATTGAGGGTGTAGCCAATGAAGGATTTTCGGGATGGGCCGAGTAATAAGGGGAAGCCAAGTGCCCTGATTTCATCCAACCGGGCAAGAAGTTCCAGATTCTGCTCGACCGTTTTGCCAAACCCGATCCCCGGGTCGAGGATGATGTGCTCATCTTTAATGCCGGCTTGGCGGGCTATGGTTACGCTTTCCATCAATTCCTTGCGAATGTCATGGATTAAATCGGTATAGGTCATTCCGATATAACGCCCGCCCAGGCGTGCTTCCAGGCTGGCATGGGTGGGTTTACTCCGGTTGTGCATGAGCACCACAGGCGCAGCGAAACGGAGTGCTGTTTCTGCCAGGCGCGGGTCGGCTCGCAATCCCCAGACATCATTGACCCAATCAGCTCCTGCTATAAGCCCGGCTTCAGCCACTTTGGCTTTATAGGTATCGATCGAAAGGATGACTTCTGGATATGCCTTCGCCAGCGCCCGGATGACCGGCACTACTCTCCCGATCTCCTCATCGGCTGTCACCGGTTGTGCCCCCGGACGGGTACTTTCACCGCCAACATCCAGAATATCGGCCCCGCCTGCTATATATCGCTGCGCCTGTTCGAGCGCGGCGGTTACGGTATCCAGGCCCTGAAACAGCCCATCCCCCGAAAAGCTGTCCGGAGTAATATTCAGGATGCCCATCACATATGTGCGCTCCCCAAATACCAGGCGTTTGTTATTCATGGATCCGCCCGCCGTTGGCTCAGGGTTGAAATAACCTTCTCGATCCGCCGATGGCGTGTTTCGGGCTGCACGGCTTCTAGAATATTGCCCAAAACTTCCCTTTGGTGGACAGGTGGTAGTCGAAAAAACTTGTTAGCAACTTCGGGGTCATTTTCAAGGGCCGCAATCATTTCTTGGGGGATTTCAGGCCATTCTTGTTTAGGGAGAAGGTCGTATCCCTCTGAGGGCGGGTAAAGGTTTATTCCGGTGATATCTACCTTTGCTAACATATCGGATACGCGTTCGCCCAGCCGGGGGTGGACGATATCTGGTCTTAGATCGGCCAGGGGGACTAACACGAATCCACGCTCAACCATCCGTGGATGAGGGACCTCGAGGTCTTCATCCTGCAATACCTGATCTTCGTAGAAAAGAATATCCAGATCGATGAGGCGCGGGCCATTCCGGATTACTTTTACCCGTCCTAAGGCTTGTTCCATCGATTTGAGAAATATCAGTAACCTCGGTGGGCTAAGGTGGGTTTCCACTTCTGCCACCATATTGAGGAATGCTGGTTGGTCGAGGATTCCCCACGGGGGGGTTTCGTAAACTTTTGAGACCCGCACGGGGAGTACCAGGGGTGGCAGACTGGACAAGGCTGCCCGCAAGTTTTCCAGCCGGTCGCCTATATTGGTCCCTAATGCCAGGTAAACTTGCTTTGGTTTCATATTCTTTCAATGAGAGTCGCACAGGCGTTTGGGTCGTTTTCGATCAACAAACCGGCCGGCGAGCGGGTTTCTTCCAAATGCGATAACAAGAGGTGCAATGGATTGAGCAGCCCAGCCTTGGGTGCAGTGATAATCGATTGCGCCTTCGGAAAACTGGCGGTTGGGATGGGATCGGACAATCCTGGCGCACAGATCCAGGCGATTTGGTGCGATTCGATTAACAGGCCTTCCAGGTGTTGACTCCAGCGGCTGAGCCGGTTGTTCGAATTGTCTTCCCGAAAGGAAGGTAAGGCGCTCAAACGGAATCGCGGCAGCAGGTTGTGCCTGCCGGCCGCCTTAGGATCGCCCAGTAGCGCAAAACTGGCCTGTTCGAGGCCGATCTCTCCGAGGATAAGGATTTCCCGGCCGCTGCTCAGCAGGTCGGAAATTAAAAAATGGAGCAAACGATGGGCGTTAAAGGTATTTACCGGCCATCTGTACGTTGGCAAGGCTTCATGGATTTCCGGCGGCTGGCTCCCATCCATAGAAATCCAATGGGCTTCATCGATCCAGCCTGGACGAATACCGGCTGCGGCGAGTTCTTCTGAAAGATTGGCCACAGGCAGCTTGATTTCACCGCCCGCGATCCAGTAAACCTCGCTCATTACTGGTTGCGGAGGGCATTGATCAGGTCGGCCAGCAGACCGTATGCGGTCGTTTCGGGGCTGGGATTGTTCTCCAGGATCCCCAGGCCGGGCAGGACATCCAATTTGAATTCGACGTATGAGCTGGTGCCGTTGACAGCATACAGCGGCGAACCCGCCGCGACCCGCTGCGGGTTGACCGAAGCTTCAAGTAATTGTTCTCCTTTGCGCCTGGCCTTGCATACCAGTTTCCACCGTTCGCCGGCCTGGTTTGCCTCGTGAATCATTTGAGGGGTAATTTCCCGGATTCCTGTGCGGGCGACTTGTTGAGGTTTGACCGGTAAGCCCATCACCACTGTGGATAATGCCGCAACCTTGATGGCGGCATCCCAGCCGTCGATGTCGGCAGAGGGGTCAGTTTCTGTGATTCCAATCGCTTGGGCTCGACTGACCGCGTCTTCGAAGCTTATTCCTTCTTCCATTTTACCCAGGATGAAATTCGTGCAGGAATTGAGAATGCCGTAGAACTCCTCCACCTCACTGCATGGCAGCGGGCCGCGGAAGAGCGAGAAAATTGGAGCCCCGTCCATTACTGCCGATTCGAACAGGAAGCGTTTGCTCCGCTGGGCGGCCATTTCGGAAAGTTCTTTATACGCATGGACCACTGGACCCTTGTTAGCTGTGATGACGTGCATAAATTTTTCCAACCCGGCTCTGATATGATCGATGGCGGGATAGCCGGTTTGATGGTTAACCGGCGAGGTTTCGATCATGGCTTCGGCTGAGCTGGCAAATAGAAAGTCGCGCGTATTATGAGGGGCGGGCATTTCGGAAATAATATCCAAGGATTGCCCGCGCCCAATGACCTCAAGTGCCCGGGTCAGGTTGATACCCCCAGAACTTATCGCACTGCCGTGGCTGCCGGTAACAATGCCGGTAACGATAAAGTAATAATTGTATTTACGCCCCAGTTCACTCTCTTTTTGCAGCAATAACCGCGCAAAAGCCTGTCCAACGTTACCGAATCCTACCAGCGCCAAGGACACTTGTTTCATGGCACGCTCCTTTTCGTTTTATAGAATATCAAGTTAGGATCGAGATAAAGGTAAAAAACCTTGCTCCACTCCGAGCTGCCCATCTTTCACCCTCTTCCTTATAATATCCCCCTTTTATTCGCCCGGCAAGGTATTTTGTGAGCCTAACATCCTATCTTGGGCAGCTAGAGCGGGGGTGCGATGAAATTAAAAGTGTACGACCCGCTTCCTCGCAGGTCCTCCCACCCAACCATCCAAGCCTTAAACCGGCGGCCAGGGGTAGGGTCGCCGGTTAGGTGCCGGGTGGGGAAATACCGGTTTGGCTAAAAACCTCGCCATCCGGTCCGCCAGGGCTTGAACTTCTACAGGCGAGAGCAGGTCTTCCAGTGTTCCCTTCAGATGATCGGCAGGCGACCCCAACTGGGAAAGAAATCCTTCTAATGCTCGCCCCAACTCTTCAGGAAACGGCATACCGGCAAAATCCCACACGACGGTCCGTAATTTATCCTCGCGGTGAAAACAAATGCCGTGGTCGATTAACCAAAGGTGATCCTGGGTGTCGAAGAATATATGCCCGCCTTTGCGGTCGGCGTTATTGATCAGCAGGTCGAAAAGGGCCACCGGTTTAAGCCGCTGGCGGTGTTCTGAACAAAAGCTGAAGTAATGGTATTCTGGGTCATGCTCGATATACTGCTGCACCGATCCTGGTCCGAGGGGCGCATCGTGCCGGTAAATCGTAGGCGGGACCAATTCCCATCCCAGGGCTTCACTAACCAGGTAAGCAGCGACTTCGCGGCGGGATAATGACCCTATTGGAAAATCCCATAAGGGCTGCTCGCCTTTTATGGGTTTATACACCACGGTTAATTCCTGGTCAGCCTGTTGGATTTTAGCCAGGAAAGTATAGTTCGAACCCTGCACAAACTGACCTTCCAGGGTCAGAGGTGCTTGTTGTAAGAGGGTTATCCATTCTTTTTTGGTACTTAATGGCTGCATGCGGCCTAATCCAGCTTAACCGGCGGTGTCAATAAATCAACCTTTGTGCCCGTTTTTCTTTGGACAAAAATGGCCGGTGGGTTCCATTGGCTCACCGCATTGTGGACAAATGGACCGGCCGCGATTGGCAACCTCAATCCCCCAGGCGCACATGGCAAATAATTGCGAGCGGGTACACCAGAATCGAACCACGCTGCCCTCTTCTTCCGTATCGGGGGTGGTGGTGATTTCACGGGCGATCAGGCAAGCTTTATCGCGTTCCGAGTCATAATCCAGGCTTAATTCTCCGACCCGAAAGAGGGGATCCACCGGTGGGAGGATATGCATAGAAGATTCGACGTATTCCGAAGAGGCTTTGGGCAAGTTGGGATAGCGGGTTTCAATTTCGCGAAAAAACTGCTCTACCCCAATACTGAGGGTTTGAATCTGTACTTTTTCAACCAGAATGGAAACAATTTGATCATCTTGCCAGCCCTGGATGTAAAAAACCCGCTGGCCTGGTTTTCCGATCGCATCGGTGGTTAAGTGAGTAACCGGATCGAGATCAATTTGGGTGGGTGGCATACGGTTAAGACCTCCTGAACCTTGGATAAGTATACCAGAAAGAACTTCGTGGGATGATGATCCCCCATGGGATCCCTCAAGCGTCTTGGATAAATCTCGGTGGCGGTGGTGAGGGATTTAATCCCATGGCAATCGCAACCTCATTGCAGGGGTGCCAACCACAAGAAAAGGTCCAGCAGTTCTGGTTGGCCGTACTTTTCGAAAAATTTCACTCGATTCAAGAAATCCAAATTTCCTCCCCATCCCAGACGAGTGATTGCACCGGACTGCCCTCGCCTAATAATACTGGCAGCATCTCGGTCATAGCACGGGCATCACCACTGGTAAAAAAGCTCAACCGGCCAGGTGTTCCGCCCTCGGTCAGCATTCCTCGTTGGGCGAGGATTCGCTTGATCTGGCGCGCTACAGCCGGGGCCGGATCGATAACCCGCACCAGGGGGCCGCTGATCTCCTCGATGGTGGGGATCACGAAGGGGTAATGCGTGCAGCCCAGGACAACCGTATCAATTCCCTCGGCCAGCATCGGGGCCAAGGCTTCCTCCAGGATCCGGCGGGTTTCACTGCTGGTGAACTGTCCGGCTTCGATTTCGGCAACCAGCCCAGGGCAGATATCCTGGAAAATCTGGACCCCATTGGCAAACCGCTCGACCACCGATGCGTACAAAGCTCCCTGAAAGGTGGCGGGGGTTGCCAGTACGCCCACCCGCCCGGTGCGGGTTGTCTCGGCTGCTGGTTTAACTGCCGGTTCCATTCCCACGAAGGGTATGGATGGAAAAACTGCTCGTAAAGGATGCAAGGCGGCCGCTGAGGCGGTATTGCAGGCAACCACGATGATTTCGGCGCCGTAGTCCAGTAAAAAACGGGTAATTCCAACCGAGAATGCCTGCACTTCCTCCACCGGGCGAGCACCATAGGGGACGTGGGCCTGGTCGGCCACGTATAAAACCGGGTGAGCGGGTAGAATCGCGCGGAGTGCGCGCAGCACCGAAAAGCCCCCGACCCCAGAGTCGAACATGCCTACCAAGGCTGGGTCGCTCAATTCATCCGCCTGAACTCGCCCGCACCAAAGCGCGAAAAAGCTCCTGGTTGGCTGGCGAGCCGGTCAGCCATTCTGGATGCCACTGCACCCCCAATCCAAATGGGTGGCCGGTTACCTCGACCGCCTCGACCAATCCATCGGGGGCGTGGGCAACAGCCTGCAAGTCTGAAGCCACCCTTTGGATACCCTGGTGGTGCAAGCTGTTTACCGGCAGCCGCTCTCCGCCGATCAGGTCCGCCAGGCGGCTGCCCGGGACAACTTCGGACGGGTGAGCGATATGATCGCGGGCCAGATCGGGGTAGCAATCGTGGCGGATTGTGCTTGTCCACTGGGAGCCCAAATCGGTGAACAGGCTTCCACCCAGGGCAACGTTTAACACCTGGAGGCCGCGGCAGATAGCCAGCAGCGGCCAATGGCTCTCGACCGCTGTTTTCGCCAGGCCGATCTCGATTTCATCCCGCTCCGGGTCGACGTCATACACCCGTGGGTGCGGCTGCCCGTTGAAGCGTTGTGGGTCGACATCACCTCCGCCGGTCAGGAGAATTCCGTCCAGTCGATCGCGAAGGACGCCGATATGCCCGTTGTGCATCCCCACCGGCACCAATACAGGCGCTCCGCCAGCTTGCAAGATAGCCCTAACATAAGCTTCGACCGTCACAATCATCGGCAGCTGTTTGTTTGAGAGGATCCTTCCGGTGGTAATTCCGATTAATGGTACTGCCATGAATCAACTCCAAGGGATGGTGCTGGGATTAAGTATACTCAAAAAAGGCGCAACCTGAACCATAGGTTTGCGCCCGGGGTTATGAACCCACAGTTCCAGGTTTAGTTGAATTTTTGTTTCAGACGGGCGCTCTTGCCGGTGCGGGTTCGCAGGTAGTACAGGCGGGAGCGGCGGACCTGGTTGCTGCGTTCGACCACCACCTTGTCGATCCGCGGCGAGCGCATTAAGAAGGTACGCTCAACACCGATCCCGTTGGTAGCGATGCGCCGCACGGTGAAGGTGGAATTGGTTCCGTTCTTGTGGATATAAAGAAGCGTACCTTTAAACTCCTGAATACGTTCACGGTTGCCTTCTTTAATCTTGACGTGAACCGAGACGGTGTCGCCGGACTTTAAAACCGGGATGTTGGGGTTTTCGGGTGCCTCTATGGATTTGAGCAGTTCTTCCATCGGTACAGATCCTTCCAAAAAAATTAAAAGAGCACAAACTCTTCCGTATTTTAGCGCAACGGCGAATTATACCACGATTGCGAACTTGTGGCACGAAATCGTAAAAAGAATTACAAAAGGCTTGACGAACGTCGGGGTTAGGATAAAATTACACTAATCCTGGGGCGGTGGCGGAACAGGCAGACGCAGCGGACTTAAAATCCGCCGGTGGAGACACCTTGAGGGTTCAAGTCCCTCCCGCCCCACAAAAAAGGGTCAACCAACGGATTGGTTTTGAAAATCGGTCGGCAGTAGCTGCGGGCACTGGAGTCGGCTCTCATTTAAATCATTGCCTATTTACCTTCCGCTGGGCTTCATCGATTTCAACCTCGCAGATCCCGTGTAATCTGTTAAGACATGTCTTCCATTGCACGCTGATGAATTTACCTGACTCGTATTTTTCTTTACTGGCTTCTTCGGGCTTCTCAAAAACCAGCGACCAATGCTCGCGCCGGAGACGTTCTTTAAGGATAAGTTCCACGCCGGAGTGTGAGTGAAGTACGGCATATTTTAAGTCCTGCTTGGTAGTAGGGTCATCAGCCAAATACCCCAGGGCTCTTAAAATAAAATCGAGACCATTTTCCAGTGGAGTGAAAGTAATCGACTGTGGATCAAACATGAGCCCCAGAAATACCTACTACAAAGGCAAACTAGACGAATGGAAAGGGTTGACCGACCTAGACATTCAACATAGCAAGTGGCTTTTACAAACTTTCCTCTTGAGGTTGTTTAAGTCTATCCCGTATGATCTGTCGTAGGTTGTCAATTGGACAAAGATCGCCATTCTTATCTTCAAAGTACCAATGGTCCCAGCCATTGCAAGGGCTACCGCCCATTATGTAACGACCTGCTTGATGAACAGAGCCTTCGAATCCGTTGATTACAAGATTTCCATCAGGCTTGACATAGGCAACCTTCGTTCGATTACGCTGGAAATATAAACACTGACCGGGGACAAGTAAGCCATTTTCTAATAAACTTCCAAACGGGATGCGGGGCTCCAATCGTTTTTTGTCACGAATATCGAAAATATCATTAACAAATAATTTAGGGATGACATTTTCCAGTCGTTTTTGGGCAAGCTTTATGTAATCGACATCGCGCTCGAGACCGATCCAATTACGATGAAGCTTTTTGGCTACTGCACCTGTAGTGCCACTCCCAAAGAAAGGATCCAGAACAACATCGCCAGGATTGCTTGAAGATAGTATCACTCGGTAAAGAAGTGCCTCAGGTTTTTGCGTGGAGTGAGCTTTCTTACCATTGATCTTCAATCGCTCTGCGCCCGAACTTATAGGCAGCAACCAATCACTACGCATCTGCAACTCATCATTCAAGTTTTTCATTGCATGGTGATTGAAAGTGTACTTGGCACCTTTGAACTTGCTCGCCCATAATAAGGTTTCATGGGCATTAGTAAAACGAACACCGTGGAAGTTAGGCATTGGATTGGTCTTCACCCAGATGATATCATTCAGATACCAATAACCCAATGTCTGCATGATAGCCCCGACTCGATAGATATTATGATACGTTCCGATGACCCAGATGGTACCATTATCTTTGAGGACACGTCGGCATGCAGTCAGCCAAAGGCGGCTGAATTCATCGTAATCCTGGTAACTCCCAAACTGATCCCATTCATCGTTTACAGCGTCAACCTTGGTCATATTGGGACGCCAGAGTTCTTGTTGAAGTTGAAGGTTATATGGTGGATCAGCGAAGATAAGATCAATTGAATTCTCTGGTAATGAATTCAGCACTTCAATGCAATCACCTTGAACGATTTGATTTAGGGGTAGCTGTTTGTTCATACAGAAAATGATACTCCCATTCGCTTAAACATGATAATCGGATAACACCCGACCGCAGTATGGTTTTATCTCAATCCAAGGAAAAGATAGCGAATTTTCAAGGGCCGTAATATTTATCAAGCTTCTCTTTCAAAACCTCGTATAGGATATGATATGGCCGAGTCTGTTTTTGGGAAAAATCAGTTAACACTAATCGTAGTGTAGTTCCGTCTTTAAATAGAACCTGGATAATACCTTCATCCCAAAGTCGCTCATTGGTTATTAACCTCCGCCATTTGCTTAGTGGCAATCCCATAATCTCCCGAGAAGTCTCGATGGGTTCAATATCGAAATTTACTTCTGGAAGATCAGGTAGTTCAGATTTCCAACGCACCAGCCAGGATATTAGCTCATTCCATAATATCGGATGACCAAGGAAGGCAAAAAGTTCTGGACCATAAAATAAATGCAGAGGAACGTTATAGAACCCTGATAAATTAAGTAACAACTGTTGTTGGTTACATGTTCTAGTGTACAATGTAGACACTTTTCACTTAACAAGGCCATTTGTTGGTATCGAGATTGGAATAAGGATATGGAGTTTAAATCCAAGCGTCTA
>Ga0207950_100289_pt1 | contig 18229 bp, 16 predicted proteins | sample Subbio11_8B_AprC_FD_184814 | JGI IMG/M metagenome (GOLD analysis project Ga0207950, IMG submission 184814) | Serpentinite rock and fluid subsurface biosphere microbial communities from McLaughlin Reserve, California, USA - CR11_8B_AprC (SPAdes) | ecosystem: Environmental > Terrestrial > Deep... | reverse complement strand
CCGGCCCACCCGCGTGGGCGGCGGCGGGCGGGCCGGATACGCTCTTGCTTAGGCGTCCTGCGGCCGCAATGGCGCTGCGAGCGCACCCAGCCCACCCGCCGCCGCCGGGCTATGATGCGCGGCGCACACCGGAGCCTGCCATGCCGCCCGACCATTCCCAAACCAACAACCACGCCTCCGACTGTCCCGCCGCCTCCAGCCCCATGTTGCACATCGAGGCCGGGGTGGCCACCCTCACCTTGAACCGCCCGGCGCAGCGCAACAGCTTGAGCGATGCCGACCTGCAGACGCTGTTGCAGCACCTAGCCCGCGTGGAGGCCGATGAAACCGTGCGCGTGCTGGTGCTGGCGGCGCGGGTGCAACCGCAGCGGCCGGTGTTCAGTGCCGGCTACCACATGGGCGGCTTTGAGGCCGATGCCAGCCAAGGGCCGCAAGGCTTTGAGCGCGTGTGCGCGGCGCTGGCGCGCGCGCGCCCGGTGACGCTGTGCGCGCTCAACGGCAGCGTCTATGGTGGCGCCACCGATTTGGCGCTGGCCTGCGATTTTCGGCTCGGGGTGCAGGGCATGGAGCTGCGCATGCCGGCGGCGGCGCTCGGGCTGCACTACTGCGCCGGCGGCTTGCAGCGTTTTGTGGCGCGGCTCGGGCTGGGCGCGGCGCGGCGCATTTTCTTGCTGGCGCAACCCTTGAGCGCCGACGAACTGCTGCGCCTGGGCTACCTCGATGCCTTGGTGGCGCCTGAGGCGCTGCCCACCGAGGTGGCGCGCTGGTGCCACAACCTGGTGCAACTGGCTCCACTGGCCCTACAAGGCATGAAGCAAAGCCTGCAAGAAATCGCCTTGGGCGAGCACAACGCCGCAGCATGGCGCGAACGCGAGGCCCGCACCCAGCGCAGCGCCGACTTTGCCGAAGGGCGCGCCGCCTTTGCGCAGCGGCGCCCGGCGGTGTTTCTGGGGCGTTGAACGCCACCGGGCCGCACCTGCGGCCGCTTCAGCCCGACTCCGTCTGCTGGCGGACGGTTGCCACCCGAAAAACCAGCGGTCTGGATTGGGTGGCGCGCGTGCGGCTTGCTGCGGGTCGAGCGCCCAGCAGGCGGCGCGCAAGCACGGATGGCGTGTCACGGCGGCCGTCTGCAATCAGGTAAACGATGACTTGGCTGCCTGTGACACGGTCAATCAGGCGATACGGCTTGAAAATGGTCTGGCGGTATTCTTCGCTGCCTCCTCCTCAAACGATGTAGGTATGGACGAGGCCGATGGCGGCGCAGGCGCCGATCACTTTAATGACGTCCTGCTTGTACTTCCACAGCGCGATGAAGGCCGCCACCGAGATCAGTGCGTAGAACCACTCGAAGTCGCCGGAGAACGGCGCGGCCTCGGTGGCATGGGGGAAGAACACGTACCAGCTGAAAATGAGCGCCAAGTTGAGGATCACGCCCACCACGGCGGCGGTGATGCCGGTGAGCGGCGCGGTGAACTTCAGGTCGCCATGGGTGGATTCCACCAGTGGGGCACCGGCCAAGATGAACACGAAGCTGGGCAGAAAGGTGAAGAAGGTGGCCACCGAGGCGCCCGCGAAGCCGGCCAGCAGCAAGGCATCCGGCCCGAATATCTCCTTGGTCCAGGCGCCGACGAAGCCGACGAAGGACGCCACCATGACGAGCGGCCCCGGCATGGTCTGAACCAAGGCCAGGCCGTCGATCATCTGGGTGCCGGTGAGCCACTGGTAGTGTTCCACGCCGCCCTGATAGACGAAGGGCAGCACCGCGTAGGCGCCGCCGAAGGTGACCAGCGCGGCCTTGGTGAAGAACTCGCCCATGTCGTTCAGGGTGCCGGCCGGCAGCATCAACATGGCCGCAGCCCAGAGCGTCAGCGCCACCACCAGGAGGGTGATGAGATAGGACCAGCGAAAGCGCGTATGGGCGATGGGCGGTGTGTCGTCGTCGATCAGCGCCGGGCCGTATTGCTTGTTGCTGGCGCCGTGGCCGCCGCCCACCTTGAACTTGTCCGGCATGAGCTTGCCGCCCAAGGCGCCCAGCAGTCCTGCTGCTAGGACGATGTAGGGGAAGGGAATCTTCAAGGCGAAGATGGCGATGAACGACAACGCGGCCATGGCCCACAGCACGTAGTTCTTCAGCGCGCGCGAGCCGATGCGCCAAGCGGCGAACGCCACGATGGCCACCACCGCCGGCTTGATGCCATTGAACACCCCCTGCACAAAGGTGAGGTCACCGAAGACCAGGTAGACGTAGGTGAGCGCCGCCAAGATGAAGAAAGACGGCAGCACGAACAGGACACCGGCGACGATGCCACCCCAGGTGCGGTGCAGCAGCCAGCCGATGTAAATGGCGAGCTGCTGCGCCTCAGGACCGGGCAGCAGCATGCAGTAGTTGAGCGCATGCAGGAAACGGTGTTCGGAGATCCAGCGGCGTTTCTCCACCAGCTCCTGATGCATGATGGCGATCTGCCCGGCGGGGCCGCCGAAGCTGATGAAACCGAGCTTGAGCCAGTATAAGAAGGCCTCCCGGAACGTGGGGTGGGCAGGGCGCAACTGCGCGGTGTGTGCTGTGGTCGGATCGTTCACGTGGTCTTGTCCTCGTAACTCTTGAGTAGCCAGTCAAAGACTTCACACGCGCGGGCAAGCAGCGTGTCGTCGTCGGGTTCAGATGCCCGCAAGCCGGCGAGCAGCGATTCGATGCCCAGCGCTTCCGCGACCGGGAGTCCCCCCACATCCAGGCAATGCACGAGCTCGCCCAGACGTACCAGCGCAGGGGCGGAATCAAGTCCGAAACTCGCCAGCAGCGTCTCGAAGGTGACCTTGGCGCCCACGTGGCTGAAGGCCGCGCCGTCGAAATCGAAGCCGAGCCAGCCGTCCCGGCAGTCGGCCGGCGAGTCGAGCCAGACGATGCGCGCGTCCGAGTCGATGAACCGCCGGATCAGCCAGGCCGAAGCGAGTCGGTCCACCCACGGACGCGCCCGCGTGGCCCAGGTCCGGCCTTGATAATCGGCGCGGTTTAGCCGCGGAATGTCCGCCTGCCGGGCGGTCGGCTCGTCGGCAGACATGCGACGGGTGATCGTGTCGCGCAGGTCGTCCAGCAGGCTCAAAGTCTGCCGCTGCGCCTCGCCTGGGAAGAAGTCGATGCGCGTCACCTGCTCGAAGCGGCGCACAAGTGGCTGGAGCTTGCGCGCGGCGGCTGCGACATCCAGGGAAGCCTGGCTCCGTCCGAGCTCTTTGATCTCCTCGGCGATGCAGGCGTACTCCGCGCCCCGGTCGAACAGGGCGCGCAGCGCGGCCTCCTGGGCTTCGTCACACCCGGAGAGTCGATAGACCTCGCCGCTGCCACCCACTTCCAACGCCTGCGCCGCCACTTCGTCTAGCGTCGCAGCACGGTCTGCCGAGTCGGGCAGCAGATAGACCCCGTCGCGCAACGTCGCGCAGCCCAGCGCTTTGACAGAACGCCAGACGCGCATGCGGCCGGTCGATGCCTTGGTGGGCAGGCTGACGAAAAGAGCGAGGTGGCTCAAGGAAGGCTCCTTGGTTGATTGTCGGTGTACTGTGAAGTATGTTACAGTATGTTATATATCCAACAATCCTGCTGGGGGCAATTTAAGGCATGGGTCTGGAGTCGCCTAGCACCGTGCAAGACGCCCCTACCAAGCTTGTCGCGCAGAATCCGTTCGCGCGGATTCATGGGCAGGCGAGATCAGGCGACTGCTCTTGGAATCTGTACCCTGTATAGACTCGAAGCGTTATCCCTTGTTTGCCGCAGAGAGCCGGTCGTAAACTTGGCTGCCAAGCCATTTCGAGACCAACTCCTGCATCTCCGGCTTGCCCATGTAATTGGTAAACAGCCCCTCGTTCAACTCCATCCGTTCGATGAACAGCGATTCCAGCACCTGCCGGAACACGAGCTGAAACTTGTCGCGGGAGTTGACCCCAGCCGCCCTTTGCAGAGCTTCGCTCTGGCTGGCCGCCTCGGCGATCTGATCAAAGAACAGCTGATCCGCTTCGTTGAGTTCGCCGCCGAAACGTTCGTTGATGAGGTCGATCAGGCGCGACAACGAAACGTGCTCCTCGCGCACCATGCCCGACCCCACTTCGCGCGGGCCGTCTAGCGGCTTGGCATACCCGTCGTTTAGGCTGATCGAGCCTTCACTGATCTTTTGCAACCGGTAGTAGTCGAGCTCGACCTCCTCGTCGAACTGGTAGCCCGGCCCGTGCTGGCGCTTGGGCAGCTTCAAAGCGAGGTGGCGCAGGTACGTGTACAGTTTCTCCAAGTCACTGTCCTGATAAGGGATCACTTGGCTCAGGAAGCTGTACAGATTGAGGAAGGCCTGCAGTTTGCCGCGCCACAGCTCGGCATCCTCCTCGGCCGTGTTCTGCAATTGCACGAAACGCGCAACGGCTTGGTCCAGGATCGCGTTCATCGTCTTGTGGTCACTGGGGCTCTGGCGGCGCTTGGGCGCGAAGAACACACGCGCGAAGTCGGCGACCTCGGCCTGCAGGTAAATGCCCGAAGCGTCGAGCTCGGCCTTGACCTCGTAGAGCTTGTCGGGATCGACCTGCTCGCCCATGACCGAGCCTTCGTAGTACTGGCGGAAGGCCTCTAGGATTTCGGCCGGATCATTGACGAAGTCCAGTACGAAGGTGTCGTCCTTGAGCGGGTGGGTGCGGTTCAGGCGCGACAGCGTCTGCACGGCCTGAATGCCCGCCAAGCGCTTGTCTACGTACATGGTGTGCAGCAGTGGCTGGTCGAAACCAGTCTGATATTTCTCGGCCACCAGCAGCACGCGGTATTCCGGCTTGGCGAAGGTATCGGGCAGGTCCTTTTCCTTGAGGCCACCATTCATTTCGACCTCGGTGAAGGACTTTTCCGGAATCTTGTCGTCTTCCACCGTGCCCGAGAACGCCACCAGGCTCTTGATGGGGTAGCCCTTGTCTTGGATGCAGCGGTCGAACTCCTGCTTGTAGCGCACGGCCTCCAGCCGCGAGCCGGTGACCACCATCGCCTTGGCGTGACCGCCGATCTTGTGCCGAGTGAAGTGCTGGAAATGCTCGATCATCACCTCGGTTTTCTGGCCGATATTGTGCGGGTGCAGCCGCATGAAACGGGCCAGCGCCTTGGCCGCCTTCTTGCGTTCGACGTTGGGGTCGTCCTCGGCCTTCTTGATCAGCTTGTAGTAGGTCTTGTAAGTGACGTAGCTCTTCAGCACGTCCTCGATAAAGCCTTCCTCGATGGCTTGGCGCATGGTGTAGCGGTGGAAGGGTGCGCCGTTGCGGCCGAAGATCGCCAGCGTCTTGTGCTTGGGCGTCGCGGTGAAAGCGAAGAAGCTCATGTTCGGCTGATGGCCACGCTTGGCCATGGACCGGAACAAACGCTCCAGCTCAATTTCGCCTTCCTCCTCGGCCATCTCCTGGGCTTTGCTACGCAACTGCGCGCCGCCCAGCACCCCTTTGAGCTCGGTCGCCGTCTCGCCCGACTGCGAGCTGTGCGCCTCGTCGATGATCACGGCGTACTTGCGCGCTGGCAGATGACTCTTGCCACCTTCGCCGCGCTCCTCGCTCAGCTTCGCCAGTTGCCCGGAGACAAACGGAAACTTCTGCAACGTAGTGATGATGATTGGGACACCTGCCTCCAACGCCTCGGCGAGCTGGCGCGAATCCTCCTCGATCTTTTGCACCACGCCTTGGCGGTGGTCGAACTGATAGATGGTGTTTTGCAACTGGCGGTCGAGCACCACGCGGTCGGTGATGACCACCACGCTGTCGAACAACCGCTCGTCGCGTTCGTTGTGCAGGCTGGACAGGCGATGCGCCAACCAGGCGATGGTGTTGCTCTTGCCGCTTCCGGCCGAGTGTTCGACGAGATAGTTATGACCCACGCCCTCGCTGGCCGCAGCCGCCACCATCTGGCGCACTGCCTGCAACTGGTGGTGGCGCGGAAAGATTAGGCTCTCCTTGCGCAGCTTCTTGCCGTCGTCTGCGGTCTTCTCTTGCACATCGAGATGCAGAAAGCGGGCGAGCAGGTCGAGTAGGCTGTCGCGCTCCAGCACCTCTTTCCACACGTAGGCGGTCTTGTAGTTGCGTCCCTCGCGGTCGGGCGGGTTGCCGGCGCCGCCGTCCATGCCGCGGTTGAAGGGCAGGAAATAGGTGGATGAAGCGGCCAAGCGCGTGGCCATGTGCGCCTCTTCGGTGTCCACCGCGAAGTGCACCAGCGCCCGCTTGGTGAACACGAAGATCGGTTCACGCGGGTCGCGGTCGTGGCGGTACTGGTGGATGGCGTTGGCGGCGGTTTGGCCGCTGAGCGGGTTCTTGAGTTCCAGCGTCACCACGGGGATGCCATTGACCGAAAGCACCACGTCCAGCGATTTTTCCGACCTAGGGCTGTAGTGCAACTGGCGCGTCAGCCCCAGTCGGTTGGCCTGATAGCGGGCTTCCAGTTCGGGGTTCAAGCCGTGGGCGGGACGAAAGAAAGCGATCCGCAGCGTTTTGCCGAAACACTTGAAGCCATGGCGCAGGGTGGCCAGCGCCCCATGGGTGTCCAGCCATTTGCACAGCGACTCCAGCACGCGGGCGCCGGTCTGCTCGCCATGCAGCGCCTCCAGCTTTTCCCATACCTTGCCTTGGGTGGCGCGGATGAAGGCCAGCGACTCGCTAGGGAAGATCGCGCGCTCGCGGTCGAAGCCCTTGCCCTCGACCCGCGCGTAGCCCTCGCCCAGCAAGACCGCCTCGATGGCGGTTTCGAACGCGGCTTCGCTGGTGCGTTTCACGGATTGCCTCCCGCTGCAACTCGGAGCCTGTTCTGAACACGCTCGCGAACCTCGGTGTAGATATCAACTCCGATGGCATCGTCGACCTCGAGCGTGACGGCGAGCGCATACGGCACCATGTCCGCGAGCATGGCTGCGTCCTCCCGGCAGCTCACGTGGATGACGATCTCGTCGCCATCCACGAACGCCGCCGCCTTCTCGCCCTCGAAGACCTCGTGCTGGACGGTGCCGCGCTGCACCGCTTGCCAGTCCGCCCCGCAGCGCTCGAGGTGCTTGTTGCTGCCGACGGAGAGCTTCGATTTGGGCGACGAGAACCAGACGTGGGCCCGGCGCCAGCGGTGGTTCAGGGGCTGGACCGGGGTTATCCAAGCGAGCGTGACCACTAGGCGGCGCCAGCCACGCTTGCCGCTGAGTGACGGAGGCAGAGGGAACCGATGTTCGGCGCCGGCCTCCGCGGCGAGTGTTCCGCCAGCCAGTGCCGTAACCCGCGTCGCGGTGCACTCGCGCACCGCGTCGAGGTCAACACGCCCGAAGCCCAGCAGTCGCGTCAGGTACTCCGCGAGCTTGTTGCCGTTGTCTGGGGTCTTGAAGAGGGCCTGGTAGGCATCGCCGGCTTCCCCCCATCGGGCACCGTGCACGAGCAGCGCCTTGAGCCATAGCGCATCCGCGACCTGATCGAGTGCCTCGCCGCCCTCGGTCTCCCGGAGCTCGGCCAGCACGGCCGCTAGGAGGGCCGCTGCTCGCGACATGAGCGCCGTCGCGTTGCTGGTCCCGCGGTTGGGCACGGTCGCGCTCACATCGCCTGCTGTAGGCCCGGGCGTGGCCACGAGTTGCCCCGGGGCGTACGCGACGCGAGGCATCGCGAGCTCGGTCGCAGCGTCCAGAACGGGCTTCACCAGCGCGGCGCGTCCCCCGGGGGCAAGGACGTCCGGTTTGACGGAATGCTTGTAGCCTTGGCCCTGCGCGTTGATGGGACTTGGGAACCCAGGGTCCGCAGGATCGATCCAGTTCGGCCGGAGTGCGGTGGAGTCGCCGTCCTCGTGCGTGGCCCCGACCGTGAGCACGTTCATCCCCTCGGCCGGCGAGAGCAGCCGACGGTGCCTCGCATCGGCCGCGATGGCCTTCGCGACGTGCTGTCGAAGCTCTTCCGGGCTGCTCGTCCGGACCTCGCTCCACGGACGCTCGAGGTTGACGGCTCGACCGTAGTTGCCAGCGCTCACCAAAAAGAGCACGTCGTACTGCCAGGAGAGCCAGTCGAGGAGTCTAGCCAGCGGACTCATGGTCCCGTCAAAGGGCCTGTCGGCGATGCCGATCGATAGGTTGATGGCAGAGACGTTCGGCGCGGTCGCGGGGGTGTTGCCCTCGCCCTCGAACATGCGCCGCACCGCTCGGTGGATGAGGTCGACGATGAGCAGACCTTCGGACACCCGTTCATCGGGCGGCAGGTCATCCCAGCCGGGCTGCGTGAACGGCTGCATGATCGGCCGGACGTAGAGCGGCTGGGGAATCGGCTCGCCGGGTGAGTGCAGGTCGCCCCAGATGATGAGCGACGCCATGGCAGTGCCATGGAGCCGAAACCGTGCCTCGTAGTCGGCCCCTAAGTCGTCGGGGTCATCGACCGTGAGCCGTCCCGTCAGCGCGCGATGAGACTGCAGCGGAAGACCATCGAGCAGCGCGACCACCGGAGGCGCCTCGGGATTGGGAAGCGGTTCGTTGGGCAGGGTCGAGAGCGGCGAGACCTGATCGACCGTGATCCGACCGGCCATTTGGCCAGAGGAGCGGAAGAACTGGATCTGCTCGGCTTGCACGAGGGCGACGGCGCCGCGGCGGTCCTCGTCGAGCAGGACCTGGACCGCAGTGACGGGGAGCCGAACAGCGAGCGCGTGGTAGTGAATCGCGGGAACCGTCGCCTCCGAAACGACCTCGCCACCAAGCTCCTGCACTCGACTGCGGACCGCGACGGAGGCCGCCGCGCGCTGCTGTTCATCTGCGCGAAACCAGAGCTCGATCTCGCAGGGGATGTTTTGGCGTTCCCACGTGAGACGGTCGCGCCAGTCCTCGAGCACGCCTGTCTCCTCGAGCCGGTCGCGCACCGACCACGGGCGGATGTCACGCAGTAACGCGAAGACGTCGCGCCACTTCGTGAGCCCGCGCGGTAAATCCTCGACGCGCTGCCAAGTGTTCCAGAGGTTGAGCAACTGCCTGAACGCCTGCTGGTTGGCGAACATCAAGTAAACGCGGCCGCGGTACTCCTCGCGCACCCCCTTCTTCTCGACGAAGAAGTCGTCGTCGGGTGGGATGTCGTCTTCGTCGTACTCAGCCAGGAACTCGAGGCCTTCGATCTTCGCAGCGGCCTTGAAGAAGTCGTCCACCGTCCCGGCGGTCTCGAGCACGAGCACGTCCTCGGGTACGAGGCCCGCAGCCGTCGTCTGCATCGTCAGCCGCTTCGCCTCGAAGGCAGCCTGGAGCTCATCGAGGCGAGGGCCTAGGCGCTGCTGCTGGCGCGTCCGATCGAGCGGAGCAGGCCCTCCGCCTCCGCCACCCTTCTTCGCGCGTGCCGCTGTGGCGGGTTCCGGTAGGATCAGAAGTGGACGTTCAGCCATCGCCGTCCCCCGGCGAGGAAGGTGCAGGTGCGGCGCGGCTCGCCCATTGCTTTAGCCGGTCTGCGACGATTGCCCGCACGTCCGCGCCGGGCATGGTCAGCACATAGCGGCGCTGGACGTCCTGCGCGAACTGCTCGAGTTCTGCGAAGCTCAGTCCCTCAAGCCGGCGGGCTAGGTGGTCGTGGGTGTGGCCGAGCTGCAGCCCGCTTCGCTTCTCGAACATTTCTAGCCACGCCATACGCTGGCCCTTTCCGGGGGGCAGCAGGTCTAGCCGGAGCTGAAAGCGCCGCCACACGGCACGGTCGAGGAGTTCGCTGTGGTTGGTGGCCGTGACGACAACGACGTGCGACGGGAGCTGATCGACTTGGAGGAGCAACGAGCTGACGACCCGCTTGATCTCGCCGGTCTCGTGGACGTCTCCGCGCTCCTTGCCGATGACGTCGAACTCGTCGAAGAAGAGGACGCAGCGCTGGGTCCGGGCGTGCGCGAATAGCTTGGCGAGCCGCACGGCGGTCTCGCCGAGGTAGCTGCCGATGATGCTCTCGTAGCGCACCACGAGCATGGGGTTGCCCAGCTCCTGCGCGAGAGCCTCGGCGAGCGAGGTCTTGCCGTTGCCGGGAGGGCCGACGAGGAGGACGCGATTGCGCGGCTCGAGATTGTGAGCCCGTAGTAGATCCACTCTGTTGTGTTCCTCCACCAGCTCCGAGCAGGCCTGTTGGACGAGTGGCGGCAGCAAGAGGTCGCCGAAGCCGCGCCGCGGGCGGATCTCGTGGAAGAGCTTCGCCTCTCCGTTCGGTACCGCGGCGGTCGGCCGCGTAGGACGCATCGGCTTCCCGTTGAGATTGAGGTGCTCGGCGAGGCGGTCTGCGAGGATGTTGTGCTGCTTGGAGCGCTCCTCAGTGACTAGGGCCTCGAGGGTCTTCTGGAACATCGCTTCGTCACCTTCGGCACCTGCTCTCACGATTTCAATAAGTAGGTCAGCACGTGCCATGGCGTCCGCTCTCATTTAGGTTGAGTTCTTGGATATCCAGCAGGCCAGTGACAGACGCGGTGATTAGGGCGCAGCGGCGCTCTTGAGCAAGCGTGATCGACAACTGCAGGCTCTCGCGCAGGGCGCTCACCTTGCGTTGATCCACTTCGATAGCGCGGACTATAGCGGCCTGCTCGTCCTGTGGCGGGACTGGTAACCGCATTTCAAAGAAGTTTTCCGGATACAAGCGCAAGCGAGATGACCAAACACCCTTTGACCATCTATTCACTTCCGCCACAAAGGGCCACGAGCGGCATAGCAGATCGACGTACTCGGGCAGCAACTCGCCTTTCGATGTATAGACGTGATAGTCGGGACTGACGATGCCTGCCAAGGGGCTGATCCCCATCGCGCCCATCCAGGCCCACAGGGTGTTGATGGCAAGGTCGCCGGGCATGCAGCGCTTGTAGCCCGCCTTGTCATCGGCCTCGAACATGTACACGTCCTTCTCCGAGCGCGAGGTAACGCCAGTGATGTGGGACACGGTCAGCAGTTCTTCCGAACCATCGTCCGAACGTTCATCGCGAACCGTGAAAAGATTCTTGGCGCGCTCCACGCGCCAATGCGCAGGAATCTCGCCCAGCCATTCTTGGCCCGAGGGTTTGAGCGGGGCGTTGGGATCAAGGCCGCGGGTGACGACGCGGCTGATGAGGGCGGCGCGCTTTTCTTCCAGCAGCGTTAACATGCGTTCCTTCTCGGCGATCAGCCCGTCGATGCGGGCGGTTTCGCGGTCGAGGTAGTTGGCGATAAGGCGCTGAGTACCGATTTCCGGCAAGCTGACCTTGATGTCACCGAGATCTGAAGCATTGATAGCCGGATAGCTGACGCCGGTGGATCTGCTCTCGACTTCCCACAGAAACTTGTTTGCCCGAAGGGCATACTTGCAGAACCGGTGGTCGAGCAAGTTCGACGGCCTGACGACGGCAAAGCCCGTCGAGACGATCAAGTTGTCCGGGGGATTTTCGACCGGAGCTATAGCCTGAAGGTAGGTGCGAACGGTTGAGATGATGACATCACCATCACGTACGATGCGGCGGGCCCGACTGGGCGCAACTCCGAAGCGATAGTTGATGATGTCGTGAATTCGCCCTTGAGAATCAACGTTTCCAATGTCGATGTAAGCCAACTCAAAATCCGCGTCGGTGGACTCTGCGAGCGTCTCGTCATTGATCGACGCAGCGAACTTCAGGCGTCGATCAGGAAATAGAGCAGCCGACATCACTCCGTCACCTCCCGCAGCAGCTCAAGAATCCGCTGCTCCACCTCGGCCAGCTCGGCATCGATCTCGTGCAGCGGGCGCGGCGGCTGGTACTGGAAAAACACGCGGTTGAAGTTGATCTCGTAGCCCACCTTGCCGATGCCGCCGTCCTGCTCGTCCAGCGTCTCGCGGTCGATCCAGGCATCGGGCACGTAGGGGCGCACCTCGCGCAGCACGTAGCTGACGATGTCTGCTTTCAGCGGGATGTTCTCGGCATCCTTGAACGCTGGGTCAGGCTCGTACTCGACGTGTTTGCCCTTGCCGTCGGTGTGCAGGCCCAGCAGGGCATGAAGCCCTTCCTTCGAGATGTCGGTGGGCAGGGTCTGGGCGGGGAACAGGGCGGCGCGGTCCAGCGGCTCGATTTTGTGGTGTTTGGCGATCACCGGCGCGGCCTCGGGGTCCACCACGGTGAAGCAGTCGCGCAAGATCTTCTTCTGTGCGCTGCCCTTGGCGCCCTTGGCCCAGCCCTGGACGTCGTCCGGCAGGTGTTGGAACACCTTTTGCACCGTGGTCCATGCCCGGTTCCAGTCCAGCAACGGCTCGGTGCCGAGTGCGTCCTGCACCGCCTGCAAGGCATCGTACAGCTCGGGGCAGGTGTTGAGGAAGCGCTCGCGCGCTTCGTCGGTGATCTGGAAGCGCAGCCGCAACGGGCGCAGCACGGTGACGCGGCGGTAGCCGAAATCGGTGTTGTCGAAGACGCGGCTGGTCTTGCTGTGTTCCAGCGCGCCGTGTTCGCGGGTGACGGCGTCGATGGCGGCCTGGTCGAGGTAGCGGCGCTTGTCGCCGAGACTGCGTTTCATCGGTGTGTAGCGCTCGCGGGCGTCGATGAGCTGGATCTTGCCCTTGCGGTGTGTGGCCTTGCGGTTGGTGACCACCCAGACGAAGGTGCCAATGCCGGTGTTGTAGAACATCTGCTCGGGCAGGGCGACGATGGCCTCGAGCTGGTCGCGTTCGATGATCCAGCGGCGGATCTCGCTCTCACCACTGCCGGCACCGCCGGTGAACAGGGGCGAGCCGTTAAAGACGATGGCGGTGCGCGAGCCGGGCTTGTCGCGGTTTCTAGGCGAGTAGTCTTGGAACTTGCTCACCATGTAGAGCAGGAACAGCAGGGCACCGTCGTTGATGCGCGGCAGCTTGCCGTTGTAGCCGCGGAAGTTGGGCCAGCGGTCGATGACCTTTTTCTCCGCCTTCCAGTCCACGCCAAAGGGCGGGTTGGCCAGCAGATAGTCGAAGCGCTGGCCCGGAAACGGGTCGTCGGTGAGGGTGTTGCCCAGCACCACCTGGCCGTCCTTGTGGCCCTTGATCAAAAGGTCAGACGCAGCCACGGCGTAGGAGCGCGGGTTGTAGTCCTGCCCGAAGACCTTGACTGTGGCCTGTTCGTTGTGCGCTCGAATCCAGTTTTGCGCCTCGGCCAGCATGCCGCCGGTGCCGCAGGCGGGGTCGCAGATGGTGACGATGACGCCGGCCTGCGTGAGCACGCTGGTGTCGGGCTCCAGCAGCAGGTTGACCATGAGCTGGATCACTTCGCGCGGCGTGAAGTGATCGCCAGCCGTTTCGTTGGCGGCTTCGTTGAAGCGCCGGATCAGGTCTTCGAACACCAGACCCATGGTGATGTTGTCAACCCTGCGGGGGTGGAGGTCGATCTCGGCGAACTGCGCCACCACTTGGTAGAGGCGGTTGGACTCTTCGAGCTTCTCGATTTCCTTGTCGAACTCGAAGCGCTCGAAGATCTTGCGGATGTTCTCGGAGAAGCCGGCGATGTAGTCGGCCAGATGGCGGCCGATGTGGTCGGGGTCGCCCTTGAGCTTGGCGAAGTCGAGCTGGCTGTGGTTGTGAAAGCCCAGCGGGGTGCCGTCCTCATCCTTGGCCAAGTTGTTAAGGATGGCGTCGATGTTCGGGATGTTCTTGGCCTTGAGCTCGTCGTAGCGCCTGAGCACAGCTTCTTTGCTCGGCGCCAACACGGCATCGAAGCGGCGCAGCACCGTGAGCGGCAGCATCACGCGCTCGTACTGCGGCTGGCGATACGGCCCGCGCAGCAAATCGGCGACGGACCAGATGAAGTTGGCAAGTTGTTGGAAGTTGGCGCTCATGGGTGCGTCCTGTAAGTCGAGCGGTTTGCTTGCGCTGCTATCGCCCACGGCGCGCCGCTGGTGGTCGATAGAACCTTTTGATTCATTGGGCCGGTGCCGGCGGATCGCCCACCCTCTATCGTCCGGCTATCGCCGGCACGGCGCAGGTTGTCCGATAGCGTCTTCATGGCATCGGCCCTGTTTGTTCCCATTTGGCCGCTCGGCCTTTGCCGGTTGGCGTGATCAGCCCTTCGGCTTTCATGGCACGCAAGACGACGCGCACCATGTCGCGGCTGATGCCCTGGCAGGCTTCTTCGGTTTCGGAGATCGAGAACGGCAGGTTTCTCTTGAGGATTTCGGCGCGCACCCGGTCGCCCTTGGCGCCGCGCCCACGCTCGATGGCGCCGACACGTTCTTCGAATTCCTTGTAAGCCCCAGTAATCATACCCACAATTGAGGGTAAAGGGGTGCGTCATTGCCCCGATAAATCTGTTTGGCAGCGCTTGACTTCCAACTCGTCCAGGGCCATCAAGACCCTCCTCGCATCCTTGAGCAGCAGCAAGAGTTGCTGCTCGCGCAGCGGGGAGACGATGAAGCCGAACCGGGTGTAGAACCGCGCCGCTTCTTCATCGATGGGGTGGGTCAGCATGGCCCGAATGCCAGCCTGCTCGGCAATCAGCAGCGTGCGGCGAATCGCATCCTGTAGCAGACCAAAGCCGATGCCTCGCCCCTGATCCGCTACCGAGACAGCGAGCCGCGCCAAGATCACCACTGGCAACGGATACTGTCCCATTGCCTTGCGGATGCGCTCCGGCGCCTCCAGCGTATCGACTTGCCCCACGGTCAGGCTGAAGTAGCCTGCGACGCGACCATCGTCCTCAGTCACGACGAAGGTCTTGGCCGAGCCGCTGCCTTGCGCTTGGCGGGCGTGACGCAACAGCCAGTCGTTCAACGCGGGTTTGCCGCAATCAAAACCGTCCAGCCGATGCGGTGCGGCCAGTGGCTGCGGTGCGCTCAACCTCACTTCGCATCCCAAGGCGCCTTGCGGGCAAACAACTCGCGCAGCCCATCGTTGGCCTGTTCGGGGCGCTCCAGCAGATCCATCAGGGCCTGATACTGGCTGCCCGAAACCATGAACAAGCGCTGATCAAGCAGCGTCTGCTCGGCGGCCAAACAGGCGCTGTCGAGGATGAAGTCGGTCAACGACTTGCGGGCCACCTCGGCGGCACGGCGCAGCACCACCTCTTGTTCGGGGGTGGCGCGCAGCCCAAGTCGGGCAGAGCGGGCGGAAGGAGGCGATGCAAGGGCAGGCATGGTGGCACCGATTTTGTTGCTTTGATTGCAGTGATGTTAGTACAATTGACGCACATGGTCAAGTTGCATCGTGAAAAACCTCGGCTGGGCCAGTGCAGGATTGCAATAGTCCCAAAATGGGACTACACTCCAACCAATGCGAGTGATTGCCGTGTCCACCCTTCGAGCGTTCTGGGAGCGCCATCCCGACGCCGAGCAGCCGCTGAAGGCTTGGTACGAGGAAGCCACCAATGCGATTTGGAATCAGCCAGCTGACATCAAGGCGCAGTACCGCAGCGCCAGCGTGCTGAAGAACCGTCGCGTGGTCTTCAACATCAAAGGCAATGACTACCGGCTTATCGTGGCCATCGCGTACAAGCTGCAGATCCTTTACGTGAAGTTCGTCGGCACCCACAAGGAGTACGACGCAGTGGACGCAGAAACCATCGATTCGGCCTGAGCGGCCACGGAGCAAAACATGAACATCCGCCCCATCCACACCGAAGCAGACCACAAGGCCACGCTCAAAGAGATTTCGGCCTTGATGGAATCCGACCCTGATCTGGGCACGCTGGAGGGTGATCGCCTAGATATCCTGGCCACGCTGGTGCAAGCCTACGAGGCTAAGCACGTGCCCATCACTGCACCCGATCCGGTGGAAGCCATCAAATTCCGGATGGAGCAGGGCGGGCTGTCCGTCAAAGACCTTGAGCCGATCATCGGCAAAAGCAACCGCGTCTATGAAGTTCTGAACCGCAAGCGCCCGCTGACGCTGGCCATGATCCGACGACTGCACAAGAGCCTGGGCATCCCGGCCGATGTGCTGATTGCGGAGGCGGCCGCAGGGTGATCATCGAACACGGAGCTTGGCCTGCTGAGGTGAACAGCGTGGTCATGGGGTCATCAGACCCGGTTCCCGTGCTGGTTCTCGCCCGACTGGCGGTCGATCACCTTGCACAGGGCCTCAAGCTGGGCGGGGCACTGCTGCAGGACGCAGTGCATCGGGCGGTGACGGTTGAGCACAACGCCGGTGTTCGGGCCCTGCTGGTGCATGCGCTACACGACCGCGCCAAGGCGTTCTACGAGCACTACGGTTTTCAGGCATCAACGCTCCATCCGATGACGCTGATGCTGCGCTTGAACGCCGTCAAGGCTTGATCGGGCCGGCAACCAATGCCAAGCGGCACTGGCTGTTTCGCTGCGTTCGCTACCACCAAGCCGACATCTACGGAGGCGGCAAGAATTCTGACATGGGGGGAGGCGGAGCGGTTCGGCTGTCAGGGGATGATTCCCAACATGATCTTGGTCTTGATGCCGGACAGCCAGTCTTCGCGGTACTGCAGCGCCAGGGCATCCAGATTGACGCGACCGACGCCCGCCTTGCGAGCTAGGTTTTCCAGCGAGGTCATGCAGTTGAGCCAGCCAAGTCGATTCGATGCCACGAGCGCAGCTTTATCGGCGGTTGTGACGACGATGACATTCGAGGGCAGCAGCTTGCTGGCGTGGAGCCAAGCGTACAGATGCTTTTCGCCGTCATCTAGGGTCATGCATCCGGGATGGCTGGCAACCAGTGCGGCCAGTTCCCTGCGGGTGACAGGATGCTGGGCAGCCAGACCTGTATGGAGATCGGCAGGCGCAACCGCGATGTGCCGTGGATCGTAGGGGTTGCCGGTCAGCGTCTCCTCGACGCACTTCTCGACCGTTTCGACCGCGAAGCGCGTGCTGATAGCCGTCCAGCACCGCGTGCGCAAGGCTTCGAGTATGACATTGGTGTCAGCGAACACGCGGACTTCAGGCATCGCGTATTCGCCTCAAAGCTCAAACGGAGCCGGCAGGTCGTACTGACCGAACAGATCGGTCAATCCGCCAAGGCCAAGGCCGATGGTTTTCGCCGCCTTGCGTGCGGACAGGCGTCCGTTGTCCAGCGCATCGTGGAGCATTTTTACGAAGGATGGGGAGAAGCGCTTGGGTACTCCAGACACAGAGGGGCGTTGTTTCTCTAGCGAGAGACTCTGCCGGGTCTCGTCGCCGATGAGCTTGAGGTTGAACAACCGCCACGCCAGCGCCACGGGCGCGACGCGCAGCAGCGCAGCGGCCTCGCACAGATGCGCGATGTCGCTGATGCGCTCCTTGTCGATGAGCTTATGGAGCGAGGCACGCGGCATCAGCAGCGCGGCGGCGAAGCTGTTTGCCAACTGTTCGATGCGCTTGCCCTTGCTGCGCTCCTCGAATGAGTTCGATTCCCGGTGCTCTGGCTTCATCGCATCCCACGTCAGGGCGTGGAAGAGTTCGTGGGCGAGGTCAAAGAAGCGTCGGGCCTCGCTTTCATTGCGATTGATGAGGATGACGCCCATCTCCTCCAGATGGCAGGTCGCACCGGAAATCGACTTGCCATCGGCGGTTTCGACCGTATCAACGAACAGCACCGGGATGTCCAGTTCGCGCTCGACCTTGTCGATCAGGGTTTCGGCGGGGATGACGCCCAAGTCGAGTTCGACGGCTAGGCTTTCCGCACGTTCCTGGGCGTCCTCAAAAGACGACTGGGTGGACAAGCGCAGTGAGCGCTTGAGAACGCTGGCTCGGCTGTCTCGTTGCTCACGCAACCAGCGCAGCAGGCCGATCCAACGGCCCGCCTTCAGCTCGAACTCGTCTAAGCAGTCCTGCGGCACGTCTGGGTCGGCGCGCCAGTTGAACTGCGCCTCACCCGCGACGGCAAAAGGGTCGATGAAGAACTCGAGGTCCCGATCCAGCAGATCAGACAGGATGAGCAGCTCATCTGGCCGCAGCGAGCGCTTGCCGTTCTCGATATCGGAAACTGACTGGCGGTCGTTCAGGCCCAAGCCTAGGGTGAGCTGATCCTGTGTCCAGCCCTTGGCCTCGCGCGCCGCTTTGACGCGAAAGCCGATCAGCTTGTGTGAGATCTTGTCGAGCATGGATGGGTACCTCCGAAACGACATTCTACTCTTGCATTTTCAACTTCGCAAGAAAATTTTGCGCTAGGCCGTAAGCAATCCAGTTGCAAGACCGATGCAAGCCCATTACCCTGCGTTGCCATCCGCTTCGGAGCATCGCGCACATCATCTGCGTATTCCGGACGAATGTGACCGCCGATTCCGGGATCGTGACCGGGCATTCCGGCAACGTGACCGCCGATTCCGGCGAACGTGACCGGCGAGCGGGTGACGTGGCCGGAACGCCGGTATACGACA
>Ga0207950_100281_pt1 | contig 18650 bp, 18 predicted proteins | sample Subbio11_8B_AprC_FD_184814 | JGI IMG/M metagenome (GOLD analysis project Ga0207950, IMG submission 184814) | Serpentinite rock and fluid subsurface biosphere microbial communities from McLaughlin Reserve, California, USA - CR11_8B_AprC (SPAdes) | ecosystem: Environmental > Terrestrial > Deep... | reverse complement strand
GGCGGAACATCACCACCGTGTCACTGACGCCGAGCGCCTTGGCCGCGCGCACGTAGTCGAAATTGCGCCCGCGCAGGAACTCCGCGCGCACCACGCCCGTGAGCCCCATCCAGGAGAACAGCAGCAGGAAGGTCAGCAGCACCCAGAAACTGGGCTCGATCACGCTGGCCAGGATGATCAGCAGGAAAAGCTGCGGCATCCCCGACCAAATCTCGATGAACCGCTGGAAGATCAGGTCCACCCAGCCGCCATAGAATCCCTGCACCGCACCCGCCACGATGCCGATGACCGAGGAGACGATGGTGAGCGTGAAGCCGAACAGCACCGCGATTCGGAAGCCGTAGATCACCCGCGCCAGCACGTCCCGCGCCTGGTCGTCGGTGCCGAGCCAGTTCTTCGCGGAAGGCGGCGAAGGCGCAGGCTGGCCGAGGTCGCGCACCACGCTCCGATACGAATAGGGCACCAGCGGCCAGACCATCCAGCCGCCCTTGGCCTCGACCTCCGCGCGGAAGTCGCGGTCGTGCCAGTCGGCGAGCGTCGGCAGCCCGCCCGCGACCACATCGCTCTCGGCATATTCCACCAGCACGGGCACGAACCACCGCCCGTCCACCTTCGCGACCAGCGGGCGGTCATTGGCGATGAGCTCCGCGAACAAGGTCACGAAGAACAACACGGCGAAGATCATCAGCGACCAATAGCCGCGCCGGTTCGCGCGGAAATTGGCGAGGCGGCGGCGGGTGAGAGGGGTGAGCGTCATGGCACCGCGCGTGCGCGGGAGGGCTCTGTCCTCCCGCGCCCTCCCGCCAAAGGCCTGAAGACCCTCGGAGCCCGGCACCCGGCCGGCTGCAGGAGGGGGAGGGCCGGTGCGCGCTCCGGGCCGCGCGGGCGCTCCGCGCCCCCCTGCGGGGCCACCCGCGGCAGAACCGCCACCCCGTTCACCGCCGCGCCTCGAAGTCGATGCGCGGATCCACCAGGGTGTAGGTGAAGTCGCCGACGATCTGCATCACCAGCCCGAGCAGGGTGAAGATGTAGAGGGTTGCGAACATCACGGGGTAGTCGCGCCGGATGGCGCTTTCGAAGGCGAGCAGGCCGAGGCCGTCGAGGGAGAAGATGATCTCGGTCAGCAGCGCGCCGGTGAACAGGATGCCGATGAAGGCGGCCGGGAATCCCGCGATGATGAGCAGCATCGCGTTGCGGAAGACGTGGCCGTAGAGGACGCGCCGTTCCGTGTTGCCCTTGGCGCGCGCGGTCACTGTGTACTGCTTGCCGATCTCGTCGAGGAAGGCGTTCTTGGTGAGCATGGTCAGCCCGGCGAAGCCGCCGATCACCAGCGTCAGCGTCGGCAGGAACATGTGCCAGGCGTAGTCGAGCGCACGCTCGAGGAAGGGCAGCTCGGCGGCGCCGGGCGAGGAGAGCCCGCGCAGCGGGAACCACTGCAGGAAGGACCCGCCGGCGAACAGCACCACGAGCAGGATCGCGAACAGGAAGCCCGGTATGGCGTAGCCCACCAGAACCACGCCCGATGTCACCACGTCGAAGCGCGAGCCGTCGCGCACCGCCTTGCGGATGCCCAAGGGGATGGAGACCAGGTAGATGATCAGCGTGGACCACAGGCCGAGGCTGATCGAGACGGGCATCTTCTCGATGATCAGGTCGATCACCGGCTTGTCGCGGAACAGCGAGCGCCCGAAGTCGAAGCGCAGGTAGCCGGACATCATCTCGAAGAAGCGCGTGCTCGCCGGCTTGTCGAAGCCGAAGGCGCGCTCGATCTCGGCGACGATGGCGGGGTCGAGGCCGCGCGCGCCGCGATAGGTGCCCACCGGCCCGTCGCCGCCCTCGCCCGCGCGCGACTGTATCCCCGGGGCGCGCACTTCGCCGCCGCCCTCGCCGGTGATGCGCCCGAGCACCGGCTGGCCCTCGCCGTGCAGCTCCGCGAGCATCTGCTCGACCGGCCCGCCCGGTGCGAACTGCACCACGACGAAATTGATGACGATGATGCCGAACAGCGTCGGCACCACCAGCAGCAGGCGGCGCAGGAGGTAGGCGGCCATGGCGGGCTAGCTGCGGCGCGCTTCAGCGAGCGCGCGCTCGCGCGCCGGGTCGATCCACCAGGCCGAGGGGAAGGCGAGGCCGTAGCGCGGGTTGCGCTCCGGCCGGCCGAACTTGTCCCAGAAGGCGATGCGGAAGGTGCGGGTGTGCCAGTGCGGGACGACGAAATTGTGGTGCAGCAGAACGCGGTCGAGCGCGCGGGTGCGCGCGACCAGCTCATCGTAGTTCGGCGCGCCGATGACCAGCTCCACCAGCTCGTCGATCGCCGGGTCGGCGATGCCCGCGATGTTGCGGCTGCCGTTCTCGGCCGCCTTGGCCGAGTTCCAGTAGTCGCGCTGCTCATTGCCGGGCGAGAAGCCCTGGCCGATGCTCTCGAGCGTCATGTCGAAGTCGAAGGCGTCGATGCGGACCTGGTACTGCGCGGGGTCCACCGTGCGCACGCGGGCGGTGACGCCGAGCCGCGCCAGCCACTGCACATAGGGCAGCGCCACGCGCTCGAAGGTGGCGCCCTGGAGCAGGATCTCGAATTCGAAGCGCTGGCCCTGCGCGTTCATCAGGCGCCGGTCGCGCACCGTCCAGCCGGCCTCGCGCATCAGCGCAAGGCCGCGGCGCAGCCCCTCGCGGTTGTTGCCCGAGCCGTCGGTGACCGGCAGGCTGTATTCCTCGGTGAAGACCGCCTCCGGCACGCGGCCGCGGAAGCCTTCCAGGATCGCCCTCTCCCGCCCCTCGGGCAGGCCGCGCGAGGCGAAGTCGGAATTCGAGAAGTAGGAGCTGGTGCGCGTATAGGCGCCGAAGAACAGGTTCGCGTTCATCCACTCGTAGTCGAAGACCTCGATCAGCGCGCGGCGCACGCGCGCGTCCTGGAACAGCGGGCGGCGCAGGTTGACGGCGAAGCACTGCATCCCGGTCGGGATCTCGTGCGGGATCTCCTCCCGCCTCACGAGGCCGCGGCGCGCGGCAGGGAAGTCGTAGCCGGTGGCCCAGTCGCGCGCGACGTTCTCGGTGCGGAAATCCACCTGGCCGGCCTTGAAGGCCTCGAAGGCCACGGTGCTGTCGCGGAAGTACTCGTAGCGCAGCGTATCGGCGTTATGGAGGCCCCGGCGCGTGTTCAGGTCGCGCGCCCAGTAGTCCTCGACGCGGCGGTAGACCACCGAGCGGCTGGGCTCGAAGCGCTCGAGCCGGTAGGGGCCGGAACCCAGCGGCACATCGAGCGAGGGCCGCGCGAAGTCGCGCCCTTCCCACCAGTGCCGCGGCATCACCGGCAGGTCGCCCAGGATCTGCGCCAGCTCGCGGTTGTCCGCGGTGCGGAAGCGGAACACCACGCGCCGCGGGCCTTCCGCCACCGCCTCGGACACGTCGGCCCAGTAGGCGCGGAAGAACGGCCGGCCATGGGTGCGGAGCGCGTCGAAGGTGAAGACGACATCCTCGGCGGTGACGGGGCGCCCGTCGTGCCAGCGCGCCGCCTCGCGCAGCTCGAAGGCGACGCCGCGGCGGTCGGCGGGCAGTTCCACCGTCTCGGCGAGCAGCCCGTATTCGGCGGTGGCCTCGTCGGCATTGCCTGCCATCAGCGCGTCGTAGATCAGCCCGATGCCGGCATCGGCGGTGCCGCGCAGGATGAAGGGGTTGAAACTGTCGAAGGAGCCGAGGCGCGCGAGCACCACCTCCCCGCCCTTCGGGGCGTCGGGGTTGGCCCAGGGGAAATGGGTGAAGTCGCGCGGCAGCCGCGGCTCGGCGAGCAGCGAGAGGGCGTGGGTCCGCACCACCTCGCCCGGCCGGTTGCCGCCGGCGGGCACCACGGCGCGCGCCCGGCGCGGGGTGGCGGGAAGGGCTGCGAAGGCGCCGAGCGCCAGGAGGTCACGTCGCTGCATGCTACGCAGGATGGGGGTTCGGCCTGCGCGCGGCAACGTCCCCCGCACTAGCGGCCGGCGAGCAGGCTCACGGCCTCGTCCAGCAGGGCGGGGTCGCCCACCGCCAGAACCCGGCCGTCGGAGGCGGCGGTGAGCGTCTCGCCGCGCCAGCCGCTCACGCGCCCGCCGGCACCTTCCACAACCGGCACGAGGGCCGCCCAGTCCCAGATTTTCATCGTGGCATCCACCACGATGTCCACCAGGCCGAGCGCGAGCAGGCCGTAGGAATAGCAATCCCCGCCCCAGGTCACGCGCCGGGCGGCGCCGCGCAGGCGCTCGAAGCCGGGCCGGTCGGGCGGCAGGAACATGTCGGGGCTGGTGCAGGAGAGTTCCGCCGCGCCCACCCCGGCGCAGGGCCGGCAGGCGGCCTGCCCGCCCAGTGTGGCGCGGAAGCGGGTCGGCCGCCCGGCAGCGCCGACCCAGCGCTCGCCGGTCACCGGCTGGTCGATGATGCCGAGCACGGGCACGCCGCGATGCAGCAGGGCGATCAGGCTGCCGAACAGCGGCCGGCCGGTGACGAAGGCGCGCGTGCCGTCGATCGGGTCCAGCACCCAGACCCATTCGGCCTCGGGGCGGTGGCTGCCGTGTTCCTCGCCGATCACGCCGTGGTCCGGGAAGCGGGCGGCGATGAGGTCGCGGATGGCGGCCTCGGCGTCGCGGTCGGCCTTGGTGACGGGGCTCGCATCGCCCTTGGCCTCGACCAGCAGGGCGGAGCGGAACAGCGGGCGGATCACCGCGCCGGCAGCGTCGGCGAAATCCTCCGCCGCGGCGATCACGTCATCCTCGGCCATGCCGCCCCCCTCCGGTATCACGTCCCAAGCGCCCCGCGGCCCCGCCGCGGGGCGGGGGAGCGCATGGCGCGCCCGCGCCCGGACCAGCCGCCGCCGCGGGCGCCCCGGCCAGGCCGGCGGAGGCCAGCCCCGGCGCCCGGGTCAAAATCAGAGAGGCGGCGCGCTCGGGGAGATCGAGCGCAGGAAGGCGATGAGATCCGCCCGCTGCTGCGCGTTCGCGAGGCCCGCGAAGGCCATGCGGTTGCCCGGCGCGTAGGTGCGCGGGCTGTGGATGAAGGCGTTCATCGCCTCGACGGTCCAGGGCTGGCCAGCCATCCCGCGCAGCACCGAGGAGTAGTTGAAGCCGTCCACATGCGCGTGCGACGCGCCCACGATGCCCCAGAGGTTGGGCCCGACGCCCTGGCGCCCGCCTTCGTTCAGGGTGTGGCAGGCCGCGCAGGACCGCAGCGCGATGGTGCGGCCGTTGTCCGCATTGGCCGCGGCGAGCAGGGGCGCGATGGGGTCGAGCGTCGGTGCCGCGGGCGCGGCGGCCTGCTGCGCCGGGGCCTGGTCGCCGATCCGGATCGCAACCTCGGCCGGGTAATCCGGCGACACCAGCAGACGCCCGACGAAACCCGCCAGGCCGAGCGTAATGCCAGCGACGAGCACCGCCGCGATGATCTTGTTGCCTTCCAGAGAATGCATGCGCCCCGAGCCCTCGTGACGGCCGGGGCGTGGTTTGCGCCCCAGCACCGGCCTGCTTAAAACGCGCGGACCATAGTGCCCGCGAACCCGCCCGACAAGCAGCCGGAGCCGCCTTCTTGCGTCCCATCGTCGTGATCCCGGCCCGCATGGCGGCCACCCGTCTGCCCGGCAAACCGCTCGCCGACATCAACGGCCGGCCGATGATCGCCCATGTGCTCGACCGCGCGCGGGAGGCGGGAATCGGTCCCCTCGCCGTCGCCGCCGGCGAGCCCGAAATCGTTGCGGCCGCGAAGGATGCCGGCGCCGAGGCCGTGCTGGTCGCCGACGATGTTCCCTCCGGCACCGACCGCATCCAGCGCGCCATGGCCGCGCTCGACCCCGAGGGCCGCCACGACGTGGTGGTGAACCTCCAGGGCGACTTCCCGACCATCGCGCCCGAGACGCTGCGCGCCGTGCTCGCCCCGCTGGCCGATCCGGGCGTGGACATCGGCACCCTGGTCTGCCCGATCGCCGACGAGACGGAGGCGAACACCCCCTCCTTCGTGAAGGCGGCCTGCGCCTTCGCCGACGGCGCCCGGGTCGCGCCGGCGCTGTATTTCTCCCGCATGCCGATCCCCTGGGGGGAAGGGCCGCGCTGGCACCACATCGGCGTCTATGCGTTCCGCCGCGCCGCGCTGGACCGCTTCGTGCGCCTGCCCGCGAGCCCGCTGGAACTGCGCGAGAAGCTCGAACAGCTGCGCGCGCTGGAAGCGGGCATGCGGATCGCCGCCGCGCGCGTCGAACACGGCCCCTTCGGCGTGGACACGCCGCACGACCTCGAACGCGCGCGCGCCCTGCTCGCGCGCTGAACGGATCCTCACATGACCGCCAAGACCATCGCCTTCCAGGGCCTGCCCGGGGCCTATTCCGACCTCGCCTGCCGCGCCGCCTATCCGGGCTGGACCACGCTGCCCTGCCCCTCCTTCGAGGCGGCGATGGAGGCGCTGCGCGACGGGCGCTGCGAACTGGCGATGCTGCCCTGCGAGAATTCCCTCGCCGGCCGCGTGCCCGACATCCACCGCCTGCTGCCCGAATCCGGCCTGCACGTGATCGGCGAGCATTTCCAGCGCGTCGAGCACTGCCTGCTGGCGCCGAAAGGGGCGAGCATCGCGACGATCAAGCGCGCGCACAGCCACCCGATGGCGCTGGGCCAGGTGCTGAACCTGCTCCGCGAACGCGGCCTGCTGCCGGTGATCGAGGCCGACACCGCCGGCGCCGCTTCCGTCGTGGCGCAGAAGAACAGCATCGAGGACGCGGCGATCGCGAGCGAACTCGCGGCCGAGATCTACGGGCTCGAGATCCTGGCGCGCAATGTCGAGGACAGCCACGACAACACCACGCGCTTCTACGTGATGGCGCGCGAGCCGCGCTATCCGCCGCCCGGCGCGCCCGACACGGTCACCACCTTCGTCTTCCGCGTCCGCTCCGTGCCGGCGGCGCTGTACAAGGCGCTGGGCGGCTTCGCGACGAACGGCGTGAACATGACGAAGCTGGAATCCTACATGGTGGGCGGGCGGTTCTCGGCCACGCAGTTCCTGTGCGACGTGGACGGCCACCCAGACAGCCCGGCGCTGCGCCGCGCCTTCGAGGAGCTGGAGTTCTTCACCAAGGAATTCCGCGTCCTGGGGGCGTATCCTGCGCATGCGTACCGACTCGAGCAGGCGGCGGCGGGGGATTGAGGGGCCCGGCGCGCGCCGCCCGAGACCGCCGCAGCGGCACGCGTCGGCGCCTGCACGGGGCCGAGCCATCGCCCCGGATGCGCTCCGCCCGGAACGCGCCGGAGCCGAAGGCGAACCCCTCGCCCGCCGGTGAACCCGGATGCCGAAGGAACCCGGGTTTGCCGCGCGCCGGGCCGGCGGGCGGCGGCGCGCCGGACAAGGCCGCAAGCCGTCTTCCTTCGGCAAACGGGTCCATCAATCCACCCGTGCCCCGCTCGCCCGCACGACCTCGGCATGGCGGCGCAGTTCGGCGGCCAGGAACGCCGCCGCCTGTGGCCGCGTGCCGCCGATCAGCACCAGCCCCGCGGTCTCCATGCGCTGCCGCGCCTCGGCGTCGGCCAGTACCTCGTTGATCAGCGCATTCAGCCGGTTCACCACCGGCTCCGGCGTTCCCTTGGGCGCCATCACCATGAACCAGGTGCCGAAGGTCAGCCCCGCCATGCCGAGTTCGGCCGTGGTCGGCACCTCGGGCAGCTGCGGCGCGCGGCGGTCGTCGAGGATGGCGATCGGCACCACCTGCCCGCCGCGGATCAGCGGCAGCGCGCCGGTCACCAGGTTGAACATCGCCTGGATGCGGTTGGAGAGCAGGTCCGTCACCGCCGCCGCCGGCCCCGAATAGGGCACGTGCTGCATGTCGGTGTTCGTCATCTGGCGATAGAGCTCGCCCGCGAGGTGCATCGAGGAGCCGTTGCCGGTCGAGCCGAAATTGATCCGCCCCGGATTGGCCCGCGCATAGGCGGTGAATTCCGCGAGGCTGCGCGGGCCGAATTGCTGGCTAACCACCAGGATGTTCGGCACGTTGCCCACGAGCACAACGGGCTCGAAGTCGCGCACCGGGTCGAAGCCGGTTTCGCGGAAGAGGCTCGGGTTGGTCGCCAGCGTGCCCGCCCAGCCCCACAGGAAAGTGTAGCCGTCGGCCGGGCTGCGCGCGACCAGCACCGCGCCGACATTGCCGTTCGCGCCGGGGCGGTTCTCCACCACCGTGCGGTGCGGCAGGCGCTTGTCCAGTTCCTGGGTGAGGATGCGCGCCAGGGTGTCGGCGGTGCCTGCGCCGCCCGCGGTCGGCACCACCAGGCGCACCGGGCGGTCCGGCCAGGCGCCCTGCGCGCCGGCGGCGAGCGGGGCGAGGGCGAGGGGGGCGGCGATCAGCGCGCGGCGGTGCAGCGTCATGGCGGTGTTCCTGCGATTTGGCCCGCGATGCTGGAACGGCCAGGCGGCCGCGGCAAGCGTTGCGCGTCCCGCGCATGACGGGCAGGAACCGCGCGGATGGCGGGAGGCAGGCGATGCGGGTGGCGATCCTGGGGGCCGGCGCGGTGGGGCCGATCTGCGCGGTGCTCGCCGCCCTGCGCGGGCACGAGGCGGTGCTGTGGTCGCCCTCCGGCGCCGGCACGCGGGGCCTTGCCGGCCGGCTGCGCGCCGAGGGGCTGCTCGGCGCGGAGGTGGCCGTCGCCGTCGCCGCCACGCTCGATGACGCCTTCGCCGGGGCCGATGCCGCGCTGCTCGCCGTGCCGGCCAATGCCCATGCCGGGCTGCTGCCGCGCATCGCCGCGGCGCTGCCCGACCGCCTGCCGCTGGTGATGGCGCCCGCGCTGTCGCTGGCGCCGCTGGCGCTCGATGGCCTGCGCGCGGGGCTCGGCGGCGCGCCGGGTCGCGCGCCGCTCGGCGCCATGGCCACCACGCCGGCGGGCGGGCGGCGCCTCGGCCCCGATTCCGTGCGCGTCTCGCTGGTCCGCAGCGAGGTGCCCATCGCCGCCCTGCCCGCCGCGGCGGCGCCCCAGTTGGGTGCGCTCGTCGAGGCGCTGTTCGGCACCCGCTGCCCGGCCGCGACGAATGTGCTGGAGGTCGCGCTCGGCAACGCCAACCCGATCACCCATGGCGCGCTCGCGCTGGCCAACCTCACCCGCATGGAGCGCGCCGAGGCATGGAACCAGTACGCCATGATGACGCCCGCCGTCTGCCGGCTGATGGAGGCGCTGGATTCCGAGCGCGCCGCGCTCGCCGCGGCCTGGGGCGTGCGGGTGGACAGCGTCGCCGCTTACCTGCACCGGGCCAATGGCGTGCCGCCCGGCCCGCTGGCGGAGATGACGGCGGCCATCGCGGCCTCGGCCGGGGCGGTGATGGGGCCGACCGCGGTGGCGACCCGCTACCTGACCGAGGACATCCCCTTCGGCCTGTCGGCCTGGCTGCGCCTCGCGGCGGCGAAGGGGGTGGCGATGCCGGTCACGGCATCGGTGGTCACGGCGCTGGCGGCGCTGACGGGGCTCGACCTCGCGGCCAACCCGCTGCTGGACGGGCTCGACCCCGGCGCCTTCGGCGGCGCGCTGGCGCATGGCATCGGGCGCGGGTGAGGCGGGGCGCGCCATGGACGGTTTCACCGATCCGTCGCGCGCCCTTCATTGCCGCGCCATCGGCGGCGCGCTAGGTCGCAAGCGATGGAAGCCGTCGCCCGCGCCCCCGAGGAGGCCCTGAAGCCGCGCCGCCGGCGTGCCTCCCCGCTGAACTTCCAGCCCTGGATCCCGGGCGCGGCCTGGGCGGATGTGATGGAACCCCGCCCGGTGGGCGGGCGGCTGCGCGCCGTGCGCCGGATCATCCTCGCGGCGCTGTGGACGCTGGTCGCGTGCCCCGTCCAGCTCGTGCTGATACGCCTGCCCGGCCGGGCGTCGGTCGCCTTCGCGCGGTTCTTCCTCGCCGTGCTGTGCCGGCTGATCGGGCTGAGGGTGCAGGTGGTCGGAACGCCCTCGCGCGGGGCCTCGGTGCTGCATGTGTCGAACCATTCCTCCTGGCTCGACATCCTGGTGCTCGGCAGCGTGATCGAGGCGTCCTTCGTCTCCAAGGCCGAGGTCGGCCAGTGGCCGGTGGTCGGGCTGGTGGCGCGGCTCGGCCGCACCGTCTTCGTCAGCCGCAAGCGCACCGACACCGGCAAGGAGGCCGAGGAGATCCAGAAGCGCCTGGCCGCCGGCGACAGCCTCATCCTGTTCCCCGAGGGCACGTCGAGCGACGGCACGCGGGTGCTGCCCTTCCGCTCCTCCTTCCTGGCGGTGGCGCGGGATGCGAAGCAGGTCCGGCCGGTCTCGCTGGTCTATGACCGCCTCGGCGGGCTGCCGGCCTGCCGGCGCGACCGGCCGCTCTTTGCCTGGTATGGCGACATGGACCTCGCGACGCATTTCTGGCGCGTCGCGCGGCGGTCCGGGGCGCGTGCGACGGTGCTGCTGCACGAACCCGCCGACCCGGCGGCCTTCCCCGACCGCAAGGCGCTGGCCTCGGCGGCGGGCGAGGTGGTGGCCGAGGGCGCGGCGCTGCTGCGGCAGAACCGGCCCGCGGAGCCGCTGCGCCTGCGCGGTTCGGCTTGACCGTTCGCGCTGCCCTCGGCGCGGGCCGGGGCGGCCCTGCTCAGCCAGGCGCCGAACGCCGGCGAGCGGCGACCCGACGCCGCCGAGCCCCAGCACGGCGGGCGCCCAGGGCCGCGACGCCTTGAGCATGGGGACCATGGGGCGCGATCCTCCCGACGGCGGAAAGAACACGATATGAACCTTGCAGCGGTGCGCGCGCCTCCGATCGACCCTGCGCCACACCAGGGCGCGGTCACGAAAGGGCGCTTGACCCGGCGCGACGCCGCCCGGCACCTTCGCCCCGATGCCGATCCGCTTCGGGCACACGGTCGCTTGACCCGCACCGCCCTGGTGCGCATGTCCCCCGCCGATCCCCGCCGCACGCCGCGCGGCGGGGCGAGCGGAGCCTGACCCAGGATGACCGAGACCGCCCCCCCACGGAAGCGCCTGCTGATCCGCACCTGGGGCTGCCAGATGAACGTGTACGACAGCGCCCGCATGGCGGATGTGCTGGCCCCGCTCGGCTATGCGCCCACCGAGGCGGTGGAGGAGGCCGACATGGTCATCCTCAACACCTGCCACATCCGCGAGAAGGCGACCGAGAAGGTGTTCTCCGACCTCGGCCGCCTGCGCGAGGCCAAGCGCGCGCGCGGAGGCGAGATGGTCATCGCGGTCGCCGGCTGCGTGGCGCAGGCGGAAGGCGCCGAGATCACCGCCCGCGCCCCCTGGGTGGACATCGTGCTCGGCCCGCAATCCTACCACCGCCTGCCGGAGATGGTGGCCCGCGCCTCCCGCGCGGCGGGCGCCGTGATCGAGACCGACTTCCCCGCCGAGGACAAGTTCGACCACCTGCCCGAGACCGCGGCGCCGCAGGGTGTCACGGCCTTCCTCACGGTGCAGGAGGGCTGCGACAAGTTCTGCTCCTTCTGCGTGGTGCCCTACACCCGCGGGTCGGAGTATTCGCGCCCCGTCGCCGCCGTGGTGGCCGAGGCCGAGAGGCTGGTGTCGCTGGGCGCGCGCGAGGTCACGCTGCTCGGCCAGAACGTGAATGCCTGGCATGGCGAGGGGCCGGAGGGTCGCGCCTGGACGCTGGGCCGCCTCGTGCGGCGGCTGGCGGAGATCCCGGGGCTGGCGCGCATCCGCTACACCACCTCCCACCCGCGCGACATGGACGGCGACCTGGTGGCCGCGCATGGCGACACCCCGGCGCTGATGCCCTTCCTGCACCTGCCGGTGCAGTCGGGTTCCGACCGCATCCTGCGCGCGATGAACCGCGGCCACACGAGCGACGACTACCGCCGGCTGGTGGACCGGCTGCGCGCGGCGCGCCCTGACCTCGCGCTGTCCACCGACATCATCGCCGGCCATCCGGGCGAAGCCGATGCCGACCACGCGGCCACCCTGGCGCTGATCCGCGACATCGGCTTCGCACAGGCGTTTTCCTTCAAGTATTCCGCCCGCCCCGGCACACCCGCCGCGACCATGGCCGGCCAGGTGGAGGAGGCGGTGAAGGATTCGCGCCTGGCCGATATCCAGGCCCTGCTGCGCGACCAGCAGGCGGCGTTCAACCGCTCCCGCGCGGGCATGGTGGCCGAGGTGCTGGTCGCCGGCCCGGGGCGCCGTCCCGGGCAGATGGCCGGCCGCACGCCGTGGCTGAACCCGGTGCATTTCGATGGGCCGGAAAGCCTCGCCGGTCAGGTCGTGCCGGTGCGGATCCTCGCCGGACACCCCAATTCCCTGACGGGCGCGCTCCTCGCGCCCGGCCACCCCGCACCGAGGGAGAAGGACGCCGCTTGACCGCCACCACCAGCCTCGCCTTCCGCGCCGCCGCCCCCCGCAGCCCGATCGAGCAACGCTCGGTCACGCTGCAATTCGACGACAACGTGCTGCTGCCGCTCCTGCACGGGGAGCACGACCGGCACCTGGCGCGGATCGAGCAGGTGCTCGGCGTCCGGCTCTCCTCCCGCGGCAACCGGATCGCCATCTCGGGCGGGGCGGAGCGGACCGAGATGGCCGAAGCCGCGCTGCTCGCGCTGTGGAAGCGGCTGGAACAGGGGCAGCATGTCGGGACGGCGGAGGTCGAGGCAGCGCTGCGCCTCGCCGAAGGCGGCGCGGAACAGGGCGAGCCCCGCCTGCCGCTGCGCGACCTGCCGGCGATCCACACCCGCAAGGGCGCGATCGCACCCCGTTCTCCGGCCCAGGGCGCCTATATCGAGATGCTCGCGCGGCATGAGATGGTCTTCGGCATCGGCCCGGCGGGGACCGGCAAGACCTATCTCGCGGTCGCCCAGGGGGTGGCGCTGCTCCAGAGCGGGCGGGTGGACCGCATCGTGCTGAGCCGCCCCGCGGTCGAGGCCGGCGAACGCCTCGGCTTCCTGCCCGGCGACATGAAGGAGAAGGTCGATCCCTATCTCCGCCCGCTCTATGACGCGCTGAACGCCATGCTGCCGCCCGACCAGGTGGCCAAGCGCATCGAGCGCGGCGAGATCGAGATCGCCCCGCTCGCCTTCATGCGCGGCCGCACCCTCGCGCATGCCTACTGCATCCTCGACGAGGCGCAGAACACCACCCCCGCCCAGATCAAGATGTTCCTCACCCGCATGGGCGAGGGCTCGCGCATGGTCATCACCGGCGACCCCACCCAGGTGGATCTGCCGGCGGGCCAGCCCTCGGGCCTGGGCGAGGCGCTGCGCATCCTCGAAGGCGTCGAGGGCATCGGAGTCGCGAGATTCGCGGAACGGGATGTGGTAAGGCATCCCCTGGTGGCCCGGATCGTCGCCGCCTATGGGCGGTTCGACGAACGCAGCCGGGCGAAGAAGGAGAAGGATGGAACCGGGAAGTAGCCGTCCCGGCCGCGGTCGCGTTTCAGGCGACCTGGCCGGGCTTCGGAACGGATCGCAGGAGATGGCGGACATCTCCGTGGTCCTGGCGGCGCCGGGCTGGCGCGCCGCCGTGAAGCGGCCCGAGGCGCTGGCGCGCCGGGCCGCCGCGGTCGCCCTGCGCGAAGCGGGGGCGGCCGGCGCGATCACCGTTCTGCTGACCGACGACGGGGCCGTGAAGCGGCTGAACGGACGGCATCGCGCCAAGGCCAAGCCGACCAACGTGCTCTCCTTCCCCGCCGCGATGCAGGGCCATCTGGGCGATGTCGCGCTCGCGCTCGGCGTGGTGCGGCGCGAGGCGCGCGAGGCGGGGCGGCATCCGGCGGCGCATCTGGCGCATCTGGTGGCGCATGGCGCGCTGCACCTCGCCGGGCATGACCACTTGGCTGCCGGCGAAGCGCGCCGGATGGAGCGCGCCGAGGCGCGGGTGATGCGCCGCCTCGGCCTGCCCAACCCGTGGAAGGAGGGCCGCACGGCCCTTCGCATGCGGGGCGCGCCGTGAGCGAGGACGCATCGAGACCAGGGCTGTTCTGGAAACTCCAGGCCCTGCTCCGCCGCAAGGAGGCGGAATCCGTCCGCGACCGCGTCGAGGAACTGATCGAGCGCGGCGAGGAGAATGGCGAGCACGCGACCCCCGACCCGCGCGACCTCGACGCGCAGGAACGCGCGCTGCTGTCGAACGTGCTGCGCCTGCAGGGCACCACCGCCTACGACGTGATGCTGCCGCGCGCGGACATCGTCGCCATGCCCGACGACTGCACGCTCGATCAGGCGATCGCGCTGATCCAGAAGGAAGGCCACAGCCGCTACCCGGTCTATCGCGAGAGCCTCGACGACATCGTGGGCATGGTCCACATCAAGGATGTCTTCGCCGCGGTCGGGCCGAGCGGGCCCTTCGACCTCAAGTCCATCCTGCGGAAGCCGCTGTTCGTGGTGCCCTCGATACCGGTGCTCGACCTGCTGCTGCAGATGCGCCAGGCGCGCATCCACATGGCGCTGGTGGTGGACGAATACGGCGGCATCGACGGGCTGATCACCATCGAGGACCTGGTCGAGACCATCGTCGGCGACATCGCCGACGAGCACGACGAGGAAGCGCGGCCGCACATCACCGAACGGCCGGACGGCACGCTGGAACTCGACGCGCGGATGCCGATCGCCGCCTTCGAGGCGCAGGTCGGGGCCATCCTGACCGATGAGGAACGCGCCGCCGACATCGACACGGTGGGCGGCCTCGTCTTCACCCTCGCGGGCCGGGTGCCGGCGAAGGGCGAGATCGTCTCCCACTCCTCGGGGCTCGAATTCCGCATCCTCGACGCCGACCCCCGCCGCATCCGCCGCCTGCGCGTGCGACGGCCCGGCGACACATCCCAGCGCGCGGCGGCCGAGTAGGGCGCAGGGCGCGCCGGCCCCGACCGGCGGCACGGCCGACCGGCCGGCCCGGCGTCTCGCCTGTTCGGCCGCGGCCCGGGGCCATCCGGGCATCTCGCCGCCGATGCGGCGCGTGTGCGCGGCGGCCGCCTCGGCCAGGACGGGGCGGGCGGTCGCCTGCGCCCGCGGCGTGCAGCGAATGACCGGGGCGGACAGGGCGAGCGCCACGGCGAGGCTGTCGCCCGGGCCGAAGGCCGCCGCGGCCATCGCGCCGGCATGCGGGTCCGTCGCCCAGATGGTGGCGATCGGCAGCTCGGGCGACGCGACGCAGGGCGGCAGCGGCCGCGCCGCGAAGGCGCGCACCACCTGCGCGATGGCTGAACCGCCCCGGGAGTTTGTCGGAGGCTCCAAATCCTGATGCGGGCGAAACGGATCCTTGGCTCGTGCCGCCCGCATCACAGACAGAAACTGACGTCCCCGTTATCTTCGACGTCATACCCGCCCAGCCGCTTTGCGCGCGCCACGAAGTCGGGCTGGCGGGCGAAGCGCATCAGGCGCTGCATCGGCGCCCCGAAATAGTGGCGCCGCTCCATCACCAGGTCGAAGCGTTCGCGGAACAGCGGCACAAAGCACAGCCCGCGCGCGGCGGCCTCGGCGCCGATGCCGAAGCCCGCATCGGCGCGCCCTTCCTGCACCGCGGCGGCAACCTCGTCCTCGGCCAGCGCCGGTTCGGGCAGGAACCGCACGGCATCGAGCCGGATGCCCGCTTCGCCCAGCAGATGGACCAGCAGCACATGGCTGCCCGCGCGTGGCTGCCGCCCGACAACGCTGATGCCCGGTCGCGCCAAATCCGGGATGGCCTGGATACCGCGCGGATTGCCGGCAGGCAGAATGAGCCCCTGTGACCGCCATGCCCAGACAATGCCGACCATGGGGCGACGCGCCAGGGTTTCGCGCGCCGCGGGCTCGTTGAAGGCGCCGGTGTCCGGGTCGCGCAGATGCATGGCGGCTGCCATCGCCTCGCCCGTGGCGAGCGCCGACAGGCCATCGAGGCTGCCGCCGCCGCGCAGCGCCAGGCCGCAGCCGGATTGGCGCACCGCCCAATCGAGCAGCGGGTCGTGACTGCCGGCCAGGATAGGCGGGGGATCGAGCCGCGGCTCGGCTTCCGGCCCGTCAGCCTGGGTGGTCAGCCAGCGTTCCAGTTGGGTCCGCGGAAACAGCCACTTCCCGCCGAGCTGGGCGGCCGGCACGCGGCGCGAGCGTGCCAGGTCGTAAAGCGATCGTTCCGACAGGCGCAGAAACTCGGCCGCCTCGCGAAGGGTAAGAACATCAGGCATTATTCGGCAGAAAACGGCATCTGCTGCGTTTCCGTCAAGCCCCAGGACAATTGACCCACCCGCGTTCCAAACGCAGTCTGCGGAGACGCTGAGGGCTTGCCGTGAACGACCTCGGAGCCGCCGCCTCGACCGCCTTGAATCTCGTGCTCACCGCCGACCCGGCGGTGGCGCAGATCGTTCTGCTGTCGCTGCGGGTCAGCCTTACCGCCCTGCTGATCGCCGCACTCGTCGGGCTGCCGCTCGGCGCGTTGCTGGCGGTCGCCCGCTTCCCCGGGCGGGGCGCGATCATCACGGTGCTCAACGCGCTGATGGGCCTGCCGCCGGTGGTGGCGGGGCTGCTGATCTACCTGCTGCTGTCGCGCTCCGGCCCGCTGGGCCATCTCGGGCTGCTGTTCACGCCGGGTGCGATGATCATCGCCCAGGCGGTGCTGATCACGCCCATCCTCGCCGCCCTGTCGCGCCAGGTGCTTGAAGGGCTGTGGGAGGAATACGCCGAGCAACTGCGCTCCTTCGGCGCCGGCCCGGCGCGCGCCGTCCCGACGCTGCTCTGGGATGGCCGCTTCGCGCTGCTGACCGTGCTGCTCGCCGGCTTCGGCCGGGCCAGCGCGGAGGTGGGCGCGGTGATGATCGTCGGCGGCAACATCGAGGGCTTCACCCGCGTGATGACCACGGCCATCGCGCTCGAGACCAGCGCGGGAAACCTGCCGCTCGCGCTCGCCCTCGGCATGGTGCTGATGACGATCGTGCTGGTCGTGAACGCGCTCGCCCAGGCCTCGCGCGACTTCGCCGCCCGCGCGGGGGCGTGATGCGCGCGCCCGACACCATCCTGCCGCTGCGCGCCGAGGGGCTCGGCTTCTCGGCCGGCGGCGTCAGCATCCTGGCGGGGGTCTCGCTGACCATCGAAGGGGGTTCGCCCAGCATCATCATCGGGCCGAACGGTGCGGGGAAATCCGTGCTGCTGCGGCTGCTGCACGGGCTGCTCGCGCCGAGCGCCGGGCGCGTGCTCTGGGCGGGCGAGGCCGCGCGCCGCCAGGCGATGGTGTTCCAGCGGCCGGTGCTGCTGCGTCGCAGCGTGCTGGCCAATGCCGTCTATCCGCTCAAGCTGGCCGGCGTCGCGGCAGCGGAGCGCGAGCCGCGCGCCCGCGCTGCGCTGGAGATGGTCGGCCTTGCCGCGCTCGCCGACCGCCCGGCGCGCCGGCTGTCCGGCGGCGAGCAGCAGCGCCTGGCCCTGGCCCGTGCCGCCGTCCTGTCGCCCGAAGTGCTGTTCCTCGACGAGCCCTGCGCCAGCCTCGACCCCGCCGCGACCCGCGCGGTGGAGGAGATCGTCGCGAAGCTGGTCATGCGCGGCACCAAGATCGTCATGACGACGCAGGATCTCGGCCAGGCCCGCCGCCTGGCCGGCGAGGTGCTGTTCCTCAACCGCGGCAGCCTGCGCGAGCAGAGGCCGGCCGAAGCCTTTTTCAACCAGCCCGCCACGCCAGAAGCCGCGGCTTTCCTGCGCGGCGAACTCGTGTGGTGAAGGCCCCATCCGGGAGACCCGTCATGTTCCGCCGCCTGTTGCCCGTCGCCGCCGCTGCGGCCCTTGTCCTGCCGGGCGCCGCCGCCCTTGCCCCGTCGGGCTCCGCCCTGGCGCAGGAACGCTTCATCACCGTCGCCAGCACCACCAGCACCGAGCAATCCGGCCTGTTCCGCCACATCCTGCCGATCTTCACGGCCGAGACGGGCATCACGGTGCGCGTGGTGGCGCTCGGTACCGGCCAGGCGCTCGATGTCGGCCGCCGCGGCGATGCCGATGTGGTGTTCGTGCACGACCGCGTCGCCGAGGAACGCTTCGTGGCCGAGGGTTTCGGCGGGCCGCGGAGGCACGTGATGTTCAACGACTTCGTCATCGTCGGCCCTGCCGCCGATCCGGCGCGGGTCGCCGGTCTGCGCGACACCAACGATGCGCTGCGCCGCATCGCCGAAGCCCGCGCGGCGTTCGTCAGCCGCGGCGACCGCTCCGGCACGCATGCGGCCGAGCTTCGCCTGTGGCAGCTCGCCGGCGTCGATCCCGCCGCCGGCCGCGGCCAATGGTACCGCGAGGTCGGCCAGGGCATGGGCCCGGCACTGAACACCGCCGCCGCGCAGAACGCCTATATCCTGACCGATCGCGGCACCTGGCTGTCCTTCCGCAACCGCCAGGACCTGCGCATCCTCGTCGAGGGCGACGCTAGGCTGTTCAACCAGTACGGCGTGATGCTCGTGAACCCGCAGCGTCATGCACATGTGAAGGCCGCCGACGGCCAGCGTTTCATCGATTGGATCCTCTCGCCCGCCGGGCAGCGCGCCATCGCCTCCTACCAGATCAATGGCGAGCAGCCGTTCTTCCCGAACGCCACCCGGCCGGAGCCGACCTCGTGAGGCTCGCTGGACTCCTCGCGGCGCTGCTCTTGGCCATGCCGGCGGCGGCGCGCTTGTAACTCCTCCACTCATCGGCGCGCCTCCTGGCTAAGGTTGCGCGTCGGTAGCTGGGAGAGGGTCGCCGCAGGGCGCTTGGGGGTTGTTCC
>Ga0207950_100280_pt1 | contig 18652 bp, 20 predicted proteins | sample Subbio11_8B_AprC_FD_184814 | JGI IMG/M metagenome (GOLD analysis project Ga0207950, IMG submission 184814) | Serpentinite rock and fluid subsurface biosphere microbial communities from McLaughlin Reserve, California, USA - CR11_8B_AprC (SPAdes) | ecosystem: Environmental > Terrestrial > Deep... | reverse complement strand
GCGGGGGGCGGCGGCGCCGGCGGGGCGGCCGGCATGCCGGCTTCCGGCTCGCCCTCGGCCGGTGCCGCGGCGGCCAGCGCCGCCACATCGGCGAAGACGAGCGCGACCCCCTCCCCGGCCGGGGGCTCCTCCAGCGGCCGCCCGCCGGGCCAGAGCAGCACCGAAGCGACCGCCATCGCGTGCAGCGCGGCCGATCCCGCGACCAGCGCGGCGAAGGGGCCGGCGCGACGCGGCGCGCGCGCCGGCGGCCTCACAGCACCGGCACCCCGGTCTGCTTCGCCTTGCCCTCCGGCTCGACATGGATGGTGATGACCGCGCCGGTGAACTCGGCCTTCAGCGCCGCCTCGACGCGGTCGCAGATGTCGTGCGACTCGCGCACCGTCATCCCGCCCGGCACGACCAGGTGGAATTCCAGGAAGGTGAAGCGCCCGACATGGCGCGAGCGCAGGTCGTGCGCCTCGATCGCCCCAGTCGCCTCGGTCGCGACGATGTGGCGGATGCGCTCCATCGTCGCGGGCGGCACGGCCTCGTCCATCAGCCCGCCGACGCTCTCGCGCAGCAGCCGGAATCCCGACCACAGGATGTTCGCCGCCGTCAGCGCCGCGAGCAGAGGGTCGAGCCACAGCATCCCGGTGAGCACGACCAGTGCCACCCCCACCAGGACGCCGAGCGAGGTGATCACGTCGGCGAGCAGGTGCCGCGCATCGGCGAGCAGCGCCGGCGAGCGCGCCGCCCGCCCGATGCGGAACAGCAGCGCCGACCAGGCGGAATTGATGCCGGTCGCGACGGCCGAGACGGCGAGGCCGAGCGCCGGCTGCTCCGGCGCGCGCGGCGACAGCAACGCCGCCCAGGCCTCGTGCAGGATCAGCAGCGCCGCGACGGCGATCAGCACGCCTTCCAGCACGGCGGAAAAATACTCCGCCTTGGCGTGGCCGTAGGGGTGGTTGGCATCGGGCGGGCGCTGCGACAGCCGGATGGCGAGCAGCGCCGCGCCCGAGGCGGCGACATTCACCACCGATTCGAGCGCATCGGCGAACAGCGCGACCGAGCCCGTGACCCACCAGGCCGCCCCCTTGAGGCCGAGCACGAGCAGCGCCACGCACACGGAGGCGGCGGCGATCGTCTCGATCCTGACGGCTTTTCCTTTCGGCAAGGGCGACGATCCTGGCGGCAGGCGAGGCTGCGTCATGCCGGGCGCGGTGCGCCCGGGCAAGTCCGCGATGCGGCCGGCAAGGCCCGTCCGCGACGAAGACGATCCGCCGCCCCGCCTGCTACACGCTGAAGTACTTCGCCCGCTTGTGGTGCAGCACGATCGCGCTGGTGGATTGCTCGGGGTGCAGCTGCCACTCGTCGCTGATGCTCACGCCGATCCGCTCGGCGCCCAGCAGGCGAAGCAGCGGCACCTGGTCCTCGAGCCGCGGGCAGGCCGGGTAGCCGAAGGAATATCGCCCCCCGCGATAGCCCTGCTGGAGCATGCGGTCGATGTCGCGGTCGTCCTCGGCCGCGAAGCCCCATTCGGCGCGGATGCGCTTGTGGACGTATTCCGCCATCGCCTCGGCCATCTCCACCGACAGGCCATGCAGGTAGAGGTAGTCCTGGTAGCGGTTGTCCTCGAACCATTCCCGCGCGATGTCGGACGCCTTCTGCCCGACCGTGACCACCTGCAGACCGATCACGTCGCGCCCGTCGTCGATGTCGGTGACGAAGTCGGCGATGCACTCGCCATCCTCCTTGGGCTGGCGCGGCAGGGTGAAGCGGCAGGCCTCCCTCACGCCGTCCTGCTCGAACAGCACCAGGTCGTTGCCCTGCCCGGCGCATTTCCAGTAGCCGTAGATCGCCTGCGGCCTGAGGACGGCCTGCTCCTCGGTGAGCGCCATCATGCGCTTGAGCACCGGGCGCAGTTCCTGCTTCGCCCAGCCGAGGAAATCCTCCAATGAGCGCCCCTGCTTCCGGAAGCCCCACTGGAACTGATAGAGGCTGCGCTCGTTGATGAAGGGCACGATGGCCTTGGGCGCGGCCTCCAGCACGCGCGCGCCCCAGAAGGGCGGCGTCGGGGTCGTGGCCTGCGCCCGCACGCGGCGGCGGCGCGCCTGCACCGCCTTCACGTCCACCGGCGTGAAGCCGCGCGGATCGGCCTGGCCGAGCACGCGCTTCTCGTTGCGCGACTTGCCCGCGCGCTTGGCCTGCAGCGCGGCGAGGTAGTCGTCGAAGCCGTTGCCGACCACCTTGTCCATCAGGTGCAGCCCGTCGAAGGCGTCGCGCGCATAGGCGACGCGCCCGCAGGCGTAGGACCTCACGCAATCCTCCTCGACGTAGTTGCGCGTCAGCGCGGCGCCGCCGAGCATCACCGGGATGTCGATCTCCTGGCGCGACATCTCCTCGAGGTTCTCGCGCATCACCACGGTGGACTTCACCAGCAGCCCGGACATCCCGATCGCGTGCGCCCGGTGCTCCCTGGCGGCGGCCACCATGTCCGCGAGCGTCACCTTGATGCCGAGATTGACGACGCGATAGCCGTTGTTGGTGAGGATGATGTCCACCAGGTTCTTGCCGATGTCGTGCACGTCGCCCTTCACGGTGGCGAGCACGATGGTCCCCTTCTCCTGCCCCTCGGCGCGTTCCATGTGCGGCTCGAGCCAGGCGACGGCGGCCTTCATCGTCTCGGCCGACTGCAGCACGAAGGGCAGCTGCATCTTGCCCGCGCCGAACAGTTCGCCCACCACCTTCATCCCGTCCAGCAGGATGTCGTTGATGATGGACAGCGGCGCGATGCCCTTGGCCATCGCAGCGGCCAGTTCCTCGTCGAGACCCTTGCGGTCGCCGTCGATGATGCGGTCCTTCAGCCGCCCCTCGACCGTCTCGGCCTTCTTCCTGGCCGTCGCGTCCGCCGCCTTGCGGCCGGCGAACAGCTCCAGCATCTTCTGCAGCGGGTCGTAGCCCTCGGCGCGGCGGTCGAAGATCAGGTCCTCGGCGACCTTCACCTCCTCGGGCGGGATGAGGTGCAGCGGCTTGATCTTGCTGACATGCACGATCGCGCCGGTCATGCCCGCCTTCACCGCATGGTCGAGGAACACGCTGTTCAGCACGTGCCGCGCCGCGGGGTTCAGGCCGAAGGAGATGTTGGACAGCCCGAGGATGATCTGGATGTCGGGGAATGCCTCCCGGATCATGCGGATCCCCTCCAGCGTCCATTGCCCGAGCCTGCGGTCGTCCTCGTTGCCGGTGGCGATGGTGAAGGTCAGCGGGTCGATCATCAGGTCCGATTGCGGCAGGCCGTGGCGTTCGCAGGCGAACTCCACCAGCCGCGCCGCGATGCGGAGCTTGTCCTCGGCGGTCTTGGCCATGCCGGCCTCGTCAATCGTCAGTGCGATGACGGCGGCGCCGAATTTCTTGGCCAGCACCATGCGCTCGGCGGCGGCCTTCTCGCCATCCTCGAAGTTGATCGAGTTGATGATCGGCTTGCCGCCGTGCAGCTTCAGCGCGGCCTCGATCACCGGCATCTCGGTGGAATCGATCACCAGCGGCGCGTTCACGCTGCTGGTGAACCGCTTCACCACCTCGTTCATCTCGGCCATCTCGTCGCGCCCGACGAAGGCGGTGCAGATGTCGAGGCTGTTCGACCCCTCGGCGACCTGCTCGCGCCCGATCGCGACGCAGCCATCCCAGTCGCCCGCCGCCTGGCGCTCGCGCCACGCCTTGGATCCGTTGGCATTGCAGCGCTCGCCGATGGAGAAATACGCATTCTCCTGCCGCAGCGGGACCGCGGCGTAGAGCGATGCCACCGACGGCACCCAGACCGGCTTGCGCCGCACCGGCGCCGGCCGCGCCGCGCCGCCCGCCAGCCTTCGCAGCATCGCATCCAGCGCCTGGATATGCGCCACCGAGGTGCCGCAGCACCCGCCGATCAGGTTCAGCCCGTCCTCGGCGACGAATCGCTCCATCCAGGTCGCGAGTTCCGCCGCGCCCAGCGGGTAATGCGTGCGCCCGTCCACCAGTTCCGGCAGGCCCGCATTGGGCTGGCAGGAGATCAGCCCCGGCCAGTTCTGCGCGAGCCATCGCACATGCTCGGCCATCTCCTGCGGCCCCGTCGCGCAGTTCAGCCCGATCAGCGGCACATCCAGCGAATGCACCACCGCCGCCGCCGCGCCGATGTCGGGCCCGACCAGCAGCGTGCCGGTCGTCTCCACCGTCACCTGCACGAAGATGGGCACGTCCGACTTCGCCTCGGCGCGAGCGAGCTTGGCCGCGTTCACCGCCGCCTTGATGAACAGCGTGTCCTGGTTCGTCTCGGTCAGCAGCGCATCCGCACCGCCCGCGATCAGCCCGCGGCACTGCACGACGAGAGCGGCCTCCAGCGCGTCGTAGCCGATGTTGCCGAGGCTCGGCAGCTTGGTCCCCGGCCCGATGTCGCCGATCACCCAGCGGTGACGCCCGTCGGCGAAGCCCTCCGCCGCCTCGCGCGCGATCTCGGCCGCCGCCTTGTTCAGCTCGAAGGCGCGGCCCTCCAGCTCGAACTCGGCCAGCGTGACAGGCGACCCGCCGAAGGTGTTGGTCAGCACCATGTCGGCGCCGGCCTCGAAATAGCCGCGATGGATCTCCCGCACCACGTCCGGGCGCGAGAGCACCAGCACGTCCGTGCAGTTCTCCCTGCCCCAGAAGTCGCGCTCCACATCCAGGTCCATCACCTGCACGCGGCTGCCCATGCCGCCGTCGCACAGCAGCACGCGGTCACGCAGGGCGTCGAGCAGATGCGGACGGGACATGGTCGGAGCCTCAGAAGGTCAGGACGGAAACGGGCCGGGTCTTGCGCTCCGCGACCCACAGGCGGACAGGCAGCGCCCCCGGCACGGCGACCGAGCGCGCCGGGACGCATCCCGCCGCACCGAGCCAGCCGGCGATCGCGGCATCGTCGAAGCCGGGCCAGCGATGGGCATGGGCGCCGAGCAGGTCCGCGCGCTGGTGCGGCGCGAGATCCACCATCGCCAGCACGCCGCCGGGCTTGAGCACGCGGCAGGCTTCGGCGAGCGCGGCGGCCGGATCCTCGGCGTAATGCAGCACCATCTGCAGCGTCACCGCATCGAAGGCCGCATCGGGCAACGCCAGGCGGTACATGTCGGCCTGACGCACCGAGACATGCGCGAGGCCGCGCTCGGCCAGCCGCGTGCGCGCCAGCGCCAGCATCTCGCGCGACGCATCCACGCCGAGCCCTTCCTCGATGCGCGGCGCGAGGCGCTCGATCAGCCCGCCGGTGCCGCAGCCGATGTCGAGCAGCCGGCCGATGCGCGGCGGCAGCGCATCGAGCAGCGCCGCCTCGATCTCCGCCCCGGGCAGGCCGAGGGCGCGCATCTCGTCCCAGTCCGCACCGTGGCGGCGGAAGGAATCGGAGGCCGCCCGCGCCCGCTCGGCGGCCAGCCTGGCGGCGGCACGCCGGTCGGCCGCCAGCAGCGGGTCCTCCTCGGGCAGGCGGGCGAGGATCTGCCGCGCGAGATCGGCCTCGCTCGGCACCTGGAACCAGGCATTGGCCCCTTCGGGCGTGCGGACCAGCAGCCCGGCCTCGACCAGCAGCCTCAGGTGGCGCGACAGGCGCGGCTGCGACTGGCCGAGGATGGCCACGAGGTCGCTCACGCACCAGGCCCCGCGCGCGCAGAGCGCGAGCAGGCGCAGCCGGGTCGGCTCGGCGGCGGCCCGCAACTGGGCCAGAAGGTGATCCATGGTGGTTGAATAGACATAAAGATATCCTTATGTCCAGAGCAGAATGGCCAATCCGAACGACACGCGCATCCCGCTCACCCTGCTGAAGGGGCCGGAGGGGCTCGCCGCCTGGCTGGCCGAGGGCGTCCCGGCGGCGCTGATCGCCGACAGCCCACAGCAGGACGGGCTTGGCCTGCCCACCGAGATTTTCGACCTGTCGCGCGGCCACCGGATCGGCTGCGCCTGCTGCGCCGGACGCAGCCCCGCCGCCGTCGCGCTGGACAGGCTCTTCCAGGCCCGCATCCGCGGCACCTGCGCGTGGTTCGACCGCGTCGGCGCGCTGGTCTTGACGTCGGCGTCGCGCCTGCAGGTCAGGGCGGCGCTGAGCGACGATCCGCTCACCCTCGCGCGCTTCCGCCTGTCGTGGCCGCCGCCCGCTCGGCCGCAAACCGCCTGAGCGAAGGAAGCAGGACGATCCCGAAGGCCGCCGGCCCGGCAAGGGTGCGCCTGACAGCTTCAACCCGGCGAACACCCGCCACGCCGGGCCGATGACCGCCAGATCAAGTGCAGACTTCCACGTTCCGGTGGCGTCTCCGCCGCCGAGGATGGAACGCCCGCGCCTACCCCGCCAGATGCCCCCGCCGCAGCAGCCGCGCCAGCAGCCCGTCCACCGGCCCCGCCAGCACCGACACCGCCCAGGCCCCGCCCGCGATCAGCACGATCGCCGGCCCCGTCGGCACATCGAGATGATAGGATGCGAGGATGCCCGCGAGGGACGCCACCAGCGCGATCCCCACCGCGGCATAGGCCATCCCCGACACCTCCCGCGCCCAATGCCGCGCCGCGATCGCCGGCAGCATCATCAGCCCCACCGCCATCAGCGTGCCCAGCGCCTGGAAGGCGGACAGCACGTTCAGCACCACCAGCCCCTGGAACACCATGTGCCACAGCCCGCCCCGCGCGCCCGCCGCCGCCGCGAAGGAAGGGTCGAAGCATTCCAGCACCAGCGGCCGCCAGGCGAAGGCCAGCACCACGAGACTCAGCGTCGTCACCGAGGCCATCAGCAGCAGCGCCCAGTCATCCACCCCGAGCACGCTGCCGAACAGGATATGCGACAGATCCATCGCCCCGCCGCCGCCCATCGAGATCATCGCCACGCCGAGTCCGAGCGCCACCAGATACAGCGCGGTGAGCGTCGCATCCTCCCGCCCGCCCGTCGCGCGCGAGAGAGCGCCCGCGCCGACCGCGACCACCAGCCCCGCCACCAGCCCGCCAAGCCACAGCGCCGGCGCGGCCATCCCCGCCAGCAGGAAGCCCAGCGCCACCCCGGGCAGCGCGCCATGCGCCAGCACATCCGCCGTCAGGCTCATCCGCCGCAGCACCAGGAACACGCCGAGCACCGGCGCGCTGACCGACAGCGCGAGGCATCCCACCAGCGCGCGGCGCAGGAAGCCGAACTCGACGAAGGGAGCGATCAGCAGCTCGTGCATCGGTGCCCCGCGAAGCGGTACCTCGCGCCCGCCAGAGGCCCGAAGGCCCCCGGAACCCTCAAGCCGCCCGGCCGCAGGGGTCGGCGTGCTCGGCCCAGGCCTCGGCCATCATGCGGGCCTTCAGACGATTCGCCGCACTCAGCGCCTCGGCGGTCGGGCCCCAGGCGATCGGATCGCGCGCGATCAGCAGCGTCTCGGGGAATTCGCGCGCCACGAGGTCGAGGTCGTGCAGCACCGCGATCACCGTCCGCCCCTCCCCGTGCCAGCCGCGCACCAGCCGCAGCAGGTCGGCCGAGGTCTTGGCATCCACCGCGTTGAAGGGCTCGTCGAGCAGCAGGATGTCGGCATCCTGCACCAGCAGCCGCGCGAACAGCAGCCGCTGGGTCTGCCCCGCCGAGAGCGATCCCACCGGCCGCCGCTCGAACCCGCCTAGCCCCACCGCGGCCAGCGCCTGAACAGCCCGCTCGCGATCGGCGGCGGAGATGCCGCGGAACGCCCCGCTGCGCGGCCACAGCCCCTGCATCACCACGTCGAGGCAGCCGATCGGGAAGGCGCGGTCGAGGCTCGCCACCTGCGGCAGCAGCGCGATGCGCGCCTCGCCTTCCGCACTCACGCGCCCGCCCTCGGGCCGGTGCAGCCCGGCCAGCCCGCGCAGCAGCGTCGTCTTGCCCGCTCCGTTCGGCCCCACCACCGCGGTCAGGCTGCCCGGCACGAAGCGCCCCGAGAGGTGATGCACCGCCGGATGACGCCCATGGGTCAGCGTCAGGTTGTCGAGGCGCAGCGCGGCCGGGTTCCGCGGCGCGGTCATGCCGACATCGCCCAGGCCACGGCGGCCCACAGCACGGCGGCCACGGCCCCCGCCACCACCAGGCGGGAGGCCGCGCCGGAGGCCAGCGCGAGCGGATCGGTCAGTCGGGACAGCATAGGGTTATGTTGTAACATACGCTCCCGGCTGGGCAAGGGCGCCGCGGCGGACTATCTCCGCGCGCTATGCAACCCAGCCCCCCGACCGACCCCGATGCCGAGCTGCGGCGCACCCTCGCGCGCCACCGGGCCTTCGCGACAGGGCTGCTGGTCTTCATGGCGGGGCTGCTCGTCGCCACCTACTGGATGCCGGCGGGCTACTGGCGGGATCTGCTCCAGGCCAGCGCCAAGGCCGGCGTGGTCGGCGGCATCGCGGACTGGTTCGCGGTGACCGCCCTGTTCCGCCACCCGCTCGGCCTGCCCATCCCGCACACCGCCATCGTGCCGAACCAGAAGGAACGGCTGGGCCAGGCCCTCGGCCGCTTCGTCTCCTCGCATGTGTTCACGGAATCCGAGGTGCGGCGGGTCATCGGCCGGCTCGACCTCGCGCGCATCCTGCAGCGCTTCCTCGCCGACCCGGCCGCCGCGCGGCCCGCCGCCCTGGCGCTCGCCGGCTCGATGCCGCGCATCGTCGCGAGCATCGAGGACGGGCGGGCGCAACGCTTCCTGATCCGGCTGCTGCCGCGCATCGTCTCCGGCCCCGCCGGGGCGCGGCTGGTCGCCCGCGTGCTGCGCGCCTTCGTCGCCTCCGGCCGCCACCAGGAGGTGTTCTCGCTCGCCGTCGGGCAGTTGAAGGTGCTCCTCTCCGCGCGGGAGGACGCGCTGCGCGCGGCCATCGCCGCCCGCATCCGGGCCGAGGGCGGCGCGCTGATCGGCTGGCTGGCGGGCGCCACCATGGCCAACCGCATCCTCCACGCGATCAACAGCGAGCTCGAGAAGGTCGAACCCGAGGATTCCGAACTCCGCGCCGCCTTCGCCGAATGGCTGGAGCGCGAGATCGAGCGCCTCGAGACCGACCCCGAACGCGCCGCGGCGATCAGCCGCGTACTGCGCGAGGCGCTCTCCCATCCCGCGGTCGCGGCCTGGCTGATGGATGTCTGGGCCCGGCTGCGCGCCGCCCTCATCGCCGATGCCGCCCGGCCGGAGGGGCGCATGGTCGCGCTGATCGCCGGCCTGTTCGCCAATGCGGGCAACCTGCTCGCCGAGGACGCCTCGGCGCGCGAACGCGTGAACGGCGCGGCCGAAAGCGTCCTGGTCACCCTGCTGCCGAGCGCGCAGGCCCAGCTTTCCGGCTTCATCGCCGGCGTGGTGGCGAGCTGGGACGCCCGGACGGTGGCCGAGAAGATCGAACTGCGAGTCGGGCGCGACCTGCAATATGTCCGGGTGAACGGGACGCTGGTCGGCTTCCTCGTGGGCGGCGCGCTATTCGCGCTGCTGCAGTGGGCCTTCGGCGGAGTCGCGCAATGACCCGTAGTTTTCGTTCAATTTCTTAAGTTTTCATCGTAATTATCTGATAAATATCATTTTAATAGGCCACCTTGTCCGGCTTGGCCTGCCACAGGCGGAAGGCCGCGCGCGCCTCCTCGGCCAGCAGGCGCCGCAGCGGCAGGCGCCGGGCGTCAGGCGGCGCGGCGATCTCGGCGTAGATCGCCGCATCGTCGAAGCCGATCGCCGCCGCATCCGCGCGGTCGTTGCCGAACACCACCGCGCCGATCCGCGCCCACCACACGGCGCCGAGGCACATCGGGCAGGGCTCGCAGCTGGTATAGATCACCGCTCCCGAGAGGTCGTGCGTCCCCGCCGCCGCGCAGGCCGCGCGGATCGCCACGACCTCGGCATGGGCGGTCGGATCGCGGTTCGGCACCACCGCGTTGCATCCTTCGCCGAGGATGCGCCCGTCGCGCACCACCACCGCGCCGAACGGCCCGCCGCCCTGCTCCACCCCCTGGCAGGACAGGGCGATCGCCCTGAGCATGAACCGCGCCTCGTCCATCCCCGCCCCCCTGGCTGACCGCGGCAGCATAGCCGCGGCCCGGCCCGGCCCGCCAAGGCGTTGCCCGCCGGCCACAGAGGTTGCGGAATCTTGTTTTCGGAACCGAATCGTCAACCGCGCGACTCACCTCCGCCCCGCACTCAACCTCGGCGTGCACAACATCTGGCGGCGCCCTCCCTGCCCGGCCACAACATCGCGTTCCGCGCCGCAGCGAAATTTTCCTGATCAACTCATTGAAAATAAAATTAATCCGATCCTATCATCCTCCCTCAACGTCGGCTCGCGGGGGGATTTCGATGGACGCGAACCTGGTTGCTTCCCTCCAGGAGGAGGAGCGCCTCATTCTTGACGAGTTGAGACGCAGCATGAGCTATCGCCGCCTGGAGGAGATCCGCGACGTCCTCTCGCTCTATGGCCGGCAGCCGCCGGTCGGCGCCGCGCTCGATGCGCTTCTGACGGGCCGGGAGGCCGCGCGCCCCCGCCGCAGCGCGCCGCCCATGCCGGTCATCGCCCTCGGCGCCGAGGCCCGCGCCGCCGAAGTCGCCTGATCCGCCCGACGCCCCCTCCCCCCCGGCGGGCGCTGCGCTACCTTGGGGCCATGAGCGGTTTCACCCTTTCGGTCCTCGACCAATCCTCCGTCGCCTCGGGCCGCACGCCCGGGGAGGCCATCCGCGAGACCCTCGCCCTCGCGCGCCACTGCGACGTCCTCGGCTTCCGCCGCTACTGGTGCGCCGAGCACCACAACTCCGCCTCCCATGCCGGCGCCGCGCCCGAGATCCTGATCGCGGCCATCGCCGCGACCACCCGGCGCATCCGCGTCGGCTCCGCGGGGGTGATGCTGCCGCATTATTCCTCGCTCAAGGTCGCCGAGCAGTTCCGCGTGCTCGAGGCCATCGCGCCGGGGCGGATCGACCTCGGCGTGGGCCGCGCGCCGGGCTCGGACGGGCGCACCGCCTTCGCCCTCAACCCCGCCGCCAACGAGGCCGCCGACCGCTTCCCCGCCCAGGTGATGGAGGTGCTCGGCTGGCACGGCGACGGGCTGCCCGAGGGCCACCCCTTCCGCTCCATCATCGCCCAGCCCGTGGTCGAGACCCGGCCGCAGATGTGGATTCTCGGCAGTTCGGACTACGGCGCGCAGGTCGCCGGCCATTTCGGCCTGCCCTATTGCTTCGCGCATTTCTTCTCCGATGGCGGCGGCTCGGAACAGGCGGTCGCGGTCTATCGCGAGAGTTTCCGGCCCCGGCCCGACATGCCCGGGCGCCTGGCCGCGCCGCACCCCGCCCTCGGCGTCCATTGCCTGGTGGCCGACACCGAGGCCGAGGCGAGGCGCCTGTTCCGCTCGCGCGAATTGTGGCGCCTCAAGCGCGACCGCGGCCTCTATCTGCCCCTGCCGAGCGTCGAGGAGGCCGAGGCGCATGCCTATTCCGACCTCGAACGCGCGCGCCTCGAACACATGCGCGCCGCCGCCATGGTCGGCGCGCCCGAACAGGTGAAGGCGAAGCTCGAGGCGCTGTCGGCCGCCCATGGCGGCGTCGCCGAATTCGCGGTCATCACGCATTGCCACGACGCCGAGGCAAGGCGCCGTTCCTACAGCCTGCTCGCGGAGGTGTTCGGCATCCGCGACGGCGGCGTGCCGCTGGCCGCGGAATAGGGCGCTTCAGCGCCGGGTCACGACCACCCTGACCGAGGGCGGCTCCGTGCCCCCCCGCCGGCGCGCGCGGCGCAGCCGCCACCAGATCGAGGCCGCGCCGACGGCGCCCGCCACGATCATCAGCGGCAGCAATATGCCTATGGCGAGCAGCGCGAGCCCCGCCAGCACCAGCCCGCCCGCCGCCGCGGCGACCAGCACCGCGATGCCGCCGAGCCGCGCCAGCGCACGGTCGAGCAGCCCGGCCGGGCGCGGGGGCTGCGGGTCGCGGAATTCCCCCTCCGGCGTCATGTCGAGCACGGGCGGGCGGCGATTCATGTCCATGGCTTCCTCGACGTGGCCCATCGCCGCCCGGCGATCAAGCCCCGCCATGCCGGCGGAGCGGTCTGCTGAGCGGCCCGAGCGCCCGGTGGCGCGAAGCCGGGCGAGGCGGAGGTTCGCGCCCGGCGTCTGGGGGCAGGAAAGGCGGATGACAGCGGTCGAAGCATCCGGCCGCCGGCGTCACCCTCCGTGACGCAGCGCATCGAGCCTGCCGAAAAGATCCGCCAGCGGCAGGCCGGTGAGGTCATGATGCTCCTCGGCGACGATCGCCTTGTGCATCGCCGCCGGCACATGTCCGCGGATCGCCGCGGCGACCGGCGCCGGCGCGACGATCGCCACGCTGTCGAGCCTGCCCGCCTTCAGCGCCGCCAGGATGTCGCCCGCGATGGCATGGGCATGGTCGCGCTTGGCATGGGCCTTGGGCGTGTCGTCGCCCTCGCGCTCCATCGCGCTGCGGGCCACGGCACCCGCCGCGGCGAAGGCGCGGCCCGGGCGGTCCTCGCCCAGCTCGGAATCCTTGCTCCGCGCGTCCGGCGCGTCCCAGTGCATCACCGGATCGTAGCCGCTCTCGCCGAGCCGCTTGAGGTAGCCGAAGCCCCGGCTGCCATTCGCGACGACGAAAAGCCGGCGGGCGTGCCCGCCCTCGATGCTGGTCGGGTATGTCCGCATGGTCGGCTCCTGCTCCGCGTCGGTTCCTGCCTCGCGGACGAACATCGCGCCGCGCGCGGCATCGCACCTTGATCCAGGCCAAGACCCGCGCGCTATTCCGGCCGGACGACCAGCGTGGTGCCGTCCACGCCCTCCACCCGCACGCGGGTCCCGGCGGGGCTGGCGCGGGCCTCGCGCGGCAGCCGCGCCGCCCAGTCGGAATCGCCGAGCCGCACCCGCGGCCCCGCCGCGTCCGGCTCCATCAGCACGCCGGTCCGCCCGACCAGTCCGGAATCGGGCGTGTTCACCCGCGGGCGCGCCGGCCCCGCCCGCCGCAGCCACAGCGCCGCCGTGACCCCGGCCGCGAGCAGGGCGATGAACACCGTCACCATCACCCACAAGGGCGGGTCCGCGAGCAGGAGGAAAAGCCCGGTGCCGACCGCGGCGAGGCCGATCCACAGCAGGAATACGCCGGGAACCAGGATCTCCGCGCCGAGCAGCAGCAGCCCGGCGAGGATCCAGATCAGCGCGGGGTCCATGGCGAGGGAAGCTCGGTCATGGGCGGCCCGGACGGGCGCGGCGGGGGCGGTGCGCCGCCGCTCGGCCCCGAGCCGCTCGGCGCGCGCAGCAACTCCATCGCCTGGGTGATGCCGCCGGCCAGGGCGCTCGCCTCCATCGGCACGATCACCAGCTTCTGCGCGGGGTTGCCGGCCAGCGCCTCGAACGCCTTCACGTATTTGTCGGCGATGAAGTAGCGCAGCGCATCCGTGCCCGTGCCGGCGGCGACCTCGGCGACCATGCGCGTCGCCGCGGCCTCGGCCTCGGCCAGCCGCTCGCGCGCCTCGGCGTCGCGGAAGGCGGCTTCCTTGCGGCCCTCGGCCTGCAGGATCAGCGCCTGCTTCTCGCCCTCGGCGCGCTTGATCTCGGCCTCGCGCTCGCCTTCCGCCTTGGCCACCGTGGCGCGCCGCTCGCGCTCGGCGGTCATCTGCAGGTTCATGGCCCGGATCAGGTTGTCGGGCGGCTCGATCTTGCGGATCTCGACTCGCGCGATCTTCGCGCCCCACGGATCCGTCGCGCCGTCCAGGATGGCCAGCAGGGAGGAGTTGATCCGCTCGCGCCCCGACAGCGTTGCGTCGAGTTCCATCTCGCCGACCACAGAGCGGATGTTGGTCATCGCCAGCGCGGCCAGCGCGAAGCTGAGGTCCTGCACCGCATAGGCGGCCTTGGCCGCGTCCATGACTCGGTAATAGACGATCCCGTCCACCGCCACCGTCGCGTTGTCGCGCGTGATGACGGCCTGCTCGGGGATGTCGAGCACCTGCTCCTGGACGTTCACCCTGCGCCCGATGCCGTCGATGAACGGGATGATGAAGTTCAGCCCGGGGCCAAGCATGCGGGTGAAGGCGCCGAAACGCTCGACCGTCCAGACCTCGCCCTGCGGCACGGTGCGGATGCCGCGCGTCGCGGTAAGCACCGCGAGCAGCAGCAGGACGATGAGGACGATGGTGGTGGCGGAGACGATCTCGTACAGGCTCATTGGCCTACAATAGCCATGTGGCGACCGGAACGGAACCGGGGCCTTGCGGAGCGCCCCGCCAGGCCGGACGATGCCCGCAGTTTTTCACGAACGGGAGGAGACGGGGATGCAGGGTGCGGATACGCCGCTGCCGGTGGCGCTGACAGGGCTCAGGGTCGCCATCAGCGCGGGCGCGGGCGGCATCGGCCGCGTCATGGCCGACAGTTTCGCCGCCCGCGGCGCGGCCGTCTTCGTCTGCGACCTCGACGCCGAGGCGCTCGCCGCCTGCCCGCACCCCGCGATGCGCGCCGACATGGGCGAGACGGCCGAATGCGAAGCCTTCGTGGACGCCGCCGCGGCGCATCTCGGCGGGCTCGACGTGCTGGTGAACAACGCCGGCATCGCCGGCCCCACCGCCCGCGTCGAGGACGTGACGCCCGAGGCGCTGGAGGCCACGCTGCGGATCGACCTCGCCGCGATGTTCCATTGCGCGCGCCGCGCGGTGCCGCTCCTGCGCGCGGCCGGCGGGGGCAGCATCGTCAACCTCTCCTCGGCCGCGGGACGCTTCGGCTTCCCGCTGCGCAGCCCCTATGCCGCGGCGAAGTGGGGCGTGGTCGGCTTCACCAAGTCGCTCGCCATCGAGCTCGGCCCCGAGCGCATCCGCGTCAACGCCATCCTGCCGGGCCTCGTCGCCGGCGACCGCATCCGCCGCGTGATCGAGGCCAAGGCCCAGGCGCAGGGCGTCGCCTTCCGCGACAAGGAGGCCGAGCTGCTGAAGGACGCCTCCCTGCGCTGCTACGTGACCGCGCAGGACATCACCAACATGGCGCTGTATCTGTGCTCGCCCTTCGGCGCGACGATCAGCGGCCAGGCGCTGGCGGTGGACGGGGACCTCCAGCGCCTGGGCTGATGCCCGGGGCCGCGCGGCCCCGGGCGGCGCGGCTCACACCGGCTGCGCCATCGCCCGCATGAAGGTCTCGCGGAAGCGGATCGGGTCGCGGTCGGTCTGGTCGCGCCCGGGCTCGTTGTCGATCTTCACGCCGATCAGGTGCGGCCCGTCGGTCGTGAGCGCCCTGGCCACCAGCGCGTCGAATTCCGCCTCATCCGCCGCCCAGGCCGCCTTGGCGATGCCCGAGGCGCGCGCGATGGCCACGATGTCGGTGCCCGAGGTGCGCGCCGGCGTCCCCTGCCCGCCCGTGATCTGGTAGATGCCGTTGTCCCACACGATCACGCACAGATTCCTCACGCCCTGCGCGGCGATGGTGGACAGGCAGCCCAGCTGCATCAGCAGCGAGCCATCGCCCTCCAGCGCGAAGACCCGCCGCTTCGGCTGGGCGATCGCCACGCCCATGGCGATCGGCGCGGCGAGGCCCATGCTGCCGAGCATGTAGAAATTCTCGCCCCGCGCCTTGTCCGCGGCCCAGAGGTCCCAGTTGGAATTGCCGATGCCGCCGATCACCGCCTCGCGGTTCCCCAGCCCCGCGAGCAGCCGCTTCGTCAGCGCCGCGCGGTTCATCACATGCAGGTTGCCGGTGGTGTCGGTCACTTGCGCGCTCCGCTCAGCAGAGGGGAGATGATCAGGCAGGCCGGCCAGCGCGTGGCGAAGGCCTGGCGGATGGTGCGGTCGGCCATGAAGGCGGCCTCGTCCAGCCGCGCCATGGTGTGGTGCTCGATGCCCATCGAATCGAGGATCGGGCGCATGGTGCGGCAGACGATCGCCTGGCCCGGGTTGAACTCGCCCATGGTGCCGCGCTCGCTCACCACCATCACCACCGGCACCTGGAAGGCCACGGGCAGGGAGGCCAGCACGTTCGGCAGCGTCGCGAAGCCCGAGGTCTGCATCAGCACCACGCCGCGCATGCCCGCCATGGTCGCGCCGGTGACGACGCCCACCGCCTCCTCCTCGCGCACGCAGGGGAAGGTGGTGAAGAAGGGGTCGGCGTGGCAGCCCTCGATCAGCGGCCGCAGCACGTTGTCGGGCACATAGGTCACCAGGCGGACATCGTTGTCCTTGAAGGCCTGGCGCAGGATGCCGTGCCAGGTGGGGGCCGGTTCGGCCGGGCTTGTCATCGTTCGGACACCTCCTCGCGCTCGGCCGCGGTATCGCACCAAGCGGCAGGCCCGCCAAGGCGGCGCGTGGCCGCCGTCACGACGCGCCGCATGGCGCGTGGCGCGGTCCCGCGCGGTGCCCCACACCCGGATGCATCCGGCGGCCCCGCATCCCGGAGCCCGAGGAGAACTCCCCCGCCACCGCCGTGACGATCGGGCATGGCGCGGCAGGGGCGGCGGGCGCGCCCGGCACCGCCGCGACGCAGGCAAGACCGATCCAGGCAATCAGCCGGGCGGGCGGGCACGACATCCTCGTGCCGGGGCGGCCTCCCGTTCAGCGTCGTGTGAAGCCTCGATGGCGGCGCGGCGGCGCAGGCCCCGCGCGCCAAGACGCCGCACGGTCCCGTCCACAGCGTTCCGCGCGGGCAGCGGGCAGCGCGCCGGATTGGCTTCGTCACCGATGCCGCCGCCGCCAGTCGGAGGGTTCCTCGAAGCTGCCCGCCCACAGCCCCCGGCGCGCCGCGCGCGCCTCCGCCTCCTGCCCGACATACTCGTCCGAGAACCGCCGGAAGGCGATGGCCCAGCCCTGCCGCACCAGCTCGCCCGCCACGTCCAGGCCACGCGAATCGTGGCAGCGCACGATCTCCCGCCCGAACTGGTCGGTGCCGAGCACGCGGCAGGCGAGCACGCTGCGCCCGATGATGCGCGCCATCGCGTCGCTCGCCTCGCGGCCGCAGTCATAGGGCCGCCCGCCGCGCGTGCAGGCCTGCCCGATCTCGGGCGCGTCGATCCCGTGCAGGCGCAGGCGCCGTCCGCCGGCCGCGAGCGAATCCCCATCCACCACCGCCACGCGCGCGGCGGAGCCCGCCGCCGGCGCGCTGCCGGCCGGGCCATGGATGACGCCCAGCCGTGGCGGCGCCCCGTCCCACCAGGCCACGATCTCGCCGCGATGGGCCGCGCCGATGGCGAGCAGACCAGTCAGCACGAAGGCAGCGACCATCGGCAGGCGCAGGCTGCGCCAGGATCGTCCCCGCCACGCGCCGCGCGCGGTCCATCTCCTGCGGTCGCGACGCATCGCCGTGTCCCGGAACCCGAAAGCCCGACCCTCGGCCGGAAGCCTATCACGCAGGGCGCCGCAGCGCCCGCCGCTCAGCCCGGGTCAGCAAAGGATGCCGACCGCGCACAGGCTCATCGCCACCGTCCGCCCGGACAAGGCCCCTCACCCCAGCCGCCCCGGCACCTGCGCGAGCGGCACCCTCTCCTGCGTCCCCGCATCGAGGTCCCGCAGCTGCGCGATGCCCGCCGCGATCTCCTCCTCGCCGAGGATCACCGCCGCGCGCGCCCCGATCCGGTTGGCGCGTTCCATCCGCCGCTTGAGGTTTCCGCGATAGGCGATCTCGGCCACCACACCCGCGCGCCGCAGCGCCTGCAGCACATCGAGCGCAGCGCTCTCCGCCGCCTCGCCCACCGGGATCACCGCCACCGGCCGCGGCGCGGGCGGTGCGGCGGGCAGCAGCATGGCCAGCCGCTCGATCCCCGCCGCCCAGCCGACCGAGGGCGTGGGCGGCCCGCCCATCTCCTCGACCAGCCCGTTGTAGCGACCGCCCGCCATCACCGTGCCCTGCGCGCCGAGCCGGTCCGTCACGAACTCGAAGGCGGTGTGGCTGTAGTAGTCGAGGCCACGCACGATCCGCGGGTTCTCGCGGAACGGCACGCCGAAGCGCGCCAGATGCGCCTTCACCGCGGCATGGAAACCGGCCGCCTCCGCGGTCAGGTGTTCGCCGATCGCCGGCGCGCCGGCGACGATCGCGCGGTCCCCCTCATCCTTGCTGTCGAGGATCCGCAGCGGGTTCTTCTCGAGCCGCACCCGGCTGTCATGGCTCAGCGCGTCCTTGTGCGCCGAGAAATACGCCACCAGCGCGGCGCGATACGCCGCCCGGCTCTCCGCATCGCCCAGCGTGTTGATCTCGAGCACCGTCCCGTCCGCGACGCCCAGCCCGACCAGGATATCCCAGCCGCAGGCGATCACCTCGGCATCGGCCAGCGGTTCCGCCGCGCCCAGCACCTCGATGCCGATCTGGTGGAACTGCCGGTAGCGCCCCTTCTGCGGCCGCTCGTAGCGGAACATCGGCCCGGCGTAGAACACCTTGCGCGGCAGGTTCGACTGCGTGAGCCCGTTCGAGACCAGCGCGCGGCACACCCCGGCCGTCATCTCCGGCCGCAGAGTGACGGAATCGCCGCCGCGGTCGGTGAAGGAATACATCTCCTTCATCACCACGTCGGAGGTGTCGCCCAGGCCGCGGGCGAAGACGCGCGTATCCTCGAAGACCGGCGTCGCCCATTCCTCGAAGCCGTAGAGCGCGCTCACGCGGCGCGCGGCCTCGGCCACGGCGTGGTGGCGGCGGAACTCCTCGCCGATGAGGTCGCGCGTCCCGCGCACGGGCTGCAAAGCGGTCATGCTGATGGATCCGGAGGACTTGTTTCTAGAAGCG
>Ga0207950_100279_pt1 | contig 18660 bp, 14 predicted proteins | sample Subbio11_8B_AprC_FD_184814 | JGI IMG/M metagenome (GOLD analysis project Ga0207950, IMG submission 184814) | Serpentinite rock and fluid subsurface biosphere microbial communities from McLaughlin Reserve, California, USA - CR11_8B_AprC (SPAdes) | ecosystem: Environmental > Terrestrial > Deep... | reverse complement strand
GGAACGCCGGCACATGCCAGATAGCAAAGATCAGGTTAAACAGCACTAACGCCAGCCAGGGGCGGGTCAGCGTTTGAGCCAGCGGTCTGATCCAGCGGTGTAAGAGCAGCGGCCTGATCAGCCAGGCAGGCGTGCCGGACAAGATCAGCACCGGGATAACGTAGATCAGGATCATGAACTGCAGCATGTGGGCGCTAAGGAGATAGACCTCGGCCCACAGGTGTAGCGGTGAGACTAAGAGCAGCAGAAACAGGGCGATGCCCGCTCCAAAGCGCACCGCGTGGCGGTGAGGGAACGGTTCGGGAAAGTAGCGCCAGCGCAGCGGCCCAACCCCCAACGCATAGGCCAGGGCCAGGTAGAAGACCCCGGCTACCGGGATGGGATCAAGCTGCCACTGCCAGATCATAATCAACTCTACCCCTGTGCCCCGTTTGGCGCGTCAAGCCAGGTTACGGCAACCTCTGTCACACGAGCTTAGGGCTACACTTTTGCCATCTTCAGCGCAATCAGCCGCCCGGTCGGAGTATCGGCGATGCCGCCCTCGCCGGTTTCGCGCAGCTCCGGCGGCAGCAGCCGGCCGACCGAAGCCATGGCCGAAACGACCTCATCAGGTGGGATGACCGACTCCAGCCCGGCTAGCGCCAACTGCGCCGAACTCACCGCGTGGACGGAGTAAAACGCGTTGCGCGAGACGCACGGCACCTCGACGTAGCCCCCTACCGGGTCGCAGACTAGGCCGATGGTGTTCATCAGCGCCATGGTGGCGGCGTGAACGGCCTGGCGAGCGTTGCCACCCAGCAGCTCGCAGACTGCGGCAGCGGCCATGGCGGCCGAGGAGCCGATCTCGGCCTGGCAGCCGCCGCTCGAGCCGGCGATAAACATCTGTTGGGAGATGATCTTACCAACGCCTGCCGCTAACACCAGCGGTAGCACCAGCGCGTCGTCATCTAGCCCCAGGTGATCGGCCACGCCGATCAGCGCCCCCGGCAGGGTACCGGCGCTGCCGGCGGTCGGGGCGGCCACGATCTTGCCCATGCGGGCGTTCTCCTCATTGACGGCCATGGCGTAGGCCTGCACCCGCTTTAACAGCGGCGCTTGGAGGAGGTCCGGGGCGTGCCAGAGCATCTTGGCGTTCCAACCGACCATACCGGTGCGGCTAGGCTCACTGGAGGCCAGGCCGCGGGCGATCGAGTCGCGCATCTGCTGCAAGCGCTCCGACATCTTCGCTAGCAGCTGGCGGCGCTCGTCACCGCTGAGCGCTTCATCCTGCAAGACGGCTTCTGAGGCTCTGAGGCTGACCTCGGCCAGTTCGTTAAGAGTCATACCGGGACCTTCTCTCCGCTCATCACTTCGGGCAGCAAGCGCATCCAGTGAATATAGGGGTGGTGGGTTAAGTAATCCAGCGCATACTGCGCCAGCCGCCGGTCGATCTCTAGCGCCATCAACGCCTCACCGCCGCGCTTTAGGCGGGTCGAGGTGAGGGTGGCAATGTTAACCTCATCGTCGGCGATCACCCGCGCTACCCGGGCGATCACGCCGGGCCGGTCCTGGTGTTTGACGAGCAGGGTGTGGTGATGACCGGAGAAGTTGGTGTCGAACTCACCTACCTTGAATACGCGGACCACCCCCCCGCCCAGGCTCGAGCCGGTCAGGCTCAGCCGCTCCTGAGCGTTCTCGAGCGTGATCCGCACCGTGTTGGGGTGTACATCGCCCAAGTCTTTGCTGACGAACTCCAGGCTCATGCCAGCTTCCTGAGCGAGCTTGACAGCCTCGGGGATGCGCGGGTCGTCGGGGTAAAAGCCCAGCAGGCCGGCAGCCAGGGCCAGGTCGGTGCCGTGACCTTTGGCGGTCTTGGCAAACGAACCGTGCAGCTCGAGCCGCGCCTGGTGAGGCGGGAAGAGCAGGGCGTGGCGCGCCAGCAGGGCCAAGCGGCAAGCCCCGGCGGTATGACTGCTTGAGGGCCCCACCATCACCGGGCCGATTACATCCAGTAGGCTCATCTCCCCTTAACTATACTCCACCCCCGCCCTCACAACACCACCCGCAGCGCCGCCTCGATCTCGGCGCGGTGCGCCTCCACACCGTAGACGCAGTAGGCGATGGCGTCGATCTCGGCTTCTACCGCCTTGAATTCGAGCATCACCTTTTCCAGTCCTTCACTCTTCACGCTCGCCATCACCCGCTTGTCCAGGTTCTCCAGCACCCGCAAGTTCCGCACCGCGTCATCGTCATACACGGGCGCCCCGAGCGAACGCAGCGCCACCTCGAGCACCCTTTCGCCCGGCCCTTGCGTGAACTTCTGCCGCCGCTTGAAACCCTCGTCGAACTCGCTCAGGTAGTGCGCCCTAAATAGCAGCATCCGCCTGAGCGCCTGGTGCGCCACCGCCACCTCGGCCAGCACCACCCACTCCCGCTCGCCCTCGCGCCAGTCCTCCCCTTCGGTCACCTCACCCCAGAGGGTATACCCTTGCAAGGCTTCGCCCGACCATTCCGTCGCCTCGACCCGCAGGCCGAGCAGGTGCCCTACGCGGTTAGGGTCGGGGCTCGTGTAGCTGACCAGGTGTCCGTACTGCCCCGCCGGGTCGTGATAGGCCCAAAACGGCGCCTCGCGTTGGAGCTGGCCGTAGAGCACGCGCTGGTACGTTTCGACCAGGGCGTAGCGCTCTCGAAACAGCTCGTGCGCCCGCCGCCCGAGTTCGCCCAGACGCCGCTCGTCCTCGGTGGAGAGGTCGGGGATGGGCAAATCGCCCACCTGGTTCTCAAAGTACTCGAACATCCCCTTGCCGGTGAGCTTGCCTGGACCGCCCAAGGCGCGATAGCGGAAGTTGAGGACGCTGGAGTTCAGGAGTGAGCAGATGGCATATAAATCAGCGGACTTGCCTTCGTCAGGGCTGTAGATAAACGAAGCGACATCGCTCTTGAAGCCGACCTCACCCGTTTCGTCTATCGCAAAACGATTGTAAGAGGCGCGGCGTGGGAAAAAGAGCTTTGGGCTGAAGAGGGTGTAATACTGACCATCCTTAACACCCTCACGAGGCCAATGGAGCTGATACCAAGCATTATCGCCGCGACGAACGCCTGAGCGCTCTTCGAGAATAGAACGATGTTGCTCGAGATAGCGTTGAACCAGCGTAGGCAAGTCATCCCACTCGACGCTACGCGAAATGTACAAAATCTGAGAGTCCGGCGGCTCCCAGCCGAACGGGAAAATACCAGAAATTTTGATGCGAGGGCGTAGCCATTCGTTGGGGATGGGCGGTTTCAGGCCGGTAAAGTCTTGCTCGAAAACCTCGTCCAGGCCGGTGTCAATGCCTTTCAAGAAAAATCCCAAACCACTCTCGTGAAGCCTGGCACCCGCTGAGTCAACCTTGTCGAAGATCGCCTTGTACGGCGACAACACCCAGCGGTCTTCGCCCAAGTCCGCCTGCGCTACTTCGACCCGGACGGCGCCGTCTGCTGGAGACTGGCCCTGCTCGAGCTGCCGCCTCACCGCCTCGAAGTCCATCACGAACTGGGCCGCCAGCGCATGCCCTTCCGGCGCTGCGCCCTTGCGCCAATGCACGACGGCGGTGGCGATACCGGCCTTGAAGACTTTGTGGCCCAAAAAGTCGAGCAGGCTTAGGAGCGTCGTCTTGCTGGCCAGAAACTGCCTGAGCTTACGCGACTTGTCGCCCTGCAGGAAGCTCCGCGAGACGATGAAACCGAGTTCGCCCGCTGCGCGCAAGATCTGGTGGCCACGGACGAAGAAGTAGAAGAGGATGTCGGTCTTGTCGGTGTAAACCTCGGGATACGCGGCGCGCAGCCAGTCGAGTTCGAGCGCCCCTCGGCCGAAAGTGGCATCCACGTTGAAGTACGGCGGGTTGCCGATCACGGCGGTGAAGCCGCGCTGCGCTTCGGGCAAGGCGGGGTCGAAGACGTCGGGGAACTCGACCTGCCAGTTAAAGGGGCGCTTTTGCCTGGCCTCTTCGAGCGCTGCCTCTTGGGCGCGGAGTTCGTCCAGGAGTTCGGCGAGCGTCTTCTCTTCGATGTCGGCAAGAGCGCGGGGTTTTTGGCCGGTGATGAGATACTGGCGCACGGCGCTTACGGTGGCGTTGCCCTCGTCGAGGCCGACTTGCGCGATGGCCTCGCGTAGCGTGTCGTTCGCGGCAAAGAAGGGCAAGAAGCTCGGCAGTAGCGCTTGGTTGAGGTCGGCAATGATCGCTTCAAGCTTGGCCAGCACGTCGCCGCGCTGTTCGGCGGGTGTGTCGACGTTCTTGGCCTGATGGGCGAGGCGAGCGGCTTCGCTTAACCTCCCCCAGCCCCCCCTAATAGGGGGGGTGCCGAAGGCGGGGGGGTCCAGAGCGCCGATCAGGCTGTTGCCGTTGCGGATATTCAAGGTCAGCGCCGGGAGCTGCGCGTGGGGCGCGCCACGCTTGCCGTACTGGCTGGGGTGGCTGCGCAGGAGCTTGGTCCACAAGGAGAGCTTGGCCAAGCCTACCGCCTGGGGGTCTAGGTCGACGCCGTAGATGCACTGGGTAAGCACGCGCTCGTGGGGGTAGCTGAGCTGCTTGGGTGGGACGGTGGGCGTGGCGCCAGCGAAGAGGCCGCCGCTGCCGTTGTTCGTCCAGCTCCGCTGATAAGCCTGTTTCACGGCCTTGTTGTAGTGCTCGAGCGCCCCTGTGAGGTAGTCAAAAGCGCCTAACAGGAACGAACCTGAACCGCAGGCGGGGTCGATGACCCGCACCTCCAGGATCCGCTCCGCCGCAGCGTAGGCGGCCTGGTGGTCGCCCGCTTCAAGGTGGCGCAGCGCCGCTTCGAGGTGCGGCTCGACCTGGGGGGAAAGCACGCGCCTCACGATGTGCTTGACGATGTACTGGGGGGTGTAGAAGACCCCTTCGCGCTTGCGCGTCTCCTGGTTGTCGAGCACCCGGATGACGCCCTCTTCCTCGACCAGTTCGTGAGCCAGGAACTGCTCGTAAGCGACGCCGAGCACGTCTTGGGTGAGGGTGGTGAAGTCGTAGTTGTAGACCGAGCGAAAGCCGAGGATTTGCCCCTCTGTGATAGGCACGAGGGCAGGATCGGGGGTTGGATTGAGAAGGACGAGCATCTCGAGATACTCATTTGGCACGTGCAACTTGTCAACGAGAGGATTCTTGGCAAAAAGCTCGGTGTTGTAGCTGGCCCAGGTGTCGTCGAACTTGCTTCTAAGCTGCTCGATGAACGGCTTGCTACGAAAGGTATCTGTCCAATGCTTATAAAGCCGCCCCAGCACGTAGTAGGGCTCTTGGCCGTAGTTCTCGAGCAGGCGGATGAACAAAAAGCGGAGCAGAATCGTGTGCGAGGCCGCGCGGATCTCGGCGAGCGAGAGTTCGGGGTGCGACGCGCGGATGCCGTTGGCCAAGATCACGCGCCAGAGCTTGAGGTCGCGCAAAAACTGCTCGCCCAGCCCTTCGCGCTGGCGCTCTCGGTAGAAGTCCTCGAGGCGGTTTAAGTGAACGTTCTCGCGCGATAGGCGTTCGTAGACCAGGGCGGCGAAGTCGGCGTTGCGCAAGTCTTCCAGGGTGAAGCTCCAGAAGGGCTCGCGGTCGCTTAAGCGCAGGACGTGCCACTCTGTGAAGTTGGTCAGCACCAACCACGGCACCGGCTCTTCGCTGCCGACATCGAGCGCGTAGTTGCGCAAGTACTCGATGACCTGCTCCTTGTTGGCTTGCCAGAGGTGCTTGTCCCACAGCGGCTTAGCCTCGACCATCAGCCAGGGCGGCTTGCGCCTTTGGGGCAAGAGAAAATAGTCCACCCACACCTTGCTGAGGGTCAGGCTCCTGATGCCCGCCTCGGGGGTACGCTCGTCGGGGCCGTAGCCGAGTGCCTCGAGCAGGGGGGTAAGCAGCTTGTCCTGAGTGGTCGCTTCAGGCTTGGCGTCGGGGCGGGTGCGCTCGAGCTCGGCGGCTCGAGCCAGCAGCGTTTGGAGTTCGGTCAGAAAGTCGTTCAGAGCCACGCGACCATATCAAACCACAAATCGCCGCACTGCCGGCGACCTGACGGCGCCACTGGGGCACCCTAACCTGTCACGACAGAGCTTCCTACGCGCCGGTTGTCAAGGGGCCGACGGGGGTGCTTTAAGTGATTCGGTTAGGGTATTCTGAAGCCATCCAAGGAGGCGCTACGTGGCAGACGATACCTTGACCTGGATGAACGAGCTCACTGCCGAGATGGAGGAGCGCCGCAAGCGCGTGCTGCGCGGCGGCGGCGAAGAGCGCATTAAGAAGCAGCACGACGCGGGCAAGCTCAGCGCTCGAGAGCGCCTGGAGGCGCTACTGGATAAGGGCTCGTTCGTGGAGCTAGGGGTCTTTGTCGAGCATTTGGGCGGTGAGTTGATGCGCGGCATCGACGCGCCGGGCGAAGGGGTAGTCACCGGCTACGGCACCATCAACGGGCGGACGGTGTTCGTATTCAGCCAGGACTTTACGGTCTTAGGCGGCAGCCTGGGCAAGATGCACGGCCAGAAGATCGCCCGCGTGATGGACTTGGCGGTCAAGACCGGCGCGCCCATTATCGGGCTCAACGACTCCGCCGGAGCGCGCATCCAGGAGGGGGTCGACGCGCTCTCAGGCTACGGCGAGGTGTTCTATCGCAACGCCCTCTACTCCGGGGTGGTGCCGCAGATCAGCGCCATCTTGGGCCCCTGCGCCGGCGGGGCGGTCTACAGCCCGGCGCTGACCGATTTCGTGCTGATGAGCCGGGGGACCAGCTACATGTTCATCACCGGCCCTGAAGTGATTAAGTCGGTCACCAAGGAAGAGGTGAGCTTCGAAGCGCTAGGCGGCGCCGAGGTGCATCACCGCAAGTCCGGGGTGGCGCACTTTGAGGCCGATGGCGACCAGGCGGTGCTCGAGCTGATCCGCGAGCTGTTAAGCTACCTGCCGCAGTCAGCCAAAGAGAGGCCGCCCCATAAACCGACCCAAGACCCCGATTGTCGGGAGACACCCGAGCTGAACAGCATCGTCCACCCCGATCAGCGGCGCCCTTATCCGATGCTCGAGGTGATTCGGGCCATCGTCGATGATAAGCACTTCTTGGAGGTACAGCCGGAGTTCGCCAGGAACATCCTGTGCGGCTTTGCGCGGCTCGGTGGGCAGCCGGTAGGGATCGTGGCCAACAACCCGCGCCACTTAGCCGGAACCATCAATATCGACGCCGCGGACAAGGCCGCCAGATTCATCCGCACCTGTGACTGCTTTAATCTTCCCATCGTTACCTTAGTCGATGTGACCGGGTTTATGCCCGGTGTGGCACAGGAGCATGCCGGCATCATCCGGCACGGCGCCAAGATGCTCTACGCCTATGCCGAAGCGACGGTGCCCAAGATCACCCTGATTACCCGCAAGAGCTACGGTGGGGCCTACCTGGCTATGAACTCGCGCGACATGGGGGCGGACGTGGTGTTGGCCTGGCCGACGGCGGCAGTAGCGGTGATGGGGGCGGAAGGGGCCGCCAGCATCATCTATCGCCGCGAGATCAACAACTCGCCCAAACCCGAGGCGGCCAAGGCGGCCAAGATCGAGGAGTACAAGAAGCGCTTCGACAACCCCTACTGGGCTGCCGAACGCGGCTACATCGACGATGTGATCGACCCCCAGGACACCCGGCGACAGCTCGTTAAGCATCTGCGGATGCTGGGTCACAAGACCGAAGCGCGCCCCTTTAGAAAGCACGACAATATCCCGCTGTAGCCCTGGCAAAACAGGTATCCTAGCTTATGACTGAGGGAGAGCACAAAGCGACCTATTCGGGCTTTATCGCCATCTTGGGCAAACCTAACGTCGGCAAGTCGACTTTGCTCAACACCTTACTGGGCGTCAAGGTAGCGCCTATTACCCCCAAACCGCAGACCACCCGGCGCGGCGTGCGCGGCATCTACACTCAGGATGACCGCCAACTGGTCTTTGTGGACACACCAGGGCTGCACCGTGCCAAAGATGCCCTGGGCGACTACATGAACCGCGAGGTGAGAAACGCCCTGATCGACGTCGATATCGCCTTGTGGGTAGTCGATCTGCGCCGCCCGCCCAGCGAAGAGGACAAAGACGTAGCGCGGCTGCTCAAGGGGATCGACCCGGCCACCCCGATCTACTTAATCGGCAATAAGGTCGATGCCGCCAAGTACCCCGACGAAGCCTTAAGGCTCTATCGCGAGCTGCTCCCTAACGCAGCCAAGGTGCTAAGTTTAAGCGCCCTGAACGACCCCGAAGCGGTCTACGCGCTGCGCGATGAGCTGCTGCAACAGCTCCCAGTCGGCCCCTTTTTCTTCCCCAGCAATATCCGCAGCGATCAGTCCCGCGAGATGTGGGCCGCCGAGCTGATCCGCGAAAGCGCTATGATTCACCTGCGCCAGGAGCTCCCCTATGCCGTAGCGGTGCAGGTGCTGGAGTGGCGCGACCCGGCGGAGCCGAGCGAGCCGACATATCTGCAAGCCGAACTATGGGTCGAGAAACCTAACCACCGGATGATCGTCCTGGGCAAGGGCGGCGCCATGATCAAGGAGATCGGACGGACCGCCCGCAAACAGCTCGAAGTATTCCTGTCTCAGCGTGTCTACCTCGATCTGGAGGTAGTGGTGCGCCGCGACTGGCGCGAGGATCCCGAAGCTTTGCGTGAACTGGGGTACGAGTGAGCTATGCCGATTGCGGCCCGCTGGCGCAGACTCGCGGCGCTCCCGCCTCCACGCGGGCGCGAAGCTCTGCCCGGCGTCTATGAGCTGGCCGATGCCGACAAGCAGCTTATCTACATCGGCCAATCAGCGCGGGATGTCCCTAACCGCATCCGCGCTCACCTCGAGCATAACCCGTGCATAGCTGGGAGCCTGTTCTATTGGCGTTACCGTTTCAGCCGCGTGCCGCAGGCCGAGGAGGCCGCGCTCTTAGCCGCTTATCGCGCCCGACATGGCGATGTACCACCATGCAACCGGGCTATCCCCCAGCCCCGCAACACGTTGCGGCGTTATCAGGAGCGGAGCCGCGGACGTGATTAAGGCGCACAGTAAGCTCTGGTTGGAAGACGAACAGGGGAATTACCTGATGGGGCCGCGTACCGCCCGCCTGCTGGCGGCCATCGAGGCCCATGGCAGCCTGGCCAAAGCCGCCAAAGCGACCGGCTTTAGCTATCGCGCCGCCTGGAACCGCCTGCGGCGCGTCGAGGAAGCGCTCGGTTACCCGCTGGTAGAGACCACGGTGGGCGGCCCCGGCGGCGGCGGCAGTAACCTGTCTAAGCAGGGCAAGCGCCTGATTGGCCGCTTCAAGCAGTTGCAGTCCGAAGTCGAGGCGCTTGTAAACGCGGCCTTTGAGCACTTCGATACCACCGGGCTAGCACCTTAAGCCCATCTTGGAAACAGCCCGCACCAATGGTGCAATTTGTCAAAGTCAAAAAGCCAAAGATTTAACTTGTGAAAGCGGTAGCTGGTGTGATATAAAGGTTATCAATGGGGTCCGCCCCTACCCTTGGAGGAACACTATGCGCAAACTGCTAGCCCTGATCACGGTAATTTTGCTCAGCCTGAGCGTGGCGAAGGCACAAGACTTGGCCGGCTCCTGGGTCGGTGTGTCCGGCGGCTTCCCCGGCTTTAACTTGCACTTCGGCTTGAACGACGCTATCAGCCAGGGTATCGATCTGCGCCTTAACGGCAGCTTCACCTATACCGGTGCCTTCGGTCTTGGCGCCGATGTACTGGTAGCTATTCCGGCTGAGCTTGACCAACCCATAGCGGTCTACGGCGGCGGCGGCCCCTATGCCACCTTCGGCGGTGCGGCCGGCTTTGGCTTCGGCCTGGCGCTGTTCGTGGGCGGCGAATACCGCCTAGGCGACATCGGCTTTGCCCCCGGCGGCATCTTCGCCGAACTCGGCCCGTCGCTGGGTTTTGCTCCTAGTTTTGGCGTCGGCTTCGTGGGGCGCCTCGGCTTTAACTACCACTTCTAAGCGTTTAAGTGTTAGCGCTTGTCGGCGAGGGGTGCTAAGGCACCCTTTGCCGTTTGGACGTGGCGGTTCTTAAGAGAATAGCCTTGTTTGGGGGGGCTTGATAATCCCCCCAACCCCCCTTGATAAGGGGGGAGGCCGCAGGCCGGGGGGATTAACGCTACACGCTTCGCCGAAAAGTTTGGGCTGACTCATCTTATACCTCACGCACAGAGATACAGCACCTCACTGAGCGCCCGCAGCAGCTCGTCAGACTTTAGCCCGCGCTTCTTGAGGCTAAAACCCGGCGGGTAGCGGGTCGGTTCAACTGCATACGGCAGCCGTTTAAGACTGCGCGCATCGTAGTCGATAGCCTCCTGCGCAAAGCTGAGCTGAATGTCGGTCAGGTGCTCCTTGATGGTCACCACACCTTTTTGCGCCGCCAAGAGGCGCAGCTTGGCCAGCTCGATAAAGGCTTTGACCTCGCTAGGGAGCGGGCCGTAGTCAGCGCGTAGCTCGTTCTGAAGGCGGCCGATATCAGCTAGGCTGTTGGTTTCGGCTAGCCTCCCGTAGTAGGCGATGCGCACCTCATCATCGGCCATGTAGCTAGGGCTCAGGCGGGCATCGACCGCCAGGTCGATAGCAACCCGCACCGGCTCCTTAGACGCCTCGCCCTTGAGCTTGCCGATCTCTTCGGCCAGCATCTCGGTGTAGACCTCCAGCGAAACCGCGCTGATATGCCCGTGCTGCTCGGGGCCGAGCAGGTTGCCGACGCCGCGGATCTCCATATCCTTTTCGGCCAGCAGGTGGCCGCTCCCCAGATCGTTAAGTTCGGCCACGGCGTAGAGCCGCCGCTGTGCCGCTTCGGTGAGCCGCCCTGGATAGAGCAGGTAGGCCCAGGCCTCGGTCTCGCGGCGCCCTACCCGCCCGCGCAACTGATAGAGCTGCGCTAGTCCGAGCTTATCGGCCCGCTCGATGATGAGCGTGTTGGCTCCGGCAATATCGAGCCCTGACTCCACGATGGTGGTGCTTAAGAGCAGGTCATAAGCGCCGTCCTGAAAAGCGAGCATCACCTCCTCGAGGTCATCAGGGGCCATCTGGCCGTGCGCTACCCCAAGACGCGCCTCGGGCACCAGCCGCTGCAAAAAGAGCGCCCTGGCCCCCATCGAGCCGATGCGGTCGTGGATGTAGAAGGTCCGCCCGCCGCGCATCAGCTCCGCCATCACCGCCTCGCGCACTACTAAGGGGTCGTATGGTTGCAACACGGTCTGAATCGGCTTGCGCCCCTCGGGCGGGGTCATAATCTGCGACACGTCGCGCAGCCCCACCAGGCTCATATACAGCGTCCTGGGGATAGGCGTAGCCGATAGCGACAGCACATCGACGTTAGCTTTAAGCGCCTTGATACGCTCCTTTTGCGCTACTCCAAAGCGGTGCTCCTCGTCGATGACGAGCAGGCCCAGGTCCTTAAACACCACCCCATCGGCCAGCAGGCGGTGGGTGCCGATGGCAATATCGATACTACCCAGCCTTAGCCCTTCGAGGCTGGCTCGAGCCTCCCGGTCGCTCGAAAAGCGCGACAGCATCGCCACGTTGACCGGCAACCCGGCAAAGCGCTGGCGGAAAGTCTCATAGTGCTGCGCGGCCAGCACCGTGGTAGGCACCAACATGATCGCCTGCTTGCCATGACCAACAGCGCGGTGAGCGGCGCGGATAGCCACCTCGGTCTTGCCGAAGCCCACATCACCGCTAATCAGCCGGTCCATCGGCACCGGGCGGGCCATGTCGTGTAGCGTCGCCCTTACCGCCTTGGCCTGATCCGGGGTCAGCGTAAAGGGGCAGTTCTCGGCTATCAGCGGGTCCCAGTCGGGTAGCTCCGGCAGCGCCAGGCCGGAGGTCGCCTGCCGCTCGGCGTAGGTCTTAATCAGCCGCAGCGCCAGCTCCTGAGCGTTAACGCGCGCCTTCTCGCGCGCCCTGGCCCACTCATTGGTGCCCAGGGTGCTGAGGCGCGGCGGGTCGTCGGTGGTGCCGGGGTGGCGGCGCAACAGCGGCAGCTGCTCGACCGGCAGATAGAGTCTCCCCTCCCCGGCGTACTGCAAGATCAAATAGTCGCGGGTGATGCCCATCACCTGCCGCGGGCTAAGCCCCAGAAAGCGGCCGATGCCGTGATCGGGGTGGATCAGGTAATCGCCGATGGTCAGATGAACGGCATCCTGCACGCGCTTGCCGGGCAGGCGCTTGACCTGGCGGGTACCTTGGTAGCCATACAGCAGCTCCTCGGTAATCACCACCTCGCGCCGCGCATCATCGCAGTAGCCCCCCCGGCAGTTAGCGAGCACCAGGCCCAGCACCCCCGGCGTAAAAGTCACCTTACTGCGCCACTCGGCCTCGATACCGCCTAGCAGTTTGTCCCTTAAATAGTGCCCGGTCCGCTCGAAGCGCAGCAGCAGCGACACGCTATAGCCATCCCGAAGCCAAGCTATGAGGTCGCTAGCAAACTCCCCGAGCTTGCCACGATAGTAGGGGATGGGCTCGAGCGCTACCTTCCCCTCGGACAGGCTCAGCGAGTCGCGGCCAAACGAGAGCACCTCGCGCTGGGCCAGGTGCTGCCACAGCCAGGCCAGGCGCACTGCATCGATCTCTTCACCGGCAAACAGCTCAGGGCTGTCCAGATAGACCGTGCCGGGAAGGTGGGCTAACAGCACACTCGTCGCTTCCGGGAGTACCACCCCTGCTCGCGGCGTTAGGATGAACTGCTTAACCGGCTGGCCGAGATGGCTCAGCGTCTCAAGCTCATCGCCAAGGAACTCTAAGCGAACGGTCTTGGCTTCGTCCTCGGCGTCTAGGTAGAGGGTAACGGTGTCGCCCCGCACGCCAAAGCCCGGCAGCTCGTCGCGGGCGTAGCCAAAGGCCAGCAGCCGCGAAGAAAGCGCCTCGCGCGCTATGCGTTGGCCCAGGCCAAGGGTCAAGGCGAACTGCTCCGGCTCAGCGGGGAAGGCTTGCAGCGCCTGCGCTACGCTCAGCACTACCTTATCGCGCTTGGTGGGCCAATCGCTCAGCGTCGGATTGATGCTGGCCGGTGCGCCAAACACTCCGCCGTCGCAAAACAGAGCCAGCCGCTCCTCGGTCGTCAGCAGCACCGCCGGGCCGCCCTGGCGCACGAACAGTGCCAGCCGCGCCACAGCCGGAAGGCCGAGCAGGCGTTGCGAGGAGACAGCGGCTGGCGTACTCACCAAGGCGCTATCATAACGCCCTAGGCGCGCCGCTAGGGTAACGTGCTCACCACCTCAGCTTTTATCCACCAACCTAAGCGGCATTTGACAAACTCCGTCTCGCGTTTGCGCTGAGGTTCTTGGTCTCCGGGCTGACCCGAGGCGCAGTGAAAGGTTAAACTTGCCTCAGCCCTCCTCGGCAGAGGTAACCTGCACCGTTACGCCCAGCGCCTTAAGCTCCTCGGCAAGCTCGATCTGCAGCGGTAGATCCGTAATGAAGCGATGAAGCTGGTCCCAGCCGACAAAGGGTGCTAGGCTCGCCTGGCCTACCTTGGTGTGGTCAACCAGGGCGATCCGTTCGGTAGCGGCGGCGATCATGGCGGCCTTGGTCTCGGCTTCGATGATGTTAGGGGTACAGAGGCCGCGCTCCAAGGTCACTCCGGTCGCGCCCAAAAAGGCCCGGTCGGCGTGCAAGCGCTTCAGCGAGGCCACCGTCAGCGGCCCGATCATGGCCAGGCTATGCAGCCGCACCATGCCGCCCAGCGAGATCAGCTCGAAGCGGTCAAAGCGCGACAGCTCGGCGATAATCGGCAGGCTGTTGGTAATAATAGTCAGCCCCTGAAACCGGCCTGGCAACAGGCGCGCCAGCGCCAAAGTGGTGCTGCCCGCATCCAGGATCAGGGTATCGCCGTCGTGGATGCATGCTAGCGCACGCTTGGCAATCGCCAGCTTGCTGGCACTCTCTTTGCCGATCTTGTCGCCAATGGAGAGGTTGAACTTGGAACGGTGGGCGAGGGCAGCCCCGCCATGCACGCGCTTGAGGAGGCTAAAGCTTTCCAGCTCTTGTAAGTCCTTGCGCACGGTGACTTCTGAGACCTTAAGAGCCGTGGCTAGCTCGGCCACGCTCACCCGCCCTTGTATTTCGAGGCGCTCGAGCATCTCCTGTTGTCGGCTGCTCAGTTCAAACGCGCTGTGGCTCGCGATCATGCGACCTCCCTAAATCCTGCCTTACGGTGAGTATAGCACCAAGTGAACTTTCGTTCAAAAGATAAAGCCTTACGGGTGTTGACAAAACGAAAGTGAGCTTGTTATAATCAAAAACTATAAGGTTCAATGGAGCCCTGCGCATGGCAGGCGAGGAGGTGTCCCTGCAGCTCAAAAGTCACCGGTCGTCCTAGCTAGCTCGTCATGGGGATTGGGTTTTATGGTGAAAGCGTCTTTGGCGCCCTGGCCGCAGTGATGGGCGGGCGCAGTCTGAATTGGGAGGTTTTAAGGTGAAGCGTCTTTTGCTGTTCAGTGCTCTACTTGCCTTTGGCTTGGCGTTTGCGCAGGGCCCCGCGCGGGCTGATATCCGAATCATCGTTGTCAGCCACGGTTCCGCCGCCGACCCCTTCTGGTCGGTAGTGAAAAACGGCGTCGATCAGGCGGCAGCAGACATGGGCGTAAGCGTCGAATACCTCGCCCCGGAGATCTTTGACATGCCGCGCATGGCGCACCTTATCGATGCGGCGATAGCGGCACGGCCTCACGGCCTGGTAGTCTCCATCCCCGACGCCGATGCGCTCGGGCGCTCGATCCGTGCAGCAGTCGCAGAGGGGATCCCGGTCATCTCGATGAACTCCGGCAGCGACGTGTTCCAAGGGCTCGGCGTGCTCCGCCACGTGGGCCAGACCGAGTATGAGGCAGGCTTCGGGGCGGGCCAGCGGATGGCGGCTGCTGGCGTGACGATCGCCATCTGCGTCAATCAGGAAGTCGGCAACGTAGCGCTCGACCTGCGCTGTCAGGGCTTCCAAGACGGACTCGGTGAAGGCGCCAGCACCTCCGTGCTGGCGGTCGGCACCGACCCGGTCGAAGTTCGCAGCGCCGTGATGGCAGCGCTTAGCGCCAACCCAGACATCGACGGCGTGCTCGCCCTCGGCCCCCTCGGCGCCGAACCGACCATTGCGGCGCTCGAGCAGATCGGTCGCCTTGGTCAAGTGGTGTTTGGCACCTTCGACCTGTCGCCGCTGATTTTAGAGACGCTCGTGGCAGGCAACATGGCGTTTGCCATTGACCAGCAGCAGTACCTGCAAGGGTATCTGCCCATCGTCTTCCTAACCCTTTATATCCAGTACGGCCTGCTGCCCGGCAGTGAGGTGATACTGACCGGGCCGGGCTTTGTCACCCCCGAGACCGCCGCGCAAGTCATCGAACTGGCTGCGCGGGGGATCCGTTAGTCTGTACTCGCAGGGGCGGGGTGCCCCCCGCCCCTACTCCACAAGAGGTAGAGGTATGCGTGGCTACCAGAGCTAAACCAATCACCGACGAACGCGTCCGCAAAGTCGGTATCGTCAATAAGCTCCTGTCCCGACCTGAACTCGGTGCGGTGGTGGGTGCCATTTTGGTCTTTGCCTTCTTTAGTCTGGTCGCGGGCGATCGCGGCTTTCTCAGCTCCCGCGGGATCGTAAGCTGGCTCGAGGTCTCTGCTCAGCTCGGCATCCTAGCGGTCGCCGTGTCGCTACTAATGATTGGCGGTCAGTTCGACCTTTCCATCGGCTCAATGATAGCCGCAGCAGGCATGGTTATAGCCATCTCGGTCGTGGTGTATGGCTGGCCGATGTGGGCGGCTATCCTACTCGCTTTCGCTTTCGCCGGGCTGGTCGGCTTTATCAATGGCTATCTGGTGAATCGCACCGGCCTCCCCTCGTTTATCGTTACGCTCGCCCTCCTCTTTGTCTTAAGGGGTGCCACCATCGGTTTTACCAGGCTGATCACCGGGCGCACCCAGGTCCCCGGCCTCCACCCCCAAGCCGAGGGCGACTGGCTGGCTTTCCTCTTCTCTGGAACACTGTTCGGCCTGCCGGTTTCGATCTACTGGTGGCTTGCACTGACAATACTGGCCACCTGGATACTGCTGCGCACCCGCTTCGGCAACTGGATCTTCGCCACCGGCGGCGACCCTGAGGCGGCCCGCAACGCCGGCGTGCCGGTACAGCGCGTGCGGATCATCCTCTTTATTGGCACTGCGGTTGCGGCGACTATCTTCGCAACACTGCAGGTGCTTGCGGCGGGCAGCGCCGACGTCGCCCGCGGCCGCCTCAAGGAGTTCGAGGCCATTATCGCCACAGTGATTGGTGGCACGCTGCTCACCGGCGGCTACGGTTCGGCCATCGGGGCGACCTTCGGTGCGCTTATTTTCGGCATGGTGCAGCAAGGTATTTTCTTCACCGGGGTCAACACTGACTGGTTCCAGGTTTTCCTCGGCGTGATGCTGCTTATCGCCGTTTTGGTCAACCGCTACATCCGCCACCGGGCTACGGTGGCGAAGTGAGGGATAAGGACCAGGTTACATTAAAAACGAGGTTGCTGCCATGACGCCCCTTATCGAAGCCAGGCGAGTCAGTAAGTACTTTGGCTCGGTCATCGCGCTTAAAGACATTTCGTTTGCGGTGAATCCCGCCGAAGTGCACTGCCTCCTGGGCGATAACGGTGCCGGGAAGTCCACGCTGATCAAGATCTTCTCGGGCGTCCACAAGCCGAGCGAGGGTACGCTTTTAGTCGAGGGTCACGAGGTCGTCTTCAACTCGCCGCGAGATGCACTCGATGCCGGTATCGCCACGGTCCACCAGCACCTCTCGGTGCAACCCCTTATGAGCGTCACGCGCAACTTCTTTACCGGACGCGAGCCGACCAAGGGCTGGGGACTCTTTAGCTACTTCGATCTGACCTTTGCCGAAAAAACCGTGCGTGAAGAGATGAGTAAGATGGGGATCGATATCCGCGACCCTTCGCAAGCGGTGGGGACCATGTCAGGGGGCGAGCGCCAGTGCGTTGCCATCGCGCGTGCGGTCTACTTCGGGGCGAAGGCGCTGATTCTGGACGAGCCTACCAGTGCGCTCGGCGTCAAGCAGGCAGGGGTGGTGCTGCGCTACATCGTTCAGGCCAAGGCGCGTGGACTCGGCGTAGTGTTCATCACCCATAACGTCCACCACGCCTATCCGGTCGCTGACCGCTTTACGCTGTTAAAGCGCGGGCGTTCGCTGGGAACCTTTGCCAAGGGCGAAGTGCCGCGCGAAGCGATCCTAAGCATGATGGCGGGTCAGGAAGAGCTCGAGGCGCTCGAGGCCGAGCTAGCTGAGTCGGCTCGCCATGGCGCCGCACTGGCTGCCGCATCTTCTCGGAGTTGATGTGTTAAAACACTTAAATGTCGCACTGATAGGCGCGGGCCGTATGGGCATGACCCACGGCCGGGTGTTAGCCGGGGTGCAGGGCGTGAACGTGGTAGCGGTCTGCGACAACAAAATGGCAGCCGCCGCGCAGGTGGCCCAAGCCTTCGGCGCGCGGGCCGTCACGGAGTTAACGGCGGTGCTGCAAGATCCCGGCGTGGAGGCCGTTATCGTCACTACCCCCACCCCAACTCATGCCGAGGTGGTGGCGCGGGCCGCGCAAGCGGGCAAGGCCATCTTCGTGGAGAAGCCTGTGGCCGACACCCTAGTGGCTGCCGAGCGGGTGGTAGCAGCGGTCGCACGCGCGGGGGTGCCCTGCCAGGTCGGCTTTCAGCGCCGCTACGACCCCGCCTATCTCGAAGCCAAGCGCCGGATTGAAGCGGGCGAACTAGGTGCGCTCGAGGGGTTTCAAGGTGTCGGGCGCGACCCGGCGGCGCCGGCCTTGAAGTTCCTCAAAACTTCGGGCGGACTGATGGTGGATATGGGGATCCACGACCTAGATAGCGCGCGCTTTTTCCTCGGCGAAGTGGCCGAGGTCTACTGCAGCGGCGGCGCGCTCGCCTACCCCGAACTGGCCGAGCACGGCCTCTTTGACACCGCGGTAGCCACTCTCAGATTCATCAGCGGCGCAGTGGGAACGGTCGAGGTAGCGCTTCGCGCCCCCTACGGCTATGACATCCGGGTCGAGGTGTGGGGCGAAAAGGGGCGCCTCCGCATCGAAAAAGAGCGCCAGCACTTCGTTACGTACTTGGGTGAGGACGGCGTGTGGCACGACTATCCGCGCAACTTTGAAGAGCGCTTTCCGGAAGCCTATGCCGCCGAGATACGCGCTTTTGCCGAGAACGTCCGCGCCGGCCGTCCGGTTACCCCCGGCCCGGAAGATGCCAGGGAGAGCTTGAGACTGGCGCTCGCCGCCCAGCACTCGCTGGAGACAGGAGCGTTGGTTAAAGTTCAAGCGTTCGGTCGAAAGGAGAACACGTGAGCATACACCTGATCAGTGCGGCGCGGCGAAGCTATACGGTCGCTCAGGCCATCGTCAAGTTTCTGGCCGCGCAATACAGCGAGCGCGACGGCCAAGTGCAGCGCCTGATCCCTGGGGTGTGGGCGATCTTCGGCCACGGCAACGTCTCGGGGTTGGGGCAGGCGTTAGAGGAGCTAGGCAATACGGTCGGTCTCCCCACCTACCGCCCGCAGAACGAGCAGGCTATGGTCCATACGGCTGCCGCCTACGCCAAGCACAAGAACCGGCTTGCCACCTTGGCCTGCGCCGCCTCCATCGGGCCGGGCTCGAGCAATATGCTGACCGCCGCAGCCGGGGC
>Ga0207950_100278_pt1 | contig 18667 bp, 20 predicted proteins | sample Subbio11_8B_AprC_FD_184814 | JGI IMG/M metagenome (GOLD analysis project Ga0207950, IMG submission 184814) | Serpentinite rock and fluid subsurface biosphere microbial communities from McLaughlin Reserve, California, USA - CR11_8B_AprC (SPAdes) | ecosystem: Environmental > Terrestrial > Deep... | reverse complement strand
TCCGCCAAACTTGGCTGCCAGCACGGTGGTGATGGCCGCCGTGAGCGTGGTTTTGCCGTGGTCCACGTGACCGATGGTGCCCACGTTGACGTGCGGCTTGGTCCGCTGGAATTTTTCCTTTGCCATGCTACAGCTCCGAATTGAAGAATGCCGAAATGATTAAAAACACACCAAAGACTTGGTGCCCATGGGCAGAATCGAACTGCCGACCTCTCCCTTACCAAGGGAGTGCTCTGCCACTGAGCCACATGGGCGTAGCGGCCTTGCGGCCACTCACAAAACACATCTGCCTAGACAGCACCGGCGCTGGAGCGGGAGACGGGAATCGAACCCGCGTCATCAGCTTGGAAGGCTGGGGTTCTACCATTGAACTACTCCCGCATCGAGCCCCGCTTGGGCCGGACGCAGCAGCCACAGTCTGCTCGAGCTCCGGTTTGCCGCATCGGCTTTGCTGGTGGAGGAGGCTGGATTCGAACCAGCGTAGGCGTAAGCCAACAGATTTACAGTCTGCCCCCTTTAGCCACTCGGGCACCCCTCCAGCAAGCCCCGCATTATGCCATGGCGCCAAAGCGTTTTCAGCACCAGTCTATGCTTTTTTCGCCGCGCTGCAACAGCCAGCGGTTCACGGCGCCAAAATGGCCGCAGCCGATGAAGGGCTGCGGCGGCCGCCGCGCCGCCAGCGGCGAGGGGTGGTTGGCACGCAGACACAGGTGCGGCGTGCGGTCGAGGGCGGCGGCGTCTGCGGCGGCTTGGGCGTGCCGGCCCCAGAGCATGAATGCCTTGGGGCGGCCGTCGGCGGCGCAAGCCTGCAGCACCGCGTGCGTGAAGCGCTCCCAGCCCCAGCCGGCGTGGCTGCCCGCCAGCCCGGCCTGCACCGTGAGGGTGGTGTTGAGCAGCAGCACGCCTTGCCGCGCCCACGGCTCGAGGCTGCTGCCTTGGAGCGATCTGCCGTGGGGCGCGAAGTTGCTTGCGCTTGGGCCACACCCAGATTCGCGCTGCAGCTCGACCCAAATGTTGCGCAGCGAAGGCGGCGGCCGCTGACCCGCTGGCACCGAGAAGGCCAGCCCTTCGGCCTGACCCGGCCCGTGGTAGGGGTCTTGGCCCAAGATCACCACCCGCACCTGTTCCAGCGGCGTGAGTGCCAGCGCGCGCAAGGGATGCGCCGGATAAAGCTGCAACCCGGCATCGATCTGCTCTTGCAGGCGCTGGCCCAACTGCTGCCCATGCGGACTGGCGAGGAACGCCTGCCACAGCGGCTGCCAGTCGGGAGCGAGGGGCCAAGCGTGCGGGGCCCAGGCGCTCAGCGATGCTTGCGGCTGTGCGGGGCTTGCGCTGCCAAGCGCGCTCACGGCCCGGGGTCAAACAGCTCGGCCAGCGCCTGCCCTGGGTCGGGGGCGCGCATGAAGGCTTCGCCGACCAAAAAGGCCGACACGCCGCCGTCGCGCAGCCGCAGCACGTCGGCGCGGGTGCCGATGCCGCTTTCGCTCACCAGCAGCCGCTGCGGCGGCACTTGGGGGCGCAGCTCGAGCGTGGTCTCGAGCCGAACCTCGAAGCTGCGCAGGTCGCGGTTGTTGATGCCGATCAGCGGCGTGCGCAGGCGCAGCGCGCGCTCGAGCTCGGGCGCGTCGTGCACCTCCACCAGCACCGCCATGTGCAGGCTGTGCGCCAGCGCCTCGAGTTCGGCCATCTGCTCGTCGGACAGGCAGGCGGCGATGAGCAGCACGGCATCGGCCCCGAGCACGCGCGATTCGTACACTTGGTAGGGGTCGATCAGAAAGTCTTTGCGCAGCACCGGCAGATGGCACGAGGCGCGCGCCTGCTTGAGGTAGTCTGGGCTGCCCTGAAAGTAGTCGCGGTCGGTGAGCACCGACAGGCAGGCGGCGCCGTTGGCGGCGTAGCTCTGGGCGATGTCGGCCGGTTCGAAGGGCTCGCGCAGCACGCCCTTGGAGGGGCTGGCTTTTTTGATTTCGGCGATCACCGCCGGGTGGCCGGCGCGCAGCTTGGCGCGCAAGGCGCCGGTGAAGTCGCGCGTGAGCAGGCGGCTTTCGGCGTCGGCACGCACCACGGCCAAGGGGTGGCGCGCCTGCGCCTGTGCGATTTCTTCGCGCTTGGTGGCGACGATGCGCTGCAAAATGTCGTTCATTTGTAGGGGCTCCAGCTATCAGGTGCCGGCGGCCAGCGCGCCGGTGGTGGCGAGGAACTGCTCGAGCTTGGCGCGGGCGGCGCCGCTGGCCAGCGCGGCGCGGGCGCGTTGCAAACCGTCGGCAATCGATTCGGCCACGTCGGCGGCGTAGAGCGCGGCCCCGGCGTTGAGGGCCACGATGTCGCGCGCCGCACCGGGTTGGTCGTCGAGCACCGCGCGCAGCAAGGCCAGCGACTGCGCCGGACCTTGCACGCGCAAGCTTCGGTGGCTGGCCATGGCCAAGCCAAAATCATCTGGGTGCAGCTCGTATTCGCGGAGGGCGCCGTGGCGCAGTTCGCCAACACGGGTCGCGGCCCCGAGGCTGATTTCGTCCAGCCCATCTTGCCCATAGACCACCAGCGCGTGCTGCGCGCCCAGGTCTTGCAGCACCCGCACCAACACACCCACCAGCTCGGGGGCGAACACGCCCAGCAGGATGTTGGGCGCGCCGGCCGGGTTGGTGAGCGGCCCCAAGATGTTGAACAGCGTGCGCACGCCGAGCTCGCGCCGCACCGGGGCCACGTGCTTCATGGCCGGGTGGTGGTTGGGCGCAAACATGAAGCCGACGCCGGTCTGCTCGACGCAGCGTGCGATCTGCGGCGGGTTCAGGTTGATCTGCGCGCCCAGCGCCTCCAGCACGTCGGCGCTGCCCGATTGGCTGCTGACGCTGCGCCCGCCATGCTTGCTCACGCGCGCGCCGGCGGCGGCGGCCACAAACATGGCGCAGGTGGAGATGTTGAAGGTCTGTGCGCCGTCGCCGCCGGTACCGACGATGTCCACCAGATGGCGCCGATCGGCCAGCTCGACCGGGGTGACGAATTCGCGCATCACCCGTGCGGCGGCAGCAATTTCGCCGCTGCTCTCGCCCTTCATGCGCAGCCCGGTCAGCAGCGCCGCCAGCGGCACCGGCGCCACGGCGCCCTGCATGATCTGCTGCATGAGCTGGCGCATTTCTGCGGGCAAAAGCTCGCGCCGTTCAAGGACGCGCTGCAGCGCCTGCTGCGGCGTGAGGGCGGGGAGCACGGTGTCCATGGTGGATGCAATCTGGAAGGGAAAGGGTTGCGCAGGGCTTCAGGTCTTCAGCGCTGCGCCAGAAAGTTTTGCAGCAAGGCGTGGCCGTGCTCGCTCAAAATGCTCTCGGGGTGAAACTGCACGCCTTCGATGGCCAGACTGCGATGGCGCACGCCCATGATCTCGCCGTCGTCGCTCCAGGCGCTGATGGCCAGGCACTCGGGCAGGGTGGCGCGCTCGATCGCCAACGAGTGGTAGCGGTTGACGGTGAACTGCGCCGGCAAGCCAGCGAACACGCCCTCTTGGGTGGTGTGGATCAGGCTGGTTTTGCCGTGCATGAGCTGCTGCGCGCGCACGATGCGCCCGCCAAAAGCCGCCCCGATGGCCTGGTGCCCCAGGCAGACGCCCAAAATGGGCACGCGCCCGGCCAGCGCTTGGATGGCCGCCACCGACACCCCCGCCTCGGCCGGCGAGCAGGGGCCGGGCGAGACCACCAAGCGCTCGATCTCGCCTGAGGCCACGCGCTGCTCGAGCTCCTCGAGCCCGATCTCGTCGTTGCGCCGCACCAGCACCTGGGCCCCGAGCTCGCCCAAATACTGCACCAGGTTGTAGGTGAAGCTGTCGTAGTTGTCGATCATCAGCAGCATGAAGCAGCCATCCTAGGGTTGTGCCGGTTGGGCGCGCAAACGCGCAAATTCGGCGCGCTCGAACTCGATGCTGGCCGCGATCAAGGCCCGGTAGGCCGCCTCCAGCACCTGCGCCGGGGCCCCGAGCGCGCTGGCCTGCGCCTGCACGCGCTCGAGGATGGCGTCGATGCGCTCCTGGTCGTAAATCAGCCCCGGGTCTTGCTTGATGCGCCCGGCTTGCGCTACATAGCCACAGCGCAGCGCCAGCAAGGGCACGATCTGCGCGTCGAGGGCGTCGATGTGCGAGCGCACCTCGGCCATGTGGGAGCAATAAACGGGCGCGGTTGTGTGGGTGCTGGCGTCGGGCTGGCTCATCATTCAAATCCCTCCTGCACCATTTCGGCTGCACGCAGCAGCGCGCGCGCCTTGTGTTCGGTCTCGCTCCATTCGAGCTCGGGCACCGAATCGGCCACCACCCCAGCCGCCGCCTGCACGTGCAGCTGCCCGTCTTTGACGATGCCGGTGCGGATGGCGATGGCCAAGTCCATGTCGCCGGCATAGCTCAGGTAACCGCAGGCGCCGCCGTAGAGGCCGCGCTTGACGGGCTCGAGCTGGTCGATCAGCTCCATCGCGTGCACCTTGGGCGCGCCGGTGAGGGTGCCGGCGGGGAAGGTGGCTTTGAGCACATCCATATTGCTCAACCCGGGCTGCAGCAGGCCCTCGACGTTGCTCACGATGTGCATCACGTGGCTGTAGCGCTCGACCACGAAGGCTTCGCTCACACGCACGCTGCCGGTCTGGGCGATGCGCCCGATGTCGTTGCGCGCAAGGTCGATCAGCATCACGTGTTCGGCGCGCTCTTTGGGGTCGGCCAGCAGCTCCTGTTCGGCGGCGCGGTCCAGCTCCGGTGTGGCCCCGCGCGGGCGCGTACCGGCCAGCGGCCGGATGGTGACCTTGCAGCCCTCGGGCACGCGCTCTTGGCGCACCAGAATTTCGGGCGAAGCGCCCGCCACCTGAAAGTCGCCAAAATCGTAGTAATACATGTAGGGGCTGGGGTTGAGCGAGCGCAGGGCACGGTACAGGCTCAGCGGGCTTTGCTCGAAGCGCTGGCTGATGCGCTGCCCGACCTGCACCTGCATGAAGTCGCCAGCGGCGATCAGCTCTTTGGCGCGCGCCACGGCGGCCAGGTAGTCGGCACGGGCAAAGGCGCGCTCGGGCGGCTGCACCGGGCTGGGCTGCAGCGCCGGCGCGGCCACCGGGCGTTGTAGCGCCGCCAGCAGCGCCTGCAGGCGCTGGCGCGCCAGGGCGTAGGCATCGGGCTGGGCCGGGTCGGCATAGACGATCAGGTGCAAGCGGCCCGAGAGGTTGTCGATCACCGCCAGCTGTTCGCACTGCAGCAGCAGGATGTCGGGGCAGCCCAAGGGGTCTGGCGGGCAGCTGTGCAAGAGCTTGTGCTCGATGTGGCGCACCGTGTCGTAACCAAAGTAGCCCGCCAGCCCGCCGCAAAAGCGCGGCCAGCCCGGCGGCAGGGCGACCTTGAAGCGCTGCTGGTAGGCGGCGATGAAATCGAGCGGGTTGCCGCTGGCGGACTCGACCAACACCCCGTCGTGCAGCACCTCGGTGCGCGCCGCGGCCCCAAAACCGCTGGCGCGCAGCACCGTGCGCGCCGGCAGGCCGATGAAGCTGTAACGCCCGAAGCGCTCGCCACCCACCACCGACTCGAGCAAAAAACTGTAGCGCCCCCCCTCTGGGCCACCGTGTGCCAGTTTGAGGTAGAGCGAGAGCGGGGTTTCTAGGTCGGCCAGGGTCTCGGCGCTCAGGGCGATGCGGTTGTAGCCCTGGGCCGCCAGGTGCTGGAATTCGGGTTCGGTGATCACGTCGAGGGGCTTCCTTTGCGCGCTGCTCTGGCGCGGGCGCGGCGGGGTAGGGTTTGCGGCCGATCAAGTGTAGCAAAGGCGGCGCGCACCCCAGCGCGCCCAGTGGTAGGATGCGCCTTTTACTGCCCCTCACTTGCGCAGGCGTCGGGCTTCGCACCTGTGCACTCAGTTTCCCCGCTTTTACCGGAGACACGCATGAGCACCAGCGTCACCTACGTTGACCCGATCCAGCCCGAAAACAAAATGCGCCTGTACCGCACCAAGGTGATCAACATCATCGGCGGGCCGGGCTGCGACAAATCGCTGTTTTCATCCAGCATCGTGCTCAAGCTGCACCTGATGGGCAAAACGGTGGAAATGGTGCCCGAGATCGCCAAAATCCGCGTCTGGCAGCGCGATTTTGCCTCGCTGCGCAACCAGTACGCCTTGGCGCTGGAGCAGTTTCAGATGCTGGAGGTGCTCAACGGCCAAGTGCAATACCTGGTCACCGAGGGCTCGCTGCCGCAACTGCTCTACTACAACCAGACCTACGCCGACAACATCTGCGACGTGAGCAAAACCCACGCCCAGATACTGGCTTGGTACCGGCAGTTCGAGAACAACAACATCTTTGTCCAGCGCAACCTAGACAAAAAATACATCCGCAGCGGCCGCCTGCAAGACGAAACCCAAGCGCGCGAGATCGACAGCCAGATGCGCACCCTGCTCGCCAACGACGGCATCCGCTACAAGCTGCTGGCTCCAGATCACCGCGCCATCATCGAGTACGCGGCGACCTTGGAGTGAGAGGCCGAGCGGGCGGCCCCCACCTCCCCTAGACCAGCAAGGCGTTGACGCGGCGCACGTAGCCGGCCGGGTCTTGCGGCAGCCCGCCTTCGGCCAGCAGCGCCTGATCAAACAAAATGTGCGCCAAGTCGTCGAACTGCGCCGCGCTCTCGAGCTTTTGCACCAGCGGGTGCGCCGGGTTGAGCTCCAGTATGGGCTTGGCATCGGGGGCTTTTTGCCCGGCCGCCTTGAGCATGCGCGTGAGCTGGTTCGACAGCTCGCCCTCGCCCACCACCAGGCAAGCGGGTGAATCGACCAAGCGCGCGGTCATGCGCACGTCGGACGCCTTGTCGGCCAGCACCGACTTCAGGCGCTCGAGCAAGGGCTTGTACTGCTCGGCGGCGGCCTCGGTGGCCTGCTTTTCGGCTTCGTCTTGCAGCTGGCCCAAATCCACCGCGCCCTTGGCCACGCTCTGCAACGCGGTGCCGTCGAACTCGTGCAAAAACGACAGCGCCCACTCATCGACCCGATCGGTCATCAGCAGCACCTCGATGCCCTTTTTGCGAAACAGCTCGAGCTGTGGGCTGCTCTTGGCCGCGTCCAGGTTGTCGGCCGTGAGGTAGTAGATCGCTTTCTGACCCGCTTTCATGCGCACTTTGTAGTCGGCCAAGCTTACGGCCACGGCGTCGCTCTGGGTGGAGGCAAAGCGCAGCAGGCGCGCGATGCGCTCGCGGTTGCCAAAGTCCTCGCCCAGCCCTTCTTTGAGCACGGCGCCAAACTCGGCGTAAAAGCGGCGGTATTTGTCGTTGGGCTGCGCGGCCTCGGCATCGGCCGTAGCCTCGGTGGCGGCAGCGGCGGGCTCCACCCCCTGCTGTGCCAAGTCTTCGAGCAGCGCCAGCACGCGCCGGGTGTTGCCCTCGCGGATGGCCTTCACGTCGCGGCTCTCTTGCAGCAGCTCGCGGCTGACGTTGAGCGGCAAGTCGGCCGAATCGATCACCCCTTTGACCCAGCGCAGGTAGCTGGGCAGCAGCGCCTCGGCCTCGTCCATGATGAACACGCGCCGCACGTAGAGCTTGACGCCGGGTTTTTTGTCGCGGTTCCAGAGGTCGTGCGGGGCCTTGGCCGGGATGTAGAGCAGCTGCGTGTACTCGGTCGTGCCCTCGACGCGGTTGTGGCTCCAGGCCAGCGGCGCTTCGTAGTCGTGGCTGATGGCTTGGTAAAAATCGCTGTACTGCTGTTCGCTCAGGTCTTTTTTGGGCCGCGTCCAGAGCGCGCTGGCGGCGTTGACCTGCTCCCACTCGTCGCGCAGCACCGATTCGCCTTTGTCGGCGTCCCACTCCTCTTTGCGCATCAGGATCGGCAGGCTGATGTGGTCGGAGTATTTGCCGATGATGCCCTTGAGCTTCCAGCGCGTGAGGTACTCGCTGGCGTCGTCGCGCAGGTGCAAGGTGATGCAGGTGCCGCGCTCGGCGCGGGTGATGGTTTCGGTCTCAAACTCGCCCGTGCCCGCGCTCACCCAGCGCACCCCTTGCTCGGGCGGCAAACCGGCGCGGCGGCTCTCGACCGTGATGCGGTCGGCGACGATGAAGCCCGAATAAAAACCGACGCCAAACTGGCCGATCAGCTGCGCGTCCTTTTGCTGGTCGCCGCTCAGGCGGCTCATGAAGGCCTTGGTGCCGCTCTTGGCGATGGTGCCCAAGTGCTCGATCGCCTCGGCCTCGCTCATGCCGATGCCGTTGTCGCTGATGGTGAGGGTTTTGGCCTCGGCGTCAAAGTCCACGCGCACTTCCAGCGTCGGCGCGTCCTCAAACAGCGCCGCGTGGTCGAGCGCCTCAAAGCGCAGCCGGTCGCAAGCGTCGGAAGCGTTGGAGATGAGCTCGCGCAAGAAGATGTCTTTGTTGGAATACAGCGAATGCGTGACCAAGTGCAGCAACTGGGCCACTTCGGTCTGGAATGCGTGATGGGTGCTCATGGGTTTTTGGTGACGGTGGATGGTCTCGGCGTACTGGGAGTGTGTGCGCTGTGGGCGCAGCTTTTTGCTAGTTTGGGGCTGGCGGGGGGATTTCAAGTTGCGGGGGGGTGTTGGCTTGGGTATGGCACGGGGCGCTGGTTGGCTTGGGGTGCGCTGGGGCAGGGGGTTGGTTGGCTAGGGCCCGGGCTGGCAGGGGCTGCCGGCCTCATACCGTCCGCTGCGCGGCCAAAAATCGGCCAACAGCCCCTGCCAGCCCCAGACCCTCCTTGAGGCCCTTTACAGCGCGTGGGGGCTGTATACAATGCCCCATGCAGCTTGAGGGAGGGCTGGATCCCATGCACCGATCAACCGCGCCGCGCGCCTTTGCGGCTTGTGTCCAGCGGGCTTGGCGCGGCGCCGCGCACCGTAAGGTGGGTGAGAAACCCATCGACCGCAGGCGCCCCCGTGAGGTTGCTTGTTCCTTGGGTTGTTGCCGTCTAATTTTTGCTCATTCTTGTGGATTCAATGGGTTGCGTAATTTGTGGATCGATTATGCGGCGAAAGTGACGTGTTTCAAGTCGTCAGCTTTGCTAAAAGATTGTAGCAATGCTTTAACATTATTCGCTAACCAAAGGAGGTTTTCGTGGCGTTTTTGGCAAAAGTTGGGGCTTGGGTTGCAACAAACCTTCCGACGTTTTTAAAGATGACAAAAGGCGTAGCCAAGTTTGTTCACTCTGCAGCTGAAGCAGGAGAGGCGCTACTAGAGGGCAGGAAAATTGTCGGTAGTGATGCCCCCTCGCCCAAGAAGCAAAGCAAATCTGACACTTCGGACGATCGTCCTGATTTCGTTTCATCAAAGAAATCTCAAACCGATCCGGTGGCAGACCTTGTAGTAAGGGTCGACGAAAGCAAGAAGCAACTTGCGAAGATAGAGCGAGATAACGAGATTGATCACAAGCGTATCGCCCTACAAATCGATATCATGGAGCTAATGATCTCCGCTCAAACCTTTGAGCGATTCACAAACAACATTAACTTGCATGCGGCAAACCTTCAAACTCACCTCTACACAATCAAAAACACCGCCGGCTTGCTTGACGACGTGAACCGTCAAAGAGTCGCAGTTAAGGCGTTGATGCAAACCGTCAATCACATGATCAACGTCCTCAACATCGAAGGGGAGGTACAAAAAATCAGTGGCATCGACATCAATATTCGTCAAGGCGCGATCTCTATAGCTGACTCATATCGTGCATTTGAGGCAACCCGCGACTTGCTGGTCGATGAGATCGACGCATACTCTACATCAATCGAAGATCAGCTTGCACGCGCTGACCGTGTACGCCAGTCTGCTCGGTCAGCTCCCAGCATGAGCGGGACTGTCAGCACATGGTTAGAAAGGTCTGTTGAACCGAAGCTGTTTGCAGCCAAAAAAGCCGCCGAAGAGTTACGTGGGGACGTGACAATGATTCCAAGGATTGAAGCGTCGCTCCGTCGCGAACTATTGAAATCAGACTTCGCACCACCAGAAGACATTTGATTCTGCATAAAGGGAAATTGTGGTCAGACCACGATTTTGTAACAACATGACAAAAGAAACAATAGAACCGCCGTCTGGCGTTGCGCGAATCCAGCGACCCGAGCCGCTTACCTTACGCGGCTCGACGCTTTTTGAGGGGGAAGCCCTAACCGTACTGCGTCGCCTGCCATCTGGGTCTGTGCGCTGCGTGGTTACTTCGCCTCCTTACTGGGGATTGCGTGACTACGGCATCGAAGAACAAATCGGCCTTGAAGGCACCATGCCCCAATTCCTGCATCGACTGGTGGCGATCTTTGCCGAAGTCAAGCGCGTGCTTACCGATGACGGCACCCTTTGGCTGAACATCGGTGACGGGTACACGAGCGGCAATCGTGGCTACCGCGCCCCGGACAAGAAGAATCCGGCCCGTGCGATGGACGTTCGTCCCGACACGCCCGAGGGCTTGAAGCCTAAGGACTTGATCGGTATTCCGTGGCGGCTGGCTTTCGCCTTGCAGGACGATGGTTGGTATTTGCGCAGTGACATAGTGTGGAACAAGCCAAACGCGATGCCTGAGAGCGTCAAAGATCGCCCAGCCCGCTCGCATGAGTACCTGTTCATGCTTACCAAGTCAGAGAAGTATTTCTACGACTGGCAGGCCGTGCGGGAGCCGGCGGACGGCGGCGGCTTGCGCAATCGCCGCTCAGTCTGGCATGTGAACACCAAGTCCTTTGCCGGTGCGCACTTCGCCACCTTCCCGCCCGACCTGATCCGACCTTGCATCCAAGCATCGACCGAGCCGGGAGATTACGTGCTCGATCCGTTCTTTGGGTCTGGAACTGTGGGCCTCGTGTGCCGGGACGAAAACAGGCAGTACGTGGGAATCGAACTTAACCCCGAATATGTGGCCCTAGCGGCTGATCGCTTGCAAGGGCAGGACAGCAACGTGATAAGAATCGCCGCCGCATGACGAACGCCAAGAAGATTAACTTTCCGCCGCCAAAGCTACAAATCGGCTTTGCCTTTGCCCTCAAACGATTCAGAGGTGTCTATCTGCAAAACGCGCTTCTAGAAACGGTGCGTGACATGGACATTGCCGATCTGGACAAACAGCTTGCCGAGTATGTGCCTGCGGCCGACTTAGCAACGTTTGCTCAGTACGGCTTGCGGGCCGAGCTGCTGTTTGCCGTGCCGGCTGTGCTGGTGAAGAACCCTTACCTGCTGGGCTATTACCGGCTGATGATGGGGTATAGCCAGAAAGAGTTTTATGGCAGCGACAAGGGTTTCGGCGTTGGCTACTTCAAGGGCATGGAGGAAAAAGGTACGGCCAGCAAGGCGGCTGCCGCCAACCTTCCAGCCTTGTGTGCGGCCTTCTGCAAAACAGCATCGGCACTGTTGGCCGGTGTTGGCCCGCTACGCGTCAGCCGCGAGCTGCTAGACGACCTTAACCTTCTGACTGTTGGCCCACAGCTTCGCGGAGGGATCAACAACCAGCGAGGAACGGATGGAATCGTCCTTGTGTTTGAGATCATCCGGGAGATTGTTGCCCATGCTGCCGCCGAGGTTCGGGAGAGCGCCATCGAGGTGGACAGCGCCACCGGTCGGCCCTTCCTGATCGAGTTCGCACCCGACCCAGACATCATCATCCGGGAAGAGATGGAACATCAGCACTACCGCAATGTGGTTGCCATCGAGATCAAGAGCGGCACGGATGTTTCCAATATTCATAACCGCATTGGTGAGGCCGAGAAAAGCCACCAGAAAGCACGGCAGCGCGGCTTTACCGAGTGTTGGACAGTGGTCAATGTCGGACGGCTAGACATGGACAAGGCTCGCGGTGAATCGCCGTCGACCGACCGTTTCTATTCCCTTGCTGCCCTATCGCTCCGGGCCGGCTACGAGTACGACGATTTCCGTCGCCGGGTGCTATCGCTTACAGCGATTCCAGCAGCGCCCAAGTCGCCCTAACCAAAGCCCGGCGCGAACGGAAATTGAAATCGAGACCAGACGAAATCGGGGTCAGACAACCATGTCACTCGGTTAACTAAAAACATGTAAATCGCGGTCAAGCAACGATTTTCGTGGGGTTGGGGCGCTGGGGGCTGTTGGCCGATTTTTGGCCGCGCAGCGGACGGCATGAGGCCGACTGCCCCCAGCGCCCCAGCGCTTACCCCCACGGGGGTTCTCCGTGGTCTGAGCACGATTTTCTGGCACATGGCACGGCTCTGCCTTGTGCGCAACGCACCCTGATTCCAAGCATTTTGGACTTTGCGGAAATCGGGGTCAGACAACGATTTTCCGCACTTGGGGATACGCTAACCGGGGGCTAAAATGCTCGCAACAGGTGGCCATTGACGCGCCGCGTGCAGCACTCGCAGGACACGAATCGCATCGCCGGCAACGTCATAAACCAAGATGTAATTCCGGTGCACAACCAACTCGCGGGTTCCAGCCACGCGGCCCGGTCGTCCCAGACTAGGGTGGTCAAGCAGGTGTTTGCACCTATCGGAAAACAGCGCATCAATCGATAACGCCGCAACCGGACTATCGGCGGCGATGTACTCGCGAATGGCTTTTCGGTCTTCTCGCGCCAGTCGCGTCCAGAGCAATCTCACGCAGCGGTGCCGGCCATTTTGCGCCTTGTCGCTGCGCGCCAGATATCCGCCTCGGCCTCAACCTCTTGGGCAGAAACCAGATCACCCGCATTGGCCGAATCCAAGCCAATCTGCACCTGACACCGGAACCACTCGTCATGAGCGGTGGCTTCCTGCTGCTTGCGCACAAAGTCGCGCATATAGTCGCGCAGCAACTGCGCCGCACTGCGGTCGCAGGATTTTGCAGCGGTAGCAAACTCGGCCTTCAGCGCATCATCAACACGAAACGTAAAGGTGGCTTCGCTCATGTGGGCAACCTCGATGTGTTACAAACGGAGCTCACTGTAACACAGGCGCGCCTTCCAGCGCAAATCACCGCAGTAAATCGTGTTCCAGCAACGAGTTACGTGGGGCGCGGGGCGGCTGGGGCAGTTGGCCGATTTTTGGCCGCGCAGCTAAACGGCATGAGGCCGGCTGCCCCCAGCGCCCCAGCCCCTCCCCCCACGGGGGCTCACCTTGACCGGACCACGATTTTCTGGCACATGGCACGGCTCGGCCTAGTACGCAACGCACCCTGATTCCATGTGGCGTGCGCAGCTCGGTCTTGACACTACTCACGCTCCGCGTTAATATCGGCACCCGTGCCTATCAAAAACTTCAAGTGCAAAGACACGCAAGCCCTCTTTGAGGGCGAGCGCGTCAAGCGCTGGGTGAACATTGAGCGGCCTGCCCTGCGCAAGCTTGCGCTGCTGGACTGGTCTGCGGTGCTGGACGATCTGAAGGTGCAGCCCGGCAACCGGTTGGAAGCGCTGAAAGACGATCGTCAAGGACAGCACAGCATACGAATCAATCAGCAGTGGCGCCTGTGCTTCGTTTGGACCGCGGATGGGGCCGCAGATGTTGAGATCATCGATTACCACTGAAGGAAACACCATGCGCACCGTGCCGCCCGTTACGCCCGGCGAGATGCTTGAAGAAGAGTTTCTCAAGCCCCTCGGCCTTACGAAGTACCGCCTAGCCAAAGACATCGGCGTGCCTGCACAGCGGATCGGCGAAATCGTGGCGGGAAAACGCGCCGTCACGGCCGACACAGACCTTCGGCTTTGCCGCTACTTTGGCTTGAGCGACGGCTGGTGGTTGCGCGGCCAAGCCGCCTACGACACCGCCATTGCCAAACAGTCCCTGCAAAAGGAGCTGGCCGCCATACAAAGGTGTCCCCTGTTGGCGGCGTAGACTGGCACGCGCCCGACGCAGCGTGGCGATGTGGCGGCGCTAGGTTTTGCCGGGCGATGGCGGCCCGTTCGACGAGGAAGGTCAATTAATGTCAGGGCTCAAGCGCATCGAGCATTGACCTTGGCGAGCAAAAATAGAAGCTCACTTGGCAATGCCCAAAAACACCGCCAAGCAACGCTCTACCTCCACCATGGCTCGGCGTCGAGGCGTCCGAATGCTGGCCCTACCCGGTCGCGCTTTACGGTGATCGCCTTGTCCACCATGACTTGAGATGGCCGCGCATCAAACCGTCCAGCCGTCCACCTCTGCCGCAGACTCAGCCATCAACTGCTGCATGGCCGTATCGGCGCCGTCGGCTTGAGCCACGAGCAGACTTTGGCGGCGGCATTCCTGCGCAAAATCTGGGCGGCGTGTGTCGGGCACCCAGATTTGCACCGGGCGCAAGCCCGCCATGCGCATCGCGTCGCGGTGCTTTTGGACGCGTGCATTGACGTGCGTGGTTCCCATGTGAAAGCCCTCATTCAAGTGGTCTTACCGCTATACACAACGGAGACGTTACATGCAACAAAAACCTTGTCCACAACGAGTGGATGGCGCGGAACAAAGCTGGAGGCACGCCACGGCTTCCTTTCCCGCCCCCAAGGCCTGCCGCCTACTGCGCCCACCGCGCACACCACCCGTGGGCGTGGTCGTTCTTGGCGGTTTCAGTTCGCCGTGCGCAACAACCCAATCAGCAGCGGCGAACGGGGCTCGGCGAAGGGGTTGACCACGGTCACGCCACGCCAAGTAAAGCCGTGGTGCAAATCTTCCGACAGCAGCAACCGGCAGTGGTTCTCGGCTGCGACGGCCAGAATCAGGGCGTCCCACATCGGGAGCTGATGGTCCACGGTCAAATCGAGCGCCGACTGAAAAGCAAACCAAGTGGAATCTGCCACCTCGAAGCTGTCGGCCCAACTCAACACCGCTTGGCGGGTTTGGGCGGCAGACCGCTTGGCTTTGCCGGATAAAACGCGGGCCAGTTCGCCCAAGGTCTGCGCCGGCAGAACCACTGCATGGCCGGGCAGTTGCTCGATCAATTGCATGGCCGCGCTGCAGCGGCGTTCATCGCCCAACCCTTCGGCATAGGACAAAATGTTGGTGTCGAGGGCGACGCGCACCGATCAGCCCTCGTACAACTCAGCGCGTATCCAGTTGCGCGCCCCACTGGATTTTTGCAGCCGCAGCCGTGCGAGCAAATCGAGTTTGGCGGCCTCGCGTCCGCTGCTGCCAGCCTGTGCGGGCGCTATGGTGGCAACAGGTTTGCCACGTGACAACACCGTAACGGCTTCACCGCTGGCGACCTCGCGCAGCAGGCTGGAAAAGTGCCGATTGGCGTCGGCAGCAGAAATGGTTTTCATGGGGTTGCTCACAGGTAGTGTGCTGCACTACATTATCTTCTTGCCGTGCGCGCCGTCAAGTTCCAGTCTTGTCCAACGAGGTATGAGCCTAGAGCCGGGCTCGTGATTCCAACGAGCGTTGAGCCTGAAAGCGGGCTGTGCGGCTCGATGTGCGCTCCATTGGGCGCACCAAGGCTGGGCGGCTGGGGAAGTTGGCCGATTTTTGACCGCGCAGCTAAACGGTATGAGGCCGGCTGCCCCAGCCGCCCAGCGCCCGGCCCAGTGTTTCGCCATTCGCTCGAGCACTGCAAGGCGCAAATCGTGGTCTGCCGCCGCCCCCCACATTCCCCACGCATTAACCTTAAACTTGTTCGAACGCCTTATGCACAGTAGCATCAAGCGCATACGACCAAAGGAAGCCGCCATGGCCCCGACACTCACTCTGCGACGCCTCAAGCGCGCACACCGGCAAAACCCCGCCGCCACCTTCAATCACCTGATGTTTGCCATCTTGGCTTTCTTCATGATTCAGCAGCAACTGGTGGACCTGCGCCCCGCGATGACCAGCGGCCCTTGGGTGGCGCAGGCCCTGCACTACCAGCCTCGCACCCCGCCGCCCGTGCTCGAGCCCGACCAGATTTACACGGAAGAAGCGATCTTGGAGCAGTAAGCCGGCCAATCTCATGGGGCTGGGGCGCTGGGGGCTTTGGCCGATTTTTGGCCGCGCAGCTAAACGGCATGAGGCCGGCTGCCCCCAGCGCCCCAGCGCCTACCCATAGCACCCGGCGGCCCGCTCCCACGCCGCCCCACCCGACGATCAAAACCGCTCGTTTGGCCCCAGATAGCGCCACTGCCCCAGCGGCAACTGCCCCAGTTGCACGCGCCCGATGCGCACGCGCTTGAGCCCCACCACGTGCAGCCCGACTTGCTCGCACATGCGTCGGATCTGGCGCTTCATGCCCTCGCGCAGCACGAAGCGCAGCTGCTCCGGGTTTTGCCACTGCACCTGCGCGGCTTTGAGCACCCGGCCGTCGATCTGCAACCCATGGCGCAGGCGCTGCAGCAGTTCCGGGGCAAACACCGCCTGCACGTTTTGCGCCACCACCCCCGGCCCCTGCGGGCCGTTGGGGGCCCAGTGCACGCGCACCAGGTATTCTTTTTCCACCCCGGAATCGGCCCCGATCAGCGCCTTGGCCACGCGCCCGTCTTGGGTCAGCACCAGCAGGCCGGTGGAATCGATGTCCAGCCGGCCGGCAGGCGCCAGGCCGCGCGTGTGGCTGGGCACAAAGCGGCGCGGGCTGCGGTCCTCGCGCCAGCGCGTGCCGGGCTGCACCAGCATGGCGGCGCTCTGGTGCCCGTCTTCGGGCAGGCCGCTCACATAGCCCACCGGCTTGTGCAGCACGATCGTCACGCGCTCGTCTTGCTGCTGGCGCGCCGCCGGCGCGACCTCGATGCGGTCGGCGGCCGTTACCGCCTGCCCGGTCTGGGCCGGTTGGCCGTTGACCGTGACCCAGCCACGCGCCACCCATTCGTCGGCCTCGCGCCGCGAACACAGGCCCATTTCGGCCAGCCGTTTGTTGATGCGCACACTCTCTTGCATGGCAGCGAGTGTAGTGCGCCGGCGCACCGGTTCACACCGGCTCACACCGCCGCACACCGCACCGGCCCGAACCCTGCCGATCAGCCCTCGCTGGGCAGCGCATAGGCGCGCAACGCCGCAAGGTCGAGCACCCGCAAACCGCCATACGTGACCTCAATCAGGCCCTGCTCATGCAGTGTGGCCAGCGCCAGGTTCACGCGCTGGCGCGACAGCCCGACCAAATACGCCAGCTCCTGCTGCGTGATGCGCAGCAGCTGCCCCACACCCGGAAACAACCCCGGGTGAAACAGATTGGCCAGGCTGCGCGCCACCCGCACCTCGGGCTCGCTCAGGCGGTCGATCTCGCGCGCGGCGATGAACTGCCCCAAGCGCTCGTTGAGCTGGCACATGACGAAGCGGTTGAAGCCGATCGAATGGTCCAGCAACCAGTGAAAGGTCTCGACCGGCAGCCCCGCCACCAAGCTCTTGCGCAGCGCCTGCACGTTGTAGCGGTAGGGCTCGCGCTTGAGCGCCGTGCCTTCGCCAAACCAGCCCCCGGGGGCCAAGCCGGCAAAGGTCATGATCGGGCCTAGGCTGTCGTCGTTGCTCATCTTCAGCAAGCCCTCGACCAGCCCGAACCAGAACGTCACCGGTCGCCCGACGCGGCAAATCGAATCGCCCGGCTGTGCCAGCGTCACCATCAGCTCGCTGCGCACGCGCTCGCGCTCGTCTGCGCTCAGGCGCGGCACCCAGACGATCGCCGCAAACTCCGCGTCGCTCAAAACCCGCGCCCGCTGCCGCAAACCTTCCCGATAAACCATCGTTGCCTCCAGTCGCGCCACACACCCTAGGGTAAGTCCTAGGAGGGCTGCACCCTAGATTGTCGTCGCAAGGACAACATGGCGTCAAACCCTGGCGTACAGTGCGCAACAGATTCAAGCCGATATGAAGCCCGCTCATGGGCCTGGCTGCCAGATTAGAGGAGACGATATGCAGACCACCTTCCCACGCTTGTTGCTGGAGCACGCCGCCAAGCGCCCTACCGCGCCGGCGATGCGCGAAAAAGAATACGGCATTTGGCAGAGCATCGACTGGCGTGGCATGGCCGACCTGGCCAGCCACATCGCCGCCGGCTTGCACCAGCTGGGCTTGCGCCGCGGCGAACACCTGATCGTCATCGGCGCCAACCGGCCGCGCCTGTACGCCTCCATGCTGGCGGCGCAGGCCCTGGGTGCGGTGCCGGTGCCGCTGTACCAAGATGCGGTGGCGGGCGAATGCGTGTTCCCGATCACCAACACCGAGGTGCGCTTCGTGGTCGTCGAAGACCAGGAGCAGGTGGACAAAATGCTCGAAATCCGCGCCCAGTGCCCGCTGCTCGAGCACATTTTGTACGACGACCCACGGGGTTTGCGCAACTACGACGAGCCCGGTTTGGCTGGCTTGCAAGAAGTGATCGCCGCCGGGGCCGTGTTCGCGCAGCAGCACCCCGAGTTTTTCAAAAACGAAGCCGAGCAGGCCCGCGCTGAAGATGTGGCGGCCATGTTCTACACCTCGGGCACCACCGGCAACCCCAAGGGCGTGGTGCACACCCACGCCTCGCTGCTCGATCGCGCCGCCGCCGGCGCGCGCTTTGACATACTCACCGAAACCGAAGAGGTGCTGGCCTACCTGCCGCCGGCTTGGATCGGGCAAAACATTTTCAGCTACGCGCAGTGGCTGGCGTGCGGCTACGTGGTCAATTGCCCCGAATCGACCGCCACCGTGACCATCGACCTCAAAGAAATCGGCCCCACCTACTACTTTGCGCCGCCACGGGTGTTCGAGGGCCTGCTCACCAACGTCACCATCCGCATGGAAGACGCCGGCGCGCTCAAGCGCAAGCTCTACAGCAGCTTCATGGAGCACGCCAAAAAGGTCGGCCCGGCGCTGATGGACGGCAAAAGCATCGGCGCCG
>Ga0207950_100277_pt1 | contig 18679 bp, 16 predicted proteins | sample Subbio11_8B_AprC_FD_184814 | JGI IMG/M metagenome (GOLD analysis project Ga0207950, IMG submission 184814) | Serpentinite rock and fluid subsurface biosphere microbial communities from McLaughlin Reserve, California, USA - CR11_8B_AprC (SPAdes) | ecosystem: Environmental > Terrestrial > Deep... | reverse complement strand
CTCGCGCATCACCACATTCTGCTGCTGCGCCGCCCGCTGTGGGAATTCGCCTTCGACACGGACCCGAGGCAGTCCGCGCAGACCCGCGCGCGCCTGCTCGACCGCTTCGCGGCCGACCGCCCGACCGTCCTGTCCTACCACTTCCCCTGGCCCGGCATCGGCCATGTCACGCGGGAGGGCGAGGGCTTCGGCTGGGTGCAGGCGCCGATGGACGTCACCAGCCTCGGCTGAGCGTCATGCCTGCGGCCCCGCCGCCCGGTCGGGCAGGGGCCGCAGGGCACGGATGCGTTCGGCGAGGTCCGGGCGGCCCGCCTCCAGCGCGAGGAAAGCGGCCTCGTCGCGCGCGATCTCGTAGCCGAGGCGGTAGCCCTCGCCGCTCGCCGCCTCGATGCTGCGGGTCAGGCGGGCGGCGATGCCGCGTGTCGGGTCCTGCATGGGTCTGCGCCCCGGTTTCATGGCCGCGGTCGCGGGCCATCCCGCCCGCCAGGGCGATCGCTTGCGCCTGACAGATCCGACCCGGCGGACACAAGCCATGCCGGGCCGATGACCGTCAGATCAAGTGCGGACTTCTACACCGGCCGCCGGCTTCAGGACGCCGCACAGCACACCGCGCGGCGCGTCTTCCGCCGCCTGCCTACCCGGCCGCCGGCTTCAGGACGCCGCGACGCACCTGATCCAGCTCGATACTCTCGAACAGCGCGCGGAAATTGCCCTCGCCGAAGCCCTGGTCGCCCTTGCGCTGGATGAGTTCGAAGAAGATCGGGCCGATCAGCGTGCCAGTGAAGATCTGCAGCAGCCGCCCGCCCGAGGGCGAGCCATCCATCAGGATACGGTTGCGCGCCAGGCGGGCGATGTCCTCGCCGGTGTCGGGCAGGCGCTGGGGCAGGAGTTCGTAGTAGGTGTCGGGCGTGTCGAGGAAGCGCACGCCGCCATCCGCGAGCCCTTCGACGGAAGCGTGGATGTCCGCGGTGCCCATGGCGATGTGCTGGATGCCTTCGCCCTTGTAGGCGCGCAGGTATTCCTCGATCTGGGAGCGGTCGTCGCTGCTCTCGTTGATGGGGATGCGGATCTGGCCGCAGGGGCTGGTCATGGCCTTGGACTTCAGGCCGGTGAGCTTGCCCTCGATGTCGAAGTAGCGGATTTCGCGGAAGTTGAACAAACGTTCGTAGAAGCCCGCCCAGGCATCCATCCGCCCGCGATGGACGTTGTGCGTGAGGTGGTCGATCACCGTCAGCCCTGCGCCTTTCGGGTGCTGGTCGGTGCCCGCGATGGGGCGGAAATCCACCTCCCAGATGCTGCACTTCGGGCCGTAGCGGTCCACCAGGTAGATCAGGCTGCCGCCGATCCCCTCGATGGCGGGGATGTTGAGTTCCATCGGGCCGACGCGGCCGTGGAAGGGGCGCGCGCCGAGGCTGACCGCGCGCTCGAAGGCCACGGCCGCGTCCGCGACACGGAAGGCGATGGCGCAGCAGGAAGGCCCGTGCACGCGGGCGAAGCCCTGCGCGAAGGAGGTCGGCTCGGCGTTCAGCACGAAGTTCACCTCGCCCTGCCGCCACAACGTCACCTGCTTCGAGCGGTGGCGCGCCACGGGTGCGAAGCCCATGGAGCGGAACACCGCTTCCAGATGCTCGGTGTCGGGGCCGGTGAACTCGACGAATTCGAAGCCGTCGGTGCCCATGGGGTTGGCATCGCAGACGATGCCGGCGACGGCGGTGCGGTCGGGCGGAACATCCATGGGCGCGATCCTTCCTGCGGAAGGGGGGACAATCGCCCCGGCCCGCCGGCGGAATCCGGCGAATTGCGCCGGCCGTTACGCTATATTTGGCGGCTTTCTCCGCCCTGATGGGTTTCAGCGATGGATTCCGCCACGGATCTCGACGCAACCGACCGCCGCCTGCTGCGCGAGGTGCAGCGCGACGGGCGCGCCAGCGTGGTCGCGCTCGCCGAGCGCGTGGGGCTGTCGGCCACGCCCTGCGCGCGGCGGCTGCGGCGGCTCGAGGATGAGGGGGTCATCGCCGGATACGCCGCGCGGCTGGATGCGTCGCGGCTCGGGCTTGGGCTGACCGCCTTCGTGCAGGTGAGCCTCGCCTCGCGCTCGGAGGAGACGGTCGAGGCCTTCCACGCCGCCATCGGGCGGATGCCCGAGGTGCTGGCGGCCTGGGCGATGAGCGGGGAGACCGACTACCTGTTGCAGGTGGTCGCGCGCGACCTCGATGATTACGGGGAGTTCGCGACGCGGCGGCTGCTGCGCCTGCCGGGCGTGAAGGACACGCGCAGCGCCTTCGTGCTGCGGACCGTCAAGCCGCCGGCGGGGCTGCCGGTGTGACAGCCGGGGCCGCGCATGCGGCGCGTCCGCTCCGGCGAGCAGCCGGGAGGGGGCGGATGCCCCCTGCCCTGTCATGCCAACGGACCGGTCGCTTGAGCGGCCCGGGCGCCCGAAGGGGCGCCGCGCCCAGTGGCGCGAAGCCAGGCGACCCGGAGGTCCGCGCCCGGCGCCCGAGGGTCGGGAAAAGCGGATGCCGGCGGGCGAAACATTCGACCGCCGGCATCAGAGCTTCACGCGCAGCAGGTTCGCGATCTCGCCGACGATGCCGCGGCGGAAGGCGAGCACGATGATGACGAAGATGACGCCCTGGATCACGGTCACCCAGGCGCCCATCTCGGCAAGATAGTTCTGCATGGTCACGATGACCGCCGCGCCGATCACGGGGCCGAACACCGTGCCGATGCCGCCGACCAGCGCCATCAGCACCGCCTCGCCCGACATCGTCCAGAAGACATCGGTCAGGGTCGCGATGCCGAAGACCAGCGACTTCACGCCCCCCGCCACGCCGGAGAGCGTGGCGGAGAGGATGAAGGCCACCAGCTTGTAGTCATCCGTGCGGTAGCCGAGGGAGGTCGCGCGCGGCTCGTTCTCGCGGATCGCCTTCAGCACCTGGCCATAGGGCGAATGGATGACGCGGTGGATGAACAGGAAGCCCATGAGGAACACGGCCGCGACGAACCAGTACATGGCCATGTCGGATTCGAGGCTGATGGCGCCGAACAGGCTGCCGCGCGGGATCGCCTGGATGCCGTCCTCGCCGCCGGTGAAGGGCGCCTGCAAGGCGAAGAAGTAGACCATCTGCGCGAGCGCGAGGGTGATCATGGCGAAGTAGATGCCCTGCCGGCGGATGGCGATCCAGCCGAAGATCCAACCCTGCACGCCTGCGTAGAGCGCCCCGGCGAGCACCGCGAGCTCGGGCGTCAGGCCCCAGACCTTCGCCGTATGGCCGGCGATGTAGCCGCCCATTCCGAAATAGGCCGCATGCCCGAAGGACAGCAGGCCGACATAGCCGATCAGCAGGTTGAAGGCGCAGGCGAACAGCGCGAAGCACAGCAGCTTCATCAGGAAGACGGGGTAGAGGTAGAAGGGCGAGATCGCGATGAACGCGACCAGCACGGCGAGCGCCGCGAGCTGGGGCTTCGAGAAGCCCCAGATGCCGCCCTCCTCGGCCGACCGCGCGATGGCGCCGGCGGTGGTCTCGGATGCCATGGCTCACGCCCTCCCGAACAGGCCGGCGGGTCGCGTGACGAGCACGATCGCCATGATGACGAAGATGACGGTCGCGGATGCCTCGGGCCAGAACACCCTGGTCAGGCCCTCGATGACGCCGAGACCGAATCCGGTCACCACCGAACCCAGGATCGAGCCCATGCCGCCGATGACCACCACGGCGAAGACGATGATGATGAGGTTGCTGCCCATCTGCGGATTGACCGAGTAGATCGGCGCCGCCAGCACGCCCGCGAGCGCCGCGAGCCCCACGCCGAAACCGTAGGTCAGCGTGATCATGCGCGGCACGTTCACGCCGAAGGCCTGCACCAGCTGCGCGTTCTCGGTGGCGGCGCGCAGATACGCGCCGAGGCGCGTCTTCTCGATCATGATCCAGGTCGCGAGGCAGACCGCCAGCGAGAACACCACCACCCACATGCGGTAGATCGGCATGAACATGAAGCCGAGGTCCCACCCGCCCTGCAGCTCGGCTGGCGGGCGGTAGGGCAGGCCCGAGGAGCCGAACTGGTTGCGGAACAGGCCCTCTATGACCAACCCGATGCCGAAGGTCAGCAGCAGGCCGTAGAGGTGGTCGAGCTTGTACAATCGGCTGATCATCAACCGTTCGATGATCACCCCTTTCACGCCGACGATCAGCGGGGCGAGCAGCAGCGCCCACCAGTAGCCGAGCCCCGCCCAGTGCAGCAGCATCCAGGCCACGAAGGCGCCCATCATGAACTGGGCGCCATGGGTGAAGTTGATGATGTTGAGCAGCCCGAAGATCACCGCGAGGCCGAGCGAGAGCATCGCGTAGAAGGCGCCGTTGATGAGACCGAGCATCAGCTGCCCAAGGAGCAGCTGCGTCGGTATGCCGAATATCTCGTCCATGCGGTGATCGGGCTCCCGTCAGGAACGCACGAGAGCGCAGCCGCCTTCGCCGACGGGGCGGAAGGCCTGGTCGGCCGGCACGGTCTGGAGCACCTTGTAATAGTCCCAGGGGCCGCGGCTCTCGCTCGGGGTCTTCACCTGGAACAGGTAGGCCGGGTGGATCTTGCGGCCATCGGGACGGATCGTGCCCTCGCCGAAGGCGTCGTCGTTCGTCGGCATCGCCTTCATGCGGTTCACCGCCTCGACGCCGCTGGCCTTCGCGGCGGCCACGCCCATGTCGCCCACCGCCTTGAGATAATGCAGCACGGCCGAGTAGCAGCCGGCCTGCACCATGGACGGGCGCAGGTTGTTGGGCATGGTGCCCACGCGCTGGGTGAAGGCGCGGGTGCGATCATTGAGATCCCAGTAGAAGGTCTCGGTCAGCGCGAGGCCCTGCGCGGTCTCGAGCCCCAGGCTGTGCACATCGGTGATGAAGATCAGCAGCCCGGCGAGACGCACGCCGCGGCGCGTGAGGCCGAATTCGGCCGCCTGCTTGATCGAGTTGATGGTGTCGCCGCCGGCGTTCGCGAGGCCGACCACCTGCGCGCGGCTCGCCTGCGCCTGGAGCAGGAAGGAGCTGAAGTCCGTCGTGCCGGGGAAGGGCGTGCGGACGCTGCCCAGGATGCGTCCGCCGGCCTGGCGCACGAATTCGCTGGTGTCGCGCTCGAGCGCGTGGCCGAAGGCGTAGTCGGCCGTGATGAAGAACCAGGTCTGGCCGCCCGCCGCCACCATCGCCCCGCCGGTGCCGCGCGCCAGCATCCAGGTGTCGTAGGTCCAGTGGATGGTGTTGGGCGAGCAGGCGCGCCCCGTCAGGTCGCTGATCGCCGCGCCGCTGACAAGCAGGACCTTGTTGCGCTCCCTCACGATCGTGTTGACCGCCAGCGCGACCGAACTGGTCGGCACGTCCGCGATCACGTCCACGCCGTCGCGGTCGATCCATTGCCGTGCGAGGGTGGAGCCGACATCGGGCCGGTTCTGGTGGTCGGCCTGGATGACCTCGACGTTGATGCCGCGCTGCACGAGGCCGCTCTCCTGCACCGCGAGGCGCACGGCCTGGGTCGAGCCCGGGCCCGTGATGTCGCGGAACAGGCCGGACTGGTCGTTCATCACCGCGATGCGGATGGTGTTGGCCGCCTGCGCGCGGGCCGAACGGTAAGGCAGCGCGCCCCAGACGGGCGCGGTGGCGGCGGCACCCAGCAGGGTGCGGCGGCTGGTGTCTGTCATGGCCCGAATCTCCTTCTCGCCTGTTGTCCGCTCAGCTCTGGATGAAGCCGCAGCCGCCTTCCGCCAGCGGGCGGAACGCCTCGTCGGGCGCGACGGTCTGGAGAACCTTGTAGTAGTCGAAGCGGCCGCGGCTCTCGGCGGGCGCCTTCACCTCGCACAGATAGGCCGGGTGCAGCTTGCGCCCGTCGGCGCGGATGGTGCCGCGGCCGAAGGCGTCGTCCTCGGTCGGCATCGCCTTCATGCGCTCGACCACCGCCCGGCCGCTCGCCTTCGCGGCCGGCACGCCCATGTCGGCCACGGTCTTGAGGTAGTGCAGCGTGGCCGAGTAGTCGCCGGCATGGCTCATCGCCACCGGCATGTTCGCACCCGACAGGCGCAGGACCCGCTCCGAGACCCTGCGCGTGCCCTCGTTGAGATCCCAGTAGAAGGTGTTCGCGCAGACCAGCCCCTGCGCCGTCTCGAGGCCGAGCGCGTGGACGTCGGTGATGAACAGCAGCAGCGCGGCGACGCGGATGCCGCGCCGCGTCAGCCCGAACTCGGCGATCTGCTTGATGCTGTTGATCGTGTCGACGCCCGCATTCGCGAGCCCGACCACCTGCGCGCGCGACGCCTGCGCCTGGAGCAGGAAGGAGGAGAAGTCCGTCGTGCCGGGGAAGGGGTGGCGCACCTGGCCCACCACGCGCCCGCCGGCGGCGCGCACGAAGGCCATGGTGTCGCGCTCGAGCGCATGGCCGAAGGCGTAGTCGGCGGTGATGAAGAACCAGCTCTGCCCGCCCGCGCGCACGGTCGCGAGGCCGCTCACCTTGGACAGCATGTAGGTGTCATAGACCCAATGCACCGTGTTCGGGCTGCACGCGCGCCCCGTCAGGTCCGAGGTCGCGGTGGAGGTCGGGATCACCACCTTGTCCCTCTCGCGCGCGAGGCCCGAGACCGCCAGCGCGACCGCCGAGGAGGCCATGTTCAGCAGCATGTCCACGCCGTCTCGGTCGAACCACTGGCGCGCGATGGCCATCCCCACGTCGGGGCGGTTCTGGTGGTCGGCGTGGATCATCTCGACGTTGAAGCCGCGATTGCCGAATTCCTGGATCGCGAGGCGCGTCGCGGCGATCGAGTTGGGTCCGTTGAGGTCGCGGAAGGGGCCGGAGAAGTCGGTCAGCAGCCCGATCCTGATCGTGTTCGCGGCCTGCGCCCGCGCGCTGCGAGGTGCGGCGAGGCCGCCGGCGAGGGGAAGGGCAGCGGCGCCGGCGAGGACGGTGCGTCTGCTGGTCTCGGTCATTCCTGTCGTCTCCCTTGTCGTTTCGTTTTTCGCGCAGGCCCTCTGCGGGGCCTAGACGCCGAGGTATTCGTGCAGCCGGTCCATCGAGGCGCTGAGGTCCTCGTTGCGGATCATGTCCACGACCTTGCCGTGCTCCATCACATAGTGGCGGTCGGCGACCGTCTGGGCGAAGCGGAAATTCTGCTCCACCAGCAGCACGGTGAAGCCGCGCTGCTTCAGCTCGCGGATGGTGCGGCCGATCTGCTGGACGATGACCGGGGCGAGGCCCTCGGAGGGCTCGTCGAGCAGCAGCAGCTTGGCCCCGGTGCGAAGGATGCGCGCGATGGCGAGCATCTGCTGCTCGCCGCCCGAGAGCTTCGTGCCCTGGCTGCGCGCGCGTTCCTTGAGGTTGGGGAACAGTTCGTAGATCGTCTCGACCGGCAGGCCGCCCGGACGGACCACGGGGGGCAGCATCAGGTTCTCGGTGACGTCGAGCGAGGCGAAGATGCCGCGCTCCTCGGGGCAGTAGGCGATGCCCGCGCGCGCGATGGCGTCCGAGCGCGCGCCGATCAGCTCGCGTCCGGCGTAATGCACCGAGCCCGAGCGCTTCGGCACGACGCCCATGATCGAGCGCAGCGTCGTGGTCTTGCCCGCGCCGTTGCGGCCGAGCAGCGTGACCACCTCGCCCTCGTGGACCTCGAGGTTGACGCCGTGCAGGATGTGGCTCTCGCCGTACCAGGCCTCGAGGCCGCGGGTCACGAGCAGCGGCGAGCCGCCGTCCTGCGCGGCGATCGGCAGTTCGGCGAGGGCGTCAACCATGGGCTGCCTCCGTGGCCGGGGCGTCGGTGCCGATATAGGCGGCGATGACATCGGGGTTGGACGAGACGCTCGCGTAGTCCCCCTCGGCGAGGACCGAGCCGCGGGCAAGCACGGTGATGGTGTCGCACAGGCCCTGCACGACCTTGAGGTTGTGCTCGACCAGCAGGACCGTGCGGCCCTGCGCGACGCGCTTCACCAGGGCGACGACCCGGTCCACCTCCTCATGCGCCATGCCCGAGGTGGGCTCGTCGAGCAGCAGCATCTTGGGGTCGAGCGCGAGGGTCGTCGCGATCTCGAGCGCGCGCTTGCGCCCATAGGGCAGTTCGCTGGCCTGGAGGTTGACGTAGGCCGCCAGGCCGACATCCTCGAGCAGCTCGCGCGCCCGGTCCTCGTAGCGGCGCAGCAGGTTCTCCGAGCGCCAGAAGTCGAAGGAGCCGCCGCGCTCGCGCTGGAGCGCCACCCGCACGTTCTCGAGCACGCTCAGATGCGGAAAGACGGCCGAGATCTGGAACGAGCGCACCAGGCCGAGCCGCGCCACCTGGGCCGGCTTCATGCCGGTGATGTCGTGCCCGTCATAGCGGATGGTCCCGCGCGTGGGCGGCAGGAACTTGGTGAGCAGGTTGAAGCAGGTCGTCTTGCCGGCGCCGTTCGGCCCGATGAGACCATGGATCGTGCCGCGGCGTACGGACAGGTTGACGTCGCTCACGGCCACGAAGCCGCGGAACTCCTTCGTCAGGCCTGTCGTCTCCAGGATGGCGTCGGACACCCGTGAAGCGCTCCCTTCCCTCGGACGGCCTGAGCGGCCGTTCATGTTGCTGAGCCAACATCTATGCGCGGCCCGGCGCCGCGCGCAAGGCAAGCCTTCATGCCCGCCCCGCTTTTCCGTCGGCGGCGAGGCGGCCGAAACAGAAAGGGGCAGCCGGCGAGCGGCTGCCCCATCCGCAAACCGAACGGTCGGCGCCTCAGGCGGCGGTCAGTTCCTCGGGGCCGACCTGGCGCTCGGTGACCTTGGCGAGTTCGATCATGAAGTCCACCACCTTCTCCTCGAACAGCGGCGCGCGGAGGCTCTCGGCCGCCTGCGGGTTCTTGCGGAAGAAGTCGAGCACCTGCTGCTCCTGGCCGGGATAGCGCATCGCCTCCTGGCGCACGGCGCGCGCCATCTCCTCCTGGCCGACCTGGATGTTGTTGGCGCGGCCGATCTCCGAGAGCATCAGGCCGAGGCGGATGCGGCGCTCGGCGATGGCGCGGTATTCGCCCTTCAGCGTCTGCTCGTCCTTGCCCTGGTCGTCGGCATCGAGGCGGCCGGCCTTGAGGTCGGCCTCCACGCGCTGCCAGATCTGCGCGAACTCGGCCTCGACCATGCCCTCGGGCACGGGGAAGGCGGCCTTCTCGGCCAGCGCGTCGAGCAGCGCGCGCTTGAGGCGCATGCGCGAGAGCGAATCGTATTCGCGCTGCAGGGAGGAACGGATCGCCTCCCTGAGCTTGCCGAGATCCTCCATCCCCATCGCCTCGGCGAGCTCGTCGTCCACCGCGCGCGGCTTGCGCGTCTTGAGCGCCTTGGCCGCGATGGTGAAGCGCGCGCGCTTGCCCGCGAGTTCGGCCGAGCCGTAGTCGGCGGGGAAGACAACGTCGATGTCGCGGTTCTCGCCCGGGGCGAGGCCTGTCATCTGCTCGGTGAAGCCGGGGATGAAGCCCTGGCCGGCGACCTCGATCGGCATGTCGGTGGCCGCGCCGCCGGAGAAGGCGCGCGCCTCGGGCTCCTCGGCGCCGGCGAAGGCGCGGGCGGGGCCGATGCGCAGCGTGGCGTCGAGCGCGCCGGCGGGCAGCGCGATCTCGATCGCCGCGGCGGGGCCGTCGGCCTCGGCGGTGAGCGTCGCACGCATCGGGGCGGCGCCGAGGCTCGCGGGGACCCGCGTGGCCCCAAGCACCAGCGCCGCCTCCGCGCCGGCCGGCAGGGCGCCGGCGGCGGCCATGGCGCGCGCCTCGAGGGTGACGGCCTGGCCGGCCTTCACGGCGATGCCGCCGAGGTCGAGCCGGATCGCGCCGGCCTGCGCCTCGCCCTTCAGGGCGAGGTCGAAATAGGGCAGGCCGGATTCGCTGCCGATCGCGGCGATCTCCTGCTCGAGGCCGGCGGGCAGCGCGATGGTCCAGCCCTGCGGCCCGCTGCCGGGCCTGCCGGGCACGGCGCCGAGCCCGGGGCCGTTGGCCAGCAGGTCGGCGGGCAGGCGGCCGGTGAAGTCGCAGACCAGCACCTCGCCGGCGGCGGCCGCGCGCGGCTCGGCGTCCTCGAGCGTGCCGTTGCGCTCGGCGATGGAGGCGAGCGCCTTGTCCACCGCCTCCTCGCCCGGCTCGGCCTTCAGCCGCTCGAGCGCGATGCCGGAGAATTCGGGCATCGGCACCTCGGGCAGCACTTCGAGGTCCATGCGGAAGACGAGGTCGGCGCCCTCGGCGAAGCCGGTCACCTCGATCTTGGGCTGCAGCGCGGGCTTGAGGCCGCGGTCGGTCACCACCTGGCGCGAGGCGTCGGTCACCGACTGCTCGAGCACCTCGCCGAGCACCGCCGCGCCGTAGCGCTGCTTGACCACCGAGAACGGCACCTTGCCCGGGCGGAAGCCGGGCATGGTGGCGGTCTTCGCGATCTCGCCGAGGCGCCTGTCGCGCGTCGAGGCGATGTCCCCTGCGGAGAGGGTGACGGAATAGGCGCGCTTCAGCCCGTCATTCGCGAGCTCGGTGACCTGCATCGAGGGACGTCCATCCAAAGGCTAGAGAAACCCGGCGGCGCCTTGGTGCGGGCGAAGGGATTCGAACCCCCACGGCTTGCGCCACCGGAACCTAAATCCGGCGTGTCTGCCAGTTCCACCACGCCCGCCCGCGTCAGGCGCCGCGCGACGGCAGGGGGCGGGGTTTAGCGCAGGATGGCGGGGTTTCCAACCCGCCTTGGCCCGCCGGCCGCCCCGGGCCGGGAAAACTATCCCAGCAGCGCCTCGGCGCAGGCATCCAGGATCGCGTCCACGTCCAAACCGTATTCCCGGTAGAGGTCCGGGATGTCGCCGGCCTGGCCGAAACGATCCACGCCGAGCGGCACCACGCGCTGCCCGCGCACCGCGCCCATCCAGGCATGGGCGGCCGGGTGGCCGTCCAGCACCGTGACCAGCGCGGCATCGCGCGCCAGCGGCGCGAGGATGCGCTCGACATGCGAGACCCCCCGCGCCCCGCCGCGCACGCCGCGCCGTGCGGCGAGCCACTCGGCGTGCAGCCGGTCCGGGCTGGTGATGGCGAGCAGGCCCGCGCCGGGTTCCTCGCTCCGCAATTCGGCGAAGGCCTCCATCGCCTCGGGTGCGACGGGGCCCTGATAGGCGATGGCGATGCGCGCCCCCTGCCCCGGCGGCACGACCCAATGCGCCCCGGCGATCACCGCCGCGGGATCGAGGCTGCGCCGCGGCTGTTCGATCGCGCGGGTGGACAGGCGCAGCCACACGGCCGAGCCGTCCGGCTTCTGCATGTGGTCGAAGGCGTGGCGCAGCAGGATGGCGAGTTCGTCGGCATGGGCGGGCTCGAAACTCGCGAGCCGGTCGGCCGCCATGCCGATCAGCGGCGTGTTCACGCTCTGGTGCTGCCCGCCCTCGGGCGCCAGCGTCAGCCCCGATGGCGTGGAGACCAGCAGGAAGCGCGCATCCTGGTAGCAGGCATAGATCAGCGCATCGAGGCCACGATTGACGAAGGGATCATACACCGTGCCGATCGGCAGCAGTCGCGCGCCGTACAGCCGGTCCGCCAGCCCAAGGCCCGCCAGCACCAGGAACAGGTTCTGCTCGGCGATGCCCAGTTCCACGTGCTGGCCCTCGGGCGACATCCCCCACCGCTGCGCCGAGGCGAGTTTCGCGTCGCGGAAGACGTCGTTCTTCTTGTGCCGGTCGAAGATGCCGCGCCGGTTCACCCAGGGGCCGAGATTGGTGGAGACCGTCACATCCGGGCTGGTGGTGACGATGCGCTTCGCGAGTTCGGCGAACTCCCCCTGCCCGCGCCCGATCTCGGCGAGGATGTCGCCGAACACCGCCTGGGTGGAGAGCTTGCGTCCCTCCGCCGCGCGCGGCGCGGCGAGGGCCGCCGGCACGGGGATGGCCGGCAAGGACAGGGCGCGCCCGGCGGGCGTGAGCGGCTGCGCGAAGGGCACGGCGGCGAGGAAGTCGCGCAGTTCGGCCTCGGGGATGTCGAGGCCCTCGAAGGGGTCCCATTCACGGCCCGGGCGGATCCGCATGGCCTCGCGGAAGCCCTCCATCTGCTCCCTGGTCATCAGGCCGGAGTGGTTGTCCTTGTGGCCGGCGAAGGGCAGGCCCATGCCCTTCACGGTATAGGCGATGAAGCAGGTCGGCTGGTCGCCCTCGGCATCCTGGGCGCGGAACGCATCACCGAGCGTCTCGATGTCGTGGCCGCCGAGATTGGTCATCAGCGCCGCCAGCTCGTCATCCGTCAGCGGGTCGATGATGGCGCGGATGCCCGGTATGCGCCCCAGCTCCGCCAGCAGCGCAGCGCGCCAGGCGGCACCCCCCTGGAAGGTGAGCGCGGCGTAGAGGCTGTTGGGGCAGTCGTCGATCCAGCGGCGCAGATGCTCGCCGTCGGGGCGCGCGAAGGCGGCTTCCAGCATGCGGCCGTATTTGATGGTGACGACGTTCCAGCCCATGTCGCGGAACAGGCCCTCGATGCGGCCGAACAGCCGGTCGGGCACCACGGAATCGAGAGACTGGCGGTTGTAGTCCACCACCCACCAGACATTGCGGATGTCGTGCTTCCAGCCCTCCAGCAGGGCTTCGTAGATGTTGCCCTCGTCCAGCTCGGCATCGCCCACCACGGCCACATGGCGGCCCTGCGGCAGCCCCTCGGGGGCGAGGTCGTGCAGATGCACGTAGTCCTGCACCAGCGAGCCGAAGGAGGCGAGTGCGACACCGAGGCCGACCGAGCCGGTCGAGAAATCCACCTCCGCCCCGTCCTTGGTGCGGGAGGGATAGGGCTGGATGCCGCGGAACTGGCGCAGCGTCTCGAGCCGGTCGCGCTGCTGGCGGCCGAGCAGGTAGTTGATGGCGTGGAACACCGGCCCGGCATGGGGCTTCACCGCAACCCGGTCGGCCGGGCGCAGGATGCCGAAATAGAGCGCCGCCAGGATCGACACCGAGGAGGCGCAGGAGGCCTGGTGCCCGCCCACCTTCAGCCCGTCCCGGTTCGGGCGGATGTGGTTGGCGTGGTGGATCATCCAGGCGCTGAGCCAGAGCAGCTTGCGCTCGAGCGCGTGCAGGATCTGGACCCGCCGTGCCGCATCCGGCGTGTCGAGGCGCCGTGCCTTGCCCTGCGCGGTCATTCGCTGGTCCCCCGTCCGGTGTGACGGGCGGAGTATGGGCATTCGCCCGGGCGCGGAGAAGCCGGATGGCGCGGGTCAGCCGGGGCGCCGGCGCAGCGGGAAGGCCACCGGGTCGCCGCCGCGGCGGGCAACTCCCGCCGGGCGGCGCGTGGCGATCAGCAGCAGCAGGCCCGGCAGGGCGAAGAACAGGATCACGCTGAGCGACATGGCTTCCTCTCGCTCCGCGGCGCGCTGGGCATTCCGCGGGGAGGCGTGATGCGTCCGGAACGCGCGGCCCGCCGTGATGCGCGTCACGCGGCGCGCGGGCCGCACCGGCCGGCGCGCCGGCGTCAGGCCCGGGCCAGGCGGCGCAGCGCGGTCGAGACGGCGCGCTTGCCCTCGCCCACGTAAATCTCGTGGTTCTCCTCGATCCGCTGCGGGTCGTAGAGGTAGTTCACCATGATCCCGGCGGACTGGCGGAAGCCGTTCTCGGAGATATCGCCGCGCCAGTTCAGCCGCTCGATCCGCGCGCCGTTGGAGAGGTGGAAATGCGCCACCGGGTCGCGCGCCCGGCCCGGGCGGCCCGGGGCGTCCTCCTTGGCGAGATAAAGGGCGCACAGGCGCGTCAGGGTCGGCTCCAGCGTCTTCTGTGCCGCCTCGTCGCGCTTCCAGCCCTGTTCGGCGAGCAGGCGCTGGAGGGCGACAAGCCCGCGCGGGCGGGCCCCGGCAGGCGCGCCGGTATCCGCGGCGGCGGGCGCCGCACCCGCATCGGGGGGCGGCAGCGCGGCCTGCGGGGGCAGCAGGGCGGCCTGCGGGGGCAGCAGGGCGAGCAGCGCCTTCTCCTCGGCGTCGGAGAGGGCCACCTTGCCGGCCAGCAGGGCGGAATCGAGCCAGTTTCGATAACCTGGAATGGGAGAGAGAGTGCAGAATGTCTTGATATTTCTGAATTCAATTCCCAAAACCTCGACCACGCGCTTGATGAGGAAATTGCCGAAGGAGATGCCATCCAGCCCGCGCTGGCAGTTGTTGATGGAATAGAAGACGGCGGTGTCCACCTCCCGCGCATCGAGCACGGGCGCCTTTTCGTCCAGCAGGCGCTGGACGCTGTCCGACATGCCCTTGACCAGCGCGACCTCGACGAAGATCAGCGGCTCCTCGGGCATGCGGGGGTGGAAGAAGGCGTAGCAGCGGCGGTCGGAATCGAGCCGGTTCCTGAGGTCCCGCCAGGTGCGGATGCGGTGCACCGCCTCGTACCGCACGAGCTTCTCGAGGATCACCGCCGGGGAATGCCAGTCGATCCGGCGCAGTTCGAGGAAGGCGACGTCGAACCAGGCGGCGAGCAATCCCTTGAGGTCGGTCTCGAGGGCCTGCAGCGTCTTGTCGCCGGCCATGCCCGCGAGCAGCCCGGCGCGCATCTCGACCAGGAACTTCACCCCGTCCGGGATGGCGGCGAAGGCGGTCAGCAGCCGGATGCGCGGCGGTTCGAGGGCGCGGCGGAGCCGGGCGGTGGCGACCGCGCGCTCGGCCGGATCCTTGGCGGCGGCGACCGTCTCCATGGCGCGCGCGACGGCGTCGGGGGCGGAATCGAAACCGGCCAGGGCGCGCAGGAAATCCGTCCGGCCGGCCGGGTCCAGCGCGAGATAGGCCTCGGCGAGCCCCGCGGCGCGGTTGCGGGCGGAGACCTCGCCGCCGCGCCCGTCCAGCGCGTCGCGCAGGCGGGCGACGAGGTCGGCCTGCTGCTCGCTGACTCCGACCGCGGCCGCCATGTCGCGCCAGAGCGAGGAGACACGCCGCAGCGCCCTGTCGAGCAGCCCGTCCTGGACGGCGACATCGCTCATGGCTCACCTCGCTCCCGTTCGGTGAAACCTAGAGAAACATCCGGTGAGATTCCAGCCCCATGCGGCGCGCCGGGCGCTGCCGGCAAAGGAAAGGGCCGCGCGCCGAAGCCCGCGGCCCTCCCCCGATGATGTCGGCACGCAGCCCCCCCCCGAGGCTGCGCGCCGATCCGGGTGGCGGGACCCCCATCCTGCCCCCCGGCAGCGCGATGCGCGGCAACCGGCCGCGCTGCGCCGGTCCTGTCAGTTCTTGCCGATCCCGAGCAGGGCGGCGCGCACGCTGGAGACCACGCTGGCGGATTCACCGCCGAACTGGTCGGCCCCGAGCATGGCCGGGGCCGGGCCGCGCATGGCATCGGCGACGGCGGCCTCGGCGGCCATGGCTACGGGCGCGGCGGCCGCGGCGGCGGCGAAGGGTGCCGCGGCGGGCGCGGGCAGCGGGATGGCGGGCTCGTGCGCCGCGACGGCCATGGCAGGGGCGAGCTGAATCACCTCGCCGGCCGCGGCGGTCGCTGGCATGTCGAGGCCGGTTGCAACCGACGGCTGTGCGTCATAGAGCGCGAGCAGCCGGCGGATGCCCTCCAGCCTCTGGAAGGGCCTGGAGGCCCGAAGTTCAGCGACGAGTGAGCGCTCCTCATGATGGAGCGTGGAAACGAGGCTGCTGCTCATTGGATCCCCCTGGGTTCCCCGATGCACCATCCTAAGCGAAAAGAATTCGAAAATTCAACGCCCTGGGATATGAACATCTCATTTTTCGGGACGCGCCACATCTTGTGGAGCGCCTTGGCTCAACCAGCAATATATTGCGGGAATCCCCCCTCGCCCGACAAGTGGCGTCTCGTTCGAATTTCACTTGTCTCAGTAATAAACTCACGCTCGACGCAGCCCATATTTTTACGCGTCATTGACTTTCACAATTTAAACGAACGTCTTGAAGTGCTGCTGGAAGAACGTCCGTCAATTCCTCGGCAATCAAGCCTGGCCCGCAGCGGAACGCGGCCTCCCCATGCAGCCAGACCGCCGCCGCGGCGGCCTCGAAGGCGCCCATCCCCGCCGCGAGCAGCGCCGCGACGATGCCGGCCAGCACGTCCCCCGTCCCGGCCGTGGCCAGCCAGGGCGGCGCATGGGCGTTGATCGCGGCGCGGCCGTCGGGCGCCGCCACCACCGTGTCCGGCCCCTTCAGCACCACCACCGATGCCGCCCGCACGGCCGCGGCGCGCACGGCGGCGAGGCGGTCGCCGGCGGGGGCGCCGAACAGGCGGGTGAACTCGCCCTCATGCGGGGTCAGCACCGCGGCGCCGCGCAGCCGCTCCGGCGCGCCCGCCGCCGCGCCCAGCAGCCCGGCATCGGCAACGACGCGCCGCCCCGCGCCCGCCACCGCGGCGAAGACGGCGAGCGTCGCCCCCTCCGCCGCCAACCCCGGGCCGATCACCCAGACATCGCGCCGTGAATCGGCCAGCAGCGCGGAGATCGGCGTTTCCGTCACGATGGCGCCGGGCTCGCCCGCGCGCAGCACGTCGCCCGCGGCGCGGTCCGGGGCGACGAGCGTCACCAGCCCCGCGCCTGCGCGCCGCGCCCCCGCGGCCGCGAGCCGGGCCGCCCCGGGCATCGCGGCGCCGGCCAGGATGGTCACCAGGCCGCGGCTGTATTTGTGCGCCCCGGCGGTCTCGGCGGGCAGTCGCCACAGGCCGGGCGCGTTCTCCCAGGTGGCGGGGCGGATGGTCCCGAGCACCGCCGCGGGCAGGCCGATATCGGCGAGGATGGTGCGCCCGCACAGCGCGCGCCCGGGCATCAGCAGATGGCCCGGCTTGCGCCGGAAGAACGTCACGGTGAGGGCGGCGCGCGGGGCGTATCCCCTGGCTTGCCCGGTCGCGCCGTCGAGGCCCGAGGGCACGTCCACCGCCAGCACCGGCCCGCCGGCGGCCGCGAGCGTGGCTGCGACCACACCCTCGACCGCCCGCGCGAGGCCGGCGCCGAACACGGCATCCACCACCAGCCCGGCGCGGGCGGCCTCCTGCGGGACGAAGGGGCGCATGGGGCCGCGCCAGCGCGCCGCGGCGGCGGCGGCATCGCTGCCCGCGTGCGGGGGCGCGAGCGCGGCAACCGCTACCGGCCAGCCCGCCTGTTCGAGCAGCCGCGCGGCGACATACCCATCCCCGCCATTGTTGCCCGGACCTGCGAGGACAAGCGTGCGGCAGGGCCGGAAGGCCGCGATGGCGGCGCGCGCGACGGCGCGCCCGGCGGCCTGCATCAGCCGTTCGCCGGGGATCCCGCCGACGATGGCCGCGGTATCGGCGCGGGCCATCTCGGCGGGGGTCAGCAGCGCGAGTGTGCTTGCGTCGGCGCGCATGTCTTCATCGCCTTGTCTTCGCGTTGCGTAAAAGGCAGGAGGATAACGTCATGATGGGACCGGTCGGGCGCAAGCGTCGCGTCGGGGAACCCCATCGCGATGGCCCCGGGCGCGCCGATGCGCCGGTCTGGGCCGCCGCGGCGCGCTCAAGGGCGCCGCGCTCGCCGCCATCCGGCGCAGCGCCCTCTCGCGCGATCGGTGGGGCGAGCTGACGGACTGGATGACCGTGAGGCACGACAGGAACCGGCTCGGGGGCGGGCTGCGCCGTGTCGTCGTGGCCTGCCTGACCGGCGCCCGCGGGCCGCGGGGCGGCAATCCGTTCCTGAATTGGGGTGAATGGCCGCCGAGCGGGGCGCACGGCGCGCCCCGCCCGGCCATGCTATGCTGCGCGGCCACATACGGAGTCGCGCATGGCCTTCGTCATCGCCGTCGCGCAGCGCAAGGGCGGGGCGGGAAAATCCACCATCGCCGCCAACCTCGCCACCGCCTTCGCCGAGGCGGGCGAACGCGTGGCGTTGCTCGACGTGGATCCGCAGCGCAGCCTCGCCCGCTGGGACGAGCTGCGCGGCCAGGCGCGCCGCGCGCGGCCGCTGCATTTCGAGGCGCCCTCGGGCTGGCGCGTGCCGGTCGTGCTCGACCGGCTGCGGCGGGACCAGGACATCGTGCTGCTCGACACCGCCCCGCATGACGACACCGATGCGCGCGTGGCGATCCGCGCGGCGGATCTGGTGCTGGTGCCGCTTCAGCCCTCGGCGGCCGACCTGTGGTCCATGGACGCCACGCTCGACCTCGCGAAGAAGGAAGGGCGGCCGGTCGCGCTGGTGCTCAACCGCGTGCCCGGCGCGGGGCGGCTGCGCGACCAGGTGAGCGCGCTGATCGGGCAGCGCGGCCTGCCGCTGCTCACCCCCATGCTCGGCAACCGCACCGCCTTCGCGCAGGCCTTCATGGCCGGCCTCGGCGCGGTGGAGGCCGCCCCCAGGGGCGTGGCGGCCGAGGAGGCGCGGGCCCTTGCCGAGGCCCTGCGCGGATTGCGGAAGGACTGAACATGGCAACCGCCCTCTATGTGTTGCACCTGCTCGGTGCGGTGGTCTGGGTCGGCGGCATGGCTTTCGCGGTCCTGACGCTGCGGCCCGCGGCGCAGGAGGCGCTCGAGCCGGCGCAGCGCATCGCGCTGATGGAGGGCGTGTTCCGCCGCTTCTTCCGCATGCTGTGGCATGTCGTGCCGCTGGTGATCCTGAGCGGCTGGGCGATGTGGTTCGGCTGGTACTGGGGCTTCGGCGCCAGCATCTGGCATGTGCATGCGATGCACCTCGCGGGGGTCGTGATGGCGGGGGTGTTCGTGTTCGTGGCACTCGGCCCCTGGGCGCGGATGCGCGCGGCGGTGGCGGCGGGCGACCGGCCC
>Ga0207950_100273_pt1 | contig 18763 bp, 11 predicted proteins | sample Subbio11_8B_AprC_FD_184814 | JGI IMG/M metagenome (GOLD analysis project Ga0207950, IMG submission 184814) | Serpentinite rock and fluid subsurface biosphere microbial communities from McLaughlin Reserve, California, USA - CR11_8B_AprC (SPAdes) | ecosystem: Environmental > Terrestrial > Deep... | reverse complement strand
GTGGTTATTTCAAACGGGGAAACAAATCGCAAGTTCATCAATAAAGAAAGGGCTGGTTTTTTCAACAAATACGACGGAGCATACCAGCCATGGAGAGGAAATTCGCCGTTTGGGCCATAAACAACTTTTCCGGCGCGCACCAGGCGAAGAACCGCTGGGCAGGTTGTTTCTGAAGGTTGGGATTTCACAATAATGGTATGCTCTGGGGTCATCAATTTAAAGGTATTGTCGGTGATAGTCCATTCGCCATCAGGAAATAGCCAATTTAATTGAAAATCATGTTCACCGGTGGGTTTATCCACTTCTCGAAGCTGATCGGTGACTTTCCAACTCCCCTCCCCAACCCAAGATAAATCCCTTCTATGAAGGATACCCATTTTACGATATCCCAAACGCTCTGCACTCAAGATCGAACGGTCAGTTCCAGGACCCATCTTGATCCATCGCGCCTGGTCCCAAGAAAGCCACAAAAAGCGCCCGGCGCGCTGCATGGGTTCCAACCTATCCATCACCGGGGCATTGTGTACCCCGGCACAGGCCAAACCGTTATCCCAGGGAGCGGATAGGTTATATGAATAAGATCCCGGATCTTTGATGATGTTGACCCCGTTATGCCATAATTCGACCTGCAATTGGTCGGCATGGGCGGGTCTTGAACGATACGTCACCGCCCGAAGGGTTCCCCACTCGTTTGGATAGGTAATTCGATCCAACCCAGGGGGGTGAAGGATCGTACCCGTAGGCCGTTCCAATCCAAGCCAGGCGCCTAACTCATCCCAAGGACCGGTTTGCAGACAAGCAGCGCCCAAAAAGGCCATCGCAGCCGACTGGGCTGTTGCCCGGTGGTCTCGGTAACCACCCTGATCAAGGGGCAACAATAAAGCACCATCGTTATGCCCGAGGTTTGGCGCAGCACCCGAAATAGGATCAAGAACCGAGATATACCAACGGGTGGCCAATGCCAATTTCTTTTTGGTACCTTCAGGGAAACGTTCACCCCTCTGCCGGGCTGCCATCGCCGCCACAAGGGCCAATTGGAGCATTAACCGATGGTAATTGATTGAGTGCTGAATATAGCACCCTTCATCGTTAATTTGATGTTGCAACCCGTAATTAAGCCAGTGCCAACCCTTATTCTTCCATCTCTGTGCTTCTGGCCAGGGCTCTAGCAATAGGCCGGCCAGGTACAATCCCAACGATTCACTGATCAGGTGATTATTATTCTGCGCCCGCGCGTAAACCAAAGTGGGTGGGATTCGTCGGGCATGGGCCACCAATGCGGCAGAGAGCCGAGCCACCCTCTCTGGTGTAGACTCCCCTGATGGGTTAAAAACATGCCCACCAAAAGCCAAAGCTATCAACCTTAGGGCAACTTCTTGGCCAGACTCCCAGTTGGGTCCGCAGTTAGCCGGATTGGCAGCCTGAAAAAACTCAAAATACCGCCAAAATACCGCTGGGTAACGTTCATCCTGGCTGGCCAAATATGCCCGTCCCAGGGTGAAAACCCATCCAAAACGAGCCGGCTCCCAAACCAATTTGATATCACCCGTTGGGCGTTTTCCAGCCAACGTCCAATGGACCTGCCCATCTGGTGGTTCAAGGTTCAGCCTTACCGGCGCACCGCCGAACAAACGTATCTGCCCGCTCGCTATTTCATCTGCCTCGGTAATCAGGTCTTCCAATCCATCTCCAACCCAAGACAGCAGTTCTTCCCGTGAGGGCAGAAAAAAAAGGTCATACTTAACCGGGGGGACGTTTTCAAGCTGTGACCGGCGGGGTGGTGTCAGGCGAGCATAATAGCCTGTACGCAGCCCTAACTGGTAAAGGCCATATAACCCCGTCTGAGCTGCTCCTAGCTCAGCCAACACCTTGAGCATAAGGTGAATTTTCTCAAACATCTTCTCTTTTGGTCACCTGCCAGGAGGATTGGATTAGGAACCTTATACGTCCTCATCGCAGCCGGTAGTTAAGGAACGCACCCCAGCAAAAGCGGCTCGACTGACACCCCATAAATGGTCGTAGGGGATCGGCGGTGGACCTCCCTTTTTAATGGTTTCCAGGAAAGCTTCCCAACCAGCCCGGTGGCCTTTGTCCTGGCGTAAACGAGCCGAAAAGACCTCCCTCTGGCCTTCTTCAACAAGTTCGAGGTGGCGAAAATCATCCAAGGCTGCGCTCCGACCGGCGCAAAAAACCTCTACCCGTTCTTTTGGAAAACTTTTATTACCATTCGCCAGGTATAACAAGGTCCCCTGGGAGCCATCGGAAAAAGAAAGCTGAAGGATGACGTTATCCTGACAATACCTGCCCTGATCGGGCAAGCTGGAAGTACGTACTTTAACCGGCGGCATCCCTACCAAAAACGTCAGAAAGTCAATAAAATGGCACCCTTCTCCGATGATCCGGCCGCCGCCTTGCTGAGGGTCATGCAGCCAATGAGTAAGCGGCAAGAAGCCAGCATTGACCCGGTAAACAGCCGCTAAAGGTTCACTCCGCCCCTGAAAAAATGCAGCTATTTTTTGAGTAAAAGGAGCAAACCGGCGGTTAAAGCCTACCGTTAAAAATAGGTTTTCATGTTGTTCCATGGCTGCCCGAATCTCCTCCAACTCTGCCGGGGAGATTGCCAAAGGTTTTTCGCAAAAAACGTGTTTCCCGTTTTCCAAAGCGGCCACGACCTGGCGTGCATGATGCTGATGACGGGTAAGAATTGCCACCAGATTGATATGGGGGTCACAGATAAGGTCTTCTTCGGACGACCCGGCGTAAGAAAACTGGTATTTTTTGGCAGCATGCCTCGCGCTTAACCCCCCTGCGCTGGCAATACCGACCGGTGTAACCCTGCCCACCCGGTGAACAACCGGCAAAAAAACCGCACTGGCATAATTACCAGCCCCCAACACACCCAAACCCGGGCGGTCTAAAGAAGGTTTGGGTGTCTTTCGACCTGGTGGACCTGTTTCAACCCGAGTTGAAACTGCGGGGTCGGATTGGGCAGGGTAGGTAATCAGCACTCCTAAGAATGGCTCCTTTTTTTTGCCCGTAATCAACTCATAGGCGTCGACAGCACTCTCAATCGGAAAACGGTGGCTGATTAACGGGCGCACATCCAGGCGACCCTCAGCTATCAAGCCTACGATCGCGCCAATATTTCGGCCCTCGGTCCAGCGCACATAACCAAAGGGATAATCCTGGCCTTTTTCTTCATACTGCGGGTCATACCGTCCAGGCCCATAAGACCTTGAGACTAAAAATTGAAGTTCTTTTTCGAAAAATATTTTGCGCGGCAAATCCAGCCCAACAGCCCCAACCGCCACAATGGTTCCCCGGTCACGCGCCAGCAGCCCTGCTAATTCAACCGGATCATTGGAGGTTGTATCGGCACAGATTAAAACAGCATCAAAGCCGCGTCCCTGACTGAAGCTGAGTCCGGCTTCTTCAGCCCGGGTACGGGGGACAGCCGTTGCGCCCATCTGCTCACCCAACCCGATCCGCCCCGGGTCAAGGTCTACACCGAACACGCTGCAACCGGCCGCCTTCGCAATCCCAACCGATAACAACCCCAATAAACCCAAACCAATCACTGCAACCCGCTCCCCTATTTGCGGCTGAGCCAGGCGAAAACCTTGCAAGGCAATCGCCCCTAAGGTGGCAAACGCAGCCGACTCAAAATCGACTGCTGCCGGTAAGGGTACAAGCAAATTGCGGGGAACAAGGGCATATTCAGCATGCACCGCAAAACCACCGCCGGCGCAGGCTACCCGGTCGCCGGGTTTGAAATCTTTCAAACCCTCACCCACCGCAATGATTGTCCCTGCCGATGAGTAACCCAAGGCCATAGGTTGGTCCAGGCGGTTAAATGCCGCCTCAACAGTCGTTAATACGCCTTCACGACGGGCTTTGTCTACCACCTGGCGAACCAAATCCGGGCGTGACCGCGCCTTGCCGATCAGACTTTTTTCAGCAAATTCGACAACCATTCGTTCTGTCCCAGCAGAAACCAAAGAAACAGCCGTATGCACCAGAGCCATCCCCGGACGAACCGATGGAACCGCGACCTCTACAACTTCAGATTTTCCATCCCGCAGGTTCTGTAGCAATTGTTTCATTCAATGTGTCCTATGTGTCCTATTTGGAATGATTTAACCCATTATAAAAGAAAAACGTAAGGGGTGTAGTCCACCTATCCCTTACGTTTCAAGATTCTATTTTTCCGAGCGATAACCTTAGAGATAACGGGTTAATCCTTGCTGCCTGTGGTCGAGTTATGATCAGCGGGCATAATCCACTGCGCGCGTTTCCCGAATCACCGTAACTTTGATTTGGCCTGGGTATTGCATGGTCTCTTCGATTTTCTTTGCAATATCACGTGCCAGCCGGGTGGATGCCAGGTCGTCCAAATCCTCCGGCCGGACGATAATCCGCACCTCGCGTCCAGCCTGGATAGCATAACTTTGGCTGACACCCCTGAACGAATTTGCAATCTCTTCTAGAGCCCGTAAACGTTTGATATATTGTTCGAGGTCTTCGCGTCTTGCGCCTGGCCGGGCACCCGAAATTGCGTCGGCAGCCTCGACAATGATCGCTTCCACCGATTCTTGTTCAATTTCATGATGGTGGGATCCAATGATATTGACTACCTTGGCGGGCACATGGTAGCGCTTGGCAAACTCTGCCCCAATCATGGCGTGGGTACCATCGGTGTTGTGGTCCATGGCTTTACCCAAATCATGCAGAAGCCCACCCATCCGCGATACTTCGGTATCAGCGCCCAATTCTGCGGCAAGGACCGCCGAGAGCTTGGCAACTTCGACAGCATGGGCGAGCTGGTTTTGGCCATAAGAAGTTCGGTATTTCAAGCGGCCGAGCACCTTCAAGACCTCGGGGTGCAAAGCGCTTACTCCGGCATCATAGGCTGCTTCTTCCCCAGCCTCGACGATCGATTTATCTACTTCCTTTTGTTCCTCGTTGAGAATTTTCTCGATATGGGCTGGATGGATCCGCCCATCCACAATCAAGCGGTCGAGGGCTCGGCGTGCCACCTCCCGGCGAATGGGATCGAAACAGGAAATCGTGACTGCCTCTGGAGTATCGTCGACAATCACGTCAACCCCGGCCGCCTGTTCAAATGCCCGAATATTCCGCCCATTTCGACCGACAATCCGGCCTTTCATCTCCTCATTCGGCAGGGTAATTATAGATGAGGTAACACTCACCACATGATCCGAAGCCACTCTTTGAATCGAGTCAGCGATCAATTCACGCGCTCGTTTTTCGCCTTCCGCTCGCGCTTCGGCCTCGATCTGCCGGATGATACGAGCCATATCAGCACGGGCTTCCTTTTCTGCCTCGATCAACAATAACCCACGCGCTTCCTCAATCGTCATTTGAGCAATTTTTTGCAACTCGCTCATCTGATCGTCGTACATTTTTTCTACTTCGTTTATCCGCTTATCCAACGCAGACTGGCGCTTGTTGATGGTCTGTTCTCGTTGTTCAAGCCGTTCGATGCGGTGATCCAGTTCCGCACGTCTTTTTTGCAGACGGTCTTCTTCACGAGAAATTTCATTCCGACGTCGATTGACTTCGTTTTCAGAGTCGTGTAAGACTTTCAAGGCTTTATCTTTAGCCACCAGCTCTATTTCGCGGGCTTTCTCATTAGCGGCTAGCAAAACCGTATCAGCTTTATTCTTCTGATCTTTTTTGAAACGTTCTTTAAAATAGCGCGACATGAAGAAGAAAGCGATTGTCAGTAGAATAAGATCTACCAAAATAATACTTATGATGATGAAGGGGTCAATATTTCCCATAGTCCAGTTCCTCTTTCCAGAGTCAGGTTTTTAATCGCTCTGTCTGTAATTCCAACCAGATTTGGCGCACGACCGGATCGATCGTTTCGTAAGAGAACCCACGCCGTCCTAAAAAAGCGGCCAATCTTTTCCGAAACAATTCCCAATCCAGATCCGTTAACCTGCGTGCGTAACGGTTCCCTGCCTGATACGCCAACCTGTTCTCGTCCATTACAGTATCCAGAGCGTGTTGAATGGATTCCGCAGATACTCCTTTTTGGCGAAGCTCGTAGTGCAGCATCCGCCGGCTGCGTGGTCGAAAGGTGGACCGGTTTTCCACCCACAATTGGGCAAATTGGTCATCTCCCAGAATACGGTTTTCTTTCAGCCGGTCGATAACACCCGAAACCACGCTTTCTTCAAAACCTTTTTCCACCAGTTTCTTGCGTACTTCGTTTTCCGATCTTGGTCGGAAACTGGTAAAATGCAAAGCTTTCTGATAGGTCGTTTCTTTGGAGTCTTGTATTTGGAGCGCTCCAATCTTTTCCTCGCCAATTGTCTGACCTACCTTCAGCCAGGCAGCCACAATTCGGGATAGTCCAAAAGCGAATTCACCATCCAGATAAACATTCACCCGGTTGGGATTCCTCTTTTGGACTTTGAGCGCGGTAATTTTTCGCTCCATAAAAAACAATGCCACTGTCCTGCCAATCCAGGGCTTGGCTGAATGCAGCTTGGATTTTATCCTACTGGGCAAATGGGGACATCACCAATAAAATGATCCAATGATACGAGTCATTTCACGGCAGGTGTTGTTATCCTGAAGGTGCAGGTTTATAATTCAGGAAATCGTAGGCTATACGAATGTAAAACCGGTCTTTGGCTTCGACCTTACACAAGCTACCCATGCTCCAACTCGCATCCCCAACGATGCTCGCAACCTTCTTTGCCACCATTTAACTCGTACCAAAACCTCCCCCATGGGAGAGTCTCCATACCCAGCTTTATCCAGTCCGCTCATCAGCCTGCTTTAGGGGTTTCAATTTACAGTAATATCCCGGAAGCAGCGACTTTGAGATCTTTAAGCTATTATACATGATTTTTTAAATTTTATTAAATGGGTCTACAATAAAATATAGGTCCCACAGGAAAGCCCGTGGCGGCAGAAATAGGTTCTGCCGCCACTTCGAAAAAATGAACCGCCTCCTTTGGCAGAGGTTGTCAAACCACAATGTTGACCAAACGCCCCGGGACATAAATGACCTGGCGCGGTGTTTTACCACTTAATAGGTTTTGTACCACCTCTGAGGCCAATGCCTTATCTTTGGCCTCTTCTGCTTCAACTCCTACCGCTACCAGGATACGATCCCGCAGTTTGCCGTTCACTTGAACAACCAGGGTGATCTCGTCCTCGTTGGCAGCTTCTTCATCCAATGAAGGCCATGCCTGGGTATGGATCGAATAAGGTTTTCCCAGATGTTCCCATATTTCTTCCGAAATGTGGGGTGCAACTGGGGCCAGCATGAGAAGATAGATTTCCACAGCCTCATCCCAGGCGGGTGTCCCCCAAGCGCCAGCCTGTTTGGCTTTGCTCATCTCGTTCAACAGCTCCATCAAACCGGAGATGATCGTATTAAATTCAAACTGCCGAAAATCACGGGTAATTGCCCGCAGGGTTTGGTGAACCTTACGCCGCAGCCCACGAATGACCTCTTCACTGGCGGGTCGGAGGGTTGTGGGTTCTATCATCGTAGCCCAAACTCGGCGCAGCCAGCGGATGGTCCCTTCAATCCCATTACTATTCCAAGGCGCACCCAGCTCCCAGCGCGCAAAAAACATGATGTAGGTTCTTACAGCATCTGCCCCATAGGCTGCCACCAGATCGTCGGGTGAGACCACATTCCCCCGCGATTTTGACATCTTTTCGGAATCTTCACCCAGCACCATCCCCTGATTGCGTAACTGCAGCATAGGTTCATCGCCTTTTGTCACACCCATATCACGGCAGGCTTTGTGGAAAAAACGCGTATAAATGAGATGCATGGTGGCGTGTTCGATCCCTCCGGTATAGGTATCCACCGGCATCCAATAATCGTACTCCCGTGGGTCGAAGGGTCCTTGCTGAAACCAGGGGCTCAAGTATCCCAAGTGATACCACGATGAACACATAAAGGTATCCATAGTGTCCGTCTCGCGCTCGGCTGGCCCGCCGCATTTGGGGCAGACCGCCTCCCGCCAGGTTGGGTGTAATTTCAATGGACTCTCTCCGGTTGGTTTCCATTCCACATCATCTGGCAGTAATACCGGCAGTTGCTCCTCTGGTACAGGCACAATACCACACGCCTGGCAGTACACGATCGGGATAGGTGCCCCCCAATACCGCTGACGAGAGATTAACCAGTCGCGCAGGTGGTAATTGACCGCATATTTTCCTTTACCGATCGATTCCAGCCACGCGGTCACTTTCGGCTTGGCATGGTCACCTGACACTCCGCTGAACTTACCTGAATGGATCATCGTTCCGAAGTCCGTATGGAACAACACATCCTGGTAGAAATCGCAGCCCGACAGCATTTCCATCAAGGTTCTGGCCTTAGCTATCCTGGTTTCCATTTCTTTACAGCGGGTTAGGATCCTCACCTCAGATTCGGGTGATTCCCATTCCCAAATTCCGTTATCAAAAATAAACAACCAGTGGGAACCGACAACTTCGTTCCAGAATCCCTTTTCCAGATGCTCTTTTGCGATCTGGACGTACACATCTCCCTTGCCGTCCGGGATGGTCACAAAGGACCCGATTGGATTCTCGTCTACCGGTATACCCGCAGACTGCAGGGCGGTGGTAAAACCCTCCCGCATCGATCCGGCTGGAGCAAAAGATTTCGCCAGACCATCCAAACGAGCGATCACCGGTAGAATTGGCAGCCCGAACTTGAGCGCAAACAAAAAATCGCGCTCATCATGTGCGGGTACCGCCATAATTGCGCCGGTACCGTAGGTCAACAGCACATAATCGGCTATCCAAACCGGTATTTGTTTGCCATTAACCGGGTTGACCGCAAAACCGCCGGTAAACACGCCGGTCTTTTCTTTTTCAGTCGATTCTCGCTGAATATCCGTTTGTCGGAGCGTCTGAGCAACATATGCCTCCACATCATTTTTTTGTTCGGGGGTTGTAAGCTTGGTTACCAGCGGGTGTTCTGGCGCTAAAACCATAAAGGTGGCCCCCCACAGCGTATCTGGACGGGTAGTAAAAACCTCCAAATCATCCCCTTGTTCGCTGCTGAAAAAAACCGATGCACCTTCAGACCGACCGATCCAATTGGTTTGCAGGGTCCGCACCCGTTCTGGCCAATCGATCCGGTTATAGCTCAGCAGTTCGTCCGCATATTGGGTGGTCTTAAAAAACCATTGTTCCAGGCTTTTCTTAATCACCGGGGTTCCGCACCGTTCACAATGCCGGTCCTCGCCCCACACCTGCTCACGAGCCAGAGTGGTATTACAATTTGGGCACCAATCCACCGGCGACCGCTTGCGGTAAGCCAGGCCATGTTGGTAAAGTTGATAAAAAAACCACTGCGTCCAACGGTAATAGGCCGGATCTGAGCTCACAATTTCTCGCCGCCAGTCGAACATGGTACCCATACTGCGTAATTGGCGGCGCATATTTTCGATATTTCGGTAAGTCCACTTTTTGGGGTGAACATTGTTTTTGATCGCCGCATTTTCGGCCGGCAAACCGAAAGCATCGAAGCCGATTGGAAAGAGAACATTGAACCCCTGCATACGCATAAACCGTGCACGCGCATCCGAGGGAGCTATTGCATACCAATGACCGATGTGCAAGTCGCCCGAAGGATAGGGGAGCATAGTCAGTGCGTAGTGCTTGGGTTTCGTGGGATCGATATTGGCGTAATACAGTTCATCCTTGTCCCAGCGTCGCTGCCATTTTTCCTCGATCTCGTTCGGTTGATAACTTAGAATATGCGATTGGGTCATCTAAGGCTCCTCGAAAACATAAAAAATACACCCTTCGTCCAAACAGGGACGAAGGGTTGCTCCGTGGTACCACCCTGGTTGCCCGGGGGAAAACATCCCCGAACCACTCGGATCGCGATAACGGGCATACCCGGCCCTGGCTACTATCCTTCACCAGCGCGGCTGGTTCTTTCGCAAGAACGCACAGGCGAGTTCGATCTTTTGGCGCTCCGTGTGCACCTCATCGGGCTTCCACCGCACTCTCCCGATTCGCTGGCGGATGATCTACTACTCCTGGCTTGGCCTTTTGTAAAAACAAAATCAGGTAGACTGAAATCGTTTTTTAGTGGACCCAGGGGGATTCGAACCCCCGGCCTTCTCAATGCCATTGAGACGCGCTCCCAACTGCGCTATGGGCCCATTTGTTCGACCTCAATTGGTAAAGACCGGTTACAAGAGCCTGTTGGCTGGGGATCAGCCCCCAGTGGACCTGAGGGGATTCGAACCCCTGACCTCTTCAGTGCGATTGAAGCGCGCTCCCAACTGCGCTACAGGCCCCTTTACGAGGTAGCCAGATTGTACTCGGAAGCCTGGTGACTGTCAAGTAAGCCGCTTTTGGCTTTTGTGGGATGGACTCTGGTTGATGGTACCTTAAACCCATACCACCCAACCTACTCCTCCTGTGAGAAGGGGTCAGGATACCGACGCTTTTGACCGAAAAGTAATTCGCGATTACAGCCTGCCAGATGGGCGTTTGAAGACCCTTCCTGCCCAGCGCAAAAAGTTGGAGGTGATTCTGGGCCACATTCTGAACGCCTTTCAACTCGAAAAACGCTACCCGGAAAAACAGGTCAACGAAATTCTGGCTGGCTTTCACCCAGATCCCGCCACCTTGCGCCGCGAATTGGTTGGCTACGGTTTGATGATCCGCAAGGAAAGTGAATACTGGCGGGTTTAGGATGGGATATAATTTCACTAGAGGGCAGCTATGATCAACGAAAGAATCGACCGCCTGTTTTCCCTGATGGAAAAAACAGGGATGAGAGCCGCCGCTTTCAATCCCGGACCTACTTTGGTTTACCTGACTGGATTGCATTTTCACCTCAGTGAACGCCCGACCACTTTGTTGGTATCGCCACCGGCCGCACCGGCCATAATCGTGCCAGAATTAGAGGTCGGAAAAGCTGAAGGGGCTTTCATCACGCTGCAAATCTTTCCGTTCGGTGAAAATCCGGTCGAGTGGAAAGAAACCTTCCGCGATGCAGCCCTGGCATTGAACCTGGAAGGCAAAAAAGTAGCCATAGAGCCCACCCGGATGCGCTATTTAGAGATGAGGTGCCTCCAACAGGCGCTCCCGGGAATCCAATTCGCCTCCGGTGAGGCGGTTCTTAGCCGTCTGCGCATGCAAAAAGACCCCCAGGAGATCCGTGCTATCCGCGAGGCGGTCCGCATTGCCCAAGAAGCCTTGCGCGCCACCTTGCCACAGGTGCATCCGGGGGTCAGTGAACGCGACCTGGCTGCCGAACTGGTCATGCAATTGTTGAGTCACGGCTCAGACTCTATTTTACCGTTTCAGCCTATTGTCGCGGGGGGTGTCAACAGCGCTAACCCACACGCAATCCCCGGCGAGTACCGGCTAAGGACGGGGGATTTGCTGCTTTTCGATTGGGGTGCATCCCACAATGGTTACTTTTCCGACATCACCCGTACCTTTGCAATTGGGGAAATCAACCCTGAGCTGCGTGCCATTTACAACCTTGTCCTGCAGGCTAATACTGTTGGGCGGGCTGCTGGGAAACCCGGGCTGCCAGCCGGGCAGCTCGATCACGCCGCCCGCAGCGTCATCGAGCGTGGTGGCTACGGGGCCTACTTTACCCACCGTACCGGGCACGGGCTCGGCATGGAGAGCCATGAACCACCCTATCTGTTTGCAGAAAACAACTTCCTTTTGGCCGAAGGCATGGTGTACACCGTTGAGCCGGGGATCTACCTGCCAGGTAAGGGAGGAGTCCGCATTGAAGATGTTATGGTTGCCACCCAGGGGAGCAGCCAAACACTGACCGATTTACCCCGCGAATTGACTACTTTATAAACCCGAGGTTTGTATGAAATTTCCCCAGACCTTTCCTGGTGCTGAACCGTTTTTTCTCTCAGGCAGCCGCTGCGGATGCCTGCTGGTTCATGGCTTTACTGGAACCCCAAAAGAAATGCGTTGGATGGGCGAATATCTTCATAGTCAGGGTTATACCGTGTTAGGCATTCGCCTGAGCGGCCACGCCACCCAACCCGCAGACCTGGTACGGATGCGCTGGTGGGATTGGATGGCTTCGGTTGAAGATGGGCTTAACCTGCTGCGAAGCTGTTGTGACCGGGTTTTTATCGCCGGCCTTTCAATGGGCGGGGCACTCTGCCTGCTGAGTGCGGCTCATTTTCCGATCTCGGGTGTAATAGCCATTTCCACTCCGTATCAGCTTCCGGCCGACTGGAGATTGGATTTCATCCGCACGATTGCCCTTTTCCAGCCGAAGGTCCAAAAAGGCGCTTCCGATTGGCAAAACCAGGCCGCCGCCAAAGACCACCTCGATTATCCTTTCTACCCCACCCGCTCGATTGCGGAGGTAGAAGACCTGCTGATTAATTTGCGGGCTGCACTCCCAAGGATCCAGGTACCGGTATTGCTGGCCCATTCGCGCAGCGACCAGGCGGTGCTTCCGGACAACATGCCAAAAATATATGCTGCCCTCGGCACAGCCGACAAGCAAATGGTGTGGGTAGAAAATAGCGGCCATGTCGTCATCCGCGAACCCGACCGGCAAAAGGTTTTCAACGCCGCCCACAATTTTATCCAAAGCCATGTAAATAGCTCTGCTGGAGAAAGAACTCATGCCGCTTGAAATCTTCCCCTATACGCTCGGCCCGCTCGAAAACAATACCTACCTGCTGGTAGATTCGGTCACTCGCGAGGCTGCCATCGTTGACCCGAGTTTCGAAAGCCACCAGATCGCCAAAAAAATCCTGACCGAAAAACTCCATCTGACCCAGATATGGTTGACTCATGCCCACTTTGATCACATTGCTGGCGCTAAATTATATTCCGAGTTCAGCCAGCCACCCCTGCCGATCAGCCTGCACCGTGAGGATTTAAACCTCTTCCACGAGGGCGGAGGTGCTCCTATGTTTGGCATCCAAATGCCCGAAATGCCCGAACCCAGCCGGTTCTTCGAGCACGGACAGCAGGTTTTTGTTGGTCAGGAACTCCTCGAGGTGCGTCATACCCCTGGACACAGCCGCGGGCACATCATCCTCTACGCTCCCCAGGCCGCCGCCGCCCTGGTTGGTGACCTGATCTTTAAACACGCGGTTGGTCGGACCGATCTGCCTGGCGGCAGCAGCACCCAACTTCTTAAATCGATCTATACCCAGGTTCTCAGCCTACCCCCTGAAACACGATTGTTAAGCGGACATGGCCCCGAAACCACCGTCCAAGAAGAAGTTGCCAACAACCCCTATCTAAGATAATTCAACCTAACGGTTATGAGCTCCGAAACCGCCCGGATCAAACAGATCGGCATTTGGCTACTACCTGATTTGTACCCATTCGGGCGGTTGGTTTTTTCTCCTGGCCCTTTCCAAGCATGGGTCACATCCTTGGAGCCCCCGCAGGATTCTCTACCCCATCCCACGGACCCTGGTCTTCCTGCCACTGCAGAAGGGTCTGCGGCTTTTCATCCTTGCCATCTTTGCGGCGACCTTCCCATGGCTGCGGCTGCTGAAACAGAATCAGTTCGAACCGATGTGTTCCCTCTGCCCGCTATGGATGCGGAATTTAGTGTGGCGATGGTTCCCCTGACCCAGGTAGAGTGATGATTAACAACACCTGGAAATTGTTCAGAAATAGTTGGCACCTCCTGATCCCCCTTTTGATTGCCATCTATTTAAGGGGAAATGGGATCACCAAATCCGCCTTTTGGTATGATGAAGCCTTTACGATCTACCTGACTCGTCAGCCATTACCCGAAATGGTCAGGCTCATGGCATCCGATTTTCACCCACCGCTACGGGAAATAATCCAATGGTTTATCCGCACCCTCTTGGGAGAAACCGAATTTTCTTATCGGCTGATACCTTTCCTTTCAAGCCTGGCGATCATTTTAATTGCCTATGCTGTGATCAAGAATATGCAATTAACCAAATTCGACACATTCCTTGTTTTAATCCTTATTACAACCTCAACCTACCAAATTTGGATGGCTCAAGATGCGCGTGTGTATTCATTTTTCTCTTTCATTTATCTTCTGGCCATCATCTTTATTCTTAAGGGCCAGTGGATCGGTACTTTTGCGTGTTGTGGATTGTTACTATATTTAAATAATGCCGGTGTGTTTTACTCTTTTTCATTGGCACTTACCTATTTCCTTTTGAATCATAAAAAATGGCGCTATGGAATTTTAGGATCTCTGTTGAGTCTCTTGGCCTTTGCACCCTGGTTTATGGTCTTCTTAGAAGCAGTAACCGCTAACTATTTTTCTCCACCAGAATTATCCGTTTCTAGAGTGGTGTTTCAAACCGCCGCCATTTTTATTGCCCAATCCGTAACATCCTTGTGGGTAAGAATGATCTCTCTGTTCTTTTTTTGCTTCCTTGGACTTTTATTTTTCTTATCTTCAATTAAACTGCTCAGAAGGTTATTTTCTGAAATATGTTTTTCAAAGCTCCTTCCCCCATGGTTCACTACTCAAAACCCATCCGAAAAATCGATGATCGCAATTTTTTTGCTATCTTTTCTACCACTAATTTTCATTTTAGTGGCATCGATCACCTATAGGAATGTTTTCCTTTATCGATCTTTAAGCGCCATAGCTGTACCATGATTAATGTTTGCGTTCATCTCTGAGGTTGTTCAAAACAAACCGATCTTCAAATATTTTTTAAGTGTCCCAATTTTGGGTCTCCTGATCTCTGGTTTATTGATTTGGTCACCATTGGAGAAAGGCTCCAATTTACGAGAAATGAGTGAATATATCAACCAAAACAGCCTGGATGGTGACATCATCTATCATGCCACTGCAACAAGTTTACTTCCCATGAGTCTTTATACTCAACAACATCGTCATTATCTTCTCGATGCCGATCTTCCACCTGGTTTCCTTATAGGCGAACTACAAACCGCCTATAAACTCACCAAGCTGCCGTTGGAACAAATTTCCCACAATCGTGCATGGGTCATATGGGCAAGGGATTCGGCATTACCCACATCCGTCCATGAGAGAATGGAAAAAATAACCGAAGGATCCGCCTTATTGAGTACGATCCCCTATTGGCAAGCCGCTCCAATCGAAATATATCTCATACCGAAATAGAGAGAATATAGAATGAATCGTATTTTCATTAACCGATTTCTGCAATGGTTTGGTTTATTTCTCCTCATCACCTCCTCCTTCTACTTCCGCTTCACCAACCTGCCAACCAACCCCGGCTGGTATAACGACGAAGGCACTTACATCAATATGGCGATGAACCTGCAGGAGGGTCGCTCGGAATACCTGGGGATAGAGGGCAGTATGCTGATCATTGGGCGGATGCCACTCTTTACCAGCCTGCTATCCCTGGTCTTCGACATTTTTGGCCCCGGGCTGGAACCTATCCGCTATCTGACCGCTGGAGCCGGAGTCTTATCGGTTGGGTTGCTGTATTTCGTCCTGCTGCGCATCCTTGGACCCGCCCAGCCATACCTTCCTTTCCTGGCAGCCTTTATCCTCGCCATCCACCCTAGGGCAGTCCTCTTTTCGAGAGTCGGGTTCGGCTACAACTTACTCACCCCTCTGGTCATTCTGAGTTTTTGGGGGCTGTGGAATTACGTTAATAAACCTCAAAAAGGGTGGCTGTTCCTGGCAGTGACCCTGACTGGAATTGGTTTAATCACCGAGCTGGCCTTTATCGCTTATTCAATTCTGGTGATCGGGGTTATCCTGGTCAGGAGACGCCAGGATGCACTGTGGGCAGTTCCCCTTTTATACCTTCCTTTCGGGATGCACTGCCTGATGAGTTACCTTCAATACGGAGAAATTTTTACATCTGATTTTTGGATGACGTTTTTTAGATCCACGAATCCTGATATCCCTTTTCAACTTGTTAGTATATTTTTCAACCTGACCCATCTTTTTTACTACAACCCAGTATTTTTACTCGGATTCTTTGGGTTATTGATCATCCGCCCTTTAAAACTCAGCCTTCTAACCATAGCAGCCTATCTGGTACCTTTTATGATCATTGCACAGAATTTTACCCTGCTCATGCAAGGATATTATTATATTTCACCGTTTTTTCCATTCATCGCCATAGGTATGGCTTATGCAATTATGAAAGGCTTAGAAATTTTGATCCATTTCGCCCAGCAGGTATATGAACTTTCAACCCGGTATATTCAACACCCATGGATCACAAAATACATCAAAATCTTGACCACCGATTCACTCATTTTTATACTTTTTTTATTTCCGCTGAGTTATGCCCTCTATTCATTAAATAACCAGGTCCACCATCAGTTCATCAGTGGTTTCGACCCAATCTTTCTCGATGCGAAAGACAGCCAAAAGGTAGTTCATTTTATCAACCAGCGGGTCGCTCCCGACGACCTGGTCATCGCTTCTCCAGCCCTGGCTTGGGCGATCGTGGCCAATGCCACCGATTATCAAATATCCATCGCCGCCATGCCAACATCTACCATCCATTTCCCGGCCGGTATTCCTCAGGACCGTTTAGCCTTCGATGTCGATTACCGTAAAGCAAAATTCATTGTCGTCGACACGATCTTGTTAAGTTGGCCCACCGCGGGCATACCTGGACTAACCGAGTTGCTCGCCTTTGCTCAAGCGGGTGAATTAGCTTACCAGTCTGGTGATATCAGTGTGTATTACAACCCCCTCGCCCGCTAAGCCCATAGCCCAGGGTCGGACATCGTTACCAGACGGACCACTTTTCGATATTTACCACCGCTTACCAGGCCGGGTTAACCCCCTTCTATTCGAATGCCCGTGTTTCCGGTGACCGTTGGTTTTCCTGCACCTCAATTCCAAGTATAATCATCAAACTTCAACCATCCATTCCTACACGACCAGGGCGTTAAAATCGGGCGAAGGAGCACCCGGATGAATTCTTCGAAAATTTGGATCTTAATTATTGCCATCTTAACCTTTACCTGCCTGTGTGTGTGCCTTTGCCTGGCTGCTGTGGGTGTGTTCAGCTACCAGTTGATCGAACCCACCATCGAATCAACCGAACTTGAACCGGTTCTACCCTTGCCAACTCCGGCTGTCACCCTGCCGCAAGAACCAACCCATGCCTTCCCCATTCCGGCCGTACCCGATCCTCCTCAACTACCGTCCGCGTTGGATGCCGCTTACCAGACCCTCGAGCGTTTGAAGCTGGCCGAAGTGCCGGTCAACGACCCGCGCAACCTGGGGCAGCGTTTGCGTGGGATTCAAAACATCCCCGAAACCGTACCTTTTCCCGGCCAATTCCAGGTTGGCGCTCGCAGACAATTTTGGGTCTCCGATTTGGACACCAATGAGAATTTTCAAGTCGAGGCTGTTTTACGTTACGTGACCGACAGTGCTTATTTTTGGATCGAGGACGGTGTTCATTACAACGGGAACCACCTGGCCCGCCTTGCCAACACCTTCAACGACCAGATTTACCCCACTACCCGCGAATTTTTCGGCTCCGAGTGGTCACCCGGTATCGATAACGACCCACGCCTGTATATTCTATACGTCAGCGGGGTGGGTTCTGGCATCGCCGGCTATTTTTCCTCAGCAGACTCTGTCCACACCCTGGCTCATCCCTACTCCAACTCCCACGAAATGTTCATCATCAGCGCCGACAACACCGTACTAAACGAGGACTTTACCTTTGGAGTCTTGGCTCACGAATTTCAACACATGATCCATTGGTATCGTGATCGCAACGAGGAAACCTGGTTAAATGAGGGTTTTTCCGAACTGGCAGCCTTCCTAAACGGTTATGACCCTGGTGGTTTCGACTACATCTTTTCGCTTAACCCCGATATCCAACTCAACGACTGGCCCAATGATTCCAACCTAACTACTCCTCATTACGGAGCCGCCTTTTTATTCGTCAATTACTTTTTAGACCGCTTCGGAGAGGAAGCCACCCAGGCCCTGGTTGCCCATCCCGATAACGGCCTGGTTTCCGTGGACGCCGTCCTGGCTGACCTGAACGCCGTCGACCCATTAAGCGGCGCGCCAATTCGGGCGGATGACCTGTTTGCCGATTGGACCGTAACAAATTTCTTAAACGATCCGAGCGCAGCGGACGGTCGGTTCCACTACAGCCTGTACGACTCCGCCCCAATCTTCACTCCAACAGAGACCATCCGATCTTGCGATGGCCGTTGGCTGGAACACAATGTTAGTCAGTACGGCACCCACTATTTCCGACTGGACTGCCCATCCACCTTTACGCTTGAATTCCAGGGAACCAGTGAAGTGCCTTTATTGCCTACTGGTGCTTATTCAGGCGATTATGCCTTTTGGTCGAACAAGGGCGACGAGTCGAATATGACCCTCACCCAGACCTTTGACTTCACGGCCACCGAAGGCCCCCTTACCCTCTCCTACCGTACCTGGTACGACCTGGAGAAGGACTACGACTATCTCTATCTGGTTGCCTCCGAGGATGGGCTCAATTGGCAAATCCTTACCACCCCATCCTGCACAACCATCGATCCTTCCGGCAATAGTTTTGGTTGTGGTTACAACGGGATAACCGATAGATATTTAAACGAAAGGGTCGATATCTCTCAATTTGCCGGCAAAAAGGTGCATTTACGCTTTGAATACGTGACGGATGCCGCCGTTCATGGTGAAGGGCTGCTGCTGGATGATATCGAAATTCCCGAAATTGGCTATTTCTCAGACTTCGAAGAGGACGACGGGGGTTGGGAAGGTTCCGGTTTCGTGCGCATACAAAACCGTTTACCG
>Ga0207950_100272_pt1 | contig 18764 bp, 15 predicted proteins | sample Subbio11_8B_AprC_FD_184814 | JGI IMG/M metagenome (GOLD analysis project Ga0207950, IMG submission 184814) | Serpentinite rock and fluid subsurface biosphere microbial communities from McLaughlin Reserve, California, USA - CR11_8B_AprC (SPAdes) | ecosystem: Environmental > Terrestrial > Deep... | reverse complement strand
ATCTTCGATGTCGATTGGAGAGACGTTCGATGCGATCTCGTGGTCACTCACGTAAGGTTTCTCCTCGTCAGCGGTGATACTTGCGGAACAGCAGCACGGCGGCCGTCATGAAGCCGAGGCCCGTCGCCAGGACGACGAACGACATCGTGGCAGCGACCATCATCGCGACGGCCTCCGATGTCCGCGCATTGACGAACAGCACTGCGGACTGGATGACGATCAGGACACCGGCGAGCCCCAAAGCGACGGACACGCCGTTGATGAGCGGCATGTTCGTTCTGACCGTCTGCTGCTCCTCGGAGCGAAGCTCCACGAGCATCGAGTCTATCTGCGCGCCCAAGATCGCCGGAGTACCCTTGTTCGGCTGCGACTGTGCCCCTTCGCTGGGCGGGAGGCCCACCGCATCGGGACAAGCCGGCTCGTCTTTGCGCAAGCGAACGAGCCGAATCGCTTCGTCGAGCTCTTCGGAGGCTCGCTGACGAGCCCGCTCCTGCTGGAAGCGATCGAAGGCCTCTTTCTCCCATGGCGGCGGCTCGAAACGTGGTTTGTTGTGCTGGTCTGACATCTGATGCCCTGCGGTCGGTCACTCCTATACGTCCAAGTAGCGCACGCTCTTCGCGTGGCGCTGGATGAAGACCCTGCGCGGCTCCACCTGATCGCCCATGAGATCGATGAACGCTTCCTCGGCCGCCATCGCGTCATCGAGCGATACCTGCAGGAGCGTCCGCCGAGCTGGGTCCATCGTGGTCTCCCACAACTGCTCGGGATTCATCTCACCCAGACCTTTGTACCGCTGCACTGTGTATTTCGTGTTCTCAGCCAGCGTGCCGATCGCGCGCTGCAGTTCCTTGTCGCTGTAGGCATACTCGTGCTTCTTGCCGTAGCTCAACTTGTACAGCGGTGGCTGGGCGATGTAGATGTAGCCGGCGTCGATCATCGGACGCATGAAGCGGTAAAAAAACGTGAGGATCAGGCAGCGGATGTGTGCGCCATCCACATCGGCGTCGGTCATGATGATCACCTTGTGGTATCGCGCCTGCTGCAGATCGAACTCGTCTTGGATGCCCGTACCCAGCGCGGTGATCAGCGCCTGGATTTCTTCCGAGGACAGGGCGCGGTTGATCCCAGCCTTCTCCACGTTGAGTATCTTGCCGCGGAGCGGCAGGATGGCCTGGAAGCTGCGGTCGCGCGCCTGCTTGGCCGACCCGCCTGCCGAGTCCCCCTCGACGAGGTAGACCTCGGTGAGAGCCGCCTCGCGAATCGAACAGTCGGCCAGCTTGCCGGGGAGTGTGGAGCTCTCGAGAAGCCCCTTTCGGCGCGTTAACTCGCGTGCCTTGCGCGCGGCTGCCCGGGCCTTTGCGGCCTGCGTGGACTTGTTGACGATGGCGCGTGCTGGTTTCGGGTGCTCCTCCAGGAACTCTGCGAGGCCGGTCGTGACGATCGACTGCACGAACGAACGCATCTCTGTGTTGCCGAGCTTGGTCTTGGTCTGTCCTTCGAACTGCGGCTCATTGAGCTTGACCGAGATGACCGCCGTGAGCCCCTCCCTGATGTCCTCCCCGGAAAGGTTCTCATCCTTCTCCTTCAAGATCCCCTGGCGCCGAGCGTAGTCGTTGATCGTGCGGGTGAGCGCGTTCTTGAAACCATCAAGGTGCGTACCACCCTCGTGTGTGTTGATGTTGTTGGCGAACGCAAGCACCGCCTCCGAGTAGCCGGTGTTCCACTGCAGCGCGACCTCGGCCACCCCCTCGGCGCCCTCAATCTCGAAGTAGATCGGCCTGCTGTGCAGCGGCTCCTTCTTATCGTTGAGGTACTTCACGAAATCGAGTATTCCGCCGGCGTAGCGGAACTCCTCGCGCCGCGGTTCGAGCTCGCGCTCGTCCACCAAGGTGATCCTGAGGTTCTTGTTTAAGAATGCCGTCTCGCGCATGCGTGAGGAGAGTGTGTCCCACGAGAATTCTGTTGTCTCAAACACGTCGGGATCGGCCCAGAACGTGACTTTGGTGCCTGTCGCCTTGGTCTTGCCCACCGACCGTAGCGGACCGAGCGGCTTGCCGCGCTCGAAGGCCATCTGCCAGACCTGTCCGCCGCGCTTGACCTCGACCTCGAGCCTGCTGGACAAGGCGTTCACAACGCTCACACCCACACCATGCAGACCACCCGAGACCTTGTATCCACTGCCGCCAAACTTGCCTCCGGCATGCAGGATGGTCAAGGCGACCTCGACACCCGACTTGCGGTACTTCGGCACATTATCCACCGGGATACCGCGCCCGTTGTCGGTCACAGAGATGGAGTTGTCGGTATGGATCACGATCTCAATCGCGCTGCAGCAGCCGGCCAAAGCCTCGTCCACAGAGTTGTCGACGACTTCGTAGACTAGGTGGTGCAGCCCCTTTGGACCAGTGGAGCCGATGTACATGCCGGGACGCTTACGGACCGCCTCAAGCCCCTCTAGCACCTGTATATCTTTGCCTGAGTACGAGCTTTCGGGCACTATGGCTCCTTCGTCATTAGACGGTGTTGGATTCTCGGAAGAGACACTGCAAACAACCACGATATATAGTCGTTAGCCCTGCTCAAGTATACCACACGTAGTGCTACCAGCCCGGCGGTCCGGGCCTCAGGAGGACGCGTCCGGGGATGGGCTGGGGGTGCTCCGCCGCTTGCCCTTCTTGAGCTCAAGATCCTTCACCATCGCTCGTAAGGCGGCTTCTCTGAGGGTTTCATCCCCAATGACTGAAGCCACCTTTACGGCCTGCGAGTACTCGATCTCATCGAGACCCATCGGCTTTGTATCGTCCAACGCATAAAAACCGGTGATGTCCGCCTCTGCCACCCTCACGAGCGCTCCCTCTCGCACCTTCCTTGAGACAGTGAAGCGCAGCGATGTGACCGTTTCGTGATCTAGGTGTCGATTCAGATATTCTATGAGTTCCGTTGACATCAGCGAGAGTTGATGCGCCCACGCCGCACTATCCACGTAGACTGTGAGCTCGCCGTTGTCGCGGAGCGCGAATCCGCGGGTATGTGCAGCGATATCGGTGCCGACCGCATACGCCCACGCCTCGACGGCCGCAGCCGCGTGCCTCTTCCCTTTCTTGTCGACACGACCGAGCATCTTTCTGGCCAACTGGTCGACCGGCTGGGTCACGCGCGAGCGGGGCATATCATCTCCCCAGCATGACGACGTTCGCCCGCTCGAGGAGAGTTGGTTCGAAGTACGACGTGTTGGTGGTGGTCACGAACGTCTGGATGCCTCGCTGCATGAGGTCGGTCAGTGCCATGCGACGGCTCTCATCGAGCTCCGACATGACATCATCGAGCAATAGCACCGGTGCTCTCCGTAGCACCTCGCCCACCACGGTCAGTTCGGCCCACTTCCAAGCGAGAGCTATCGTACGCTGCTGACCTTGGCTTGCGTACACACGGGCTTCCTTCCCGTTGACGAGAAACACGATGTCATCTCTATGGGGTCCCACAAGCGATGTCTTCCGAGCGCGCTCTTCGGGCCACCTTCTCGTGATCTCAGAGCGCAGCACCTCTTCCACCGCCTGTTTGTCACTCCCGCCGACATCACGAAGAGCCCCCCCGTTGTCGACAAGTGAGAAGGTGAGCGCCTCGGCGCCGGAAAGACGCCCGTAGATCACGGAGGCCGCCTTCTCGACGCGCTCTACGAGCCTCCGGCGGTGCATATGGAGGCTCGCCCCAAGTATCACCAGCTGGTCGTCCCATGGATCGAGGTCTGTCTGTCGCGCCTCTTCGCGTAGAAGAGCGTTTCTTTGTCTCACAACCCTTGAGTAGTCGCGCCGCAACGCTCCAAATGTGGCTGAAAGCCCTGCGCCGAGATCATCTGCGGTGGTACGGCGTTGTTCAGCCGGCCCCTTGACCATCAAAAGATCGTCGGGTGTGAAGGTCACCACCGGCACGAACCGTGTCGCTTCCGCCGCTCGCTTCTTTACAGCGCCACCCACTCGCCAGGATCGTGCCCCCTCCGCACTGATCGTTACTTCCACATCAGTGTTTGTGCCCTCACCGATAACGGACATAGCGATGGAGGCATGTCGTTCATCCCAGCGCACGACATCGGCCCACTCAGGCCTCCTGAACGATGCGCCTGTGGTGACGATCTGGATCGCCTCGATAATATTGGTCTTGCCGACCGCATTGGGGCCGACGAGTATGGTGAGCGCTTCATCGGGGTGAAGTGACCAGTGCGCGCAACTCCGGAAGTCGCGGAGTTCGAGATGTGTGATCCACACTCCCTTGGAGACCTTTTCAGCCGAGACGGACCGGCATCAATAAGTACGTGAACCCATCGCCTTCAGCCAACCTGATGACGCCGGGTTTTAGCGGGCTTGTGACCTCGATCGCGACTGCCTCGCCTTCGGCGACAGAAATCCCGTCGAGAAGGTAAGCGTGATTGAACGCGATCTCCACATCCTCCCCGTCCGGGGTGATTTGAATGTCCTCGCTCGCGTCACCCACGTCCTGCGTCGCCGCGGAAAGTGTGAGTGTGTGATCTGAGACGGCTATTCTCACGCGCAAAGGAGTGCTGTGTTGTGCCATCAGCGACACTCGTTTCACCGCGTCCAGGAACTCCGCTCTGTCGACCACCGCGCGGGTCGTGTGCTCCTTTGGGAGCAGTTGACGGTAGTTCGGGAACGAGCCTTCGATTCGTCGAGAAATGAACGTCGTATCGCCAAAGGTGAATATGACTTGATTCTCAGCAATGCCCAGCGAAACATTCTCGTTCGAACCGATGAGCTTCGCCACATCTTCCATCGCCTTACCAGGAACAACCAATTCAATCTCGCCCATAACTCCTTCGACCGGTACTTCCCGGATACACAGACGATAAGAATCGGTGGCCACCATACGAAGCGTGCCTGAATCGACCACCGTGAGGATTCCGGTGAGGATTGGTCGGGTTTCGTCTCGACTCACAGACCGGGACACCTGTTGTACGACACGCGAGAACACGTCACTCGGCAAGGAGACGGTTTGGTCCGGTGTCACCTCTGGGAACTTCGGATAATCATCAGGCGATAGCGTCTTCATCGAGAACGAGGATTGAACACATTGGATTGATGCTGTTCCCGGAGTGGTCGTGTCGATAAGCACCGCAGCCTCAGGGAGGCTTCTCACCACCTCGGTAAGGAGTTTGCCCGGCAATACACTTTGTCCCGTCTGCTCGATACGTCCCTTACATGACGTGCGAATCGAAACCTCAAGATCCGTGGCTTGAAAAACGATGGAATCACCACGTGTAGATACATGGATTCCCGACAGTATCGGTAGCGTTGTTCTCGATGACAGCCCCCGCGACACCACCGCAAGCGCTTCGAACAACTCGCCTCGCGCTATCGATATCTTCATACAGGGCTCCTTCTATGTCTTAGAGATATCTCAATCAAACAGTCGCAGTAATAGGTGGTGTTAGTAGTGTGGAACACGGCTGTTCTCGCTGCTAGAAACCCCTGTTCTACCTGTGCTCTACCTGTGTGAGGATTGTTCCGGTTCATCCACACCCACACAGAGCACAGTCATTCTCCACACATTCACACCATCGCTCACCAGCCACTGCACGGGTTATACACACGTTACCAGCACCGCTAGTTACGCTGACGAATCTGGTTAGTCAGCGTCTGTATCTGATTGTAGACGTCGCGCTGTTCATTCATCAGCCGCTGTATCTTCTTCTCTGCATACATCACCGTTGTGTGATCTCGGCCACCGAACTCGCTCCCTATCTTCGGAAGAGAGGAATCTGTGAGTTCTCGAGCCAGGTACATGGCGATCTGCCGAGGGAAAGCTATCGACTGCGACCGCTTGTTGCCAACGAGTTCATTCTTGCTGATCTGATAGTAACGGCAGACTTCCTGTTGGATCACCGAGATGGAAATCGGTTTCACGGAGCGCTCAGGGAAGATGTTCTTGAGTACGCTGTGCGCAAGATCGAGATCGATCGGGTGGCGCGTTACGGAGCTGAAGGCGACAACGCGCAGGAGTGCACCCCACAACTCCCGGATGTTGCTGGAGAAGCGTTCAGCTATCAGTGATAGGACATCATCGGGAACATCATGGCCTTCAGATTGCGCTTTACGCCGGAGGATCGCGATTCGTGTCTCCAGGTCGGGTGGCTGGATATCGGCCAGCAGGCCTCCACCGAACCGCGTGCGGAGCCGCTCTTCGATGTCGCCAATTTCCGCGGGTGGCCGATCGGACGTCATGACTATCTGTTTACCGGCCTCACGGAGTGTGTTGAATGTGTGGAAGAACTCCGTCTGGGTCCCCTCCTTGCCGGCTATGAACTGGATGTCGTCCACAAGCAGAAGGTCGTTCTCTCGGTAGGACCTACGGAAACCCTCAATCCGGTTCTTGTCTCGAACTGAATCGATGAAGTCGTTCGTGAACTGCTCGCTAGATACGTACTTCACCTTCATATAAGGGTAGGCCGAACGCACGTATGCGCCGATGGCCTGAAGAAGATGTGTCTTCCCCAACCCCGCTCCACCATAAATGAACAGCGGGTTGTAGGCGGAACCGGGAGCTTCAGCCACCGCAAGCGCCACGTGATACGAGAACTGGTTGGATGGGCCGACGACGAACGAATCGAACACATATTTGGGGTTCAGTTCAGTTTCTTCCGCGCGGCTCTTCACTTTAGGTTCCACTACTTCGGCGAGCACCACTTGCTCGACTGCCTGCTGGAGCGGTGTTTCGATGAGGGCGTCACCAGAAACACTGAAGCGGACCTCCATCGGCGCACCGGTCACTTGGGTCAGGGCTGAGGCAAGGAGGCCTGAGTATCTGGTCTTGAGCCAGTCGCGGGCGAAATCGTTTTGAACCGAGACGACCAGTTCCTGATCGATGATACCGAGCGGCGCGGTCTGTTCGAACCAGGTCTTGAATGTGGGGGTGTTCAGCTCCTCACGGACGACATCGAGCGTCTTCTGCCAAACCTGTTGAGCATCAAGCATGACTGGTCTCGCTCCTTATCACCTGAGAAGAGCATCCAGGCAACGAACACCAAGATTGGTGAGTATCCGTTTACCTGCTTCATCTGCCGAGATGAGCCCGAGGAGCGTCAGCTGCTCAAGATCACGGTAAGCCGTCGACAGTCCCACCCCGAGTTCGCGCGACACGACCGTCGGTCCCACAGAGCCCAGTTCCATAGCCAGCGAAAGCACCTGCTTCTGCCGAAGGCTGAGGACGGGGGGCTCGTAATCGTCGACGACCAGCTCAAGGATGGTCTCCACACGCTGCCATTCAGATGCCTGGTCGACGCTCAAGGTGACCACCGTACCACCACCAAGGTTGTCGTCGATCTCAATCGTCCCCCCAGAGAAGATAAGGCACTCCCTCGCGACTGGCAGGCCTGAACCAACCCCACGAATCACATGCTTCATATCCTCGGTGGCCGTCGAGAATCCGGGCAGGAACGCACGCTCTTTGTCCTGGATCCCGGGACCCTGGTCCGCAAATCGGACGACACGTCCTGACTCCAGGACGCTCACCACCACCTCATCAAAGCCGGCATGGATGAAGTTCTCCACAACCTCACGGATGACCGTGTATGGGATCTGGCCACCACCATCGCGAGACAACTGGTACGTGCGAGCCGCGACAGCCTCGATCAACTCTCGCGCAGACCCGGCGTCAACCCGCTCAACACGCGGTGGAGCGGTCATCGCATCGTAGACCGCTATCAGTGCGGGTGTGGGGGCTGCGGATTGGCTGCCGCCCATACCGACGCCCGGAACAACCGTCGACACACTGGCACCGACGATTTCCGGCCCACTATAGAAGGTCTCCACACCCACCCCCTGACCAATTCATTCACAGAAGCATCCACACAACCCACAGGCAACGGTCCATCGAAAAACACCTGTTCAGAGCCGTATCCAGAAGCCTCGCGTACCACTTGAGCCGTCAAAGTTGGTATGCGGTGAACAGCGGTTTTCCTCCTTATCCACAGAACTTTCCACACCTGTGGACAGACTTTCCATCACCCGAACCGAACACACATCGAACACGCAGGTAGGGATTCCGACGGCACCGAAAAGTGCTTTCCGGACGCCGGGGACCGATAGGGAGACGGTCGATCCCTGTGGAAACAATGGAAATGCTGTCAAGAGGTGATCCGCTAACCCGTGCCGCGCTGTGGATAACGAGTGGGAACCACCGAGCCTTGTCCGAGCGCGCCACGCACACTACAGGTCCTAGCTGCGCTTTTACCTTGAAAGACGGCACAAGAGCGACCGAGAGAGCGGAGCTGATTGTAGCAAAGCATACCGGCGACCAACAACGAGGCAGAACCGGTTATCCACAAGGTAGACGCGCTTGATTCCTGCGTTTTCCACACTATCCACAGATTTGCGAGTTTTTTCGACATCCCATCAGGCATCAAGATTCCACTCGCTTCCATACCTGTTATGCCGACCGCGCTGGGTTTAGTGCGCACCCCTCAGCAATTGTCGGAACCATCCGAACGAGAGATCTGACCACCGAAAGCGTGGCGGGGTTGACTGACAAAGTAAGTGTATGGGCCGGACGGCTCTGAGCGTCTACCACACGCAGGCACACTCGTCGGGGCACTCGTCGCCACGGGTGCTTTTTGACATGCTTGGTCGGACGCCGCTATAATCACCGAGCTTGTGCCCGGCTTTGTGCCGGCGCCTCGACACGGAGGATTGAGACGTGAAGCGTACGTACCAGCCGAACAACCGTAAGCGGGCAAAGACCCACGGGTTCCGTAAGCGGATGTCCACCAAAGCAGGCCGCGCCATCTTGGCGGCTCGTCGCCGCAAGGGCCGCAAGATCCTGTGCCCGAGCGCCGCTTAGGTACAGCGGCGGCCCGAGGGCCGACATGCGGACGATAACCGCACCGAAAGAGATCGACCGGCTGTTCGCCGGAGGGCGCCGGGTATCGCACCCGGCGCTTCTTGTCTTAGCGCTCCCCACACCTGAGGCGCGTGATCCGAGCGGGCGCGTGCTCTTTGTCGCGGGCACTCGGCTGGGGGGCGCAGTGACGCGGAACCGCTCGAAGCGGGTCTTGCGTGAGAGTGTACGCCGCGTGGGGGGGCCATGGCCAGGGTGGGATGTCGCCCTGATGGCGCGTGCTGGCACCGAAGGTGCATCGTCGGGCGACCTGGACGCAGCGGTGAGGCGCGCAATAGACTCGCTGGGTATCACCTGATGAGAAACCCATTGACGATCGTAGTGCGTGGGATCATCCGAGGCTACCAGCTACTGATATCTCCGCTCCTACCGCCCTCGTGCCGGTTCACGCCTACGTGCTCTACGTATGCACTGCTGGCGATCGAGCGACATGGTCTCGTGAAGGGTGGCTGGATGGCTTTGAGGCGCGTGGCGCGCTGTCATCCATGGAACCAAGGAGGGCACGACCCTGTGCCGTGAGCACGATATGGTTGGCGTAGTATAGTGTGTGGACTGAAAGGGACCCCCCGACACCCACCTCGGGAGTGGATGGAACAACACCAGTATCGCGCGCCTCACCTGAGGAGGTTGGGATTCCGTGCTCGAACCAATCGAACAACTGCTCTTCTCGGTCCTACAGTGGCTCTATGGCCTCTTGGGCGACTACGGGCTTTCAATCATCGGCATCACGATTCTGATTCGGATACTCCTGTTGCCCCTGACCATCAAGCAGACGAAGTCGATGTACGAACTTCAGCGCATCCAGCCGAAGATCAAGGCTCTTCAGGAGAAATACAAGAACAACAAAGAGAAGTTGCAGGAAGAGACCTTGAAGTTCTACACCGAGAACAAGGTGAATCCCTTCGGCGGCTGCCTGCCGATGCTTCTCCAGATGCCAGTCTTCTTCGCCCTGTTCAGCATGCTCGGCACAACAGGGACTGAACCCGGGCTCTTTCCCCGGTACATCGACTCCCTCTCCGAGACTGCGGCGCAGCAAGCATCCAGATTCTGGATTGTGCTGCCAGATATTACCAAGTCCGCCGGTCAAGTCTTCAGTAGCGAGGGAGTGCTGCCCGCGCTCCCCTACATCATCTTCGTGTTGCTGTTCGGCCTGAGCACTCTCCTGCCACAACTGATGCAACCAGGGGTTCAAGCACAGCAGAAGCAGATCGCGTTCTTAATGGGCGGCATGATGCTGTTCTTCGGTTGGACGGTATCGGGTGGAGTCGTCCTCTACTGGGTCACTCAGGGTCTGCTTGGTGTGATTCAACAGCAGATACAAATGCAGTTCTACAAGGGCCAGGAGGAGCACGCATGATCAGCGAAGTCACCACTGAGGGCCCGACTGTTGCTGAAGCGCTCGATGCTGCTTTGGAGGAAATGGGCGTTCAGCAGGATGCTGTCGAGTATGAGGTTCTCAGCGAGGCCGGTAAGGGACTCTTCGGCGCGGGCGGGAAACCCGCGCGTGTCCGTGTGTGGCTCAAGACAACAGCGACCGATGTCGTGTCGGGCAACGAGGATGAGGAGTTGGAGGGTGACCTCCCGGAGGTCCAGCGTACGCTCGAGTTCTCCGCGCCTACCGGAGTAGATCTGACGGAAGATGAGCTGGATGCGATTGCGGACGCGGGGGCGGCAGCCATCCAAGAGATCCTACTCAGCCTTGGGATAGAAGCTGAGGTTGAGGAGTACGAGGGGGACGAGGGAGAGATAATCCTGGATATCGTAGGGGACGACCTTGGCCTCCTCATCGGTCGGCACGGCCGGACGCTTGACGCGCTACAGATACTGGTCTCCGCAATCGCCAACAGGCGTCTCGATCAGCGCCACCCGCTCGTGGTGGATGTCTCTGGCTATCGACACCGGCGTCGGATGAAGCTCGAAGAGATTGCTCGCAGAGCTGCGGATCGCGCGTCACGCCAGCGCCGTCCGGTCGAACTGCGTCCGATGACCAGTTTTGAGCGCCGCGTTATCCACATGCTGCTCCGGGATGACCGCCGTGTCGTCACTGAGAGCGAAGGAGATGAGCCACGCCGCATGGTGGTTGTCCGCCCACGGTAACTCGCTGTAGACAGGAGGCCCGGCATCTCGCCGGGCCTCCTTGCGTTATCCCACAGGGCCACCCACAAGCGCCACTTGTCGCTGGAGGGTACAGGCCAACAGAAAACCTCAATCCCACGTCCAGACTCCCTGAGTCATGGCTTTCAGACAGAAGTCATGCTAGGTGAGCGTTTCACGTGAAACAAACACCCTTGCCAGCGAATGCTCAGCAAGCGAGAATGTTTCACGTGAAACACCACACGAAAATCCTTACTCCAACGTGGGCTACAGCAGCTGCGGCCGAGGTGGGGGTATCGATCACCGCTTGGCAGGCGCAGCAATTGGTTCGCCACGCCCAGCTGGTTCTCGAATGGAACGCTTCGCGTAACCTCACACGGATCGTGGATCCGGATGACGTCTGCGTCCTCCACGTCGCCGATTCGCTAGCGTTCTTGCCACACTTCCCCCAGCTGCGTGGACGGATGGTCGATCTCGGTTCCGGTGCTGGATACCCCGGCATTCCACTGGCGATTGTGGGACACGATGTAACGCTGTGTGAGTCGGTCCAGAAGAAGGCGGCTTTCCTTGAGCACGCAGTAGTCGCGCTCGGGCTGCAGGCCGGGGTGTTCGCCGGCAGGGCTGAGGACCTGGCTCGCACGCAGGCTGGGACGTTCGACGTGGTGGTCGCACGCGCAGTGAGCTCCCTCGCCTCGCTCGCTGAACTCGCCGCACCACTTCTCCGAGAAGACGGGTACCTGATTGCGCTCAAAGGCGTCCCAGACGCGGCGGAGTTCGATCGGGGCAGGGCGGCTGGCGTGACCGTGGGCATGGAGGAGATCGCACGAGAGCGCTATGTGCTCCAACGCGGAGAAGAGCGAACAGCCGTCCAGTACGTCCGCCGAGGACCGGTTAAAATCTCGCTTCCACGGCGTGCGGGCATGGCTCAGCGGCATCCGCTGGGGGCAGCGGCCCCTTAACGAATGGGTGGGAGTCCCGTATACTTGCCGGGAGTCTACATGGGAGGAGGAGGATGTGGTCGACGACAAGGGCCGCTCACGGGGACCGGCGGCGGCATTCGTGCTGGCTGTCGTCAACCAGAAGGGTGGCGTGGGCAAGAGTACGACAGCCGTGAATCTCGCCGCAACCCTTGCCGATGAGGGGCACAAGGTCCTGTTGGTCGACCTTGATCCACAAGGCAATGCCACCTCGGGTTATGGCCTCGACAAGAATCAGCGTGAGGAATGCGTGTACGACGCGCTCTTGGGTGACGTCCCAGTCGAGCAGCTGATCGAGCCGGTGGGCGTCCAAGGTGTCTTCATCATCCCCTCCACCATCCAGCTTGCTGGGGCGGAAATAGAGCTGGTATCCGCGTTCAGCCGCGAGACGAAGCTGAAGCAGATCCTCACTCCTGTCTTGGATGATTTCGACTTCATCATCATCGACTGTCCGCCATCGTTGGGCCTTCTCACCATTAACGCCCTGACTGCGGCGGATGGCGTTCTCATTCCCGTGCAGTGCGAGTACTATGCACTCGAGGGCCTCACAAAGCTTCTGGAGAGCGTGCGACTGGTCAAGACCCATCTCAATCAGGGTCTCGAGGTCTTCGGTGTCGTGATGACCATGTTCGATTCCCGCACTAAGCTCTCGCAGCAGGTGGTAAGTGAGGTGCGCGATTTCTTCGGGGAGCGGGTTTTCCAAACGCTAATTCCCCGGAGTGTGAGGTTATCCGAGGCCCCGAGCTTCGGGCTGCCAGTGACGTTATACGACCCTACCGGTCGTGGTGCTACCGCATATCAGCAGTTGGCGAAGGAGGTGATCTCCCGTGTCTAAGCGTGGACTCGGCAAAGGCCTGTCTGCTCTGATACCCGGGGCCGGTCAGGAAGTGGGTGCCGAAATCCTCGAGCTGTCCCTCGACGATATAACCCCGAACCCCCTTCAGCCGAGAACTGACATCAACGAGGAACAGATCGCGGAGCTTGCGGACTCGATTCGCAAGGTGGGCGTCCTGCAACCCATCATAGTGCGCCCTGACGGCGCCGCGTATCAAATCATTGCCGGAGAGCGCCGTTGGAGGGCTTCTAGGGCTGCGGGGCTGGAGCGGGTGCCGGTGAGGGTCATGGCCACGACCGAAACAGAGGCTTTGGCCTTGGCCCTCATCGAGAATCTCCAGCGCGAGGACCTGAATCCCATCGAAGAGGCTCGCGGATATAGGCGCCTCATCACCGAATACAAGATGACCCAGGCAGAACTCGCGGATCGCGTATCCAAGTCTCGGTCGGCTGTGACCAACACCTTGAGGCTGCTCGACCTACCTGAAGACATCCAGGAACTCCTGTACGAAGGGAAGATAACCGCTGGGCATGCTCGAGCGATTCTCTCGGTGCTGGATGACGACCGACGACGCACTTTGTGCAAGAAGTGCGTGGACGAGGGGCTCTCCGTGCGTGAAGCGGAGACCATCGCAAAGCTCTTGGCCGCGGGTGCGCCGATCCACGGCCAGCGAATCATGACACCGAAGTCCTACAAGATCGTCGCCCGCAGGCTGCGCCGCCTACTCTCAACGAACGTCCGCGTCCGGCAGACGGCGAAGAAGGGCAAGATAGAAATAGATTTTCACGACGAGGACGAACTCGAGCGCATTGTCCGCCTTCTAACCGATGGTGGACAGGTGACGGGCGCCAAGGAGGCGGGGGTGTGAGCAACAGAAGACTGGAATATTTTGTCATCGGCCTGATCGTCGGCGGTGCTCTCGGCGTTGTGGCGGGACTGCTGTTCGCGCCCGACAGCGGCATTCGGACCAGACAGAGGCTTGCGTCCGGTGCGATCCGGGTCGCTGACGCTGCCCGGATGGTAGCCGAGCGGGCGGAATCCGCAGCAGAGGGTCTCGGCGTCCGCATCGATCATTATCTGGGTCGAGACGAGGAGATGGCCTGGAAGAAGGTCCAGGAGATTCGCGAGGGCGTCCAGCGCTACTCGCGGACCGTCATCTCGTCCTGATGTCAGTGTGTCCGAGTACGATCCTCCCGTAACATGACGGGAGGGTAATGACGCTGCGAGTCTTGATAGGCTGCGCGAACTCGGGGAAGACAGATGCGGTCGTGCGGGAGATCCGGAGCACGATAGCAGACCGTCGCTCGGCACTCCTGCTGCTGCCATCTCAGCCAGAGGTAGCCAGGGCGACGCTGTCATACGCATCCGTCGCTGCCGTGGGGCTCAGAATCGCCACACTCGACGAGTTCATGGACGAGATCTGGCAAGGGTTCGGCGACGGGCGTGAGATCGTCAGCCCTGTCCAGCGGATCACACTCGTAGAGGAATCTGGCAAAAACTGGCAACCCACGTCCTTCATGCCGTCATCGGCTCACGGAACGCTTGCGCTGCTCGGCAGGGTCGTTGAGCGTGCGGCGGAGTCGCCTCGCGGTCCCGACCAACATAGCCTGCCCGAGGGAACCGCACGCGACATAGCGGCTCTCGTCGAGCGGTACCAAGCGCTGCTGGACGCCTCAGGTCTGGTTGAAAGATCCGAGGCCCACCGCGAGATTACAGATACCATAAGTCGTCTCAGGCTGCCCGACCTCATCGCCGCAGACGGGTTCACCGGCTTCACGCGGGCGCAGGAGAAGTTCCTCGTGCGGGCTGCCGATACGACTGCGGTGCTGGCCACTCTCCCTTACTGCGCCGGCGCACCGGCCACCGAGGGAGCGAGCGGCGTTCTCGCGCGCCTCGCGGCCGTGGGCAGCGTCAAGATCATCGAGGACGATGGCGCCGGGTCACCGCCCGCGGAACTGGTCCGCCTCGCGCGCCATCTGGGCTCGGTTGGCACTGATGCCGTGTCCCCCGGTGGCGCGCTCGTCCTGTCGGAGGCGTGGGGGGGTCGGGCCGAGGCTGCCCGGATCGCGCGAGACGTGCAGGACGCACTTGAGGCGGGGATCGAGCCTTCGTCGATCGCGGTCGTGTTCCGCGAGGTGGCTCCGCACCTGCGCGACCTGCGTGCGGAGCTGCGAGACGCAGGCGTAGAGGCCGAGTATGATGCCCGCATCCGGTTCGGCGCGACGGAACTCGGGCGCGTTCTGCTCGCCCTGCTTCGGATCGAGGCTCTTCCTCACGCCGCGCTGATGGACGCGTTGCGCTCGCCGTATGGTCCAAGTCCCGATCATGTGCTGGACGAGTTCGACGAACATGTCCGGCGCCGCAGCTCCACGGCCCGCGCGGCGCGGGCCTGGTTCGCCCGAACGCATCCTCCGACTGCGAGGTTCCTGCGGGACGTTCAGCGCTTGCATGATGCTCCTGCACGCGACGTCGAGCGCGCATGGTTCGGTCTCGTGTCACAAATGTTGCGGATGGGACGTTCGGCCAGCGACGGGAGCGACGAGCTCACCGTTGATGCGGCTGCTGCGCGGGTGTTCTTCGATGCGCTGAGCAGCCTTCGCGCCGCAGGAGCGGGTCGGATCGAGCCGGATCGGTTCGCGGATGTCCTCCGCCACGCGCACGTCGCCCTGAGCTCGACGGACGACCCCGAGCGGGTGCAGGTGATGGAAGCCGAGCGTGCTCGCGGCAGGCGCTTCCGCTGCGTCATCCTAGGAGGTCTGACGGCCGGAGAGTTCCCCCGGACGCCAGCGGAGGACGCACTGAGCGACGCCGAAGTGGTGGAAGCCTTCTCCGAGTCAGGGATCGATCTTTCGCCACGAGGTTCGCTCGGCGACGAGCGCCTTCTCTTCTACCAGGTTGTGACGCGGGCCACCGAGCGGCTCGTCTTGAGCCGAAGGACGCACGACGAACAGGGGCGGCCCCTGCGACCATCAATCTTCGTCGAGGAGGTTCTCGACCTGTATCGGGACCCCGTCACGCGGGAGGGCTTCGCCGGCCTGCCGCCCGTAAGGGCGCTCGGTCCCGGGTGCGCCGCCGAGCATCCGGACGGGCCACGCTCGGGCCGAAGGACTCTCCGGGCCGAGCTCGAGCGAAGGGGGCACGCGGACAGCGCTATCGGGCATACGGGCGTCCTCAGGCGGGTGCGTCCGCGTCCAGGGAGGCTCTCCGAGGCGGCGCGCAGGCTTGTGGCCGACAGAGAGGTCTTCTCGGCAAGCGAGATCGAGACGTATTTGCAGTGCCCCTTCCGGTGGTGCGTGCAGCAGCTCGTGAAACCGAAGGAGATCGACGGGCGATTCGACCACGCAGCCACGGGTCGGCTCGCCCATGAGATCCTGTACCGTTTCTACGAGGCGCTCGCGGTTCGAGCCGGTGTGACGCGCGTCGACTCGGAAACCCTCGACAGAGCACTTCCGATCCATGACGAAGTTGCAGACTTATGTATTAAAGCATTCTCCGGCCTGACCGCAGCCGAGGCGATGGCCTGCAGGGCCGTGGCGCGCAAGACACGCTCTCTCGTGGAGGCGGATGCCACGCTGCTTCCCGGTTTCGCCCCGGTCCGGCACGAGTGGTCCTTTGGAATCGGGGGGGACGACCATGCCGAGGCTTTTGACGGATTCTCTCTTGCCGGCCGGGTCGATCGTGTCGACTCAGATGGACAGCGCCTCGTTCTCACCGACTACAAGTCGGGCGATGTCGGCGCCGAGCACGGCTTCGTACGTTTCGAGTGCGCGGGTGTCGTGCAGCTCCCACTGTACGCCGCAGTCGCATCGCGCCGGTTCGGACTTCCCGTCGCCGCCGGAGTGTACCGCTCGCTCAAAGGAGGGAAGCCTCGTGGCTTCGTAGGGACCGACCTAGCGTCTTCGGCCTTCGTGAGGACCGATGTCGTCGCGGATGCCGATGCGATGGCGGCGCTCGTCGCCGACAGCATCTCCCGTGCCGGTAACGCGGTGGAACGGCTCCGTTCGGGAGACATCTCCGCCCACCCGCGCGGTGCGACGTGCCCGCCGTACTGCGCCGCACGCGCTTTCTGCGATGGCTGGAGGCCCGGACGTGGCTGATCTCGACCCTCGCCAGGAGCTTGCGGTCGATTTTGGCCCGACGGACGTGTTCGTGGCGGCCGGCGCGGGGTCTGGCAAAACCCGTGTGCTCAGCGCGCGGTTCGTGAGCGCCGTTCTTGGCCGCGGGCCCTACGAGGCGTGCCAGGCCGAACAGCTCGTTGCCGTCACTTTCACCGAGAAGGCCGCAGGCGAGCTCGCCGAGCGCATCCGAGGAGCTCTGGCCGCCGCCGGGGAGCCCGCGGCCGCCCGGTCGGTGGGCGAGGCGTGGATATCGACCATTCACGGCATGTGCTCCCGCATTCTGCGGCGGCACGCGCTCACGCTGGGCCTCGACCCACGCTTCCGAGTGCTGGATGAGATCGAGGCGTCCGTGCTCGAAGCGCAGGCGCTCGAAGGTGTCGTCCGCGATCGGCTTGCCGACGAGGCATTCTCCGCGCTTCTCGGTGTCTACCGGTTTCCGGACGTGGTGAACGCCGCCAAGGATCTGAGCGACACGATGCGTTCGCTTGACCAGGAACCGAACTCGATCGGCGGAGTCTCGCGCGCCGAGGCTAGGGGAGAGGTGGCCCGCGCGCTGCAGGAGCTGCGAGACCTTGCCGGGGAGTTCGCGCAGCTGCGCCGCATCGCGACTGTGGATCACGATCACGCCGCCGTGCGTGCGTTGCTCGAAGCGGCTGAGCACGAAGCAGCCAGCGGGTGCGATATCGCCTCATGCGAACGGCTGCTCGAGGCCGCAATCTCCTGTCGGCTCAAGCGGCTGCGATCCGTTGATGGCCTGAGCGAACTGGTGGACGCGTGCGAAGCGCAGATCGACCGACTGACGCAAGCCGCTGCACAGATGGTTGTCGGTTGCCACGAGGAGACGTTCCTGGCCTTCGCCGCGGCCTACGACGATCGGTACCGGCGGCTAAAAGAGGCGGCCGGGGCCGTGGATTTCGAGGACCTGCAGCTGCTGACGGTCCGTTTGTTGGAGTCGCGCCCTGATGTGGCCGAGCGCTACCGGCGCCACTTCGCGATGCTCATGCTGGACGAGTTCCAGGACACCAGCGAGCTGCAGATGCGCATCATCGGGATGTTGTCCCGCGGGAATCTGTGCACGGTGGGCGACGAAAACCAATCCATCTACTCGTTCCGGCACGCCGATGTCGAGATCTTCCGGCAGCGAGAGCGTGCGGCGACCGCCAAGGCGGAGCTCGACATCAACTACCGGACGGCGGCGCCCCTGCTCGAGGGCATCAATGCGCTGTTCGCGCACCCGGCCCTGCTTGGCTCCCGCTACCTGCCACTGCGCTCGCCGGACGAGCCGCGGACCGCCGCGCGTCCGTGGCCTGGCCCCCTTGCTCGTTTCGAGACCCGCTTCATCGACGCTTCCGCCGGTGGCGACGATAGCCGGCAGGTGGAGGCCGAGCGCATTGCCGAGCGCGCCGCGGAGCTCCTCGCCGGCGGACTGGCTCCAGGCGACATCGCTATCCTGATGCGCTCGCTCGCAGGCGGCCGGGTCGCGACGGTGGAAGCGGCGCTGATCCGTCGTGGCATACCGGTTTTCACGACGAGCGGGGGATCCTTCTTCGAGCGCCCCGAGGTCGTCGAGGCTCGCGCCCTGCTGCGGAGCATCGCGAACGTACGGGACGACTCCGCTCTCGCCGTCGTGCTCGCAAGCAGGCTCACGGGGCTGGGTGCCGATGGGCTTGTACGGCTGCGCGCGCACGCGGACGAGATCGCACAGGAGCGCGGGTGTGGCGCGCGGGAGGTGCGCCTATGGGAGGCCGCGACAAGCCCGGCTCTCGACTTGTGCGCGGACGACCTTGCGGCGGTGGGCAGGACGGTGCACGCGATCGAGCAGGCGCGCGACCGCCG
>Ga0207950_100270_pt1 | contig 18841 bp, 15 predicted proteins | sample Subbio11_8B_AprC_FD_184814 | JGI IMG/M metagenome (GOLD analysis project Ga0207950, IMG submission 184814) | Serpentinite rock and fluid subsurface biosphere microbial communities from McLaughlin Reserve, California, USA - CR11_8B_AprC (SPAdes) | ecosystem: Environmental > Terrestrial > Deep... | reverse complement strand
CAAAAAAGGGTCGGTCCAATTTGATTCAATTTGCCATCCCAACCATGAGGCGGTAAAAAACGAACGAAAATTAACCGAACGTCTCATCTCAAATCCCTCGTCGATTCTTATTTAACGCCTATTTTCGGTCAGGCGACCTTCGCGCACCGCTAGTTTTTCAATGTAAGCTAACAGGCGACGGGCGGTGAACAAATAAACCACCGATAATAAAGCCAGGATGGCCATTGCGGTCTTGACGCTTAAGAATCCCAGGGTTGGGCCGGTTTCGAAGACTAGCTGACGCATAGCATCCAAACCCAAGGTAAGCGGGATGATCGATGCGGCTGCCGCTGCCCAAAATCCGAGGTTCTTTACTGGAAAATACATTCCCGATGCCAGGTAGACCGGCTCCATGGCCAGGTTGGCGATATGCCAGGCCTCGCGGCTGAGCAGCAGAAAGATCGAGGCGCTCATCATCCCCAATCCGTAGAGGGCGATCATACTGAGCGAAAAAACCGCAATTAACTGCCAAAAGCTGGCAATGACATAGGTGACGTTGAACAACAGGCTTCCGAGGGTGATGATGGCTATCGCCCGTAACAAGGTCGCAAAAAGACCACCGACTGCCATACCTAACAAAATAGCCACCATCGAAGCTGGTGAAATGATGTACAGTGCCAGGTTCCCTTGTTCTTTTTCCCAATAGAGCTGGCTGGACATGCTCCACAAGACGTTCATCCAGAAGGCGGTCATGGCCCCACCCATCACCACAAAACCAACATACTCCTCCGGCGCGCCAATTGCACGGTATACAAAGACATAAGCGGAAACCGCTAAGAGCGGCATGAAGATATCAAAAAACATCCATGAGCGCTCTCGCTGCATGCCAACCACACGTGGGTAGGAACGCCCAAGGACGGTCATCAGGAACAAGCGCCAACCGGTATTCTTCCTTTCAAGAGGCGGTAACATTTGCATGTTCCACCTCCTCCATGCGTTGACCTACCAATTGGACAAAAATATCCTCTAAGGTCGGCTCGCGTTTTTGCAGGCTGAGGATACGGGCTTGCTGGCGGGCCAGTTCGTTTATTACATCCGCCAGGACTGCTTCTTCCTCCAGGATGATCTCCAGCCGAACCGCATCCACCTCTGTTTTTTGGTGAAAATCTTGTACGCCTCTGATCTGGCAAAAGGGTTCTTCTACAATCAACTGGGGTGCATAAACCCGCACCTGAAAGATCGCCTCGTGCTGTAACGTCTGTTTCAAATGGGCTGGAGAATCGCAGGCCAATACACGGCCATGGTTGATGATCGCTACCCGGTCACACAGCTCCTCGGCTTCGACCATATAGTGGGTTGTTAACAGCATGGTGCGGCCGTGATCCTCATCCATCCAGCGTTTGATGAAGGAGCGCACATCTCTTGATGCGCCAACATCTAAACCCAGGGTAGGTTCATCTAGAAAGAGCACCTCGGGGTCGGTCAAGAATCCCCGGACAATATTCATTTTCTGGCGCAACCCGGTAGAAAGGTCCGAGGATTTGGTGTTAAGACGGTCGGCCATGCCCACGATTTCCATCAAGGTCTTGATCCGTTGGTTGGCTTGTTTACTTTCGATGCCGTAGAACTGGGCGAACATCCACAAGTTTTCCCGCACGGTCAACAAGCCGTATCCAGAGGTTTCTCCCCCAGACACCATGTTGATCCGTTTACGCACCTCTTCAGGCCGTCGATCGACATCAATGCCAGCGACCTTTGCCCATCCACTGGAGGGGGAAAGCAGGGTAGTCAAGATCTTGATCAAGGTTGTTTTTCCGGCGCCGTTCGGACCTAACAGACCGAACAACTCACCGGTGTGTACTTCCAGGTTAACATCTTGGAGAGCCACGAGTTGGCGGGCGGCTTCTTTGCGATTGTTACGAATCTTATAAATGCGGCCTAAGTTTTCTGTTTGAATGGCATAACCATTATTCATGAAAGTCTCCATCGGGATGCTGGTTCGTTAAGTGTTTGTAATGCCAGCGTAGGGTAAGCGTTGGGTAGCCGTCAAGCAATGGAACAATATTTCTTATATCATAGTATCAGAAAAGGGCGACTTCTCTTCTTCTCCTCCTTAAAAGCGTGCCGGGGTCGGCGTCCCCGGCACGCTGTGATTCTAACATAATCCATTATCTTTGCCGATATTGCTATTATAGAATAATATTTCTATTTTGTCAATTCAAAAATTTACATAATCTCGCCTCAAATTTCCTGGATTCAGGGATGTAATTGCATTTCACCACAGGATGTCTATCATGGCTGATGCCGCGGGTGATTGTTTCGCCTTTTTGGGTCACTGGTAAGCCTAGCCGCGAACCGAAGGAGGGTTGCTGGCTGTTTCCTCAGGATGAAGATTACCAGCCTGGTTGTACCCCCCGGTTCGTAAACCAGGCGAGGTTTTCGAGCGATCGTCGTTCGGTTACACTCCATTAACCAACCATGCTTAAGCCCAGGAAATTGGACCATAGGCCGATTAACCCCCCATAACGTCTCGCTTTTTGGGGTAAAATCCTTTCAACAAGTTCATGACGCGAACCATCCAAAGTGGATTATTTCGGGTTGGAAAAATTTCTGCAACGGATGTCCTATCTGAATTTTTTTAGAGGCGGTTAAGGACCTTATTCTTCTGCCCGCCAGGAGGTGAATTCATGGATTATTCGAAAGACGGGATGTTCTACCTGGGAAAAAAATTCGATCCGGTAGAAGGAAAACTCCTCGACCAAAAACTGACTTATCCAGCCGCTGACTTAACAACCCATGCAGTAGTTACCGGGATGACCGGATCCGGGAAGACCGGCTTGTGTATCGGGTTGTTGGAAGAAGCCGCGTTAGAAGGCATTCCTGCCATTACGGTTGACCCGAAGGGGGATTTGACCAACCTCCTGCTCCACTTTCCTGATCTCTTGCCATCCGATTTTAAGCCCTGGATCGATCCGGAAGCCGCCCGCCGAGAGGGCAAACCCCTTGAGCGGGTGGCTGAAGAAACCGCAGGGCGGTGGAAAAATGGCCTGGCGGAATGGGGTTTAGGTGGCGAGCAGTTAATTGCTTTACAAAATTCGGTCGAGTTTGGCATCTACACACCTGGATCCTCTGCCGGTATTTCGGTTAATATCCTTTCTTCCTTTGCTGCCCCAGATCTGCCTTGGGATGAAAACCGAGAAATCTTGCGCGAGAAAATTTCCACCATCGTGACAGCCTTGCTAGGCCTGGTTGGCATGACCAATATCGACCCACTTCGTTCGCGCGAACACATCTTACTTTCAAATATTCTCGAAACTGCCTGGAGCAGCGGCAAGTCGCTCGACCTGACCGAGTTGATTCTGGGAGTGCAAAAGCCACCTTTCGAACGCTTAGGGGCATTTCCGGTGGAGAGCTTCTTCCCAGAAAAGGAGCGCTTCACTCTGGCCATGCTGCTGAACAACTTCCTGGCTTCGCCATCCTTCGAAATATGGCGAGAAGGCCAGCCTTTGGATATTGGTGGCTTACTTTTTACCCCAAATGGCAAACCCCGGCACAGCGTTTTCTATCTCGCCCACTTAAGCGATAACGAGCGCATGTTCTTCGTCACGATGTTGTTCGCCTCAATCGAATCCTGGATGCGCTCACAGCGTGGTACCAGCGGTTTGCGCGCTCTGGTTTACATGGACGAAATTTATGGATATATTCCGCCGGTTGAAAACCCCCCTTCTCGCCAGATTATTTTACGGATGCTTAAACAGGCGCGCGCATTTGGGGTGGGTATTTTGCTGGCCACCCAAAACCCGGTGGATGTGGATTACAAAGGGCTCTCGAATGCCGGCACCTGGATGATCGGCCGTTTGCAGACCGAACGAGATAAACTACGCCTGCTCGATGGATTGGATTCGGTTGGCGGCGGTTTAGACCGGCGCGAAGTTGACCAGCTTATTTCTGGATTAGGCAAAAGAGTTTTCTTGCTCCACAACGTGCACGCAAAAGGGCCGCAGTTGTTTCAAACGCGCTGGGCGCTCAATTTTCTGGCCGGACCGATAACCCGCACCCAAATTCCCGAATTATTAAGGTTGCCAGGCGTCGCTCAGGCCTTTAAACAGCCTGCGCCTTCAGCCATCCCAGGCGCATCAACACAGTCCTTCGCCAGCCCCGCCCCATCTCCAGAACCTTCAAGTGAATCTTTGACCACCAACCGACCGGTTGTGCCTGGAGAAACCGAAGAATATTTCATCCCTAACGACTTGCCTTTTGGACAGGCGATCGCTGGTGCGGGTATTTCTTCAGCCTCCAATATCCAACAAGGCGGCTTTATCTATCGGCCCGCTCTTCTTGCCCAGGCCGAAATCAACTACCTGGCGCGCAAATATAACCTGGAATTTACCCGTCAAATTGCATGTCTGGTGCTCGAAACCCGTGGCCGGGTGGTGGATTGGGCAAATTTTCCTGGGCGGAGTTACACCCGGAGCGAGTTGACTGGGATGCCTATACCAGGCGGGTTATATGCCCCTTTACCTGGATGGCTTTCTGACCCGCGCCAGATCAAGAATATGCAGGCGGATTTTAGCGAATGGGTCTATCGTACCGGAACGATCCGTGTGCGAACCAATGAAAAACTCAAAGTATTCGCCGGCCCAGAAGTGAGTACGGGGCAATTTCGCGAAATGTGTGCCCAAGCAGCTCGGGATGCCATGCAAGCTGAGGTTGTAAAAGTTGAGGCTGCCTACCAGAAAAAACTGACCGATCTCGAACAGCGCATCCAACAACAGAACAGCGAGGTACAAAACCGAGAATCCTCGCTTTCACAGCGCCGTATGGAAGAATTGGGCACCCACGGGCAACTGTTCGCCAGCCTATTGGGCGGACGAAAACGGAGTATTTCCAGTTCGATGACGAAACGGCGGATGACCTCCGAGGCTAAAAATCGTCTGGATCAAGAAAAAAAGGACCTCGAACGGTTACAGGAGCTGGTCAAACAAACTGAGGTCGACCATGAACGCGCTCTGAAGGATATTAATGACCGTTGGGGCGACCTCGCCAATGACGAAATTGAAGTGCCCCTGACACCCTATAAAAAAGATATCTATACGGTACATTTCGGCGTCGCCTGGTTGCCATATTACATCATCGGTGTGGATAACCAAAGTCGTGAGATTCCTGCTTACAAGGCGGCTGCTTAAGCCTGTCGCAGGGTGTTTTTCCAGGTATAATCCAACCAGAGGTATTCAATGCCGACAAATGCGACCCGAGATCGAATAAATCCAGATCTATTGGATACTACACCGCTGCGCCGTCCAAACTGGATTAAAGTACGCGCACCTAGCGGTGAAACCTTTGAGTGGTTACAGCAGTTGATGCGCAAAAAAGAGCTTCATACGGTTTGTGAAGAAGCCGCCTGCCCGAATATGGGCGAATGCTGGGGGTCCGGGACGGCCACCTTCTTGATGATGGGTGATGTTTGCACTCGCACCTGCGGCTTTTGCGACATCAAGCGTGGGCGTCCTGAAGCACTTGACTGGATGGAACCCGAACGCATTGCCCAGGCGGTAAAATCGATGCAGTTGAAACATGCTGTCATCACTTCGGTCAACCGCGATGATCGCCGGGATGGTGGCGCGCCTATTTTCGCAATGGTGATCCGTCGAATTCGCCAACTGCATCCCGGCTGTTCAATCGAAGTGCTGATTCCGGATTTTAAAGGAAGTATCGAAGCTTTGCGGATCGTCATGGATTCCCGCCCAGAAATCCTCAACCACAACGTCGAGACAGTCCCACGCCTGTTTAAAATGGTACAGCCACAAGACAAGTACGAATGGGCCATGGAGACTTTGAGGAATGCCAAGCAGCTTGATCCAGATGTTTTAACAAAATCAGGCCTCATGGTCGGACTGGGAGAGACGATCGGTGAGGTTAAGCAGGTCATGGAGGATCAGCGCTCGTGGGGTGTGGAAATCCTGACGATCGGCCAGTATCTCCAACCCAGCCGTAAACACCTCCCGATTGTTCGTTATTACACCCCGGATGAATTTGAGAAATTACACCAATACGGTCTTGAAATTGGTTTCAAATGGGTGGAAAGCGGCCCGCTGGTTCGTTCTTCCTACCATGCTGCTGAACAAGTCCGCGCTTTGAGTGTCGTCCACCGAAAATTGTATAGCACCGAAATAAGAGATTAGGCAGGCCTGGCTGCCAATGCAATGAGGGATTACGGTTTATTCATCCCCGAGGCAAATGCCCATTCCGCGTGCTGTCCAGATAATATCGCTATTCAGGTCTATACGGCGGGGGTGTGCCAGGGCTTCTTGAAGGGAAACATCGACCACTTCGCCACCGGATAAAGCCACCATGCGTCCAAATTTTCCGGCCACTACCAACCGGACAGCCGCACCGCCCATACGGGTGCACAAAGTGCGGTCGAATGCGCTTGGGCTGCCCCCACGCTGGAGATGACCAAGCACGGTTACGCGGGTCTCGATCCCGCAGGTCCGCGCCAATACATCCATAACCTCCGCACCGATTCCACCCAGGCGTGGGACAAACACCTCGTCCCCACCGCGGGCATAAATTGGGTCTCCGCCAGCGGGGTGGGCGCCTTCAGCAACCGCAATAATACTGAAATAGGCTCCTCTGCTGACCCGTAGTTTGATTTTGGAAATAATCGCATTGTAATGAAACGGAATTTCCGGAATAAGGATGACATCCGCACCACCGGCTATTCCGGCATACAGGGCAATGTAGCCCGCATCGCGACCCATTAATTCCAGCACCATCACCCGGTGGTGTGATTCGGCGGTGCTGTGTAGTTTGTCAATTGCTTCCATGGCGGTGTTGAGGGCTGTGTCAAAGCCGAAGGTGAAATCTGTTTCGCCGATGTCATTATCGATCGTTTTCGGAACGCCAACCACAGGCACTCCCAAGTGATACAAATCCCTGGCGGTTTGCAGAGTCCCATCCCCGCCAACCACGATCAAGCCGTCCAGACCGAGCTTGTTGATATTCTCCAGCACTCGATTAGAGGTATCCTCTACCACCTCCACCCCATCCCGGATGATTTTGCGCACAAACGGGTTACCGCGATTAGCCGCCCCCAGGATGGTGCCACCTCGTGGCAGGATACCCCGCACTTCGGTCAATCCTAGTGGGATCAGACCACCCTCATCGATAAAACCGTCAAATCCATTGCGAACGCCCAACACCTGGCAGCCGTATTGCTGAACCGCGGTTTTCACCACCGCGCGGATCACGGCATTTAAACCAGGAGCATCTCCACCGCCGGTCAAGATCGCAATTTTTTTCATGGGCAAATCTGTAAAAAGTCAATGGGTTAGGGGTAAATCACACAACGGTTATTGAGAGGGCAGACCATGAGGGAAAGTATCGATGGATGGATTTCATGCGGTTTGGAAATAGCGACACAACTTCTCGGTATCCCTATAGGAACCATTATACCTGCATCCTAATCCCGAGTATGGACACCGATAGAACCCGGAAGGGTTCCAGAAGGGTCGCCCTGATCTAAGTTTTAACCAATCCCCAAGGAGTAATTTATTAAGCTTTGGTAGTTGATCATCGGGTCATACGAAGGTACGAACCCAATATTGGGTTACTTATTCACGATGAAATGCCGGTAATCGGAAAAGTTGTTTGGGTATCTTTTTCGTTAACCCCTCATTTCGATAGAATTTACCACCCCTACATTTTTTTGTGAATGACCAAAATAAACTCGCCTTTACGTCCGCCAACTGCCCTTTTTACTTCCTCCGGGAAGCCGCGGGCGATCAATTCCCCTGGTTGGGTCAGGTCCAGGGCCAGTGTCAGGCGTTGGTTTTTACCAAAAACCTTCTCAATGTCGTCCAGCAGGGCGGTCAACCGATAGGGTGTGTCCATCAAAACCAAGGCCATATTCAGACCTAGCAGCTTTTTCAGCTCCTGGCGGCGTTGGTTAGGATTACGCGACAGGAAGCCGCCATAGACAAATTGGTCCAGACTCTCATCCAGGACGCTCAAAATGGCCATTAACGAAGATGGGCCTGGAACCGGGACGACTTGTATTCCCATCGTCACTGCCTGTTGAATGAGCTGAGCGCCAGGATCGGCAAATAAAGGCGTGCCGGCATCCGAAATAAGCGCCATGTTCATGCCATCCACCAGGCGCATTACGATTTGCTGGGCCTCCATGGGTTCGTTGTGTTCGTTTAAAGGGATCAGTTCCTTAGGGGTTACGTTGTGTTTTTTGAGCAGGGTGCTACCTTGGCGGCGTTCCTCGCAAATTACTGCATCCACTGTGCGTAATACCTTCAACGCGCGAATAGTGATGTCGTCTATGTTACCAATTGGAGTTGCTACAATATATAATGTACCGGTTGTTTTCATCAGTGGTATTATACGGGATAATTGGATGGGGATGAGCATCGTACCAAATGATGACTTTAGATTGCGTGAGTTTTGTGTAATCATGACCTGTCCGTAGATTGTTTGTTACAATCACCATAATTCCAAATCATCCGATCAGCTTAGGGACAATCTATATGAGCGCTGTGCTCGAACAGTTCAATCCGGTCATACAAGCATTGTTTGCCACTTTGTTTACTTGGGGTGTGACCGCTTTAGGGGCGGCCGGGGTCTTCTTGACCCGCCAGGCAGGTCGTAAATTGCTCGATACTATGCTCGGATTTGCTGCTGGAGTGATGATTGCAGCCAGTTTCTGGTCGCTTCTGGCGCCTTCTATTGTCATGTCGGATGGGTTAGGAATTCCTAAATGGCTGCCTGCCGTGATTGGTTTTTTGCTCGGTGGGGCATTCCTCTATTTAATAGACCAGACCTTACCGCATTTGAATATCGGTGCACCTATCAGTGCAGTTGAAGGGGTTAAAACATCCTGGCAGCGCAGTGTTTTGTTAACCCTAGCAATTACCTTACATAATTTTCCGGAAGGTTTGGCGGTGGGGGTTGCCTTTGGCGCGGCTGTAAGCGGCTATGGCGAATCGAGTATTGCTGGGGCGATTGCTCTGGCGATCGGTATCGGGCTGCAGAATTTTCCCGAAGGGCTTGCTGTTTCGGCAACTTTACGCCGAGAAGGCTTTTCTCGTGGAAGAAGTTTCATGATCGGCCAGTCATCCGGTATGGTCGAGCCAATTGCAGGTGTGTTAGGGGCGGGGGCGGTTCTATTCATCACCCCCATTTTGCCTTATGCGTTGGCCTTTGCTGCCGGGGCGATGATTTATGTTTGTGTCGAGGAAATAATTCCTGAAGCCCAACGTGGGAATAATTCGGACCTGGCAACACTTGGTTTGATGCTAGGATTTGCAGTCATGATGGCATTGGATGTGGCCTTGGGTTGAAATAACTATGAAAATTATTAATCGTTTGTCTCACGTCAGTCGGGTTACCTTATTATTGGTGGCCTTTTTCGGGTTGAATAGCGCGGTCGCTTTCATCCGTCAGGTCATGATCGCGCGTCAATTTGGATTATCAGCCGACCTGGATGCATTCAATGTCGCCAATAACTTGCCGGACATGCTCTTTGTCTTGATTTCTGGCGGTGCATTATCAATGGCATTCATCCCTGTTTTAGCTGAACAGATTACCAAAGGGGGGCGGCAGATAGCCTGGGACCTTTTCTCCAAAATCGCTAACATGGCCTTTATTGTTACGGCTGTGGTTGCAATTCTGGTTGCAATTAGTGCCGAGGCATTGGTTGGTTGGGAATTGGGAATTGCGCCTGGTTTTCACACCGAACAGCAAGAGTTGGTGGCCGATTTAATGCGACTCAACCTGATTGCGACATTGATCTTCTCGATCAGCGGCTTGGTTATGGCCGGTTTACAGGCTAACCAGCACTTTTTACTGCCGGCAATGGCGCCGTTGCTTTATAATGTCGGACAGATTTTCGGGGTGGTTGTATTATCACCAGAGAGCGGTTACCAGATTGGCCCGATAACTCTGCCTGCCTTTGGGCTGGGGGTTCACGGCCTGGTTTTAGGGGTGATTACAGGTGCTTTGTTGCACCTGGGGATCCAGATACCTGGCCTGATCAAGCATCAATTTAAATGGAATGCTGGTTTTGGATTAAAAACCGAACCTGTGAGAAAGGTTTTGCGCCTGATGGGGCCACGTTTGGCGACGATGTTGTTCATCCAAATGATGTTCATCGTTCGCGACAATTTGGCTTCGCGTTTGGAGGAGGGGGCTGTAACCGCATTGACTTTTGGCTGGATGATTTTTCAAGTACCCCAAACATTGATCGGCACTACGATTGGTATCGCCTTATTGCCAACCCTTTCCGAACAAAATACTCGCGAGGAATGGGATGCCTTCCAACAGAGTATCAACCGTGTGGTTCAAGTTTTGATTGCAATAACCTTGCCTGTAGCCGTCGTGCTAGCTTTTGGGCTACGGCCATTTTTGGCGATGGCGTTCGGTTTTGAACAAGCCGGGACAGATTTGCTAATGCTGGTCACCCGAGCTTATATGGCTGGTTTGTTGGGACAGAGCCTGGTCGAGGTTTCGGTGCGTTCTTTTTACGCCCGCCAAGCCCCACTGATTCCTTTGATTGCTGCTGGCCTTGCTTTTTTATGCTATGTTTTGATCGGCAGCCAGTTATTCCGGCTGGGTGGTGCGCCTGGAATTAGTTTGACAGATTCGATTGTGTTTACAGCTCAAGCAACGCTGCTGCTTATCTTATTGAACCGCAGGTTAATCAAATCGATCTCTATCGGCGGCAGTTTAGTTCGTGCTTTTCTGGCCACAGTAACGGGGGGCGTGGTCGTCTGGCTAGGTATGACCTTTTTGGTTGGAATGAATCCTCTTTTACAAAGCGGGATTTCAGTCGCGGCAGGAGGTTTGGCTGCTCTACCCATCATCTTGCCTGAATTACGCTTGTTGCTCAAGTTGTAAAAAGAATGGGGTATAATTTTCCCCATGATCGAAATGAAGGGTATAGAAGATACCGAACCAACAAGAATTGAAGTTGGTGAAGCCACATCAGCACCAAGCAAGAAAAGACGACTTCGTTGGTATTTGTTTTTAGTTGGCCTGGTGATGATCGTTATTGGCGGCAGCATTGGCTTATATGCAGGTTATCTTGCAGGTATGGAACTACGCCGCCAGGCAGAAAATGATCTGATTGTCATGAACGCTGTCCAGCAGTTTGAGAGGGGAGTGGTTGATTTAGAAGATGGAAGGTATTTAATCGCGCGTCAACGTTTCGAGTTCGTCATTTCACTTGATCCAAATTTCCCTGGCGTAAAAGAAAAATTAACCGAGGCGATGATTGCCGCAGCTATTGTCCATACACCGACACCCGAACCCACCCCAACACTCGAACCCACACCGGATTTGCGCGGTGAGGAAGAATTATTTTTACAGATTCAACAAAACCTTCAAAATGAGGAATGGGCACATGCCATTACGACCATCGAAAAATTGCGCGATAAAAATTTACAATTTCGCCCAATCGATGTGGATGGGATGTACTATATTGCCCTGCGGTTTGTTGGGGTCGAGAACATTCTCAATCAAGGCCAGCTTGAAGTGGGTATTTACAACCTGACCCTGGCCGAAAGATTTGCTCCGCTTGATATTGAAGCAGTTAATTTTCGCAATTGGGCAAGGATGTATCTTTCTGCAGCCAGTTACTGGGCTGTGGATTGGGCTGAAGTGGTGAGAAGATTTGCAGATATCTACCCTGCCTTACCAAACTTACGGGATGCATCTGGGATGACAGCCACTGAACGCTTCCGGATTGGATCGATACGTTTCGGTGACCAATTGATGACCCAAGAAAAGTATTGCGATGCCCAGATTCATTATCAAAATGCACTCTCCTTGGCGAATGACGAAACAGCTTCAGCGGCACTTACCCAAGCCATTGAATACTGCCAAAATCCACCCAATCAGGAACCGGAGGAAGAACCTACCCCTCCAACCGAAACCCCTACCCTGGCACCTGGAGTGACAGAAACGCCGAGTGCTGAGACTCAGACTCCCACACCACCAACACCTACCAATGGTGGAGGGGGTGGATAGGTCAGGGGATGCCTGATTGGGGGCTGGCTGTAATGTATTGGCTGCATATGCTGGCAACCATTGCCTGGTTGGGCAGCCTGTTCGCGCTGGGATTAATTGTGATTCCCGCTGCGCGGCGGACACTGCCCGATTCTGTGTATGCTGCGTTCCTCGGACGGATCCAAATTAGCATTCAACGGGTCGGTTGGTTGAGCCTGGCAGTTTTAATTGCCACGGGAATGTTTCAGATGAGTGCTCATCCAGCATACGAAGGATTTCTTTCGGTTAATAACCCATGGGCGATGGCAATTTTTGCCAAACATGCAGTCATTGGGTTGATGGTTGTTAGCAGCGCATATGTGACCTGGGTTTTGACCCCAGCCCTGCACCGGATGTCGTTTGTGCAAGCTGCAGGGGGAGAGGTGGATCCAATCGAACGGGCGGGGTTACTGCGGAGGGAAAGGGTAGCCCTGAGAGTTAACCTGGTACTTTCGGTCATCATCATCATGCTGACCGCCCTGGCGAGGGTAAGTTAAACTCATGGGACCACGGCCATTGTAAGGTTGCCAAAAGAAATCCTCCGCTCGTCTGTTTGGCTCATTGGATGGTAGGGTTTGCTCGAATAGTAAAGGGTAGCAAAGCACCGGTCAAATCATGGGGCATCGCACCGCCGATCATCACGGGGACAATTTCGCCAAGGGGGGCTTGTTCCTCAATAAAGACCAACCCATCTATTTCTGGTGCATCGCGATACGAGCGGCCCACAGATAGGCCATCCGTGTTACCTTCGATGAGGACTTCCAGTTTTTTCCCAATCAGGGCCTGGTTCCGAGATAAGGAAATGGATTCTTGGAGGGACATCAGGCGTTCGAGGCGTTTGTTTTTGACTTTTTGAGGAATCGGGTCACCGAGGGGTTCGCTTGGAGTCCCTGATTCAAATGAGAATGTGAAGGCCCCAGCCCGGTCGAATTTGATCTCTGTCAAAAAATCGAGCAAGGTTTGAAATTCTTGCTCCGTCTCGCCTGGATAACCAACGATAAAGGTGCTGCGCAGCGCAAGCGATGGAATAGCCGCGCGTATTTTTTCGAGTGTGCGGTATACCCAGTCGATATTTGCTGGGCGACGCATTCGCTTCAGCGTGTCGGGATGGGCATGTTGAAGGGGCATATCCAGGTATGGAAGGATGCGAGGGTTGCAGGCCATTACATCGATCAACCGGTCGGTGACAGATCCTGGAAAGGTATAAAGAATGCGGATCCAGGGAATGGTAGTGGCTGCCAGGATCTGCTCGAGCAACGAAGGCAGGCCGTCGTATATGCCTAAATCATGACCGTAATCGGTCGTATCCTGAGCGATCAGGATTAATTCTTTGACCCCATCCTTTTCCAGGGTTTTCGTCTCCTGGACAATGACTTCAACTGGGCGGCTTACCAGGGTCCCTTTGATCAACGGGATGGCGCAAAAGGCGCAGGGCCTACGGCAGCCATCAGCAATTTTCAGGTAGGCGCTGCTGCCATGTTGAACAGCCCGCAGGATTCCCCGTTCATCCCGCCCTACCGTGGGCGAATCAGGGTAGTGATAGATGGGCTGGGGTGGATGCTCGCGTGCTTTTTGAATGACATGAAGGATATCCATCCAGCGCCGGGTGCCCAAGATTCCATCGATTTCGGGTACTTGTTCGATTACTTGAGCGCGATAACGTTCGGTTAAACATCCAGCGGCGACCAGAACCTGGCTGTTTCTTTTCCGTCGACCCAGGGTGCGTAAATATTCCAAGGACTCTTCGCGGGCGGAATTAATAAAACCACAGGTATTGACGATCAATACTCCCGCTTTACTGGGTTTATCCACAGAGTGATAGCCAGCTTGCTGTAAAAGGGCTGCCATAGAGGTTGAATCGACCTCGTTTTTTGCACATCCAAGGGATACCAAATAAAAGCCTTTGCTGTTCATCATACCTCTAAGGAATAAACGGTGTGATCGTGGGGGTAGGAACGGTCGCAGTAGGGGTGGGGGATGCCGTAGGCGTCAGAGTAGGGGTTGGGGTAAAAGTAAATTGTGGCGTGGGGACCAAAGTGCCCTCATCGGTGAAAATGAGATGGACGACTTCACCCACCCCCCCGAGTGTCCCGAGGTTATTCTGGTTAAAAAACACCTGAACGCCCGCAGCGTTGCCTGTAGTCAGTTCGATCTGTTCAAAGCCTGAAAATGGGTAAGCGTTTCCGGGGACTACCCGGCCGGCGAAGGCTACCTGGTTATCAACCACAACTTGCAGCCAGGCGCGCTGGCTGGCGACGACATAGACTTGGATGGGAGCGGTATTCAAAACCGAAGGTTCAATGGCCGGTTGACCAGTATCCACAACTTCATTCTCTGGAATTGGAGGAGCAGGAATATTGTCTCCGGTGATAGTGGTGGGAGTTGCTTCTGCCGTTTGGGTTTGCATGAGCGAGAGTGGTATTTCGGTCTCCGTACTCATCAATATTTCAGAAATGGATTGCGGAGTTGGCAAGGCCTGCTGGCGTTGCATATCCACAATCCGGGCAGCCCCCCAGACAACAAAGGCAACCAAAAGAATAAATAGACTCCCACCCATTAATAAATCGGGCGTGAGCATTCTTCTCCAGGCGGCCTGGCGGGATGGTGGATTCTTGCTTTTCGATTCCGCTGGTGGGCTTTTCGTGGTTTCTGCCTGGGTACGTTCGATTCGCCGGGATTGCAAAGCATCCGCAAATAAAAGCAGGAGGGTGTCGGTATCCATATTCATAAATTCGGCATAATTGCTCAACATGCCGCGAGCCTGGACAAGCGAGGGCAATTCTTCCAGGCGGCCTTGTTCCAAGGCTGAAATATTTTGAGCCCGGAGGCGGGTGAAACGTTCGATATCATTGATCGAAAGATTCAGGGTTTCTCGCTGCCGGCGCAGTTTTTCGCCGATCTGATTGAACAACAGTTGTGAGTCGGGTGGAGGCGTGGGTCGATCCTTGCTTAATAGATGAGCGCTTTCCTCGATGGTCTCAACCTTGGTCTGGTCTGCGCCTGGGATTAAACCTTGATTAACGGTAACACCCGTTTCGGACACGGAATAATCGGTTTTCTTATTGCGACCAGGTTGTGTCGTTTCATCTGGCGTGGGAAATTCCAGGTTTCGATCCGGCCAGGAGTTCAGAAGAGGCTGAACATTAATTTTTAAGGTGTCGGCATACAGTCGGAGGAAACCTTTGCCCTGAACTTTGGAGGATAGGAGGAAAATTTCATCATTTTCGAGTGCTTGAAGATTAAATAAGCTGATCCGGGTTGCCTGCGAAACCTGATCGAGGGTCAGACCGCGCACTTCCCGCATCCTTCGTAAATATTCGCCGACAGATATTTCCATAAAGCACCTAACAGAACGATATCCTTCAAACAACAACCGGCCGGGCAGTCATAAAACTGTCACCGGCCGGTCAGTGTTTTTAAGGAAAATTCATTTTAATGGTGGGGTCAGGCAGCCGGTTTCTCTTCTGCCTAGGCGGTGACCTCGGTTGCGCCTTCTATGGCGGGATCCACCGCAGCTTGTTTGGCCACTTCTCCATAAACAGACGCGGATTCGCCTTCGCGATGAACAAATATTTTGATTTCGGGGATCAGATCCACTGTAAGACGGATGTTGGCTTTGTGTTCACCAAGGGTGCGGATTGGCTCAGCTTCGATGTTGTGGCGGTCAATTTTGAGACCTAATTTGAGGTTAACCGCATCGGCAATCATCTGATTGGTGATCGAGCCGTATAATTTTCCGGTTTCGCCGGCTTTGGAGGCGAAGGTGAACACTTTCCCGGAGATCTGGCTGGCGATACCGCCCAATTCGTTGTTGAGCACCGCTCGGCTCTCAGCCGCTTTTTCTCGGATTTGTTTCACCTGTTTGAGGGTTCCAGGGGTAGCCAGAACAGCCAAACCTTGGGGAATCAGGTAGTTTCGGCCGTAGCCATTGGCAACTTTTTTAATGTCGCCGGCGCGGCCCAGTTTATAAACGTCCTTAATCAACATGACTTTCATGATTCAAGCCCTTTCATGGGTTAAGATTGCACAATGGCAGCTTTTGGCGAAGGGTACTACGCTTAAGCGGAAGGATTGTACCAAAGGAAACCAAAAACGTCAAACGAGAGGGACGAGTTTGGTTGTTAATCGGTGAAAAGGATCCCATTCACAACCTCTGTTTGGGTTTTTAACCCAAAAAGAATGATATTAATGATGTTTGAGATGAAATGAATAGACGACTTACAGGATTTTCGTTCGAAGTTTACCATGAATTCATCCACTATCATTTAAATAAGCCTTTGATATACTTTTATTGCTCGTAACAGATCGCATACAACCGCCTGATTTTGGTTGTCGGGCAGATGAAGAGTTGATTTTGCAGTTCCATTGTTGGAAACGATAAAATACAAACCAATACCGAGAATATCCGACCCAAAAATTACCCATCGTGATGTTATTTTCCGACCATACATTCTGGGCTACCTACTACACAGGGAAAAACCAAAGGCAGGGCTATGAATATCGATGCTGAATACAAACGCTGGGAAGACGAAGTCCTGATACCGCTTATTTCCAAGTATCCGGAACGCTTTGCGGAGTTTATGACTTCCTCTCAGATTCCGATGCCAAGGTTAGGGATTCCCTATAAGTGTGATTATATGAAACAGTTGGGGTTTCCGGGCGAGTATCCATTTACGCGTGGGGTGCAGCCAACGATGTATCGAGGGCGGCTTTGGACGATGCGTCAATATGCAGGCTACGCCTCTGCCCAAGAATCTAATCAGCGCTACCGCTATCTGTTGCAGCAAGGGCAAACTGGTTTATCGGTGGCATTCGATCTACCGACACAAATCGGGTATGATGCCGATGATCCGATCGCTACAGGCGAGGTTGGCAAAGTGGGGGTTTCTATCTCTACATTGCGCGATATGGAATTGCTCTTCCGGGATATTCCGTTGGACAAGGTTTCTACCAGTATGACGATCAATGCCCCGGCTTCGATCTTAATGGCGATGTATATAGCGGTTGCTCGCCGCCAGGGTGTAGAAGAAAAATGGCTGCGTGGGACGATACAAAATGACGTTCTAAAAGAATACGTGGCCCGAGGGACGTATATTTTCCCGCCAACACCTTCCATGCGATTAATCACGGATGTATTCCAATTTTGTGAAGGAAATGTCCCGCGCTGGAATACGATCAGTATCTCGGGTTACCATATCCGGGAAGCCGGCTCCACAGCGGTACAGGAAGTGGCGTTTACCCTTTCCAATGCGATCGCATATGTCCAGGCCGCCTTGGATTCGGGTTTAAAAGTGGATAGTTTTGCAGCCCAGCTTTCCTTCTTTTTTGCCTCTCACAATCATTTCTTTGAAGAAATCGCCAAATTCCGGGCTGCCCGGCGTTTGTGGGCTCAGATTATGCATGATCGTTTTGAGATTAAAGATCCAAAGTCGGGGATGCTCCGATTCCATACCCAAACGGGTGGATCCACGTTGACCGCTCAACAGCCAGAAAATAATATCGTTCGAGTTGCGATCCAGGCCTTGGCTGCGGTTTTGGGCGGAACCCAATCTTTACATACCAACAGCATGGATGAGGCTCTGTGGCTGCCGACTGAAAAATCGGTTAAGGTTGCCCTGCGTACCCAACAAATCATCGGTCATGAATCTGGTGTTGGCGACACGATCGATCCACTGGGTGGATCTTTTTTGATAGAAAACCTTACCGATCAAATATGTGAAAAAGCGATGGCATATATCAAGAAAATTGACCAAATGGGGGGGGCACTGGCGGCGATTGAAAATGGCTATATGCAAAGAGAGATTATGGAATCGGCTTACCGGTTCCAAAAGGCAGTCGAAGCCAAACAGGAAATTGTGGTTGGGGTCAATGCTTTCCAGGTGGATGAGCAATTAGAATTAGAAGGGTTGGCGGTTGATCCAACCATCGAACAGGAACAACGAGAACGACTAGCGAACCTACGCGCCACCCGGGACACAGAAAAAGTGATCGAATTGATGGGTACCCTGGAAAAGACTGCGTATAGCAGTGAGAACCTGATGCCTTTATTGATCACCTGCCTGGAAAATGATATGACCTTAGGCGAGATATGTGGGGTGCTGCGCAAAGTGTGGGGCGAATACCACCCACCAGCCTGGATTTAGGAAAGGAAAGGAGTATTCGAAATGGCGAAAATTAAGAAAATTAACCATGTGGCGTTAGCGGTCGCCGATATTGATGCTTCACTGGCCTTTTGGCGGGACGGGTTGGGACTGGCTGTGGACCATATCGAGGATGTCCCCAGCCAAAAAGCGACCGTGGTTTTTATCCCGGTGGGTGAGAGTGAAGTTGAACTCGTCAGGCCGACGAGCGATGACACCGGAGTCGCCAAGTTTCTGGCAGAACGCGGTGGTGGTATGCACCATTTGTGTTTTGAGGTCGATGATATTTCCGAAATGCTGGCGGATTTGAAAACGAAAGGGGTCCGGTTGATCCATGAAGCTCCATTGGAACTCCCAGGCCGCAGGATGGCTTTCATCCATCCCAAAAGTGCCGGCGGGGTATTGGTCGAGTTGTATGAAATCGTCACCTGAACTTCGAAGAAGGCCTATCGTTATTGGATCGGAATGTTTTGAGGGCGGGCTTATTTAGCCCTTTGGCTGACCCCCATTGGTTTCATGCTGCTGAAGCCGGGCTTTCCTCGACGAGGTTTCTGGGGGGAATTTTCGGTCACACAGGGTACTGTCGGGGTGGCAATGAGGTATAAGGCATTAATCGGGTAAACCGGTAGGCGCATCGGGTATGGAATGTTAGCCACCCAAGCTGTGGTTCT
>Ga0207950_100269_pt1 | contig 18865 bp, 19 predicted proteins | sample Subbio11_8B_AprC_FD_184814 | JGI IMG/M metagenome (GOLD analysis project Ga0207950, IMG submission 184814) | Serpentinite rock and fluid subsurface biosphere microbial communities from McLaughlin Reserve, California, USA - CR11_8B_AprC (SPAdes) | ecosystem: Environmental > Terrestrial > Deep... | reverse complement strand
CGTCAGTGAGGCCGCATGACGCGCGGCACCTGACAGCTTCGACCTGGCGGACACCCGCCACGCCAAGTCGATGACCGTCAGATCAAGTGCAGACTTCTGCACGACCGCTGGTATATGCTCGACCATTCGGATATAAATTCGAGATCATAATGATGCAGGCCGCCTCCTTCGGCCCGATTGACGCGCGCCAGGGCGCCCCACATTCCCCGCCATGGGCACTCCCGCGATCATCTGGTTCCGCCAGGACCTCCGCCTGGCGGACAACCCTCCGCTCGACGCCGCGGCCGAGCATCCCATCCTGCCGGTCTTCGTGCTGGAGGACGGGCCTCGCGCCCCTGGTGGCGCGGCGCGCTGGTGGCTCCACCACAGTCTTGCCGCGCTCGCCGCATCGCTCGCCGCGCGCGGCGCGCCGCTGACGATCCTGCGCGGCGAGGCGCGCGCGCTGATCCCGCGCCTGGCCGAGGAGATCGGCGCCACCGAGGTCCATGCCGGGCGCCACACCGAGCCCCATGCGCGCAACCGCGACGCCCAGACCCATGCGGCGCTGGCGGCCGGGGGCCGGCGCCTCGTGCTGCACCGCAACGCGCTGCTGCATGAGCCGCACCGCCTGCGGACCGGCGAGGGCCGCCCCTATGGCGTCTATACCCCCTTCTCCCGCGCGGTCTTCGCCCAGCTCGACGGGCTGCCCCCTCCCCTGCCCGCGCCCGAGCGGCTGCGGCCGGCGGCGGGGGCGCCGGCGGGGGTGGCGCTGGACACGCTCGGCCTGCTTCCCACGCCGCCGGTGCCGGATTGGGCGGCGGAATTCCCCGGCCACTGGACGCCCGGCGAGGTCGGGGCGCAGGCGCGGCTCGCCGCCTTTCTCGAACACGGGCTCGCCGGCTATGGCGCGCGGCGCAACCTGCCCGGCGTTGCGTGGGGAACCTCCGGCCTCTCGCCCCATCTGCATCTGGGCGAGATCTCGCCCCTGCAGGTCTGGCACGCGGCGCGGGCGAAGGGCGGGGCGGGGCTCGAGACCTTCCTCAAGGAAGTGCTGTGGCGGGAATTCTCCCACCACCTGCTCTGGCACCGCCCCGAGATGCCGCACACACCCCTGCGCCCTGAATTCGCGGCCTTTCCCTGGCGCGAGGATGCCGCCCTGCTGCGTGCCTGGCAGCGCGGACGCACCGGCTACCCCATCGTGGATGCGGGGATGCGCCAGCTCTGGCGGACCGGCTGGATGCACAACCGGGTGCGCATGATCGCCGCCTCGTTCCTCGTGAAACACCTGCTGCAGCCCTGGCAGGCGGGCGAGGCGTGGTTCTGGGACACGCTGGTGGATGCCGACCTCGCCGCCAACGCCGCCTCCTGGCAGTGGGTGGCGGGCTGCGGGGCCGATGCCGCGCCGTATTTCCGCATCTTCAACCCGGTGCTGCAGGGTGAGAGGTTCGACCCCGACGGCGCCTATGTGCGGCGCTGGTGCCCCGAGCTCGCGCGCCTGCCCGACCGCTTCCTCCACCGCCCCCACGAGGCGCCGGCCGCCGTGCTGCACGAGGCGGGGATCGTCATCGGCCGCGACTGGCCGGCGCCGCTGGTGGGCCTCGCCGAGGGCCGGGCGCGGGCGCTCGCGGCCTTCGCCGCCATCAAGGGCGGCGAGGCGGCGTGACCCCGACACCCCGGGCGCTGCGCGAGGCGGGGTTCCGCGGCATCCGCGTGGTCGGCGACGTGCACGGGGACGCCAAGGGCTTCGCCGCCGCCGTCGCGGGCGCCGAGGCGCAGGGGCTGTTCCTGGTCCAGCTCGGCGATCTGACCGACCACGGGCCGGACAGCCCGGCGGTGCTGCGCGCGATGTTCAGGCTGCTCGATGCCGGGCGCGGGGTGTTCCTGCTCGGCAATCACGACCACAAGCTCAGGCGGGCGCTGAGCGGCGGCGCGGTGCGGGTCGAGGCGGCGGGGCTCGGGCGCACGCTCGCGCAGATCGCCGCCGCGCCGGATGCCGCGCCTCTCGCCGCACGCGCCGTGGCGGAGATCGGCCGCGCGCCGGCCTGGCTGCGGCTGGGGCCGCTGTTCTGCGTCCACGCCGCCTTCCATGACGGGATGCTGCTGCACGCCCCGCCGCCCGATGCCGGCGCGACGCGCCCCGAGGGCCATGTCGGGCGTGCCATCTACGGCCAGGTGACCGGCCGGCGCGGGCCCGACGGCTTTCCCATCCGCCTCACCGGCTGGCTGGATCACGTGCCGGCCGGCCTGACCGTGCTGGTCGGGCACGACAACCGCTCGACGGATGGGCGGCCGGCCGTGATGAGCGGGGCACGGGGCGGGCGGGCGGTGTTCCTCGACACCGGCGCCGGCAAGGGCGGCGTGCTGGCCTGGGAGGATTTTCCGCTCGCCGCGCTGAACACTTGATGCAGGTCAAGGACGTTTCCGTTCGATGACGGATGCATGACCACCCGAAACGTGGCAAACGAAGCGCAGGGCGATGGACGAGGACAAGATCTCCCCGGCGGAAGACGATGGCGCGCGATCGATCGCGAGCGCCGCCGCCGCGCTTGCCGTGCCCGAGCGGCGCCCGCGGCGTCCCTCGCGCGACCCCGAGTCGGTGCGCCGCGCCTTCGAATCCGGTGCCTACCCCTACTCCACGCGGCTGACGGAGAAGGAATACGTCACGCGCATCATGCCCCTGCAGGTCGAGCTGCTGAAGGCGCAGTCCTGGATCAAGGCGACGAATGAGCGCGCCACGCTGCTGTTCGAAGGCCGCGACGCGGCCGGCAAGGGCGGCACCATCAAGCGCTTCATGGAGCACCTGAACCCGCGCGGCGCCCGCATCGTGGCGCTCGAGAAGCCGACCGAGCAGGAACGCTCGCAATGGTACTTCCAGCGTTATGTGAGACACCTGCCGAGCGGCGGCGAGATCGTGTTCTTCGACCGCTCCTGGTACAACCGCGCCGGCGTCGAGCGGGTGATGGGCTTCTGCAAGGCCGCCGACTACCTCGAATTCATGCGCCAGGCGCCGGAGCTCGAACGGATGCTGGTCCGCTCCGGCCTCAGGCTGTTCAAGTTCTGGTTCAGCGTGACGCGCGAGGAACAGGCCCGCCGCTTCCGCGCGCGCGAGACCGACCCGCTGAAGCATTGGAAACTCAGCCCGATCGACATGGCCAGCCTCGACAAGTGGGACGACTACACCGAGGCGAAGGAGGCGATGTTCTTCTACACCGACACCGCCGACTCGCCCTGGACCATCGTGAAGTCCGACGACAAGCGTCGCGCGCGCATCGAGGCGATGCGCCACTTCCTGTTCCACCTGCCCTACGAGGGCAAGGACAGCCGCGTGGTGTACGCGCCCGACCCGCTGATCGTCGGCTCCACCGCGCATGTCATCGGCAACAGCACGCACATCCTGGGCAAGACGCTGCACCCGGAGCACCGGCGCAACAGCCCGCTATAGGCCGCAGGCCGCCCCCGGCCGCCGCGCATCATGCCGGCGGACCGGTCTTCCTGAGCGGTCCGGGCGCCTGGGCGGGCGCCGCGCCGGGTGGCGCGAAGCCAGGCCAACCGGAGGTTTGCGCCCGGCGTCCGGGGGTCGGAAAAGCCGGCAGGCCCGGATCCCGAAGGAATTCGGGTCAATCAGAGGAAGCCCACCGGGTCCACGTCCACCTGCACCCGGACATGGCCCGGCACCTCCACCCTGGCGAGCCACTCGCGCAGCAGTGGCTGCACGGCGATGTCCTTCCGCGTCCTGAGCAGCAGGCGCCGCCGGTGGCGCCCGCGCAGGATGGCCAGCGGCGCCGGGGCGGGGCCGAGCACCTCCACCCCCTCCCCGCCCGGCGCGGCAAGGCCGAGGTCGCGCGCCACGCGCTCCGCGGCGCGATCGTCCTCGGCGCTCACGATCAGCGCGGCGAGGCGCCCGAAGGGCGGCCAGTAGCCGGGGCGGCGGGCATCGGCCTCGGCAGCCATGAAGGCATCCAGATCGCCCGAGACGAGCGCCTGCATCACCGCATGCTCCGGCGCGAAGGTCTGCAGCAGCACCCGGCCGGGATGCTCCTCCCGCCCCGCCCGCCCGGCGACCTGATGCAGCAGTTGGAAGGTGCGCTCGGCCGCGCGCAGGTCGCCGCCGGCGAGGCCGAGATCGGCATCGACCACGCCCACCAGTGTCAGATGCGGGAAATGCCAGCCCTTGGCGACGATCTGCGTGCCGATCAGCAGGTCCACCTCGCGGTCCTGGATCGCCCTGGCCGCGGCGGCGGCGGCGGCGGGGCCCGCGATGGTGTCCGAGGCCATGACAAGGCGCCGCGCCTGCGGCCACAGCGCGGTCGCTTCCTCGAACACGCGCTCGACGCCCGGGCCGATCGGCACGGTGGAATGGGGCGCGGCACAGTTCGGGCAGGCCTCGGGGGGGGCCTCGACATGGCCGCAATGGTGGCATTGCAGGCGGCGGGCGGCGCGGTGCTCGACCAGCCAGGCGGTGCAGTTGGGGCAGCGCATGCGGTGGCCGCAGGCGCGGCACAGCGTCATGGGCGCATAGCCGCGGCGGTTGAGGAACAGCATCGCCTGTTCCCCGCGCGCGAGCGTCTCGCCGATGGCGGCGACAAGCGGAGGGGAGAGGAACCGGCCGCGCTCGGGCGGGGTGCGGCGGAGGTCCACCAGCGCGACCTGCGGCATCGCGGCGCCGCCGTGGCGCGCCGGCAGGTGGACCGCAGCATAGCGGCCGGCCCCGGCATTCGTCACGCTCTCGAGCGAGGGCGTGGCGCTGGCGAGCACACACGCGGCGCCCGAGAGGCGCGCGCGCACCACCGCCATGTCGCGCGCGTGATAGACGACGCCGTCCTCCTGCTTGAAGGCGGTCTCGTGCTCCTCGTCCACCACGATCAGGCCGAGATCGGGGAAGGGCAGGAACAGCGCCGAGCGCGCGCCGACCAGCACCGGCGCCTCGCCCTCGGCCACCGCCCGCCAGGTGTCGCGGCGGGTGCGCGCGGCGAGCTCGGAATGCCACAGCGCGGGCGCCGCACCGAAACGGGCGCGGAAACGGTCGAGCCACTGGGCGGAGAGCGCGATCTCGGGCAGCAGCACCAGTGCCTGGCGGCCGGCGCGCAGCGTCTCCGCGATGGCTTCGAAATACACCTCGGTCTTGCCCGAGCCCGTCACGCCGGTCAGCAGCGTGGTCGAGAAGGCGCGGCGTGCGGCGGCCTCGCGCAGCAGCCCGGCCGCGGCCTGCTGCTCCGGCCCGAGAGCGGGGCCTGGCCGCGCGGCATCGGGCGCGGCGAAGCGGGGGCGGCGCGGCAGCAGTGCCGGCGCGATGAGCCCGGCATCGGCCATGCCGCGCAGCACGGCGGGCGCCACGGATGCGGCCTCGGTGATCTCGCCCCCGGCGCGTGCCGCACCGTCGGCCATGAGGTCGAGCACGCGGCGCCGGGCAGGCGTGATCCGCACGCCCGGCGGCGCGGCGGCGGCCAGCCGCCAGCCGGCCTGCGGCGCGGGCGGGTCGAGCGCCTCCGGCGCGCTCATGGCCATGCGAAGCACCGCGCCGGGCGGGCTCAGGGTGTAGGCCGCGACCCAGTCCACGAAGCGGCGCAGCGTGGCGGTCATGGGCGGCGCGTCGAGCACCTCGATCACCGCGCGCAGGCGCGATTCGGGCAGGCGCGCATCCGCCTGCCCGTCCCAGACCACGCCGATCGCACGGCGCGTGCCCAATGGTACGAGGACGAACGAACCGGGCGGCGGCAGGGCGCCCTCCGGCGCGCGGTAGTCGTAGGCGTCGGCGAGCGGCAGCGGCAGCAGCACGCGCAGGCGTGCCCTGCGGGCAACACTTCCGCCTGCCGCGTCCTCGCGCATGTCCACGGCCGCCCCCATCGGATACACTGTGACCTTCAGCACAACCGACCGACGCGAACGGCCGCACAATGCCGCTGGAAGGTCCGCCTGATGAAGTTCTTCGTCGATACCGCCGAGGTGGCCGAGATCAGCTCGCTCGCGGAGGCCGGGCTGGTTGACGGCGTCACCACCAACCCCTCGCTGATCGCCAAGTCGGGGCGCGACTTCAAGCAGGTCATCGCCGAGATCTGCGCCATCACCCCCGGTCCCGTGAGCGCCGAGGTCACCGCGACCGACGCGGCCGGCATGATCGCCGAGGGCAAGGCGCTGCGCGCCATCGCGAAGAACGTGGCGGTGAAGGTGCCGCTGACCGAGGCCGGCCTCGTCGCCTGCCGCACCCTCTCGGCCGAGGGCACGATGGTCAACGTGACGCTGTGCTTCAGCGCCGCGCAGGCGCTGCTCGCGGCCAAGGCGGGTGCGACCTTCATCTCTCCCTTCGTGGGGCGGCTCGACGACATCTCGACCGACGGCATGCGGCTGATCGCGGACATCGTCCAGATCTACCGCAACTACCCGGATCTGAAGACCGAGGTTCTCGTCGCCTCGGTCCGCCACCCCATCCACCTCGTCGAGGCGGCCAGGCTCGGCGCCCATGTCGCGACGCTGCCGCCGAACGTGATCCGGATGCTGCTCAAGCACCCGCTGACGGACCGCGGCCTCGAGGCCTTCCTCGCCGACTGGAAGAAGACGGGGCAGAGCATCCTGTGAGAAAACCCCTCCCCGCCGCGGATATCCAGCCGGATCTCCGGGCGGAGGAGGTCGAAGCCTTCCTGCGCGCCAATCCCGCCTTCCTGGCCGGGCGGCCCGAGCTGTACCGGATCCTCGCCCCGCCGCGGCGGGTGCATGGCGAGCAATTGACCGACCACATGGCGGCGATGCTCGAGGCCGAGCGCAGCCGCACCCGCGCCATCGAGGCCGAGATGCGCGCCGCCGTCGAGGCGGGGCGCGCCGGCGCGGGGCTGAGCCTGCGGATCCGCCTCGCCGTGCTGGCGCTGATGCGCGCGCCGGATGTCCTCGATGCGCTGACGCAGGAGGTGCCGGCGCTGCTCGGCGTCGAGACATGCAGCCTCTGCGCCGAACCCTGGTGCGGCCCGTTGCTCGGCCCGCGCCAGGCCGGGGCGCGCCCCCTGCCCGCGGGCAGCGTTACGCGGCTGATCGGGCGGGGGCGCGACGCCGTGGTGCGCGCCAACCCGAGCGAAACCGTCCTGCTGCACGCCGAGGCGGCGCCGCTGGTGCTGCGCGACGCGCTGGCGCGCGTGCCCATGGCGGCGGGACCGCCGATGCTGATGGCCGTCGGCGCGCGCGAGCCCGGCGCGCTGCCGGCGCGGCAGAGCGTGGCGGTGCTCGCCTTCCTCGGCCGGGCGGTCGCCGCCGCCCTGTCGCGCTGAGATGACCGGCGAGGCGGCGCGCGCGGCCTGGCTCGCCTGGCTCGCGCGGGAACGGCGGGCGGGCAGGAACACGCTCGAAGCCTATGGGCGCGACGCGGCGGAATTCCTCGGCTTCCTGACGCGGCACCTGGGGGGGGAGCCGGATCTCGCCGCGCTCGGCGCGCTGCGCCCTGCCGACCTGCGCGGTTTCCTCGCCGAACGCGCCGCGCAGGGGGATGCGACGGCGACGCGGGCGCGGCGCCTTGCCGCCGTGCGCGGCTTCCTGCGCTACCTGACGCGGCACCACGGCATGGCGGCGCTGCCGCTCGGCGCGCTGCGCGGGCCGCGCCCGAGGCCGCCAATTCCCCGCGCGCTGAGCGCGGAGGACGCGCGCGCGGTGGCGACCCGGGCGGGCGACGCCTATGCCGCCGGGCGGCATGAGCGGCCGGCGATGCAGGCGGCGCGCGATGTCGCGCTGTTCGCGCTGCTGTACGGCGCGGGGCTTCGCATCGCCGAGGCACTGGCGCTCGACCTCGGCGATGCGCCGCTGCCGGGCGGTGGGGCGGCGCTGCGCGTGCTCGGCAAGGGCGCGAAGCCGCGGCTGGTGCCGGTGCTGCCGGCGGTGCGCGAGGCGATCGCGGCCTATCTGCGCGCGCGCGGGCCGGGTGCGCCGGCCGACCCGCTGTTCATCGGCGCGCGCGGCGGTCGGCTCGACCCCGCGGTGGCGCAACGGGCGTTGCGGGCGTTCCGCCGCCTCGCCGGCCTGCCCGAGCACGCGACGCCGCATGCGCTGCGCCATTCCTTCGCGACGCATCTGCTGGGCGGCGGGGCCGATCTGCGCGCCATCCAGGAATTGCTGGGCCATGCCAGCCTGTCCACGACGCAGCGCTACACGGCGGTGGATGCCGAGGGGCTGCTCGCGACCTGGCGGCGCGCGCATCCGCGTGCCGGCTGACCATCGCGCTACCGCCACCCCGCGCCTTCCTGCATGATGACGGATGCATGACGCGCCGGATGCGGGCGCGCATCGGGACGGGGGCGCGATGTTCGAAGCGGCCGAACTCGATCACAAGGTCAGCAAGGCGGACTACAAGCGCGAGGAGACGGAACTGCGCCGCGCCCTGCTGACGGCGCAGCGCGCGCTCGGCGATCGGCCGCGCTTCCCGGTTCTCATCCTGATCGCCGGCGTGGAGGGCGCGGGCAAGGGCGAGACGGTCCGCCTGCTCAGCGAATGGATGGACCCGCGCTTCATCGAGGTCTCGGGCTTCGGCCTGCCGACCGAGGAGGAGGCCGCGCATCCGCCGATGTGGCGTTTCTGGCGCGCCCTGCCGCCCAAGGGACGCATCGGCGTCTTCTTCGGCGCCTGGCACACCTTGCCGATTCTCCAGCGGGTGCTCGGCACCCTCTCCGCCGGCGGTTTCGCGGCGCGGACCGAGGCGATCATGCGCCTCGAACGCATGCTCGCGCAGGAAGGCGTGCTGCTGCTGAAATACTGGTTCCACCTGTCCAAGGCGCAGCAGAAGCGGCGCATCAGGACGCTGGAGAAGGACGAGGAGACGTCCTGGAAGGTCACGCGCTACGACCGCAAGCTGTTCGAGCACTACGACACCTTCGTATCGGTGTGCGAGCCCTTCGTCCGCCAGACCTCGACCGCCGAGGCGCCGTGGACGGTGGTGGCGGCGGCCGACGGGCGCTACCGCGCGCTGTTCGTCGGGCGGCACCTGCTGGGTGCGCTCCGCGCGCGGCTGGACGCACCGGAGCCGCCCGCCGCCCGCCCCGCCCCGGCAGCGACGGTGCCGGACAAGGTCAACGTCGTCCGCGCGCTGAAGCTCGGGCGGGAGATGTCGCGCGCGGAATACGACCGGCGGCTGGCCGAGGCGCAGGGCCGGCTGGCGCGCGCGGCGCGGCACAAGCGGTATGGGCGGATCAGCGTCGTCGCGGTGTTCGAGGGCAACGACGCGGCCGGCAAGGGCGGTGCGATCCGGCGGCTCGCCGCGGCGCTTGACCCGCGCGCCTACCGCATCGTGCCGGTCGCAGCACCCTCGGAGGAGGAGCGCGCCCAGCCCTATCTCTGGCGCTTCTGGCGCCGCGTGCCGCGGCCCGGGCGGCTGACCATCTTCGACCGCTCCTGGTACGGGCGCGTGCTGGTCGAGCGCGTGGAGGGCTTCGCCGCCGAGCCCGACTGGCGGCGCGCCTATGCCGAGATCAACGATTTCGAGGCCCAGCTCGTCGGCCATGGCGCGGTGGTGGCGAAGTTCTGGCTCGCCACCAGCAAGGACGAGCAGCATCGCCGCTTCAAGGACCGCGAGGAAACGCCCTTCAAGCAGCACAAGATCACCGCCGAGGACTGGCGCAACCGCGAGAAATGGGACGCCTACGAGGCCGCGGTCTGCGAGATGGTCGAGCGGACCTCGACGCGCGAGGCGCCCTGGACGCTGGTCGAGGCGGACAACAAGTTCCATGCCCGGGTGAAGGTGGTCGCGACGCTCGCCGACCGGCTGGAGGCGGCGCTCAAGGCGGCGAAGTAGCGGCGCGGCCCGCGCCTGCGCCCTACGCCGCGCCACGCATCGCCGGCACCAGCAGGCCGACATTGTAGCGGAACATCGCCTCGTAATCCGGCGCGGGGCCGCCCGGTGCCGAGAGCGCATCGGCATAGAGCCGGCCGCCGACCGCGACGCCCGCCTCGGCCGCGATGCGGCGCAGCGTCGCCGGGTTCGTCATGTTCTCCATGAATACGGCGGTGATGTTCTCCGCCCTGATCTGGCGGATCAGCCGCGCGACCTGCTGGGCGGAGGGCTCGGCCTTGGTCGAGACGCCCTGCGGGCTGAAGAAGGCGACGCCGTAGGCGTCGCCGAAATAGCCGAAGGCGTCGTGGCTGGTGACCACGCGGCGGCGGGCCTGGGGCACGGTCGCGACCTCTCCGCGCACCCAGGCATCGAGCGCGTCGAGGCGGTCGAGGAAGGCGGCCGCGTTGCGGCGGTAGGTCTCGGCCCCGTCGGGGTCGGCCGCGGCGAGCGCGTCGGCGATGGTGCGGAGATAGGTCTGGCCATGGCGCAGATCCTGCCAGGCATGCGGGTCGGGCACGCGCTGCGGGGTGCCGCGGCGCTGGCTGCCCTGGCCGTGGCTGTGGTCGTGGCCGTGGTGGTGGTGCGCCTCCATCATGCGCGGCGTGATGCCCTGGGTGGCCGTCACGACGGTGCCGCGCGTGCCGGAGGAGCGAACCAGCCGGTCCATCCAGTCGTCGAAGCCCAGGCCGTTGCGCAGGATCAGCCGCGCCCCGCGCAGCGCGACGGCGTCGGAAGGGCGCGGCTGGAAGCCGTGGGCATCGACATCCGCGCCGACGATCACCGCGAGCGCGATGCGCTCGCCCCCGACCTTCGCGGCCATGTCGCCGAGAATGGAGAAGGAGGCGGCCACGGGCAGGCGCGCGGGCTGGGCAGAGACCCGCGCCGCGGCAAGGACCGCCGGCAGGGCCAGGAGGGATCGACGGAACATGGCGCCACTCGCGTTGTGTTATAAGATAACATATCACGATGGAGGCGCGAGACAAGACGGGCGGGGCCGTCGCGGCGCGTCAGCCCCGCCCGAGCAGCCGGCGCAGCCAGCGCATCAGCCCGCCGCCATGGGTGATGTCCCGTCGCTGGTGCGTCGCATGGGGCCGCCTGGCCGGCGGCGGCAGGGCGCTCGCGACGGTGTGTCGCCCGGCGTCGCGCGCAGCCACCAGGCGCCGTTCCAGCGCGACGACCTGCGCGACCGCCTCGGGCGGCTTGAGGCCGGCGAGTTCGGCCGCGGTGGCCTCGGCATCCCCCCAGGCTTCCGCGCGGCGCAGCGCATCGATGACGCGCACCGTCTGCTCGGCGTCGAGCGCCGGCCCGGAGCGCCAGAGCGCCACCGCCTCCTGTCGCCATGCTCTCGCGAGTTCGCCCTGGCCCGCATCGTCCGCGACCCAGGCGGCCTGCAGCGTGGCCTCGGCCGCGGCGTGCAGCGCGCCGGTCTCCTCGAGCACATGCGCCCAGGCGAGGAAGCGCCTGGCGACCGGCGGGTGAGAGGCCTCCCTGATCAGCGCGCGGAAGGGCGCGGCGTTGACGGCGGCCGCGGCGGCCGGATGCGCCCTGGCGATCGAGGGGGCGGCATAGCTGCAATGCGGGCATTGCTGCAGCCAGCGCGCCATGGTCGAGCGCACCGGCTCGCCCGGGCGCAGGTCGAGGTCGGGCGCCTGTTCGGGTGTCGGCGGGCGGAACGGCGGCTGGCGGCTCTCGCGCCCGCAGACCCCGCAGGCGGTCTGGCCGGCGGCGGCGGAGCGGGGCGAAGCGGACGGCGTTTCTGCCATGGGGCCGACACAATACAGCAGGACGCGCCGCATCGGAATCGCCGAGACGCGACGACAGACCGTTGCAGCCGGGCGCAGGCTTGGGCACATCTTGCGCCGATGCCCCGAGGCGACCTCTTTCCCGACATCGCGCCCTACGAGACCGGCCTGCTGCCGCTCTCGGGCGGTCACGTCATGTACTGGGAGCAGGTCGGCAATCCGCGCGGCCAGCCCGTGCTGTTCCTGCATGGCGGGCCCGGCGCGGGCGCGGGCGCGGTGCACAGGCGCTTCTTCGACCCGGGGCATTGGCGCGTGATCATCTTCGACCAGCGCGGCGCCGGCCGGTCGCGCCCGCTCGGCGAATTGCGCGACAACACGACGCCGCATCTGGTGTCGGACATCGAGACGCTGCGCCGCTTCCTCGGCATCGAGAAATGGCTGCTGTTCGGCGGGTCCTGGGGATCGACGCTCGCCCTCGCCTACGCGCAGGAAAACCCCGAGCGCGTCGCGGGCTGCGTGCTGCGCGGCGTGTTCCTCGGCCGCCGGTCCGAGGTGGAGTGGTTCCTCACCGGACTGCGGCGCGTCTTCCCCGATGCCTGGGCGGCCTTCGCCGAGCACCTGCCGCCCGAGGAACGCGGCGACCTGCTCGGCGGCTACGTGAAGCGGCTGTGCCACCCGGACCCCGCCATCCACCTCCCGGCGGCGCGGGCCTGGAGCCAGTACGAGGGGTCGTGCTCGACCCTGCTGCCATCGCCCGAGACCGTCGCCTCCTTCGCGCAGGACCGCACGGCGCTGGGCCTCGCGCGGATCGAGGCGCATTACTTCGCGCACGACCTGTTCCTGCCCGAGGAAGGGCTGCTCGGGCGGATCGGGCGGGTCGCGGCCATCCCGGCCGAGATCGTGCAGGGCCGCTACGACATGGTCTGCCCGCCGGAGACCGCCTTCGAACTGGCCGCCGCCTGGCCCGGGGCGCGGCTGACGCTGGTGCCGGATGCCGGGCATTCGGCGCTGGAGCCCGGGGTGCGGACGGCGCTGGTCTCGGCGGTGGAGCGGTTCCGGCGGCGGTGAGGATCCGCCGGGCGGTCAGGCTCGTTCAGGTGCGGGATCCCCGATCGCGGCGCCCGTCGGCCGCCGCAAGGGACGGCTGGTGACCAGCCGCCCGGGCAACCCGCAAGAACGGGAGCCCGCCGCATCGTGGCCAGCGCCGAATGCGGCTCAGCGGCCCGGCCGCTCGCCCAGCAGCCCCTGCGGCCGGTAGAGCAGGATGAATTGCAGCGCGAGGCCGATGTAGAAGTCTGAACTTGATCTGACGGTCATCGACTTGGCGGGGCGGGCGTTCTGCTCGACCATCAGCACCGCGATGCCCTGGGCGGCGATGGCGCGCACCCGCTCGAAAATCAGGGCGCAGAACCTGGGGGAGAGCCCGGCGGTCGGCTCGTCCAGCATGACCAGCTTCGGCGCCAGCATCAGCGCCCTTCCCACCGCCACCATCTGTCGCTGCCCGCCCGAGAGGCTGCTCGCCGCGGCGCGGCGCTTGTCGCGCAAATCGGGGAAGGTGGCATAGGCGCGTTCCAGCCCCTCGGCGGTGGCGGCGGGGCGCACATAGGCACCCATGCGGAGGTTCTCCTCCACCGTCAGCGAGGGGAAGACGTTGCGCTCCTGCGGCACATAGGCGAGGCCGAGACCCACCATCCGCTCGGCCGGGCGGTTGGTGATGTCGGCGCCGTCGAAGCGGATGCTGCCCCGGCGCACCCGCACCAGCCCGGCGATGGCCTTCATGGCGGTGGATTTCCCCGCGCCATTGGCGCCGATGACCACAACCACCTGGCCGGGTGCCACCGAGAGGTCCACGCCATGCAGGATGTCGGCCTCGCCATAGCCGCCGACCACGCCGCGCGCTTCGAGAAGGTTCATTCGGGTTCGATCGCCATGCCGAGATAGGCCTCGGCCACCACGGGGTCGGCGCGCACGACCTCCATGCTGCCCGAGGCGATCAGCCGCCCCTCGGCCAAGCGCCAAGCCTAAATACCAACATCGGACGGATCAAAGTCGTTGACACGTTCCGCCACGCCGCGCCGCATGCAGGATTGGATGCTCTACTGGTACACCATCTGGGCGCAGGAGAGCGGCGACGACGCAACGCTGCGCGCCGCGGAACAGGAGCGCGACCGCCGCCGCCGTGACCAGCCGTCCACCGACAAGGGTCCGGGCGAATTGCCTGCCGCCACCGGCCCTGGGGGATCGCGCGCGAGCCCGAGGATCACCGCTTCCGCGTCAGCGGCATGGGGGCGACCGTCTCCGTCATCGCGCTGGCCGCGCTCGCGGCGCTTGTCACCGCCCTCACCTGACGCGCGCGGCCGAGGGGCCAGCCCCTCGGGCTCCCCGCCAGGAGGCCGTGCCTCCTCTGGCCCTGCCGGGACCTTGGTCCGGCGGCGCGGGTGCTCTACCGTCCGGCAACAGCCACGCACGGGAGACGCACCGATGACCCTGACCGTCCAGCAGATGCTCGCCGCCGCCGAGGCCGTGGTGCCGCGCATCACCGCCGAGGAGGCCAAGGGCCTGGTCGGGCGCGATGACGTGGTGTTCCTCGACGTGCGCGAGCCCAACGAGGTCGCGGCCTCGGGCAAGGTGCCCGGGGCGCTGGCCATCCCGCGCGGACTGGTGGAATTCCGCGCCGACCCCGCCTCGCCGCTGCACGATGCGCATTTCGACCGGACCAAGACGATCGTCGCCTATTGCGCCTCGGGCGGGCGCTCGGCGCTCGCGCTCAAGACGCTGCACGACATGGGCTACCCGAACGTCCGCAACCTGGGCGGGTTCAAGACCTGGGTGGATGGCGGGGGCGAGATCGAGAAGGCCTGACGCCCCCCTTCCTATCCGCCCATGCAGCGCCGCTGCGCCTCGTCGCGCAGGTCGGTGCGGCGTTCGACCTGGGCATTGGTCCGCCCTGCCGCGGCGTCGCGCGCGGCCTGCTCCAGCACGGCGTTCGACAGGCTGGAACGGACCAGCACCTGCGCCGTGCAGGCGGCCAGGCGCCGCCACTCCGGCATCTGCTCCTCGGGCACGTTGGCGCGGCGCGCCTGCGTCAGCATCCCCTCGGCGAGCCGTTCGGCAAGGCCGGGCGGACGCTGCGGCGGGCTCTGCGCCAGCGCTGGCAGGGCGATCAGCGCGGCCGCGACCACGGCGGCAAGGAAGCGGATCATCCTGGGCGGCTCCTGGACCGGACAAGCTCGATGCGCCCTCGATACCACGCCGCGCGCCCGGTGTCAGGCCGCCTTGGGGCCCCGCTTCGCCCGCTCGCTCTCGGTCTTGAGCTGCCCGCAGGCCGCCAGGATATCCCGCCCGCGCGGCCGGCGGATCGGGCTGGAATAGCCCGCATCGTTCAGGATGGCGGCGAAGCGCTGGATCGCCTCGGTGCTGCTGGTCCTGTACGCGCTGCCCGGCCAGGGGTTGAACGGAATCAGGTTCACCTTGGCCGGAATGCCGCGCAGCAGGCGCACCAATTCGCGCGCCTCGGCCTCGGAATCGTTCACGCCGCGCAGCATGACATATTCGAAGGTGATGCGCCGGGCGTTCGACGCGCCGGGATAGCGCCGGCAGGCGGCCAGCAGCTCCCCGATCGGGTACTTGCGGTTCAGCGGCACGATCTCGTCGCGCAATTCGTTGGTCACGGCATGCAGCGAAACCGCGAGCCCCACGCCGAGTTCCGCCCCGCAGCGGTCCATCATCGGCACCACGCCGCTCGTGCTCAGCGTGATCCGCCGGCGCGACAGCCCGATCCCCTCGTGGTCCATCACGATCCGCAGCGCCTTCGCCACGTTCTCGTAGTTGTAGAGCGGCTCGCCCATGCCCATGACGACGATGTTGGACAGCAGCCGCGGCGCGCCATCCTTGGGCGAGGGCCATTCGCCGTAGGAATCGCGCGCCGCCATGAACTGGCCCACGATCTCGGCCGCACCGAGGTTGCGCACCAGCTTCTGCGTGCCGGTGTGGCAGAAGGTGCACGACAGCGTGCAGCCGACCTGCGTCGAGATGCACACCGCGCCGCGGTCCTCCTCGGCCGAGGGGATGTAGACGGTCTCGATGCGCTGCGCGTCGCGGAAGGCGAACACCCATTTGCGCGTGCCGTCGGCGCTGTCCTGCTGCGTGGCCACCTCGGGCCGGCCGACCACGAAGCGTTCGGCCAGCTTCGCCTGCATGGGCTTCGCGATGGTGTTCATGCGCGCGAAATCGGTCACGCCCTGGTGGTAGATCCAGTGCCAGACCTGCTTGGCGCGGAAGGGCTTCTCACCGATCGCGGCCATCTCGGCGGCGAGATCCTCGCGCGAGAGGCCCACCAGGTCGCGCCGCCCGTCCGGCAGCGTCGCGGGCGGCGGGGCGAAGATCGCGGCCTTGGCCAGGACGCGCGCGCGCTCGGCGTCGAGCAGGCCGTCGGTGGCGGAAACGTCGCTCATCGCCGCCCCGCCGGGCATTCCCGGCTTATGGCCTCATAGGCCGCGGTGAAACCGCTGAGGCTGAAACTGTCCGTCGCGGTCCCGCGCCCGCCGGCGCGCGGCCCGCGCGCGCTCGCGCTCGTCCCGCCCCGGAAGGCCGCCACCGCCGCCCGCCCGTCCCGCGCGAAGGCGGAGCTGCCGTCCGTGAAGAAGGCGAACTGCGTCTGGCCCACCGCAACCGTCACGGCGGCATTGCGCGGATAGGTGTAGCCGGCGCTCAACGCCACCTGGTCGCGCCCGTTCGCGCGATGCGTCACGGTCAGGATCACGCCCGTCCGCTCGGGATCCGTGCGCGTCGCGCGGGTGAAGGCGTAGCAGACCCTCTGGCCCGATTCCTGATGGACGGCCGCGGTCCATGCCTGAAAATCGCCGAGCCGCCTCGGCTGCTGTTGCTGCTGCGGCACCGGCGCACCGCCGCGCTGCTGCGCCAGGGCGGGAACGGCAACCAGGGCCGCCAGGGCCCAGAGCATGAGAGCGGATCGCATAAGCGCCTAGATACGGAGCCCGGCCGCCACGGGCAACCGCGGCGGTCTGGCCCGGCGCGGCATCCCGGCGTAACAGGCGGGCCATGACCGACGCCGCCGACGCCGCCCTCGCCGCGCAATACGAGGCCTTTCCCTATCCGAAACGGGATCCGCGGGACGAGGCGAAGCGGCTCGTGGTCGGCAGCCCCTCCCATCTGCGGGAGGTGGATCACTGGATATTCGGCGCAAGGCGCCCGGCGTCGCGCCCGCTCGCTGCGTTGATGGCCGGCGGCGGCTCGGGGGATGGCACCGTCATGCTCGCCCAGCAGATGGCCTGGGCCGGGCGCGAGGGCTCGGTCACATGGCTCGACCGTTCCGCGGCCGCGCGCCAGGTGGCCGAGGCGCGCGTGGCGGCGCGCCGTCTCGGCAATGTGATCTTCGCCGAGGCCTCGATCCTCGACCTGCCCGGCAGCGGGCTCGGGCCCTTCGACTACGTGGATTGCTGCGGCGTGCTGCACCACATGCCCGACCCGCTGGCGGGGCTGCGGGCGCTCGTCTCGGTGCTCGCCCCGGGCGGGGGCATCGGGCTGATGGTCTACGCCCCGCACGGGCGCACCGGGGTCTACATGCTGCAGGACGCGCTGCGGCTGATCGCGCCCCCCGACCGACCGCCGTCCGAGCGCGTCGAGATCGCGAAGCGGCTCTGGCGCCAGGCGCCCGAGACTGCCTGGCTGCGCCGCAACCCCTGGATCACCGACCATATCCAGGGCGGTGACGCCGGCATCTACGACCTGCTCCTCAACCCCCGCGATGTCGCCTTCACGGTGCCGCGGTTCGCCGCGCTGCTCGACGCCGCGGGGCTCGAGATCCGCTGCCTGGTCGAGCCGCTGCGTTACGACCCCGACGCCGTGCTGACCGACCCGCGGCTGCGCGAGCGCAGCGCGATGCTCGATCCCGTCGGCCGCGCCGCGCTGGCCGAGGCGGCGGCCGGCAACATGGGCATCCACATCGCCTATTGCGTCCGCAAGGGCGCGGCCCCGCCCGCCCCGCCCTGGGAGGACCCCGCCGCCGTGCCGGTGCTGCGCGAGCTCGAAGGCGCGAAGCTCGCCGCGCAGATCCGCGGCGACGGCGTGTTGCGCGTCGGCTTCGACGGGCTGAGCGTGCCGGTCGCGCTGCCGCGGCTGGCCCAGGCGATCCTCGCGCGCGTGGACGGGCAGCGCAGCATCGGCGCGATCGGCGACGAACTGGCCGCCAACGGCGTCTCGCGCGAGGCCTTCGCGCGGGATTTCGCCGCGCTTGCGCGCGCGCTCGAAGGGGTGAACCGGCTGCTGCTCGCCGCGCCCCGAGTGACCGCTTGAGAATGCGCCCTCAGGCGCATTCTGAAGTCCGGCGCCGGGCGGTCAGAACATCCCGATCGCCATCCCGGCAGCGAGCGTCGCGCCGAGTTCCTCGCAGCGCGCGACATCCTCCGCGTCGATCGTCTTGGGCGCGAGGATCGCCTCGGGCGTCTGCGCCCGGGTGCAGACGATCAGCGGCGCGGCGATGGCGCGCAGCCGCCAGCCCGTCGCGATCCGCGCCATCTGCCGCGCGGCGTTCCCGCCATCGCTGCCGGCGCATACCATGATCGCGCAGGGCCGGCCCTCGATGCGGCCGAGCGCGGCGTAGTAGGTGCGGTCGAAGAAGTCCTTCATCATCCCCGCGATGGCCGCGAGGTTCTCCGGCGCGGCAAACACGTAGCCATCGGCGGCCAGAAGATCCTCCGCCCCGGCCTCCTGCGCGGGCAGCAGCCGCAGGGCCACGCCCTGCCCTTCGGCGCCGCGCGCCGCGGCCTCGGCCATCCGGTGCGTGCCGCCGGTCATGGAATGGAACACGATCAGCAGCGTCTTCGTCATCGCGCCCTCCCGTGCCTACAGTCGCACGACCGCAGGAGGGAGCGAACCGCATGACCGACGAGACCGCGCACGAGGCGCTGCGCGCCACGGGCCGCCAGGCGATGCGCGAGGTGCTGGGCGATGCCTACATGGCGAAGCGCGACGCCAGCACGACGCCGCTGAACCAGGCGCTGCGCCACCTGTCCGAGGAATTCCCCTATGCCTCGCTGTGGACGCGCGGTACGCTGACGCCCCGCGAGCGTTCCATGGTGACGATCGGCATGCTGGCGGCGATGAGCCAGCACCACGAGCTGCGCGGCCATCTGGTCGGCGCGCTGAACAATGGCTGCACGCCCGGGGAGATCGCCGAGGTGATCACCCATGCCTGCGCCTATGCCGGCTTCCCGGCGGCGATCGCGGCGATGCGCACGGCGGAGGAGGTCCTGCGCGAAGCCGGCACCAACTGACGGTTCCCCAAGGCCTTTCGGCCTTGGGCGGGGTGAGGTCCGGAGAGGGG
>Ga0207950_100265_pt1 | contig 18998 bp, 17 predicted proteins | sample Subbio11_8B_AprC_FD_184814 | JGI IMG/M metagenome (GOLD analysis project Ga0207950, IMG submission 184814) | Serpentinite rock and fluid subsurface biosphere microbial communities from McLaughlin Reserve, California, USA - CR11_8B_AprC (SPAdes) | ecosystem: Environmental > Terrestrial > Deep... | reverse complement strand
CCTGCTGGGGGGCAACGTCGATCTGGTGATGATCGACACCGCCACCGGCCTGCCCTTCATCCGCGAGGGGCGCGTGCGCGCGCTCGGCGTGCTGAGTGAATCGCGCACCGCCGAGGCGCCGTCGGTGCCGACGCTGCGCGAGCTGGGCCACGACGCGGTGGCCTTCGGCTGGCAGGGGCTCAGCGCGCCGCGCGGCACCCCGGCGCCGGTGATCGCGCGGCTGAACGCGGAACTGGTGCGCGCCATGGCCTCGGACGAGGTGCAGGCGCGCACGCGCGGCCTCGGCATCCAGACGACGGACTGGGACGCGGCGCGCTTCGACGCCTTCGTGCAGGAGGAGAACGCGATCTGGCGGCCGCTGATCCGCGAGCTCGGCATCCGGCTGGATTCTTGACCCGGCAGCCGACCTTCCCCAGGGTGCGGGCATGAGACGACGAGACTGGATGCTCGCCCTGGCGGCGGTCGCTTCCTCGGCCGTTCCCGCCTCTGCCGAGGGCGTGGCGCAGCGTGCGGGCCGCCGCACCGAGCGAGTCGCGAGGCGCTCCGCCGCGGCGGTGGAACGCGGCGTCCGGCGGACCGGCGAGGGCCTGGAACGCGGCGCGAAGCGGACGGGCTCGGCGCTCGGCCGCGCCGCGGACTGGACGGGCGCAAGGCTGCGCCGGGCCGGGGAATGGGCCTTCGGGCCGTAGGGCATTCGATCAACCCGGATACCCAGGGAATCCGGGTTTACCGGCGCTCGGAGGACTCGGCCGCCGGTGTGAGTGCCGGCACAGGCCAGGGCGAATCGGCCTGCCCCGTTGCCGCCACAGGCCTGGCGCACCATCCTGGGTGCAGGATGGCCGGCGGCTCGGCAGCCGCGCGGCCTTGCCCGGAGGTCGCGATGCGCTTCATCCCCCTCGTTCTCGTGATCGGCCTCGCGGCCCCGCCCGCGCTGGCGCAGCAGGCCGGCAGCCTGCCGCCGCCGGTGCCGCGCGCGGCCGAACCCGCCCAATCCGCGCCACTCGCCGCGCAGCCGCGCCAGCCCGGCCTCGGCGAGCGCACCGGCACGGCGATCGACCGCGCCGCGGGGCAGACCGGGCAGGCGCTCGAACGCGCGGCGGAGGGCACCGGCGATGCGGTGGGCCGCGCCCTGCGCTGGACCGGCCGGCAGATGCAGGGCGCCGGCGAATGGACCGCGCGCCAGGGCGAGCGCATCACCGGCCAGCCGGGCACGCCGGCGCAGCCCGGTGCGGCGGCGCAGCCGGGCACGCCGTCCCCCGCCCCGCGCTGACGCCGCCGCGCTCGGCGTGGCGCGACGGCGCGGGCCGTCAGCGCGACGCCGCCGCGTGCGCCGCGAGGCAGGCGACGTCGAGGATCTGGTTCACCCCGGCCTGCATGGGCACGATCTGCACCGAATGGGACAGGCCGGTGAGCAGCGGGCCGATCACCGTCGCGCTGGTCAGCCGCGGCACCGAGCGGGTGAGGATATGCGCCGCGTGCAGCCCCGGCATGATCAGCACATTCGCCGGGCCGGTCAGGCGCGAGAAGGGATAGAGCGCGGCGCGCAGGCCGGGGTCGAGCGCCACGTCGGCCGCCATCTCCCCGTCGAATTCGAAATCCGCGCCGGTCTCGGAGAGCAGCTTCACCGCGTCGCGGATGCTGCCCGGGATGGTCCCGCGCGGGTCGCCGAAGGTGGAGAACGACAGGAAGGCGACGCGCGGTTCGAGGCCGAGACGCCGCGCCGCGGCGGCCGAACCGCGCGCGATGCCGGCCAGCGTCTCGGCATCCGGGCGCTCGTGCACCGCGGTGTCGGCCACCAGCACCGTGCCGGCGCGGCGCGAGACGATGATGGACAGGCCGAAGACGGTCCGTCCCGGCACCGGGTCGATCGCCATGCTCACGCCTTCCATCGCGACCGAGAAGGAGCGCGTGGTGCCGGTGACCACCGCATCGGCATCGCCGGCCGCTACCATGCAGGCGGCGAAGACGTTGCGGTCCTGGTTGACCAGGCGCTGGCAGTCGCGCAGCAGGAAGCCGTCCCGCTGGCGCCTCGCGTAGAGGAATTCCGCGTAGCGCCGGTTGGAATCGGACAGGCGCGCGTTCTGGAACTCGATGCCCTCGGGCAGCGGGATGCCGAGCGCGGCGGCCACCGCGTTGATGCGGTCCTCGCGCCCGACCAGCACGGGCGTGCCGTAGCCGGCGTTGCGGAAGGCGATGGCGGCGCGGATCACCTTCTCCTCCTCGCCCTCGGCGAAGACCACGCGCCTGGGGTTCTGCCGCACCGATTCCGCGATGGCCTCGAGCGCGCCGACCGTCGCGTCGAGCCGATTCGCGAGGTCGCGCGCGTAGCGCTGGAGGTCGAGCAGCGGCTTGCGCGCGACGCCGGTGTCCATCGCCGCCTTGGCGACGGCGGGCGAGACGCGCGAGATCAGCCGCGGGTCGAAGGCGTTGGGGATGATGTAGTCGGGGCCGAAGCGCAGCGACATGCCGGCGCCGGCGCCGGCCACTTCCTCGGGCACGTCCTCGCGCGCCAGCATGGCCAGCGATTCGGCGGCGGCGATCTTCATCGCGTCGTTGATGGTGGAGGCGCGCACATCGAGCGCGCCGCGGAAGATGAAGGGGAAGCCGAGGACGTTGTTGACCTGGTTGGGATAGTCCGACCGGCCGGTGGCGATGATCGCGTCGGGACGCGCGGCGCGCGCCTCGTCGGGCGTGATCTCGGGGTCCGGGTTCGCCATGGCGAAGATGATCGGCTTGGGCGCCATGGCGCGGACCATCTCCTGCGTCAGCGCGCCCTTGACCGAGAGGCCGAAGAACACGTCCGCACCCTCGAGCGCCTGCGCGAGCGTGCGCGCGGAGGTCGTGACCGCATGGCCCGACTTCCACTGGTTCATCCCTTCGGTGCGGCCGCGCCAGATGACGCCCTTGGTGTCGCACAGGATGACGTTCTCGGGCCGCATGCCCATCGCCTTGACCAGCTCGGCGCAGGCGATGGAGGCGGCACCCGCGCCGTTGATGACGAGGCGCGTGGTCGCGATGTCGCGGCCGGTGAGGTGGATGGCGTTGATCAGCCCCGCGGCGGCGACGATGGCGGTGCCGTGCTGGTCGTCGTGGAAGACCGGGATGTCCATCAGCTCGCGCAGGCGCTGCTCGATGACGAAGCACTCCGGCGCCTTGATGTCCTCGAGGTTGATGCCCCCGAAGGAGGGGCCGAGGTAGCGCACCGAATTGACGAAGGCGTCCACCTCCTCGGTGTCCACGCACAGGTCGATCGAATCCACGTCGGCGAAGCGCTTGAACAGCGCGGCCTTGCCCTCCATCACGGGCTTGGACGCCAGCGCGCCGAGATTGCCGAGGCCGAGCACCGCCGTGCCGTTGGAGACGACGGCGACGAAATTGCCCTTCGCCGTGTAGTCGTAGGCGAGCTTGGGGTCGCGGTGGATGTGCAGGCAGGGCTCGGCGACGCCCGGCGAATACGCCAGCGACAGGTCGCGCGCGGTGATCAGCGGCTTGGTGAGGCCGATCTCGAGCTTGCCGGGCCGCCCCTCGGCATGCATCGCCAGCGCCTCCTCGGCGGTCACGCGGGCGGTGCGCGTGTCTTCGACGGGCGGCTTCTTGGCGTCGTTCATAGTTCTGTCTGTCCCCGGAACTGTAAGGTCTCGTCTTCCCATACTGGCCTCGTCGGGGGCGGCTTGCGACCCCCCGGCTTCGCACCCGCGGCAGAGGAGCCGGGTCAGCGCGAGCGGGCGTAGGCCAGGGCGGCGGCGGCGAGATCCTCGCCGGCCCAGCCGACCGACTTGAAGACGGTGACCTCGGCCCCGTCGCGCCGGCCGGGATGGGCGCCGCGGCACAGCTCGGCGAGGTCGGCGGCGACATGCCCGGCGCCGATCGCGCCCTCGGCGATGGCCTGCACGATGTCCCCGGCCTCGGCCATGGCGCCGGCGCGGGTATCCACCGCCACCGTCGCGGCCGCCAGCAGCGCGCCGTCGCTCTCGCGCATGTCGGGGCGATAGGCGCCGACCAGGTCCACATGCGTGCCGGGGCGCACCTCGGCGCCGCGCACCAGCGGCTCGGACGAGAGCGTGGCGGCGGAGACGATGTCCGCCTGCGCGGGATCGGGCCGGTCGGTGGCGCGGGCGGGCAGGCCCTGCGCGGCCAGCTCCGCAGCGAGGCGCTGCGCGCGCGCGGCGCTGCGCGACCAGATGGCGATGTCGGCGATGGGAAAGCGGGCGGCGTAGGCTTCCGCGAGAGCGCGCGCGACCTTGCCGGCGCCGAGCAGCAGCAGCCGCGCGCTGTCGGCGCGCGCGAGGTGCCGCGCGGCGAGAAGGCTGGCGGCGGCGGTGCGCCGGTCGGTCAGCTCGCCGCCGTCCATCAGCGCGAGCGGCGCGCCGGTGGCCGCGTCGGAGAGCAGGTAGGCGGCGTGGACAGCGGGTTCGCCGCGTGCCGCGTTGCCGGGCGCGACATGCACGATCTTGACGCCGGTGTGCCCATGGGCGCGCCAGGCGGGCATCAGCAGCAGGGTGTTCTCGGCCCCGCCCTCGCCGGGCATGGCGTGGCGGTGGCGCAGCGGCGCCTCGCAGCCCTCGCGGAACATGGCGCCGAGCGCCTCGATCAGCGCCTCCCAGGGCAGGGCGGCGCGCAGGGCGTCGCGGTCAAGATGCAGCATGGTCCCCTCCCCTGCGCTCCGGGGCCGGAGCGAGCGGGAAGGGTTTGCCTTCCCGGCCCGGAGTTTGCTAGGCCCCCCTTGCCCCCGAGAACGGCGTGGCGCGATCCGCGTTGATCGGCGCCCCGCCGTGGCGCAGCATGGCCTACGGGGCCTTGAATCAGGCAAAGCCGGCGCTGGCCTGCAACGACGATCCGGGATACGGGAATTCCAATGAGCGCAGCCCTCGATACGACGGACGGCCACATCGCCTCGGCCGTGCGGACGGACGCCCCGCCGGCGATCGTGCTCGACAAGGTCAACAAGTGGTTCGGCGCGCTGCACGTGCTGCGCGACGTGAACCTCCAGGTCGCGACCGGGGAGCGCGTGGTGGTCTGCGGGCCGTCGGGCTCGGGCAAGTCCACCATGATCCGCTGCATCAACCGCCTCGAGACGCACCAGGAAGGGCGCATCGTCGTCGATGGCATCGAGCTGTCGGACGATCTGCGCGCGCTGGATGCCATCCGCCGCGAGGTCGGCATGGTGTTCCAGTCCTTCAACCTGTTCCCGCACCTCACCATCCTCGAGAACTGCACGCTGGCGCCCATCTGGGTCCGCAAGATGCCCAAGAAGGACGCCGAGGAACTGGCGATGGAATACCTGACCCGGGTTCGCATCCCCGAGCAGGCGGCGAAGTATCCCGGACAGCTCTCGGGCGGGCAGCAGCAGCGCGTGGCGATCGCCCGCGCGCTGTGCATGAAGCCCAAGATCATGCTGTTCGACGAACCGACCAGCGCGCTCGACCCCGAGATGATCAAGGAGGTGCTCGACACCATGGTCATGCTGGCCTCGACCGGCATGACCATGATCGTGGTGACGCACGAGATGGGCTTCGCGCGGCAGGTCGCCGACCGCGTGGTGTTCATGGACCAGGGCGAGGTGGTCGAGACCGGCACGCCCGAGCAGGTGTTCAGCGACCCCAGGACGGACCGGCTCAAGATGTTCCTCAGCCAGATCCTGCGCGGGCACTGAGGGGCAGGAGGCGGCGGGCGAGCCCCCCGCCGCCATGGCCGCGGCCATGCGCGCGGCGCAAGCCGGCGGGGTTGCGGCATGCAGGGCGAAGGCCCTATTCCTGCCGACCATGACACAGCGCAGCGAGGCCGCGTGACCACCTCCGCCCACGGCCGGGACCGGCCGCTGAGGCCTGCCCTGGTCCTGGGCGTGCTCGGCGTCGTCTATGGCGACATCGGCACCTCGCCGCTCTATGCCATGCGCGCCTCGCTGGTGCACTTCAAGGCCGAGGGCACCAACCCCGAGGCGGTGCTCGGCATCCTCAGCCTGATCTTCTGGTCGCTCATCGTCGTCGTGACCGTGAAGTATGTCGCCTTCGTCATGCGCGCCGACAACCGCGGGGAAGGCGGCATCATCTCCCTGATGGCGCTGGCGCTCTCGGCGCTGCCGGAGGGCAGCCGGCTGCGCCGCGCCGCCGTCGTCATCGGCATTTCGGGCGCGAGCATGTTCTTCAGCGACGGCATGGTGACGCCGGCGATCTCCGTGCTCGCGGCGGTCGAGGGGCTGAAGGTGGTCAATCCGATCTTCGAGGAGGCGGTGATCCCGATCGCGCTCGTGGTGCTGCTGGGGCTGTTCCTCGTGCAGTATCGCGGCACGGGCAGGATGGGCGCGGTCTTCGGGCCGGTGACGGCGGTGTGGTTCGTCGTGCTGTCGCTGCTGGGCCTCGTGCAGATCGTGCAGAACCCGGCCGTGCTCGCGGCGCTGTCGCCGCACCACGCCTACGAATTCGCCATCACCCACCGCTTCGTCGCCTTCGCCGCGCTCGGCGCGGTGGTGCTGGCGGTCACGGGGGGCGAGGCGCTGTACGCCGACATGGGCCATTTCGGCGCGAAGCCCATCCGCTTCGCCTGGATGGCCATCGTGCTGCCCTCGCTGACGCTGAACTATTTCGGCCAGGGCGCGCTGCTGCTGGCCGACCCCTCGGCGATCGAGAATCCCTTCTTCCTCCTCGCGCCCGAGGTCTTGCGCCTGCCGCTGGTCCTGCTCGCGACCATGGCGACGGTGATCGCGAGCCAGGCGATGATCTCGGCCGCCTTCTCGGTGGCGCGGCAATGCGTGCAGATGGGGCTGCTGCCGCGCCTGGTGGTGCGCCACACCTCCGCGACCGAGGAAGGGCAGATCTACCTGCCGCAGGTGAACTTCACGCTGCTGGTCGGGGTGGTCGTCCTGGTGCTGCTGTTCCGCAGTTCGGACAGCCTCGCCGTGGCCTACGGCATCGCGGTGACGGGCACCTTCGTGTGCACGAGCCTGCTCGCGGCCATCGTGTTCTGGAAGCATTTCCGCTGGCCGGCGGTGGTGGCGGTGCCGCTGTTCGGCGCCTTCTTCGTGATCGACGTGACCTTCTTCGCGGCCAATCTGATGAAGGTGCCGCAGGGCGGCTACTTCCCGGTGCTTTTCGGCACCGTGCTGTTCCTCACCATGACGACGTGGAAGAAGGGGCGCGAGCTGCTGTTCGCCCGCTTCCGCCAGGACGGTCTGCCGCTCAAATCCTTCATCGCGCGGCTGCCGCAGTCGCGCACCATGCGCGTGCCGGGGATGGCGGTGTTCATGACCAGCCAGGCCGACTTCCTGCCCGGCGCGCTGCTGCACAACCTCAAGCACAACAAGGTGCTGCACGAGCGCGTGCTGTTCGTCACCGTGCTCAACGAGCCGGTGCCCCATGTCGGGGCCGGGCGGCGGCGCGAGGTCGAGGCGCTCGCCCCCGACATCCACCGCGTCGTGCTGCGCTACGGCTTCCAGGAAAGCCCGCACATCCCGAAGGAACTCGAGGCGCTGAAGCAGGAGGGCATCCGCTACGAGCCGATGCAGACCTCCTACTTCCTCGGCCGCGAGACGGTGGTCGCGGCCGCGGTGCCCAAGATGTCGCGCTGGCGGCAGTGGCTGTTCACCATCATGTCGCGCAACGCGGTGCCGGCGACCGAGTTCTTCCGCATCCCGTCGGACCGGGTGGTGGAACTCGGGGTGCGGGTGGCCATCTGAGCATGGCGGTGGTCACGGTCACGCTGGCGCTGGCGGCCGGCCCGGGCTTCCCCGAAGGCGGCCCCGAGCATCGCTACGAGATCGAACTCGCGCTCGATGCCACGGGACGGCCGGATGCCGCCGCCTGGGCCGCCGCCGCCGAACCCTGGCGCGCCAGGCGCATCCGCCCCGGCGAGTCGCCGCTGCACGGCGACGTGCGGCACGACCCCGACCATGGCTGGTCGATCCGCTTCTTCGAGGCGGCCGCCGACGGCCCTGACGCGCCCGAGGCGCGCTTCGACTGCGGCCCGGACCCGGTGCGCCCCGGCGAGCATGTCACGGTGACCGAGCCGGACGGGACGGGCTTCGACTACCGGGTGGTCGGCATCCGCTGATGCCCGTAGCGCACGCGCCCGCCCTGCGCGCGCGTCAGGCGGCGGGCGGCGCCTTCGCGCGGTAGGCGCGGAAGATGCCGAGCTGCACCTCGCAGGACACCTCGGCGAAGCCGGCCGCGGCGAGCGCATGCTCGATCGCCGCCGCCGGCACGCAGGTGTCGATCGTGTCCCAGAAGTAGCGCATCATCGCCCGCGCATCCCGCCCGCCGCCCAGCCAGCGCGAGAGCGCGGGCACCGCGCGCCCGAGATAGAATCGCAGCGCCCTCTGGCCGAGCGCGCTTTCGGGCTGGTCGATCTCGAGCAGCAGCACGCCGCCGCCGGGGCGCAGGACGCGGCGGAATTCGGCGAAGGTTGCCTCGAGGTCGGCGAAGTGGCGCAGCGCGTAGCCGACGGTGACGAGGTCCATGCTGGCATCGGCGAGCGGGATGGCCTCGGCCTTCGCCTGGACCAGCGGCAGGCCGAGGCTGCGCGCCTGCCGCAGCATGCCGGGGCTGACATCGAGGCCCACGAGATCCCCGGGGCGGCCGAGGATGCCCAGCGCCTCGCGCGCCACGAGGCCCGTGCCGATCGCGACATCGAGCATCCGCCGGCCCGGCGCGAGGCCGCTGCGCCGCAGGGCCTCGCGCCGGTAGCGCGGGCCGGTGCCGAGGGAGAAGACGGCGTCGATCTGGTCGTAGGCGGGGGCTCCGCGGTCAAAGAGGTCGCGGACGAAGGGCTCGCGCGCCGCGTCGCCGGCGTAATGCTGGACGAGCGGCGGGTGCGGCGGCAGGCGGGTCATGGGCGGGGCCTTCGGCGGCGGCACGGGGGCGGGGCGGGGCATCGGGCGGGCGGGCTGGGACGCTGCACGGCGCATCGGCTTTCGCTGCGGGAGGACGCGCAGGCTATCGGAGCCGGGGGGCGCGACCAAGCCACCGCCGGCCCTTGCGCGGCGGGCGGGCGCGCCGCAGGATTCCGCGCATGACGCTGGACGCCTTCGCCCCGTGGTATCTGTGGATCAAGGCGGCGCACCTGCTTGGCGCCTTCGCCTGGATGGCCGGGCTGTTCTACCTGCCGCGGCTGTACGTCTATCACTGCCGGGCCGCGCCGGGCTCGGCGCAGTCGGAACTCTTCAAGGTCATGGAGCGCCGCCTGCTGCGCGCCATCATGAACCCGGCGATGGTCTGGACCTGGACCTTCGGCGTGCTGCTGGTCCTGACGCCGGGCGTGGTGGATTGGAAGGCGGGCTGGTGGCACGGCAAGATGCTCGGCCTGCTGGCCATGACCTGGTTCCACCACGACCTCGCCCATGCGCGGAAGAAGTTCGCGCGCGACGCCAACACGCGCAGCGAGTGCGGCTGGCGTATCGCCAACGAGGTGCCGACCCTCGCGCTGGTCCTCATCGTCGTCATGGCGGTCGTGAAGCCGTTCTGATGCGGGCCGCCGCCTTGACAGCCCGGCCGCGCGGGCCCAATTCGCCGGTTGACGGGAAGCGTGCGCCTCCATAGGGTTCGCGCGCTTCCCGCCAGCGGTGCGGGGCGTTCCGCGCCTGGCGCCGCCAACTCCTTCCTCTTCTCCCGGGACCTTGCCCCTCGCGCCATCCATGGCGCGGCTTCGTGGCGAACGGGCCTCATCCGCCGCGGCCATGCCGCGCCGGCCGGCCTACGGGAACGTCCCGGCCAATCCCCTGCTGTCGGACCGCGTCCAGGACCCATGCATCTCTCCGAACTCAAGGCCAAGAGCCCCGCCGACCTTCTCGCCTTCGCCGAGGAAGTCGGCGTCGAGAACGCCTCGATCCTGCGCAAGCAGGACATGATGTTCGCCATCCTCAAGACGCTCGCCGAGAACGAGCAGGCGATCTTCGGCGAAGGCACGCTGGAAATCCTGCCCGACGGCTTCGGCTACCTGCGTTCCCCGCAGGCGAACTTCCTGCCCGGCCCCGACGACATCTACATCTCGCCCGCCCAGGTGCGCCGCTTCGGCCTGCGCACCGGCGACACGGTCGAAGGCCAGATCCGCGCGCCGAAGGACGGGGAGCGCTACTTCGCGCTGCTCAAGGTCAACGCGATCAACTTCGAGCCGCCCGAGGCGATCAAGCACCGCATCAACTTCGACAACCTGACGCCGCTCTATCCGAACCGGCGCCTCAGGATGGAGAACGCCGAGGTCGAATCCGTCGCCAAGGGCCCGGCCAAGGACAACACCCACCGCGTCATCGACCTGATCGCGCCGATTGGCATGGGCCAGCGCGCGCTGATCGTCGCCCCGCCGCGCACCGGCAAGACGGTGATGCTGCAGAACATCGCCAAGTCCATCACCGCCAACAACCCCGAAGTCTTCCTCATGGTCCTGCTCATCGACGAGCGCCCCGAGGAAGTCACCGACATGGCCCGCACCGTGCGCGGCGAGGTCGTCGCCTCCACCTTCGACGAACCCGCCGCGCGCCACGTCCAGGTCACCGAGATGGTGCTCGAGAAGGCCAAGCGCCTGGTCGAGCACAAGCGCGACGTCGTCATCCTGCTCGATTCGATCACCCGCCTCGGCCGCGCCTACAACTCGGTCGTGCCCTCCTCGGGCAAGGTGCTGACCGGCGGCGTGGACGCCAACGCCCTGCAGCGCCCCAAGCGCTTCTTCGGAGCGGCGCGCAACATCGAGGAAGGCGGCAGCCTCACCATCATCGCCACCGCGCTGATCGACACCGGCAGCCGCATGGACGAGGTGATCTTCGAGGAGTTCAAGGGCACCGGCAACTCGGAGATCATCCTCGACCGCAAGCTCTCGGACAAGCGGACCTTCCCTGCCATCGACATCACCAAGTCCGGCACGCGGAAGGAGGAGCTGCTGGTGGACCGCGCCACGCTCACCAAGATGTGGGTGCTGCGCCGCATCCTGAACCCGATGGGCACGCAGGACGCGATGGAATTCCTGCTCGACAAGCTGAAGTACAGCAAGACGAACCAGGATTTCTTCGACGCGATGAACACCTGACGGCGTTCCTCGCACCCGCCTCGCCGGGCGCGCCTGCGGCCTGACGCGATGAACGCCTGACCGCCCGCCGCCCCCGGCAGGAGCCGCATGAACCCACCCGCCGACCCCGCCGCCACGCTCCTGCGCGCCGCCCTCTTCGCCGCCCGTGCCCACGCCGCGCAGGTCCGCAAGGGCGCCGCGCGCGAGCCCTACGTCAACCACGTCATCGAGGTCGCCACCATCCTCGCCGAGCACGGCGCGCCCCCCGAGGCCATCGTCGCCGGCCTGCTCCACGACACCGTCGAGGACACCGACTTCACCCACGAGGACCTCCTGCGCGAATTCGGCGCCACCATCGCCGCCATCGTCGCCGAGGCCACCGACGACAAGGCCCTGCCCAAGGAGACCCGCAAGGCGCTCCAGGTCAGCCAGGCGCCGAGGAAATCCGAGGCCGCGCGCCAGCTCAAGCTCGCCGACAAGATCTCCAACCTGCGCGCCATCGCCGAAAGCCCGCCGGCCAACTGGAACCACGCCCGCCGCACCGAATACATCGGCTGGGCCGGCCGCGTCGCGGAAGGGCTGATGGACGTCAACCCCGCCCTCGACGCCCTGTTCCGCGAGACCTACCGCGCCGCCGTGGCCCGCCTGGCGCAGGAAACCCCTTAGGCCGCCACCGCGCCGCCATCATCCTGCCGTCGCGCCGCCGGACCGCCATGATGCTATGCTGCGGCACCGGGAGATACCGCCATGCGCCGCCTGACGCCCGCCCTGCTGCTCCTCGCAGCCATCGCCGTCGCGCCGGCCTGCGCCTACGACCCCTCGCCGCGCCACGGCTTCATGCACGGCCAAGGCTTCTCCCATGGCTACAGCCATTCGCCCGGCTTCTTCCGCGGCTACGGCCCGGGCTGGGGCGGGCGGCCCCACTTCCGCCGCTCCCCGCCGCCCTGGGCCTGGCGCGACCACCGCTACGACCGCCACCACTACCGCCGGCCCGACTACCGCAGCGCCGAACGCCCGCACCACCCGCCGCCGCCGCAACAGCAACCCCAGCAGCGCCGCCCGCGCACGCTCGGCGAGGCCCTCGCGATCCAATAGAGCCCGCGCGCATGCCCGCACCGCGCCGTCGCGGCTTGTCCCGCGGCCGCCGCCGGCTTAGGTGAGGGTTTCACAAGCGGCCTTGCGCCGCGCCCGCGACATGAGACGCGATCCCGATATGAGCGAGAAGCAGGACACCCCACCCGCCGAGGCCGAGGCGGCCGAGACGGCTCCGCCCGGCGCCGACACAACGCAGCCCGAACCGACGCCCGAGGAACGCATCGCCGCCCTCGAGGCCGAGGTCGTCGCCCTGCGCGACAAGTGGCTGCGCGCCGAGGCCGAGATGCAGAACCTCCGTGCCCGCACGCAGCGCGAGGTCGCCGACGCGCGCGCCTACGCCACGCAGAAATTCGCCCGCGACGTGGTCGAGGCGGCCGAGAATCTCCGCCGCGGCCTCGATGCCCTGCCGCCCAAGGCGGAGAACGAGCCCGAGCCCATCGCCAAGATCCGCGACGGCTTCGAAGGGGTGGAACGATCCTTCCTCGGCGTACTCGAGCGCAACGGCATCCGCCGCGAGGATCCCACCGGCAAGCCCTTCGACCCGGAACTGCACCAGGCCATGGCCGAGCAGCCGGCCATCGAGGGCACGCAGCCCGGCACCGTCAGCGCCTGCTGGACGCCGGCCTGGACGCTGAACGGCCGGCTGCTCAAGCCGGCGATGGTGGTGGTGGCGGGCAAGCCCGCGGCGTGACCCGCCGCCGCGGGCCGCCTACCGCCCGAGCCCGTCCCAGAACTCCTTCACCTTGGCGAAGAAGCCCTCGCTCTCCGGGCTGCTCCTGGCGTTCTCGGCCGCCTCCGCCTCGAACTGCTCCAGCAGCTCGCGCTGCTTCGCCGAGAGGTTCTGCGGCGTCTCGACGCTCACCTGGACATACATGTCCCCTCGCGTGCCCGAGCGCAGCACCGAGAACCCCTTGCCGCGCATGCGGAACTGGTCGCCCGTCTGGGTGCCCGGCGGGATCGTCACCCGCGCCCGCCCGCCATCGACGCTCGGCACCTCGACATGCCCGCCGAGGGCCGCCTGGGTCATCCGCAGCGGCACGCGGATGTGGATGTTCGCCCCGTCGCGCTGGAAGATCGGGTGCGGCTTCACCGCGATGTCCACGTAAAGGTCGCCCGAAGGCGCCCCGCGCAGCCCGGCCTCCCCCTCGCCGGCGAGGCGGATGCGCGTGCCGTCCTCCACGCCGGGCGGGATGGTCACGTTCAGCGTGCGCTCGCGCTGCACGCGCCCCGCGCCGTGGCAGATCCTGCAAGGGTTCTTGACGATGCGCCCCGAACCGCCGCAGGTCGGGCAGCTCCGCTCGATCAGGAAGAAGCCCTGCTGCGCGCGGACCTTGCCCTGGCCGCCGCATGTCCCGCAGGTCTGCACCCCGGCCGCCGACCCGCCCTCCGCCCCGGTGCCCTTGCACGCCTCGCACGAGACCGAGGTCGGGATGCGGATGTTCGTCTTGGTCCCGGCGAAGGCTTCCTCGAGGCTGATCTCGACCTGCGTGCGAAGATCCGCCCCGCGGCCCGTCGCGCCGCCGCGCTGGCCGCGCCCGCCGCCGAAGCGGCCGAACATCTCCTCGAAGATGTCCTCGAAGGCGCCGCCGAAGGGGCCGCCGCCGCCGCCGGACCCGCTCTGCTCGAAGGCGGCATGGCCGAAGCGGTCATAGGCGGCGCGCTTCTCGGTGTCCTTCAGGACGTCGTAGGCCTCGTTCAGTTCCTTGAACTTCGCCTCGGCCTCGGCGTCACCCTGGTTGCGGTCGGGGTGCCACCGCATCGCGAGCTTGCGATAGGCCTTCTTCAGGGCCTCCTCGTCGGCGTCGCGGCCGACGCCGAGCACCTCGTAGTAGTCACGCTTGGACATTTTCACTGCCCTCAGACGGCGGGCGCCGGCCATCCGGCCGGCTTGCCCTCGCGCCCTGCTCGGACGCGCCGGTGGGAAGGGTTGGTCCGGGCGCGGCCGCGCTTCGCGCTCGCGGACCGCGGCACGCCGCGACCCGCAGGGCGCGCGCATGCGCGCGGCTTGGCTTCGCGCCTGCGTCCCACCACTGCACGTTCCCGCGGCACGTCGCTGAACGCTCGCCTGTCATTCGGCCGCCCCGAAGGATGCGCCGCCCGGTCCTTGGCGGAACCGGGCGGCGCGGCTCATGCTCGGCACGCCCCGTCCGGTCAGGACGGCTTGCGCTTGTTCGGGTCCACTTCCTCGAACTCGGCGTCCACGACCTTGTCGCCGCCGGGGCCGGTGGAACCGCCGCCGCCCTCGCCGCCGCCCTCGGGCTTCGCCTCGGCCTGCTGCGCCCTGTAGATCGCCTCGCCCATCTTCATCGCCGCCTGGCCCAGCCGGTCGCTGGCGCGGCCCACCGCATCGGCGTCCTGCTTCTCGATCGCCGCCCTGGCATCGGCGAGCGCGGATTCCGCATCCGCCTTCTCGGCCGGCGGCACCTTGTCGCCGTGCTCGCGCAGCGTGCGCTCGGTCTGGTGCACCAGCGCGTCGAGCTGGTTGCGGCTTTCCACCGCCTCGCGGCGCTTCTTGTCGGCCTCGGCATTCGCCTCGGCGTCCCTCACCATGCGCTCGATGTCGGCGTCCGACAGGCCGGACTTGGCCTGGATGCGGATCTGCTGCTCCTTGCCGGTCGCCTTGTCCTTCGCGCTGACGGAGACGATGCCGTTGGCGTCGATGTCGAAGGTCACCTCAATCTGCGGCACGCCGCGCGGCGCGGACGGGATGCCCGCGAGGTCGAAGGTGCCGAGCATCTTGTTGTCGGCCGCCATCTCCCGCTCGCCCTGGTAGACCTTGATGGTCACCGCGGTCTGGTTGTCGTCGGCCGTGCTGAACACCTGGCTCTTCTTGGTCGGGATGGTGGTGTTGCGGTCGATCAGCCGCGTGAACACGCCGCCCAGCGTCTCGATGCCGAGCGACAGCGGCGTCACGTCCAGCAGCAGCACGTCCTTCACGTCGCCGCGCAGCACGCCGCCCTGGATCGCCGCGCCGATCGCCACGACCTCGTCGGGGTTGACGTTGCGGGCGGGCTCCTTGCCGAAGAAGCCCTTCACCGTCTCCACGACCCGCGGCATGCGCGTCATGCCGCCGACCAGGATCACTTCGTCGATCTCGCCCGCGCTCAGCCCGGCATCCTTCAGCGCCTGCTTGCAGGGGTCGAGCGTGCGGGCGATCAGGTCGTCCACCAGCGCCTCGAGCTTCGCGCGCGTCAGCTTCATCACCAGGTGCTTGGGCCCGGAGGCATCGGCGGTGATGAAGGGCAGGTTGATCTCGGTCTCCTTGCTCGAGGACAGCTCGATCTTCGCCTTCTCGGCCGCTTCCTTCAGCCGCTGCAGCGCGAGCTTGTCGCCGCGCAGGTCGATGCCCTGCTCCTTGCGGAACTCCTCGGCCAGGTAGTCGATGATGCGCTGGTCGAAATCCTCGCCGCCGAGGAAGGTGTCCCCGTTGGTGGACTTCACCTCGAAGACGCCGTCGCCGATCTCGAGGATGGAGACGTCGAAGGTGCCGCCGCCGAGGTCATAGACCGCGATCGTGCCGGTCCGCTTCTGGTCCATGCCATAGGCCAGCGCCGCGGCCGTCGGCTCGTTGATGATCCGCAGCACCTCGAGGCCGGCGATCGCGCCGGCTTCCTTCGTCGCCTGCCGCTGCGCGTCGTTGAAGTAGGCGGGGACGGTGATGACCGCCTGCGAGACGCTCTCGCCGAGATACGCCTCGGCCGTCTCCTTCATCTTGGTCAGCACCATCGCGCTGATCTGCTGCGGCGCGTAGTCCTTGCCGTCCACCTGCACCCAGGCGTCGCCGTTGCCGGCCCGCGTGATCCTGAACGGCGCGAGGCCGATGTCCTTCTGCACCATCGGGTCGTCGAATCGCCGCCCGATCAGCCGCTTCACGGCATAGACGGTGCCGGTCGGGTTGGTCACCGCCTGGCGCTTGGCCGACTGGCCGACCAGCCGCTCGCCGTTCTTCGCGAAGGCGATCATGGAGGGCGTCGTGCGCGCCCCTTCCGCGTTCTCGATGACCCTGACGTCCTTGCCTTCCATGATGGCGACGCAGGAATTGGTGGTGCCGAGGTCGATGCCGATGACCTTGCTCATCCGAATACTCTCCTCTGCGGCAGACGGGGATGGCCCGGAATTGGCGCCATGCCCGCCCCCTGTGCTGAACCGGCGGCACGCGCCGCCGCGGATGGGTGGCTGGGATGCCCCGGAACGGGGCCTGGATACCGCCGATGTATTGTTGCCCGCGCCCGCGGACAAGCCCCGCCCCGGGCCCGCGCCGACTGATTTGCATCACCGCCCGCGGACCGCCCCGGCCGCGGACCGTTGCCCTACCGCGTCGAATTCCCCTAGATTCACGCCGACCTGTCGGGAGTTCCAGTCCAATGGCGTTCGCACGCATCGGCCGCCGAGGCCTGTTCGGCCTGCTCGCCTCGGCCGCCGCCGTGCCGCTGGTGCCCGCCGCCGCCGCACGCCCGCTCAGCGTCATCGTCATCGGCGCCGGCATCGCCGGCCTCGGCGCCGCCCGCGCCCTGCACGATGCCGGCCACCGCGTCACCGTCCTCGAGGCCCGCGCCCGCACCGGCGGCCGCCTCCATACCGTGGATTTCCGCGGCATCCGCCTCGACCTCGGCGGCGCCTGGATCCACGGCCCCGAGGGCAACCCCCTCACGCCGCTGGCCGATGCGGCCGGCATCCGCCGCATGCCCACCTACGATGCGCGCTCGGTCATGTTCGACGCCGACGGCCGCCGCCTCACCGACGCCGAGACCGCCGCCATCTTCGACACCGTCGGCCGCCTCATCGAACCCAACAGCCCCTACAAATACCGCGGCACGCGCGACATCTCCCTCGCCGAGGCGGTCCCGCTGCTCGACCCCACCACCCGCGCCACGCCCTATGAACGGCGCGTCGCGCGCTGGCTCTCCTCCTACGTCGCGGGCTATGCCGGGGGCGACGCGGCCGAGGTCTCCGCCCTCTCATGGTTCTCCGGCGAAGGCGAGATCCCGGACGAGAACCACCTCCTCGACCGCGGCTTCAACGCCATCACCGACCTGCTCGCGCGCGGTCTCGACATCCGCCTGCGCCAGACCGTCCGAGCCGTCCGCCTGGCCGGTTCCGGCGTCGTCGTCGCCACCGCCTCCGAAGCCTTCTTCGCCGACCGCGTCATCTGCACCCTGCCCCTCGGCATCCTTAAGCGCGGCGAGGTCGAGTTCGACCCGCCGCTGCCCGCCGCCCACGAAGGTGCCATCGCGCGCATCGGCAACGGCCTGCTCAACAAGATCGTCCTCGCCTTCCCCCGCGGCTTCTGGCCGGCCGAGGCGCACTATCTCCGCGCCCTCTCCGAGACCCGCGACAACGTGGCACCCGAGATCGTCTCGATGCAGCCCCACGTGAACCGGCCCATCCTCGTCGCCCTCGTCGGCGGCAACACCGCCCACCGCATCGAGATGCTCCCCGACGCCGCCCAGGCGGACCTGGTGATGGGCTCACTCCGCCGCATGTTCGGCAACGCCATCCCCCGCCCCGTGGACACCCGCGTCACCCGCTGGTCGCGCGACATCCACGCCCGCGGCGCCTACTCCTTCATCCCCGTCGGCAGCAGCGCCGACGACCACGAAGCCCTCTGCCGCCCCATCGCCGGCCGCCTCTTCTTCGCCGGGGAGGCCGCCACCACCGAGGACCCCTCCTACGCCCACGGCGCCCTCATCGGCGGCCGCCGCGCCGCGCAGGAGGTCGCCGCCACCGCCACCGCTTGACCGGCACGACCGCCCGCCGCACCACCTCCCCCCACGACACAAGCCCCCGGGGGGAGACGCCCATGACCATCCGCATCGGCATCGCCGGCATCGCCGGCCGCATGGGCCGCCTGCTCGCCGAGGAAGCCGCCGCCGCCGGCGCCACCCTCGCCGGCGGCACGCTGCGCCCCGGCACGCCGCCCGACCGCGCCCCCGCCGGCACTCCCATCCTTCCCGACTTCGCCGCCCTCTGCGCCGCCGCCGACGTGGTCATAGACTTCACCCACGCGAACACCGCCCGCACCCACGCCACCGCCGCCGCCGCCGCACGCACCCCCCTCATCCTCGGCACCTCCGGCCTCTCGCCCGCCGACGAAGCCGCCCTGGCCGAAGCCGCCACCCACATCCCCGTCGTCCACGCCGCCAACTTCGCCCCCGGCGTGAACCTCTTCCTCGCCATCGCCGAACGCATGGCCGCCGCCCTGCCGCCCGAGCACTACGACGCCGAGATCGTCGAAATGCACCACCGCCAGAAAGTGGACGCCCCCTCCGGCACCGCCATCGCCCTCGGCCGCGCCGTGGCCGCCGGCCGCAGCACCACCCTCGACGCCGCGGGCCGCGAATCCGGCCGCGATGGCCACTGCGGCCCGCGCGGCACCGGCACCATCGGCTTCGCCACCCTGCGCGGGGGGCAGGTGGTGGGCGAACACACGCTGATCTTCGCGGCAGGCTCCGAACACATCAGCCTCACCCACCGCTCCTTCGACCGGCGGGTGTACGCGACCGGCGCGGTGCGCGCGGCACGCTGGGCGGTGGGGCGGGCGCCGGGGGTATACGGGATGAAGGATGTGCTGGGGATGTGATACGGGCGGCCCGAGGCAAGGACTCGTGCCGCCCGCTTCATCACTCGATCGTCTCGAGCAGCTCGCACAGCGTCGCGCAGCGCGGCGCGAGATCCTTCCACAGGATATGCTCGAAGGGCGCATGCGCCCCGGCGCCCGTGCAGCCCAGCCCGTCCAGCGTCGGCACGCCCATCGCCGCGGTGAAGTTGCCGTCCGAGCCGCCGCCGCGATGCATCTTCGGGAGGTCGTAGCCGTGCCGCGCCGCGATGCCGCGTGCCATCGCGTGCAGGGCCGCGATCTGCGGCGTCTCGACCATCGGCGGGCGGTTCATCCCCCCGCTGACCTCGATGCGGAT
>Ga0207950_100264_pt1 | contig 19013 bp, 15 predicted proteins | sample Subbio11_8B_AprC_FD_184814 | JGI IMG/M metagenome (GOLD analysis project Ga0207950, IMG submission 184814) | Serpentinite rock and fluid subsurface biosphere microbial communities from McLaughlin Reserve, California, USA - CR11_8B_AprC (SPAdes) | ecosystem: Environmental > Terrestrial > Deep... | reverse complement strand
TATCAGCGCTACTGCGCGGAGCAGGAGATCACCTCCATGCTCCTGTGCATCGGGCCGTCCAACCAGGAAGTCCGCACCCTGCCGCGGATGATCAAGGACTGGGTGGACGGCACGCTCGGCGCGACGTCCGAGGAACGCGCGCGCCACCGCAATGCGCTGTTCCTCGTGCTCACCAAGTTCGACGCCGAGTTCGAGGAGAAGAAGGGCGCGACCGAAGGCACCGGCAGCCGCTGGACCATCCGGCTGAACGCCTCGCTGCTGGATTTCTTCGGCAAGGAGCACGACTGGCCGCACAACTGGGCCGCCGGCCGGCCCTTCGCGAACACCTACTGGCTGCGCAATCCGAATGTCGCGGCCAAGCACATCCTCGACTATGACGCGCAAGGCCGGGAGGCCGCGCCGCGCGCGAGCGAGGCCGCGCGCATCGCAAGGCTGCGCGAGGAATTCCTCGCCAACGAGGATTGCCGCCGCCACTTCGCCGATCCCGCCCATGCCTGGGATGCGGCGATGACGCTGAACGACGGCGGCATCTCCTACCTCGCCGGGAGCCTGCGGCCCGTCTGCGATCCTTCCATCAAGCGCGCGCAGATCGCCGCGCGGCTCGAGGCGCTGCGCGCCGACATGGCGGCGCGGCTTTCGCCCTACTGGCATTCGGGCGACCTCGCCGCGGAACTGGCGAAGCGGCGGGAGGAGGCGCGCGTGATCGGCCGCGCGCTGGTCGCCTGCGCCGCCGCGCAGGGATTCGGACGCCTCATCCGCGGCCTGCAGGCCACGCGGGAGGAACTGACCTCCGCCTGGTGGCGCATGCAGACCGAACCGGCCGAGGAAGCGCCGGTCGGCGCGCGGGCGGGCGAGGCGGACTACCTCGCCGAACTGGGCGACCTGGTCGCCCCGTCGGCCGGCGCCGGCCACCGCGCGCGCGACGCCTTCGAAGGCTACGCCGATCTCGCCGTCGCGGAGTGGATCGAGAAGATGCACCGCGCCGCGACGGAACCGGAGATGGCCGAACAGCTGAAGCTGCCGCGCGAGGTCGCCGCCGCGCTGGTCGCGCAGCTCGGTGCCGGGGCGCGGCGCACGGGCCTGTCCGCGCGCATCGCGCAGCGCCTGCGCGAAGCCGCGTCCTATCGCCAGAAACTGAGCGAGAGCGCCTCGAAGCCCGTGATGGTCGCCGAGGGTCTCGTCAACCGCTACGTCCACACCCTCGGCTATGCGGACATCCCGCTCGAGCAGCGCCCGCGCGCCGGGCGCACCGATCGCCCGGTCTTCGCCCCGCGGCCGCCGGTCAACGGCATGCCGCATCTCGGCGCGCAGCCTGAGCCCTACGACAAGCAGTTCCACGTGGACTGGATCAGCGCCTTCGCGCGCCTCGCCGAGGACAACGTCACGGCGCCGGGCGGGGCGGAGGTGGATGTCGTGCAGAATGCGCGGCTCGGGAGGATCCTGGGCGCGCTCGGCCAGGCGGCATGACCATCCTCCGTGCCGCCGCCGATCCCGCCCATCCGGAAGGCGGGCATGCCATCGTCCTGCTGCAGGGGGTGACGGCCCCGCCGGCCGATCCGCGCTTCCGCATCCTGCGCGAGGGCTGGGCCAAGGGCACGCTCGGACCGGATGGCTGGCAGGTCGGCGACGCGCTGCTCAGTCCCGATCGCGTGGAGCCTTCACCGCAGGGCGTGCGCCTGTATCTCGGGCCGCGGGTGGTGGATTGGCTCGAGGCAGGCCCGGTGCTTTTTGCGCTGCCGTCGGCCGGGGTGCAGGCGGCGTTGTTCTGGCCCGACGTGCCGCCGCTGCATGGCGGCAGCGGGCACAGCATCGCCGAGCCGTCGCGCGCGCCGCCGCCGCCGCGGCCGCTCCTGCCAGCCAAGGATCCGGAGGCGACCATCGCCGTCGCCGCGCCGTCGCCGGAACCGCCGCCGCTGCGTGCCGCGCCGCCGCCGGTCTCGGCCTCGCGCGGCAATTCCGCGCTGCCCTGGGCGCTGCTGCTGCTGCTGCTCGCCATCGGCGCCGGCGGGGCCTGGTGGTGGCAGTCGGGGCGCGAAGCGCCGCAGATCGCTCAGGCGCCCGCGCCGACGCTTCCGCCCGTGCGCCCGCAGCAGGCGGCGCAGCCTCCCGCCACGCTCGATGGCCTCACCGTGCCCGAGGTGATCGAGCGCGCCCCGTCGCCGGCGGCCATCGCCACCGAGGCGGCGCGCCGCTTCGATGCCGGGCGCTACGACGATGCGCTGCTGCTTTGGGAGGCCGCCGCGCGTGCCGGCCACGCGCCGGCCATCACGCGGCTCGCGGGGCTCTATGATCCCGTCGGCTTCGCTCCGGGCCGGCCCTTCCGCGACCCCGACCCGCGGCAGGCCGCGCGGCACTACCGCGATGCGGTGGCGGCCGGCGATGCCGCGGCGGCCGAACCGCGCGCCCGCCTGCGGCGATGGCTCGACGACCGCGCGCAGGAGGGCGACCGCAACGCGCCGCTGACGATCGAGGATTTCTGGCCATGACGCCGCGCCGCCTCGTGCTGCTCGCCACCGCCTCCCTGCTGCCGGCCGCCGCGCTGGCGCAGCGCGCGCCGCGCCAGCCCCTGCTGATCCCCGGCAAGGCCACGCTGTTCCAGCGCGTGATCCTGCGCCCCGGCGCGACGCTGCACGCGCAGCCCAACGCGCCGCAGTCGCGCCCGCTCGCCGGCTTTTCCGTCATGCATGTCTATGCCCGGCGCGAGGGCTGGATCGAGGTCGGCCGCGAGGCCGACGGCCGCGCCGAGGGCTGGGTGCGCGAGGAACGCGCGATCGAATGGCGCCACGCCATGGTCGGCGCCTTCACCAACCCTGCCGGGCGCGAGCGCGCGATGTTCCTGCGCGATGCGGCGACGCTGCGCGGCCTGCTCGTCTCGCCGTCCATGGCGCAGGATGCGGTGGCTCTGCGCGCGGCGGCGGGCCAGCTCGGCAGCCCCGTGCTGGCGCTCGAGCCCGAGACCTTCATCGACATCCAGCGCAACTTCTACCTGCTGCCGATCCTGCAGGCCGAGAGCATCCAGCGGCGCGACGGCATGCAGATGCGGCTGCTGGAAGTGATCTCCGCGCCCGCCGAGCTGCGCCAGGCGCCGCAGCAGGCCGATCCCGCGCGCCTGCGGGAGTTCCGCGGCGCGGTGGTGTTCGTCATCGACACCACCATCTCGATGCAGCCCTACATCGAGCGCACGCGGGAGGCGATCCGCCGCATCGTCGCGCGCATCGGCGACACGGCGGTGCGCGAAAGCTTCCGCTTCGGCATGGTCGCCTACCGCGCCGACATCTCCGCCCGCCCGCAACTCGAATACGTCACGCGGCTGATCGCGGCGCCGGATCTTTCGCGCCCGCCCGAAGCCATCCTGCCGGCGCTCGAGGGCGTGCGCGCGGCGACCGTCTCTACCGCGCAGTTCGACGAGGACGCCATCGCCGGGCTGCGTCTCGCCATCGACCAGGTGGACTGGTCGGCCTTCGGCGGGCGCTACGTCGTGCTGATCACCGATGCGGGCGCGCTGGACGCCACCGACCCGAAGTCGCAGACCCGCCTCGGCATCCCCGAGATCAAGGCGTTGGCGGATGCGCGCGGCATCGCGATCTTCGCGATCCATCTCCTCACGCCCGCGGGGCGGGCGAACCACGCTTCGGCGCGCGCGCAATACACCGCGCTGACGCGCCACGGCGCGGCCGGCTCGCTCTATTTCCCCGTGGAAGGCGGCAGCCCGGCCGCCTTCGAGCGCGTGGTCAACAGCCTGACCGACGCGCTGTTCCGCCAGGTGGCCGACACGGTCGGGCGGCCGGTCGGCGGCGTCGCGCCCGCCCGCACGCCGGAGGCCGAGCGCATCGCGCAGCAGGTCGAGATCGTCGGCACCGCGATGCGCCTTGCCCATCTCGGGCGCGAGGGCGGCACCACCGCGCCCGATGTGGTGCGTTCCTTCACCACCGACCGCGACCTGCGCGACCCGACGCTCGCCGCGCTGGACGTGCGGGTGCTGCTCACGCGCAACCAGTTGTCGGACCTGTCGCAGGCGCTGACGCGAATCCTCGATGCGGGGCTCGCGGGACGGGCCGATCCGCGCACCTTCTTCGGCCAGCTGCGCGCGGCCTTCGCGGCGACGGCGCGCGACCCGGCGCGGCTGGGCGACCTCGCGCGTGTCGGCCAGGCGTTGGGCGAGTATCTCGACGGTCTGCCCTACCAGAGCCAGGTGATGGAGCTCACCGAGCAGGAATGGCTCGCCATGGGTGCCGCCGCGCAGCGCGAACTGATCAACGGCATCGAGGCCAAGCTGCGCCTCTACCAGGAATTCGCCGCGCGCCCCGACCTGTGGGTGACGCTGGACGGGCGGCCGGGGGGCGAGGCCTTCTTCCCCGTGCCGCTCGACGCCCTGCCGTGACCCCGCTGCTGTCCCTGCGCGATATCCGCAAGGCCTATCGCGGCGACGCCGCGCCCTTCGCGCTGGAGGTGCCGCGCTTCGACATCGCGGAAGGGGAGGCGCTGGCGCTCGCCGGTCCATCGGGTAGCGGCAAGTCCACGCTGCTGATGATGCTCGCGCTGGCCGCGCCGCCCGACGCGGGGGGCTTCGCCTTCGCGGGCCACGACATCGCGCGCCTGTGGCGCGCGGGGCGGCGCGACGCGCTGGCCGATCTGCGCGCGCGCCGCATCGGCGTGGTGCCGCAGACCGGCGGGCTGCTCGCCTGCCTGACGGCAGAGGCGAACATCGCGCTCACGCAGCGCATCGCCGGCCGCCCGGATGCCGCGCGCCTTCGCATGCTGGCCGAGGAGCTCGGCATCGCCGCGCAGCTCCGCCGCCATCCGGCCGAGCTCTCGGTGGGCCAGCGCCAGCGCGTCGCCATCGCGCGCGCGCTCGCGCACCGGCCCGCGCTGGTGCTGGCGGACGAGCCGACCGCCTCGGTGCATCCCGAACTCGCCGATGCTGTGCTCGCGCTGCTGCGCCGCGAATGCGCCGCCTCGGGTGCGGCGCTGCTGGTCGCGACGCACGACCCCGAACGCGCGGCGCGCGCCGGCTATCCGGTACTCGCCTGCGTCACCCACGCGCCGGATGGCTCCGGCGCCGCGCGTTCGGTCTTCGATCGCGCGCCGCTCGCCGAGGCGGCCTGACCGTGCTGCGCCTCGCTTTCGCCGACCTGTGGCACGAGCGGGTGCTGTTCCTGTGCTCCGCGCTCGCCTGCGCGGCGGTACTCGCGCCGCTCATCGTGCTGTTCGGGCTGCGCCAGGGCGTCGTCGCCGGGCTGCGGGCGGAGCTGCTCGAGGATCCGCGCGCGCGCGAGATCGTCTCGGTCGTCAACCGCACGCTCGAGCCGGCGCTGTTCGAGCGCCTCGGCGCTGACCCACGCATCGCCTTCGTCGTGCCGCGCACCCGCGCGCTGTCGGCGACCATCCTGCTCGAGAATCCGGAGCGGCCGGGCAGCGGCCTGCGCGTCGAGCTGCTGCCGACCGCGCCCGGCGATCCGCTGCTGCCCGGGCGCAGCGCGATGGACCCCGACCAGTTCGTGCTGTCCGCGACCGCGCTGCAGCGGCTGGGCGTGGCGGTGGGCGGCACCGTGCTCGCCTCCGTCGCGCGCAGCCGCGACGGGCAGCGCGAGGTGCTGGACCTGCCCATGCGCGTCGCCGCCGTCGCGCCGGCCTCCGCCGCGCTGCGCGATGTCGCCTTCGCGACCGTGCCCGTGCTGTTGCTCACCGAGGATTTCCTCGACGGCACCGCCGCCCCGGATGCGCGCCCGGTGCGCGAGGAGGAAGCCCGCCTGCGCCCCTTCGCCGGCTTCCGCCTGCACGCCGCGCGGCTCGAGGATGTGCCCGCGCTCGACCGCGAATTCCGCCTTGCCGGCATCGAGGTCTCCTCGCGCGCCGAGGCGGTCGCGGGCCTGCTGCGCCTCGACCGCAATCTCGCGCTGCTGTTCCTCACCATAGCCGGGGCGGGGGGTGTCGGTTATCTCGTCAGCCTCGGCGTCGGCCTCTGGGCGCAGGTGGAGCGCAAGCGGCGCGACCTTGCGCTGCTCGCGCTGCTCGGTCTGCGGCGCCGCGCGCTGCTCGCGCTGCCGCTCATCCAGGCGGCCGCCGTGGCACTCGTCGGCGCCGTGCTCGCCATCGCCATCGCCGTCGGCGTCGCGACCGTGCTGAACCGAGCCTTCGCCGGCAGCGTCACCGGCGAGCGGCCGGTCTGCCTGCTGACCCTCCCGATGGCGGCGGCGGCGATCGGCGTGACGCTGCTCGGCGCTCTGCTCGCCGCCGTGCTGGCCGGTCTGCGCGCGGGCGCGGTGCCGCCCGCCGCAGGCCTCTCGGAGGGCTGAGCGATGCGCGCCGCCTTCGCCGTCCTTCTGCTTCTCGCCGCACCGGCCGCGGCCCAGGCTCCCTGGCCGCAGGACTTCACTAATCCCCGCCCGGCCGAGGGCGACCTCGTGCTGCCCATGCCCTGCGGCGGGGCGATGGCCTTCCGCGCGGTCGAGACGCCGGCGGGGCCGGGCGCGCTCGATGACCGCCCGATGACGCTCGGCACCACCGACCCCGCCGGCGGCGTCGCCGAATTCGCGCGCCGCGAGGCGATCGCCGGCCCCTTCGCGGCGGCGGGCCGCGACGTCGCGCTCTACTGGATCGGCAAATACGAGGTCACGCGCGACCAGTTCGCCGCGGTGATGGAGGAACGCTGCCCCGCACCCTCCGTGGCCGGCCGCCTGCCCGCCGCGGCGCTGTCCTGGTTCGATGCGGTCGCCTTCGGCCAGCGCTACACCACCTGGCTGCTGCGCAACGCGCAGGCAGGGCTGCCGCAGGCCGACGGCACGCCCGCCTTCGTCCGCCTGCCGACCGAGGAGGAATGGGAATACGCCGCGCGCGGCGGCGCGGCGGTCAGCGAACTGGATTTCCTCGGCCGCACCTTTCCCATGCCCGAGGGCACCGCGCGCCATGCCTGGTTCCAGGGACCGCGCTCGGCGGCGGGGCGCGCGCAGCCGATCGGGATGCTCGAGCCCAACCCGCTCGGCCTGCACGACATCCTCGGCAATGTCGGGGAGATGGTGCTGGAGCCCTTCCGCGCCGTGCGCGTCGGCCGGCTGCACGGCCAGGCCGGCGGCGTGGTCGTGAAGGGCGGCGACTTCCGCACGCCCGAGGCCGCGCTGCGCTCCTCGCTGCGTATCGAGATCCCGCCCTATGACCCGACCGACGGCCAGCCGACGCGCCTCGCCTCGGTGGGCTTCCGCGTCGTCCTCGCCGCGCATGTCACCACCTCGCTGCGCCGCGCCGAGGCGCTGAACCGCGCCTTCGAGGCCGAGAGCCGCGCCAGCGGCACGCAGGCGGAGAACGCCCGCCGCCAGATCGCCGCGCTGCGCGAGGGTGCCGATGCGCGCCTGCGCCAGGGCCTGGATCGGCTCGAGGCGCAGCTCATGGCCACCGAGCGCCAGCGGCTCGAACAGGATCGTGCCGGCATCCGCGCGCAGCTCGAAGGGGCCGCGGTGCTCGCGCGCTCGGCGGCGCTGTCGCAGCGGCGTCTCGACGGGTTCCAGGCGCTGCTCGACGGCGCCGATGTCGTCCAGGCCGGCCCCGAGATGCGCGCCAACTGGGCGCGCGCGGCCGAGGGGGTGCGCGTCGAGCGGGAACTCGCCCTCGATGGCTACGGGCGGGTCGTCGCCGATCTCGGCCGCAGCGCCGACCGCGCGACGCTGACGGCCGAGGCCGGCGTCGTCGCGCGCGAGACCGAGGCGCGCGGCGTGCCGGACCTGCGTCCGTTCCTCGACGCCGCAGCGCGCCACGCCGCTGATTCGCGCGACCGCGGCCTGCCCGCGCGCGAGCGCATGCGCGAGGACGTGCTTGCGGCCGGCCGCGCGATGGCCCCGCACGCCCAGGCGGCCGCGCCGCCGGCGCGCCAGCCACAAGACCCGGCGGTCGCGCGCCCTCAGCCGGGCGGTCCGCCCGCGCGGCCCGCGCCGCCGCCGCCCGTCACGGCGGATCCCGAGCCGCCCGCCGCGTCGCGCCCGTCCCCGCCGCCGCGCGTGCCCGTCACCCCGCCGCGGCTGCCGGCGCCGCCTGCGCTCGGCACGCCGGGCATCAGCGTGAAGCCGCCGATCGAACGCAGCGCGCCGGCCGACCGCCGGGATACGCTCGGCAAGCCGCCCGCCTTGCGCTGATCATGCCAGGGGCCGAATGCCTCGGCCGCCGGCATCATTCGTCGTCCGAGCGCGAGGGCGGCCCGGCGAGCACGCCGCCGTCGATCACGATGGTCTGCCCGGTCATGAAGGACCCGGCGGCGGAGGCGAGGAAGACGGCCGCGCCGGCGATCTCGTCCGGCTCGCCGATGCGCTTGAGCGGCGTGTCCTTCGTCCGCTTCCTGTAGATGCCCGGGTCCTCCCACAGCGCGCGGGCGAAGTCGGTGCGGATCAGGCCGGGGGCGATGGCGTTGGCGCGCACGTTCCGCGGCCCCCATTCGACGGCGAGGTTGCGCACGAGCTGCATGTCCGCCGCCTTGGAGATGGCATAGGCGCCGAGCACCGGCGAGCCGCGGAAGCCGCCGATCGACGAGACCACGATGATCGACCCGCCGCCGCGCTCGGCCATCCCCGGCGCGGTCATGTGCGCGAGCCAGAGGTTGGACTTGATGTTGGAGGCCATGATCTTGTCGAAGATCTCGTCCGGCATGGTCACGGCCGGGCCGAAATGCGGGTTGATCGCGGCGTTGCACACCATCACGTCCACCTGGCCCCAGGCGGCGATGGTCTGGTCGATCAGCGCCTGGCATTCGTTCTTGCGGCCGATGTTGCAGGCGAGCGCCATCGCCTCGCCGCCCTTCGCCTTGATCGCGTCCACCACCTCCTGGCAGGCGTCGATCTTGCGGGAGGAGACGACGACCCTCGCGCCGTGTTCCGCCATGCGTTCGCAGATGGCGCGGCCGATGCCTCGGCTTCCGCCGGTCACCACGGCAACCTTGCCGGTCAGGTCGAACAGGGACATCGCATTCTCTCTCTCTCTGTCTCGGCGCGATGAAAGCAGCATGACGCGCCGGGCCGCAACAGGAGCCGCCGGCGGGGGCGCTTGCCGGCCGGTGCGTCCTGCACGACACTCTGCCCGACCGAGCGGTCGAGCGGCCGCGGATCAGGGAGAATACGCCAGTGGCAGACCCCGCGTTCGTCGAGCATGACGCGCAGGGCGAGGTGCATGTCCTTCGCCTCGCCAACCCTCCCGTCAACACGCTCCGCACCGAGGTCCGCGCAGGCCTGCTCGCCGGCCTGAACGCGGCGAAGGCCGCCGGGGCGAAGGCGGTGGTGCTGATCGGCAGCGGACGGATGTTCTGCGCCGGCGCCGAGATGACCGAGTTCGGCAAGCCGCGCCAGCCGCCCTCGCTGACCGAGGTGTTCGACGCGATCGAGGGTTTCCCCGGCATCGTGGTCGCCGCGATCCATGGCTCGGCGCTCGGCGGCGGGCTTGAACTCGCCCTTGCCTGCCATGCCCGCGTGGCCTCGCCCGGCGCGCAGGTGGGGCTGCCCGAGGTCAAGCGCGGCTTCGTGCCGGGTGCGGGCGGCACGCAACGCCTGCCGCGGCTGATCGGGCCGGAGGCGGCGGCGAAGATCATCGTCTCGGGCGACCCGGTCCCGGCTGAGCAGGCTGTGAAGCTCGGCCTCGTGGACGCGATCATCGAGGGCGCGCTCGAGGCCGGCGCCGTTGCCTGGGCGAAGGCCAATCTCGGCAAGTCCTTCACGCTGGCGCGCAACCGCGCGGACCGCATCGCGGGGCAGGATCCGGCGGCCTATGAGGCGGTGGTAGCGGGGCTGCTGAAGCGCACGCGCGGGCAGGAAAGCCCGAAGGGCTGCGCGGAGGCGGTGCGCGCTTCCTTCGCCATGCCCTTCGAGGACGGCCTCGCGAAGGAGCGCGACCTGTTCCAGACGCTTGTCGCCGGCGAGCAGTCCAAGGCGCTGCGCCACATCTTCTTCGGCGAGCGCGAGGTCCTCCGCATCCCCGGCATGCCGGCGGAGGCGAAGCCGCTGCCGGTGGAACGCCTGGTGGTGATCGGCGGCGGCACCATGGGCGGCGGCATCGCGATGAGCGCCGCGAACAACGGCGTGCCCGTCACCATCGTCGAGATGAGCGAGGAGGCGCTGGCCAAGGGCCTGGCGCGCTGCCACGCGAACTGGGAACGCACCGTCGCGTCCGGCCGCCTGTCGCAGGCGGAGTACGAGAAGCGCAAGGCGCTGCTGACCGGCAGCACGGATTTCGAGGGCGCCGTCGCGAAGGCCGACCTGGTGATCGAGGCGGTCTTCGAGAACATGGAGGTGAAGAAGCAGGTCTTCGCGCGGCTAGACAAGGCGGCGCGGCCGGGGGTTGTGCTGGCGTCCAACACCTCGACGCTGTCGATCGACGAGATCGCCTCCGCGACCACGCGGCCGGAGCTGGTGGTGGGGATGCATTTCTTCTCTCCCGCCAACGTCATGCGGCTGCTCGAGAATGTGCGCGGCGCGAAATCCTCCTGGGCGGCGATCGCGACGGCGACGGAATTCGGCAAGCGCATCGGCAAGCTGCCCGTGCTGGTGGGCAATTGCGACGGCTTCGTGGGCAACCGCATGACCGGCAAGCGCGGCCCGCAGGTCGAGAAGCTGCTGCTGGAAGGCTGCCTTCCCGCCGACATCGACAAGGTGATGGAAGGCTACGGCATGGCGATGGGCCCGCTCGCGACGGGCGACCTCGCGGGTCTCGACATCGGTGCGGCGGTACGCAAGGCGCGCGGGACCGTGGCGCCGGTGGCGGATGCGTTGGTGGCGCTCGGCCGGTTCGGGCAGAAGACCGGCAAGGGCTGGTACATGTACGACGAGAAGCGCAACCGCCTGCCGGACCCGGAGGTGGAGCGCATCATCCTCGACGTGGCCGAGAAGATGCAGGTGCGGCGGCGCAAGATTTCCGACGAGGAGATCCTCGACCGCCTGCTGCTGCCGATGGTCAACGAGGGGGCGCGCATCCTCGAGGAAGGCATCGCCTACCGGCCCATCGACATCGACGTGATCTTCGTGAACGGCTTCGGCTGGCCGGCCTTCCGCGGCGGGCCGATGTTCTGGGCCGACACGCAGGGGCTCGCCACGGTGCGCGACAAGCTCGAGCGCTATGCCGAGGCGACCAACGACGCCAATCTGCGCCCCGCCGCGCTGATCGAGAAACTCGCATCCCATGGCGGGACCTTCGCCGGCATGGGAAGCTGACCGGGTTCGAACGGGAGAGACGAGGATGGAACTCCGCTTCACCGACGAGGAACGCGCCTTCCGCCAGGAAGTGCGCGAATGGATCGACGCCAACCTGCCTGCCGAGACGCGCGAGCGCATGGCCTCCGGCCGCACGCCGACCAAGGCGATGCAGGTGGACTGGCAGAAGCGCCTCCATGCCAAGGGCTGGGCGGTGCCCCACTGGCCGGTCGAATGGGGCGGCCAGCCCTGGTCGGCGATCAAGCGCTTCATCCTGAGCGAGGAGATCCAGTCCACCCCGGCGCCGAGCCCGCTCGGCTTCAACTGCAACATGCTCGGGCCCGTGCTGATCGCCTTCGGCACGGATGAGCAGAAGAAGTTCTTCCTGCCCAGGCTCGCGAGCCTCGACCTGTGGTTCTGCCAGGGCTTCTCCGAGCCCGGCGCGGGGAGCGACCTCGCCAGCCTGAAATGCGCGGCCAAGCGCGAGGGCGACCACTACATCGTCAACGGGCAGAAGACCTGGACGACGCTCGCCCAGCATGCCGACTGGATCTTCCTGCTCGTGCGCACCGATGCGGGCGCGGCGAAGCAGCAGGAGGGCATCTCCTTCCTGCTCGCGGACATGAAGACGCCGGGCATCACCGTGCGCCCCATCATCACCGTCGATGGCGCGCATGAGGTGAACGAGGTCTTCCTCGACGACGTGAAGGTGCCGGCGGCGAACCTCGTCGGCACCGAGAACCGCGGCTGGGATTGCGCGAAGTTCCTGCTCTCGAACGAGCGCACGGGCCAGGCGCGCGTGGGTGCGTCGAAGGAACGCATCCGCCGCCTCAAGCTGATCGCCAGGGAAGCGCCGGGCGGCGCGCGGCCGGTCATGGAGGATCCGCGCTTCCGCTCGCGCCTCACGGATGTCGAGGTGCAGCTCAAGGCGCTGGAGATGACGACGCTGCGCGTGCTGGCGGATGAGAACCGCCAGCTCAGCCAGCGCAAGCCGAACCCGGCCTCCTCGGTGCTCAAGATCCGCGGCACGGAGCTGCAGCAGGCGATCAGCGAGCTCTACGTCATGGCGGCGGGGCCCTACGGCCTGGCGGCGCCGAACGACCCGGAGGCCGACGGGCGGAACGAGCCGGATGTCGCGGCCGACTGGCAGACGCTCGCGCAGGCGACCTATTTCAACTGGCGCAAGCAGAGCATCTACGGCGGATCCACCGAGATCCAGAAGAACATCATGGCCAAGGCCTTCCTGGGACTCTGACGCACATGGATTTCGACCTTTCCGACGACCAGCGCCTGCTGCAGGAGAGCCTGCAGAAGCTGCTGAAGGACAAGTACGGCTTCGAGAGCCGCAAGGGCTACATGAAGTCCGAGGCCGGCTGGTCGCGCGAGATGTGGGCGGCCTATGCGGAGCTCGGCCTTCTGGCCATGCCCTTCGCCGAGGAGGATGGCGGCCTCGGCTACGGCGCCGTCGAGACCATGATCGTGATGGAGCAGATGGGCCGGTCGCTGACGCTCGAGCCCTTCGTCTCCACCGTCGTGATGGGCGGGGGCTTCCTCCGCCACGGCGCGAGCGCCGAGCAGCGCGCCGCGATGGTGCCCAGGATCGCCGCTGGAGAAATGCTGCTCGCCTTCGCGCATACCGAGCCGCAGTCGCGCTTCGACCTGCACGATGTCGCGACCACCGCGAAGAAGGACGGCGGCGGCTGGATCATCGAGGGCCGCAAGGGCGTCGTCGTGCATGGCGACACCGCCGACCGGCTGATCGTGACGGCTCGCGTCTCGGGCGCGCGGCGCGACCGCGACGGCATCGGCGTCTTCCTGGTGCCCGCGACGGCCCAGGGCGTGACGCGGCGCGGCTTCCGCACCTCCGACGGGCAGCGCGCCGCCGACATCACCTTCGACGCCGTGAAACTGGGTGCGGAGGCCGAGTTCAATGGCGGCCTCGCGCTCGCCGAGCGCGTGGCGGACGAGACCGTCGCCGCGCTGTCGGCCGAGGCCGTGGGCTGCATGGAGGCCGCGAAGGACCTCACGGTGGACTACCTCAAGACGCGCAAGCAGTTCGGCCGCCCGATCGGTTCCTTCCAGGCGCTCCAGCACCGCGCGGCGGAGATGATGGTCTGCCTCGAGCAGGCGCGCTCCATGGCGATGCTCGCCGCGATGATGGCGAGCGAGCCCGATGCCGCCGAACGCCGCCGCCAGATGCGCGCGGTGAAGATCGAGGTCGGCCGCAACGCCCGCTTCGTCGGCCAGCAGACGGTGCAGATGCATGGCGGCATCGCCATGACGATGGAGTATGCCGGCGGCCACTACCTCAAGCGGTTGACGGTGATCGAGAACATGTTCGGCGACATGGACCACCACCTCGCCGCGCTGAGCGAGGAAGGCGGCGTGTTCCTCGCCGCGTGACCGGCGGCGGGGGAGGGGCTGCTCCCCCGCGTGCCGACGGACGGTGCCTCGCCCATGACCGGCCTTGATGCCTTCCGCGCGAGCCTCGCGGGCCCGTCGCCGCCCGAAGGGTTCTCCGCGCCGCTCGCCGCCCTGTGGTGGGATGCGAAGGGCGACTGGACCCGCGCCCACGAGGCTGCCCAGGGCAGCGGCGACGCCGACAGCGCCTGGGTTCACGCCTACCTGCATCGCAAGGAAGGCGACCTGCCCAATGCGCGCCACTGGTACGCCCGTGCCGGCCGCCCCGCGGCTACGGGCGCGCTCGAGGCCGAATGGGCCGCCATCGCCGCCGCGCTGCTACCGGCCTGACGGCGCGGCATTGTCCCAGCGGTCGCAGAACGCCTCGACATCCTCCGAGCGGAACTCGCCGAGCCGCGCCATGATCGTCGCGAAATCCCAGTCCCACCAGGCGATGCGCGCGAGCCGCGCGGCGATGGCGCGCGGGAAGCGCTCGCGGATCATCCGCGCCGGCACGCCGCCGACGACGCTGTAGGGCGCGACGTCCTTCGCCACCACCGCGCCCGCCGCCAGCACCGCGCCGTCGCCCACCGTCACGCCGGCGAGCACCGTCACGCCGTGCCCGATCCAGACGTCGTTGCCGATGCGCGTCCGCTGCGCCCGCCGCGCGGCGAAGAAGCCGGCATCGCGCGTCTGCGCGGCGTCGTAGTACTCCGGGCAGTAGGTGAAGCGGTGCTGCGAGACGTGGCCCATCGGGTGGTTCGGCGGACCGATGCGCACGCAGGCGGCGATGGCGCAGAACTTGCCGATCTCGGCATCCGCCACCTGGCAATCATGCCCGAGATAGGAGGCATCGCCGATCGTCGCGTACTCGACGCGGCTGTTCTCCAGGATCTCGCAGCGCGCACCGATGCTGGCCTCGCGCAGCCGCACGCTCGGATGGATGATGGTCTCGGCGATCTTGGGCCGGGGCTGGTCCATGGGCAGACTCCGCGATCGGGGCGCGCACAGCACGCCGCCCGGGCGCGGGGCGGTCAAGGCGGAGGACCCGCCGCGCCATCCGCCCGCCGCGCGGCATCCGGCCTCGCGCTTCGCCTTGCCCCGCACGTCCGTCATGGCGATGTCATGCCGCGCGACAGGGTTGCGCCGACCCCGCGCGGTGCCCATGGTTGCACCTCGCCCGCACGGAGAGTCCGATGCCCACCCCGATCCAGCTCTGGACCTGGCCGACCCCGAATGGCCACAAGATCCACATCATGTTCGAGGAACTGGCCGAGCAGGGCCGCGCCATTCCCCACGACGTCATCCCCGTCGCCATCGGCAAGGGCGAGCAGTTCCGCCCCGAATTCCTCGCCATCACGCCCAACCACCGCATCCCCGCCATCGTGGATCCCGAGGGGCCGGGCGGCGTGCCGCTCAATCTCTTCGAGAGCGGGGCGATCCTCATCTACCTCGCGGAGAAGGCCGGCTCGCCGCTGCTGCCCGCCGAGCCGGCCGCGCGCTACGCCTGCCTGCAATGGCTGATGTTCCAGATGGGCGGCGTCGGGCCGATGTTCGGCCAGTACAATCACTTCGCGAACTACGCCGCCGAGAAGCTCCCCTACGCCATCGAGCGCTACGGCAACGAGGTCGCGCGCCTGCACCGCGTGCTCGACAATCGCCTGTCGGAAAGCGCCTTCCTCGCCGGCCCCGACTATTCGATCGCCGACATCGCCACCTTCCCCTGGATCCGCAACCCGGACCGGCGCGGCGTTGATCTCGGTCAATATCCGCACGTCAGGCGCTGGCACGATGCCATCGCCGCCCGCCCCGCCGTGCAGCGGGGCGTGCAGGTGCTGGCCGAGAACCAGCGCCGCGGCCCGATCACCGACGCCGAACGCGACGTGATGTTCGGCAAGACCCAGTTCGCGGCGCGCTGACCGGCGCCGTGGGCCAACAGGAACGCCACGAACCCATGGCCGAGATCGACCACATCGTCATTGGCGCCCGCACCCTCGAGGACGGGGCGCGCTACATCGAGAACCTGCTCGGCGTGAAGCCGTCGAAGGGCGGCGCGCATCCCGGCGTCGGCACGCACAACATGCTGCTCGGCATGGGCGCCAACTGCTACATCGAGGTCATCGCGCCCGACCCCGGCCAGCCCGAGCCCGCCCGTCCGCGCCCCTTCGACCTCGACGACGCGGCCGTGAGCACGATGCTCGAAGCCGAACCGCGGCTGGTCGCCTATGTCGCCTCCACCCCCGCGCTCGATGCCGTGGTCGCCCGCCTCGGCCCGTCGCATGCGGGCGAGATCCGGCCGATGTCGCGCGGCAGCCTCTCCTGGCGCATGGCCTTCCCGCCGCAGCGCCAGGACATGGACAACCTCATCCCGCCGCTGATCCAGTGGGATGGCGAGCGTGCGGCGAAGCACATCCGCGATTCGGGCTGGCGTCTCGCCTCCTTCGAGGCCGAACACCCCGACCCGCAATCGGTCATCGTCGCGCTCACCGCGCGCGGCCTCGCCGATGTGGTGAAGGTGCGCCAGAGCCCGCATCCGCGCATGGTTGCCCATCTCCGCCACCGCGACGGGCGCGAGGCGACGCTGACCAGCGCCTGATGCCTCGTGCCGGCGCAGCGGTCTGTTGACCGGCCCGCCCGCCTGAAGGGCGCCGCGCCGGGTGACGCGAAGCCAAGCGAATCGGAGATTCGCGCCCGGCGTCCGAGGGGGCGGAGAAGCGGATGCCAGCGGCCGAAGCATGCGGCCCCGGCGGGATCATGCGCCGAAGGGCCCGGCCTGCGGCCCGCGCGGCATCCGCGGGCACGCATGGAAGACCTTCGCGCGACCGGCAAGGGTCCCGCGCGGCCTTGGCGCCTTGGGTGCCGCGCGACCCCGGGCTTTCGTCCCGCCGGCGCGGGCGATACCATCCGGCAGCGCGCGCGCAGCGGCGTCGCGCCATCGGCAAGGGGCGGCAGATCAGGCATGGTGGGGAGGTCCGCAAGCGGCTGTGCGTCGGTCCAGACGGCGCGCTCCGCGCGGCCCGCCGCCGGCCCGTCAGCCCGCCTTGCCGTAACGCCATACGCTCGCCGGCGGCAGGTTGAGCGGCGTGAAGCCCTCGCGCCGCCCGCTCAGCCCCAGCGTCCGGCAGGGCAGCGGGGAGGTCACGCAATAGGTGTAGAGCAGGAAGCCGCGCCCCGGTGCGACCGCCTCCACCGCCTCGACGAAGGCGCGCTGGCGCGCCGTGGGCAGCAGCACCAGCGGGATGCCGCAGACCACCGTCCCGACGCGGCCGTGCAGCGCGGCCGGCAACGCCTCGGCCAGCGCGAAGGCGTCGCCCTCGATCACCGTCACGCCGGGCAAGGCGCGTGCCAGATGCCGCGCCATCTCGGGCACGATCTCCACCACCACCAGCCGCTCGGGCGGGACCCCGCCCGCGAGCAGCGCGCGGCTCACCGCTCCGGTGCCGGCGCCGAGTTCCACCACCACCTCGTCGGGCCCGCGCTCGACCAGCGCGGCGATGCGCCGCCCCAGGGCAGGGGAGGATGGCACGATCGAACCCATCTGCAGCGGGTTGGCGGCCCATCGGCGGAGGAACAGGCCGACGCCCCCCGACTTGCGCTGCGCCCGATGCTTTCCCGCGACGATGCCGGACATCCGATGCTCCTTGACGAAATTGTTACGATTCAAGGCTTTGCAACCATTCCGCTGATAGGTCGCGCAACGGCATCGCGCCAGTTACGGTTGGATGGCAGGCAGGGCGGAGGTTGGGCGTGACGGCACGCGTGCTGGTGGTGGACGACATCCCCGCCAATCTCCGCCTGCTCGAGGCGAAGCTCCGCGCCGAGTATTTCGAGGTCGCCCTCGCCGCTTCCGGTCCCGAGGCGCTGGCGCTCGCCGCCGCCTGGTCGCCCGACATCGTGCTGCTCGACGTCATGATGCCGGGGATGGACGGCTACGAGGCCTGCCGCCGGCTCAAGGCACAGGAGGCGACGGCGCATATCCCCGTCGTCATGGTCACCGCCCTGACCGACCAGGCCGAGCGCGTGCGCGGCCTCGAGGCCGGCGCGGACGACTTCATCTCGAAGCCGGTGGACACCACGCTGCTGTTCGCGCGCCTGCGCGCGCTGCTGCGGGTCAAGCAGGTGCTCGACGCCTGGCGCCTGCGCGCCGAGACCGCGCGGGAACTCGGCTTCGAGACGCCCGGCGCGCCGGAGGAGGAATTCATCGGCGCCCGCCTGCTGCTCGCCGGCGGCGACGCGGCCGAGGCCGTCGCGGTCGCCGAGACCCTCGCCGCGGACGGCATGCTGGTCGAGCACGCGTCCGACGAGACGGCCGCGTGGGACCGGCTGCGGGGATTCCTGCACGACCTCGTGCTGGTCAGCCTGCCGCTCGCCGGGGGCGACGCGCTGCGCCTCGCCTCGCGCCTGCGCGCGCACGGGGAAAGCCGCGACCTTCCGCTGGTCCTGCTCGCCGCCGAGGACCAGCGTGCGGCGGTGCTGCGCGCCTTCGACCTCGGCGCCTCGGACCACGTCATGCGGCCGGTGGACCCGCCGGAACTGCGCGCCCGCGTGCGAAACCAGCTGCGCCGGCGGCGCTACCAGGACCTGCTGCGCGAAAGCCTCGACCGTTCGCTCGAGATGGCGGTGACCGACGCGCTGACCGGCCTTCGCAACCGCCGCTATGTCCGCCGCCACCTCGATTCGCTGCTGCGCAGCGGTGCCACCGCCGCGGTGCTGCTGATGGACGTGGACCGCTTCAAGCCGCTCAACGACCGCTACGGCCACGCCGCCGGCGATGCCGCGCTGAAGGAGGTCGCCGCCCGCCTGCGCGAGCATCTGCGCGCCGTGGACGTGGTCGCGCGCTATAGCGGGGAGGAGTTCCTCGTGGTCATGGCCGGCGCGGCGGAGGAGGAGGCCACGGCGGTCGCCGAGCGCCTGCGCGCGGCCATCGCCGATGCGCCGGTCAGCGTCGGTGCGCTCGCGTTGCCGATCACCATGAGCGTGGGCGTCGCCACCGCCCGCGGGCAGGTGGGCTCGGACGGGCTGATCGCGGCGGCGGATGCGGCGCTCTATCGCGCCAAGGAAGCCGGGCGGAACCGCGTCGAGGCAGCCCGCCCCGAGGATTGGAACGCCGGCACGGCGTGAGGGCAGCGGCCGAAAGTTCGACCGTCTGTATCCGCTTTTCCCGACCCTCGGGCGCCGGGCGCGAACCTCCGGTTTGCCCGGCTTCGCGCCACTCGGCGCGGCGCCCCTTCAGGCACTCGGACCGCTCAAGCGACCGGTCCGCTGGCGTGATCCGCGGCGGCCGGCATACGAAGCAAGGATGGCTCGGCCCTGCGGCGCGCCCGCTGCGTCAGGCGAAAGGCAACATGCGGCGGGCTGCACGGCCCGCCGGCGCGTCACTTGATCTTGGCTTCGCGGAAGACGACGTGCTTGCGCGCCACCGGGTCGTATTTCCGCTTTTCCATCTTCCCGGTCATC